>Ga0207020_1126_pt2 | contig 14444 bp, 16 predicted proteins | sample Alteio_BWMinCont_48_FD_153500 | JGI IMG/M metagenome (GOLD analysis project Ga0207020, IMG submission 153500) | Enriched cells from forest soil in Barre Woods Harvard Forest LTER site, Petersham, Massachusetts, United States -... | ecosystem: Environmental > Terrestrial > Soil > Temperate forest >... | reverse complement strand
CTTTGACGATCTTTTTGATTCCTTGCGGAGAAGCGAGAGCGATCCAGCATTCGAAATAGGCGTGGCGCATGCTGTCGCGCAAATGGCGCATTTCTTGGAGAAGTTTTTTGCGATTCTCAGCATCGGTCGCATTCTCTCCTGCATAGCGCGCGGAAAATACGCCAGGCGCTCCTTGCAAAGCGGGTATGACGAGGCCAGAATCATCGGCCAAAACCCAATGTTCGAGCGTTTTTGCAGCGTGAAGGGCTTTGATCGCAGCATTTTCTTCAAAACTCTTGCCAGTCTCAAGCGGAAGGTGATAATGAGGAAAGTCGATGAGAGAGAGCACATCTAGGCCAGCCAAAGGCTTGAGGATTGCGCGAAACTCGCGAATCTTATGCACATTATGACTAGCGAGCACGATCTGCATGTTGGACCTATCCTGAGGTACAAGAATCAAAAGGAGAGATCGTGCAGCAGATCATCCGCCCGACTGGGCTGCTCGATCCCCTCATCACCGTAAAACCAGCGACAAACCAAGTCGATGATGCTCTCGAAGAGATCCGCATCGAGACCGAAAAAGGTGGGCGCGTTCTCGTCACGACGCTGACGAAAAAGCTCTCCGAGGATCTCGCCAAGTATCTCACCGATATCGGCGTGAAGGCCAAATACCTCCATTCCGATATCGACACCCTAGAACGCGTCCAAATCCTCAATGAATTGCGCCGCGGCCTTTACGACGTCCTTGTCGGCATCAACCTGTTACGCGAAGGCCTCGACCTTCCCGAGGTCTCGCTCGTCGTCATCCTTGACGCGGACAAAGAGGGCTTCCTACGCAGCGAGACGGCACTTACCCAGACGTGCGGCCGCGCTTCCCGTAATGTCCGCGGCAGAGTGATCATGTACGCCGATAAAATCACCAACTCCATCCAGCGCACCATCGATGTGACCCACACCCGCCGCAAACTCCAGGAAGCCCACAACACCGAACACGGCATCATCCCGCAAACCGTCACGCGTACCGCTACCGAAGAGCTCGCACAAACCTTCGGTGAACCAATCCTCGAAGAAACGCGCGAAGAAGAAGCTCCCCTCACCGCCAAAGAGCTCATGCGCAAAATCGACGACTGCGATCACGAGATGAAGCGCGCTGCCAAAGAGACGCGCTTCGAAGACGCCGCCCATTTCCGCGACCTCATGCGCCACTACCAGAAGCTGCTGCTCCTCGAAGAAAACTTTTGATGAAAAAGTGAATATATAATTTTGTAATTCCATGAGATGGAATAAGAATTGTTGTGTTGTTTTTATCTTTTGTGTTATCAGCGCTGTGGAAAAATTAGTAAAATTACAAAAAGTTATTTCAGATGAAGAAGTTGCGTATCGGTATTGATGCCTTGCCCTTGACTATGCAAAGGACAGGTGTTACGAACTACATTTTTTACCTCCTGGAAGAACTCCTTATCCTTCTCCCTGATTGTGAGTTCTACCTCTATGCTCATGTTCGAAGTGGCGATCTCGAATATTTTGCTCGTTATCCCCACGTGACGATCTGCACAGAAGCTCGATTATCGCAAAGTCTCTCTATCTGGGTACAGACCACTCTAGCCCATTTTCTCTATCGTGACCGGATCGATGTGTTTTGGGCTACTTCGCAAGCTTACCCTCTCTTGAATCGGAAACAGATGAAAGTGCTTTTTACCATTTATGACTTTGTTTACCTTCTCTATCCCGAAACTATGACAACAATTAAGCGCTTTGCACATAAGCTATTGACGCCTGCTCTTTTGAAACGCGCGGACTTTATTCTGCCGATTTCTCACGGAACGGCTAAGCGGCTGAAGGGCTATTATGGATGTGATCACGATATTGTTATAGAGCCTCCGATCAAGCCTTGGCTTAAACCGATTGAGTCGGCTATTTTAGAGCCGTGGTTATTAGAAAAGAACTTGGCCTACAAGGAATATTTTCTCGCGATAGGCACCATAGAACCGCGCAAGAATTTTGAAGAAATCCTTACCCTCTACGCTTCAGTGATCGACGCTCACGATCCTGCAAAAGTGCTGCCCCTTGTCGTCATGGGCGGCGATGGTTGGAAAGCTTCTCGTGTGAAAGTGCTTCTTGCTGAACTGAACAGGAAATATCCACAGAATGTCTTGGCCATTGGCTATGCTTCTGAAGAGGATCAATGGCGGTATCTTTCAGGCGCGCGCTTTTTACTCATGATGTCGCATTATGAAGGGTATGGAATGCCCATTGCCGAAGCTCGTGTGTGTGGAACGGATATCATCTGTACAGACGATCTGGAGATGCGAGAAGCTGCCCAAGAATGCGGAACCTTCATCGGCAAGGAAGATATAAGAGAAAAACTAGCGCCTCTTTTCTTGGATATACCTGCGCCTTGTGTCGATCAGGGCAAGAAAACTTATCCCTCGAACCGCGAAAAAGCGGCGAGAATGGCAGCAATTGTCTCTTCCTTATCTACTACTAAATAATCGATAGGGCTTCTTCAATTGCTTTACGTGAGAAATCTGGTGATTTTTTTTCCGGATATTACTAGCATCTTTTCATGCGGGCCGTTCTAAACGGGTCTTCCCATCCAATTTACGTCAGGAATTTTTTGAACCACTTCGGGAGTTACAGATTTGTGATGAAAACAGTCATTCTTGCGGGCGGCTTAGGCACTCGCCTTTCAGAACTAACAGCGAATAAACCGAAGCCGATGGCCGAGATTGGAGGAAGACCCATTCTTTGGCATATTATGAACTCTTACGCATCTTATGGGTACACAGAGTTTGTTATCGCACTGGGCTACAAAGCTGAGATGATCAAAGAATACTTTCTCAATTTTTTTGCTATCAATAATGATTTGACTGTTGATCTGTCAAATGGAGAAACCATGATCCATGATGGAAGGCAACCCAATTGGCGTATCCATCTGATAGACACCGGTCTTAATACCCAAACAGGGGGACGTATCAAGCGTTTAAAAAAATGGATCGGCAATGAAACTTTTCTTATGACCTATGGAGATGGCGTCTCTGATGTAAATATTCAAAAGTTGGTCGAATTTCACCGAGAGCACGGCAAATTGGCTACTGTCACAGCTGTACATCCCCCTGCACGTTTTGGCGGTCTCGTTCTCGATGGAAACAGGGTGGTAGAATTTAGCGAGAAGAACCAATCTAAAGAGGGTTGGATCAATGGGGGATTTTTCGTCCTCGAGCCGGAAATTTTCGATACAATCGAAGATGATGCCACATTGTGGGAGCGGGGTCCCTTGGATCTCTTAGCAGCCAGAAGGGAGCTTATCGCCTATCATCACGAGGGTTTTTGGCAGCCCATGGACACACTGCGCGAGCATCGTTTATTGGAATCTCTTTGGGAATCTGGGAAAGCGCCGTGGCAGGTAAAAAGCGCCGAGGTGGCAAGTGTCTGATTTTTGGAGAGGGAATCGCGTCCTAGTTACAGGTGCAACGGGCCTTGTGGGATCTTGGCTTGTCAAGACTCTCATTGAGAAAAGGGCGTATGTCGTCATTTTGATGCGCGATAATGACCCACAGAGCGAGCTTGTTAAAAGTGGACTTCTTAAGTTTGTCACCGTTGTAAACGGTGCTTTAGAGGACTATCTCTCTGTCGAAAGAGCGATCAATGAATATGAAATTGATACCGTATTTCATCTCGGCGCTCAGACCATAGTAGGGACGGCCCTCAGAAGTCCCCTTCCTACGTTTGAGACTAATATCCGTGGAACATACAATCTCCTCGAGGCGTGCCGTGTCCATAAGAGTCTTGTAAAACGAATATTGATCGCCTCTAGTGATAAGGCCTACGGTTCAAGCCCCATTCTTCCTTACACAGAAGAGATGCCTTTGGTGGGAAAACACCCTTATGATGTATCGAAATCGTGTACAGATCTTCTCAGCTATACGTATTACCATACTTACGATCTCCCTGTTGTTATCGCCCGCTGTGGCAATATTTTTGGTGGCGGGGATTTAAATTGGAGCCGGATTATCCCGGGCACGATCAAGAATTTGTATCAAGGCTTGTCTCCTGAAATCCGAAGCGATGGGCAATCGACTAGAGATTATATATACGTCGAAGATGTGGTGAACGCCTATTTGCTGCTCGCCCTCGCTGCGCGTCGCGAGGATGTACAGGGCCAGGCATTTAATTTTGGGCCCAATCGTCCCCATACGGTATTGGAAATTGTCGAAACACTCCGGAAGTTAATGGGCCGCACCGATCTTCTTCCTAATATACAGAACCACGCCAGAGCGGAAATCAAGGATCAAACGCTCTCTTCCGCAAAAGCCGAACGCATTCTCGGATGGAAACCCACTTTCGATCTAGAAAGCGGGCTGCTCGCCACAATCAAATGGTACGAAAATTATTTGGAATCTTATGCATTGTCGATTTTGTAAAACCACTCTTACCGATTCCTTTTGTAATTTAGGGTTTACGCCACTTTCAAATTCGTATCTGGGGGCAGAAGATTTGAAAAACAAAGAGCCCTTTTATCCCTTGCACGCCTACGTTTGCAGAAACTGTTTACTTGTTCAATTGGAAGAGTTTGAACCGCCCCAACAGATTTTTAATGATTATGCCTATTTTTCTTCCTATTCAGAGACCTGGCTTAAGCATGCAGAACTCTATACAGAGAAGATGATCGAACGCTTTGGATTTAATCAAAAAAGCTCTGTTGTCGAGATTGCCAGCAACGACGGATATCTGCTGCAATATTTTAAGAAAAAAAACATTCCTATCCTCGGTATTGAGCCTGCTGCCAATGTGGCAAAAGTGGCAGAGTCCAAAGAGATTCCCACACTTGTTAAATTTTTTTGGCGTGCAGACGGCGACAGAGCTAGCGCAAAAAAAATAAAAAAGCCGACTTGCTCTTAGGGAATAATGTGCTAGCGCATGTACCTGACTTAATTGACTTTGTCACAGGTCTTAAGATTCTTCTTGCATCAACTGGCGTTATTACCCTCGAATTTCCCCATCTGCTTCAATTGATGCAGCACAACCAATTTGATACGATCTATCACGAACATTTTTCTTATTTTTCATTCCTTACGATAGAGCGCATCTTTGCGCATCACGGGTTAACGATTTTCGATGTTGAAGAGCTTGAAACCCATGGGGGCTCGTTAAGAATTTTTGCCCGCCATACGGAAGACCTCTCTAAATCTGTGTGCGAGAATGTCGGCAAACTGAAAAGCAAAGAGCTCGCATACAACCTCCATCGTCTAGATACCTATCTTTCCTTCCATACAAATGTTAAAAAAACGAAACAGACTTTGTCCGCTTTCTTACAGCAGATCAAACAAGAGAAGAAAACGCTGGTAGGTTACGGCGCTCCTGCCAAAGGAAATACACTGCTAAATTATTGCGGTGTAGGTCCCGATTTAATTCCCTATACAACCGATCGAAGCCCTCACAAACAGGGGCGGTTTTTACCGGGCACGCATATCCCGATTAAATCCCCCGATGCGATCGCGCATACAAAGCCAGACTATGTACTCATCCTGCCATGGAATCTCAAGGGCGAGATCATGCAACAGCTCTCCTTTATCCGCAGCTGGGGAGGCCAATTCGTTGTGCCGATACCAGAGGTTGAGGTTCTGGCGTGAAATTTATCGAAACTCCCTTAGCAGACCTTTATATTCTCGAACCTGATTATATAAAAGATGAGCGCGGATTTTTCGCTCGTACATTCTGTGTGGAAGAGTTTCGGAAGAGAGGCTTAAGCCCTTCCTTGGCTCAATGCAATATCTCCTATAATAGTAAAAAGGGGACGCTGCGTGGCATGCATTTTCAGATAGAGCCACATGGAGAAGATAAAGTAGTCCGGTGTACGCAAGGGGCGATTTTCGATGTCGTGATCGATTTGCGAAAAGAATCTCCCACGTTTAAGAAATGGTTCGCAGCCGAGCTCACCGCAGAAAACAGAAAAATGGTCTATGTCCCTACAGGTTTTGCACACGGCTTTCAGACACTGGAGGACCATACAGAAGTCTTCTATCAAATGTCAGCCCTCTATCACGCAGAGAGCGCACGCGGCGTAAGATGGGACGACCCAACTTTTGCTATTGATTGGCCCTCAGATGAAAGAACGATCTCTTTAAAAGACCAGTATTACCCTCCCTATTTATGAAGAAAATCCTCGTTACAGGCGCTAGCGGTTTTATAGGCAGACATTCTCTCCCCTTTCTGCGCGAATTTGGTTATGACATTTATGCCGTTTCTTCCAAGCGCCAAGAATCGCAAGATATCCCATGGATTCAAGCCGATTTGTTTAATCCTCAAGAAGTTTACAAGTTGATGCAGGAGATCCAGCCCTCCCATCTTCTTCATTTTGCCTGGGAAGTCACGCACGGCAAACTTTGGACTTCGGCCAAAAATCTCGACTGGGTACAAGCTAGCCTGAACCTTTTTCAAGCTTTTAGCCAAGTAGGTGGGAAGCGAGCCGTTGTTGCCGGCACGTGTGCAGAATACGATTGGAGCACAGGCCATTGTATAGAAGGAATAACGCCTTGTGATCCTTTCCATTTATATGGAGTATGTAAAACGTCTTTACATAAGATTCTCACGAGTTTTACTAAGCAAGTTGGCATAAGTCTTGCGTGGGGTCGGATTTTTTTTCTTTACGGTCCTTATGAGCACCCCGATCGCTTTATCCCCATGCTCATCCGGAAACTCCGCTCCCAAGAAAAGATCCCTTGTACGCATGGCAACCAAATCCGCGATTTTATGCACGTCAAAGATGTTGCGAGCGCTTTGGTAACCTTACTGAATAGTGAGTTGAAAGGCGCTCTCAATATTGCCTCCGGGGAGCCTGTATCTTTAAAAGAAATAGGCACAAAAATCGCCTCTCGATTAGGTGCCGAAGGGCTTATTGGCTGGGGAGACCTCCCTACCCCTGTTCATGAACCTATGTACCTAACTGCTGCAACCAGTCGGCTCTATAATGAGCTCGGTTGGAAAAAAACATACGATCTGGATCAGGGACTAGAAGATATACTTGGTACGATCATCAAAAAATGAAAGATGCCCCTCTCATCACAACCATCATCACGACTTATCGGAGGCCCCACTTATTAAAAAGGGCCGTTCAGAGCGTTCTGAATCAAACGTATCCCCATTTCCAGGTCTGCGTCTATGACAACGCTTCCAATGATGAAACACAGCAGATTATGGAGGAGTTTGTTAAGAGGGATTCTCGGGTCAAGTATCACCGCCATCCGGAAAATTTAGGGATGATGGGTAATTACGCCTATAGTTTTGCTCAAGTCAAAACCCCCTATTTTTCCTTCCTTTCCGATGATGATCTTGTATTGCCTTGGTTTTATGAAACTGCTTTAAAAGGCTTTGAGCAGCATCCCCATATTGCGTTTTCAGCCTGTTCTGTGGTGATTCTCGATCAGAAAGGACGCGTAATCGATGTTCCACTGTCGCGTTGGCGAAAAGAGGGGTATATCGAACCACAGGAGGCTATGGTTCACATGCCTGGGATCTTTCCCGTTCCCAATGGTGTCCTTTTCCATTCTCGGGTTCTAAAAAAGACCGTGATTGATAGGGCATATGTAGCTTTATGGGATTGTGATTTTCTGTTGCAAATCGCAATGCGTGAGCCCATTTATCTTTCAAAAAAACCATGCGCTGTTTTTCTCCGTCATGAGAATTCCTTTAGCGCGCATCAACAATTTGAAACTGTGCGAAAAGATATTTGCCTATTAATAAACAAGACCACAGATACGCAAGCCCATCAGGCGCTCACAGAGTGGTTAAAAAAAACAACCCTGTGGTCTGTTTCTTATCAAATACGTGACAAAAATTATCGGGAGGCCTATCGTGTAGCCCGTTTATTTGTTAAGACCCACGGCTTTACCTTGAAGGCAGCGGTTTGCTTGATATTCGCTAAGATAAGTATGCATTTGCCTTTTGCTCGAAGTGCATTTTTTATTCTGCAGCGTGTTCATCATCGGTACAAAAAGAAACACCTTCTTCAGCGAGAATATGGAGAATTTGCACAATGGCTTTGACAGTAAAATTGTTCCAGCGCATTTCTGTCTTACATATAGCTCGAGAATGTAAGACAAAATGCCAAGAAAAAATGAACATCAAAAATGCTATGACAAGCGCGAGGAACGAGCGTTTGTCACACCCCAACAAATGACTGATATCCCCCTTATTACAACCATCATTACGACCTATCGGAGGCCCCTGTTATTAACAAGGGCTGTTAGGAGCGTATTGAATCAAACCTATCCGAATTTTCAGCTTTGTGTGTATGACAATGCTTCCAATGATGAAACGCAACAGATTATGGAAGAGTTTACAAAGAGCGATTCTCGGGTCAAGTATCACCGCCACCCCGAAAATTTAGGGATGATGGGCAATTACCAGTACAGTTTTTCGGAGGTCACTACACCTTATTTTTCCTTTCTCTCAGATGATGACCTTGTATTGCCTTGGTTTTATGAAACTGCTTTGAAAGGTTTTGAGCAGCATCTCGATATCGTATTTTCGGCCTGTTCTGTTGTGATTCTTGATAAGGAAGGGGGCGTAATCGATGTTCCACTGTCGCGTTGGCGAAAAGAGGGGTATATCGAACCACAGGAGGCTATGGGTCACATGCCTGGGAGCTTTCCCGTTCCCAATGGTGTCCTTTTCCATTCTCGGGTTCTAAAAAAGACCGTGATTGATAGGACTTATGTAGCTTTATGGGATTGTGATTTTCTGTTGCGAACCGCAATGCGTGAGCCTATTTATCTCTCAAAAAAAACATGTGCTCTTTTTCTCCATCATGAGAATTCCTTTAGCGCGCAGCAAGCATTTGAAACTGTGCGAAAAGACATGTGCCTATTGATAAACAAGTTCACCGATACGCAAGCCCATCAGCCACTCACAGAGTGGTTAAAAAAAACAACCCTGGGGTTTGTTTCTTATCAAATTCGTAAGAAAAATTATCGGGATGCTTACCGTCTCGCTAGTTCGTATATTAAAACGCATGGCTTTAATTTAAAATCGGCTATTTTTGTACTGATCGCTAAGACAAGCCAGTATTTGCCTGTTGATCGGTGTGTGTTTGTTTTGTTACAGTACACGCGCCGCTGGTTCGTAAAGAAACATCAGCTGAGGGAAGAATACGGAGAATTTGCGCAATGGCTTTGAAGGGTAGATCGCTAGTACTTCTTGCACTGCAAGATATCAGAAAAGCGGCCTTGCAATATAGAGTTTGGTTGCATTTAGGCTGGGTAGAAGTAAAACAGCGATATCGTCGTTCTATTATCGGCCCATGGTGGATCAGCCTGAGTATGCTGATTTTTATCGTCATGATGGGGCTTGTTTTTAGTCGATTGCTCAATCAAAGATTGGATGAGTATATCCCTTTTTTCACAGCAGGTTTTTTATTTTGGACGTTTATATCCACAAGTCTTATTGAAGCAGCAGAAATTTTTAAGTCTAATAGCGGATTTATTAAACAAATAAACCTGCCTTATAACTTATATGTATTGAAACATGTAATGCGTCAGAGCATATGTTTAATGCATAATTTTGTTGTCTATGTGCTTGTTTGTTTGTTTTTTAAATTCAATCCAGGAGTTAACATTTTTTTAGTCGTCCCTGGTTTTATCCTTCTTTCACTTAATATGTATTGGATTTGTTTATTGGCTGCGATAATTTGCACCCGTTATCGTGATATGATCCCCATGATTAACAGCGGCGTTCAGATTGCATTTTTTGTTACCCCAATTTCATGGATGCCTAAGTTGTTAGCACAGAATTCTCTTATTTTAAAACTGAACCCATTGGTTTATTTCCTGGATCTTGTTCGTGCACCATTGCTTGGAAATTTACCGTCGACGACCAGCTGGTATGTGGGTATTGCAATGGCTATTAGTGGTGGTATGATCACTTTTATCGCATTTTCTAGGGTGCGTTCTCGAATCGCATTTTGGGTGGACTAGTTATGGCATGTGTTGAACTTGAGAATGTTTCGTTAACTTATCCTATCTATGGTGCAAATGCTCGATCCTTTAAAGCTACGCTTATTCACATAGCGACCGGTGGGAGTCTTAATAAGAATAAAGGCAATATTGAGGTGGAAGCTCTTAGAGATGTAAGCATCAAGCTAGAAAAAGGAGATCGTCTGGCAGTTCTTGGTCACAATGGAGCCGGAAAATCTACCTTGCTAAAAGTGCTTGCAAAGATTTACGAACCTACGAAAGGCACAGTAAATGTCCATGGATGTGTGAATTGCCTTTTTGACATCATGATGGGAATGGATCACGAGTTGAATGGTCATGAGAATATTATGTTACGAGGTTTAGTTCTCGGACTTTCAAAACCGGAGATTCGAAAAATCACCCCACAAGTGGAAGCATTCTCGGAGTTAGGAGATTTTATGAAGATGCCGATTAAATCCTATTCCTCTGGAATGAAAGTTCGTCTGGCTTTCGGAATTATCACGAATGTTTTTTCTGAGATTTTACTCATAGATGAAATTGTCAATGTGGGCGATGCAAAATTCCTAGCAAAAGCTAAGGCGCAAATGATGAGATTGGTTCACCAGTCGGAGTTTATGGTGCTTTCTACGCATGATACCCATATTGTAAAAGAACTTTGCAATAAAGCCTTGTGGCTGGAGAAAGGTGTGGTAAAATGTCACGGTACTGTTGAAGAGGTGCTCAAGGTTTATCAGTAAAATTTAAAGCAGATTATCATAAGGAAGTATGATGAAATTTTCCGTTCTTCTACCAACACGAAACCGGTTGAAATATTTAAAATACGCAGTTGCGTCTGTATTAGCGCAAAATTATGACCAATGGGAAATCATTATTTCTGACAATGATTCTGAGGATAATATCGCGCAGTATATTGAATCGCTTAACGATGCCCGAATTAAGTACTTTCGGACTGAAAAATTTGTTTCCGTAACCGAAAATTGGAATAATGCTCTCAGTTACAGCAGTGGTGAATATGTAATCATGCTAGGTGATGATGACATATTATTGAGAGATTATTTTTCGACTATGATTGGGCTTTTGCAGAAATTCAATCAGCCTAGCGTGATCTATGCCAATGCTTATATTTATGCCTATCCAGGAGTTATACGTAACAAGCCAGAGGGGCTTCTGCAAACCTGTAGGCACTACGATGTATTCAACAATGCTACAGAACCTTTCTGGCTAACAAAAAAAATGGCTATGCATTTAGTAACAGGACATTTAAATTTTAATGCCTATTTCGGCACCAATATGCAGTTTGTGCTTGTCAAGCAGTCGTTAATTCAAAAACTCAAAGTACGCGGGCAATTTTTTCACGCTCCCTATCCTGATGTGTATGCGATGAATTTATTGATGCTTGAGGCGGATGAGGTTCTTGTATATCCCGACGAAGCGGTTGTTATCGGCGTGACACCCAAATCTACTGGTAATTTTCTCGTTAATAATAATGAAAACAAAGGGATGGATTTTTTAAATATATCCGATGAACTTGCTTCAATTAAAGAATTGAGCTCTAAAATTTTACCAGGATCACCCAACTTAACGTGTTGGCTAATTTCCATGGAAACTGTGAGGTTATATTTTGAAAAAAAGTTCGATTTAAAGGTGCATTACAGACGTTATCGATTTTTGCAAATTGAGCAGATGATAAAGGGCTTTTTCCTAGAAAAAAAAGCCACGACAAAAAACGAACTTTTTTCGCTTTTCAAACAAAATCATCTCAGCGAAAAAATTATCTATTTTATCCCATTGTTTTTTATTCATTTTATAAAAAAGTTTTTCCCATCATTCATAAAAAAATGGTTTTATCCGATGTATAGTAGAATGTATGCATTAAGTAAAATTAAGGGTAGCGGTATCATTGAAAAGAAATTTCTTAATGTGTTGGAAATCTTTGAGAATCATGAAAATGGAAAGATCTATTCAAATGATCAAATTGACAATATACTTAATGAAAATCGATCGGAGAAAGATATCAATGAAGTATGCAAAACACATGGTATATCGCAAGCCACTTTTCACAGATGGAAGAGTAAAAGAGACAGTAGCATTTCCGAGCAGATCAGGATGTTAAAGACTCAGATTGATGCTTTGCAAGAACTGACATTGAGTATGTCGCTAAAAGAAACAAAATGAAATTTTCTGTCTTATTGCCTACTAGAAATCGTTTAGAGTATTTAAAATATGCTATCGCTTCTGTCATACAACAGGATTACAATGATTGGGAAATTATTGTTTCCGATAATTATTCCGAAGAGGACATTCAAAGTTATATAACATCTTTAGACGATTTTAGAATAAAATATTTCCGGACCCAATCCTTCTGTCCAGTGACTGAAAATTGGAACAATGCGTTGGAAAAAAGCGTGGGCGATTATGTAATCATGCTGGGGGATGATGATTGTTTGTTACAGGGATATTTTAAAACTTGCCTGAGATTGCTCCAACAAAATAATTTCCCGGATATGATATACAGCAGTGCTCTAATTTATTATTATCCCAACGTGATGCCCGGAGCTCCCCTAGGATATTTAATTAAGGCGGTGTACGCGCCTTTTCTACTAGAAAAACGGACTCCTTTTATTCTTGAGAAACAGGAGACACTCCGACTTGTAAGGGAGCTATTGAATTTTACAGTGATCGTCAATTTCAATATGCAGCATTCATTAATAAGTCGCGCTTTAGTTTGGGAAATAAAAAAATACGGACCATTTTACCAGTCTCCATATCCTGATTATTACGCAACAACAGCGTTGATGATTAAAGCGCAGCGCATTTTAGCTGTTCCATATCCTATGGTAGTCATTGGAGTAACACCCAAATCCTTTGGGTATTATTACTGCAATAATAAAGAGAAGCAAGGCGTCGAGATGTTGCAAAATATTTCAAATGCGGGTGTTTACGGGAATGCAGAAAAATTTGTTATTCCTGGCACGGATATGAATATTTCTTGGCTTTTTGCTATGGAAACGATATGGGAAAATTTCCATAAAGAATACACTTTAAAAGTGAATTACAAAAAATTTCGTCTTTTACAAGTTTTGCATAATTTTAAACAATTCGCGTGCCTTGAAGGCGTAAAATTACACGATCTGCTGAATCTAGCCAGAAAATTATTTTGGTGGGAAAAGATCGCTTACGTAATTCCTTTTTTTATTGCGCTAGCTATTCGTTTGTATCCTGGAAGTCGTAGAAGGCCTTGGATTGCTCGCAAGGCTCTTGTATTTTCTCATCCATTTCTTGGCCCAGCAAAAAAAATGACGGGGCAATACAACAATATTTTGGAAGTATTCAAGGATGTTCCCATAGTCGAAGAGTGAGTCACTATACCGTACGTGATTCAAGAATTGGGATTTCGGCTACGCCAAAGCCCCGTGGTTCAACGATCGTAAGTCGCCCCCATTTTCTAATATTGAGCGACTTACGATTGTTGAACCGCGGGGTTTTCGCGTCAGCCCAAATCCGATTCTTGAATCACGTTCGGTATAAGTGAATCAGAAAAAAAACGGGCAATTTATGTACATAACGCGAGTTTTGGGTAAGCCGATGATTTTTTGCTTCCCGAGCTTGCGAGGTGAGCAAAAAATCATCGGCTTATCCAAAACTCGCGTTACATATTGACCCCTCGGTTGTTTTCGGGGGGTCTCCATTTTCTGGCAAAACAAGGCATCCAGATCATAAACAGGAAAATTGAGAACTTTTGGTGAGATACTGGGATGGTCCTCAAGAATGATCTGAAGTGGTGTTTTGGCGCTTTTCGAAAAATTTGGCCGCACAAAGTTGTAAAAACATTGGTAAACTTGTGCTTTGTCAAAGAACTCTTCTCGTGAATTAAAGTGCTCTAAATCAAAGAATTCTTTTTCTACAGTAGCATGAAAACTTTCCACATCTGCATTGGCATTTGAGCAACCAGGAGGGATATATTGATGCTGGGCTTGTAGCTCCATCATGATCGTATTTATGAAACCAGGCGTTTTGATATCTCGCTTCTTAGCCCCAAACTCCCCACCATTATCAGTCTGTATGCATACTTGACGCAAATCGATTCCAAAAGCCTGTAAATGACGCAGATAGGTTTCTGTTAGCATCGTGGAATATTGTTCATTGAATTCATTACCAAATGCCAGAGCTGTAAATCCGCTCTTGGTATCACGAATTGTGTACTCATATCTCGGTAGGTCAGTTGACAACATCTGCGGCAGATATTGAGGAATATCGCGAAGATATTTCACGTCTTCTTGATTGTGGGTCAGGCTCTGATACTTTGCCTTCACCTCCCTAAGATCTTGCTTGCGTTGATATTTTTTTCTGTTTTTGCGCAACATTCCTTTTTCTTTCAGTATTCTATAAATGGCACCCTCAGAGGCTGTAAGGGAAGGATAGAAGTACTTCAATCGTTTGGGTCCATAACAAGGCGCTTCCCGTCTTTTTTCTAGGATCATTTCCTCGACA
>Ga0207020_1133_pt1 | contig 14456 bp, 13 predicted proteins | sample Alteio_BWMinCont_48_FD_153500 | JGI IMG/M metagenome (GOLD analysis project Ga0207020, IMG submission 153500) | Enriched cells from forest soil in Barre Woods Harvard Forest LTER site, Petersham, Massachusetts, United States -... | ecosystem: Environmental > Terrestrial > Soil > Temperate forest >... | reverse complement strand
CGCTACACGGCAAAACCGGTGGATACACAGGGCAATGCCATATATACGGAAGAAGAAAACCAAGTTTGGCATGATCTTATTACCCGTCAGATTCCTATTGTACAAGGAAGGGCTTGTGACGAGTATTTCAATGGTATTCAGCAGCTCAATATGCCTAAGGACAGAATTCCTCAATGTTATGAGATATCAAACGTTCTCCTGGATGTGACAGGATGGCAGCTTGAGCCTGTTCCTGCGCTGATTCCTTTTGATTATTTTTTTAAATTATTAGCCAATCGAAAATTCCCTGCTGCTACATTTATTAGGCGGCGAGAAGAGCTCGATTATCTTCAAGAACCCGATATTTTTCATGAAGTATTTGGGCACTGCCCATTGCTCTTAAATCAATCAGCAGCAGACTTTACGCACACTTACGGGAAATTGGGATTAAATGCCAACCCGGAAGATAGGGTTATGTTAGCCAAGCTTTATTGGTTTACGATTGAATTTGGTTTAATAGAGACAAGTGCGGGTTTGCGCGTTTATGGCGGTGGGATTTTATCCTCTGCCAGTGAAACAAAGTATTCTCTGGAAAGTGACATTCCTGAGCGAAAACCATTTGATATTATGGATGTATTACGTACCCCGTACCGTATTGATATTCAGCAGCCTATTTATTATATTATCAAGAATTTTGAAGTACTATTCCAGTTGATTGACATGGATTTAATCGGTTTAATTCATGAGGCGCGTAGGCGAGGAATGTATCAACCGTCCTATTTATTGCAAAAAAACTAGAGGGCTTTTATGACAGAATTATCTACCATTCGGTGTGTGGCGTGTGAGGGCGGCATTGCGCCACTAATGAAAGATGAAATTAAAAAGTTATCGGATCAAATAGAAAATTGGGAAGTGGCTACCGACAATAAAAAAATCAGCAAACGTTTTAGTTTTAAGAACTTTTATAAGACAATGGCGTTTGTTAATGCGGTTGCATGGATTGCGAATCAGGAAAATCATCATCCGGATTTAGAGGTTGGGTTTAATTATTGTTTAGTGAAATATTCAACGCATGCTATTGATGGGTTATCTAAAAATGATTTTATTTGTGCGGCGAAGATAGATACGTTGCAGCCAGTTGGCTGATAGACAACGGCTCTACCGAATGTAGGGGCGACCGGCTGGTCGCCCTTTGTAAATCACAGACGGTTCATAATCACATGCTTCAAATTATATCTCATCAATCATTTATAGGGTATCTTTGGCTTATCATGGTGGCATTGTAACCAAGGGCGACCAGCCGGTCGCCCCTACAAACAATGTATACAGGCGCGATCCATTCAGTTACGTAGGGTGGGCAAAGCGAAGCGTGCCCACCATCCAAGGGGACGACGGTCACCGCGGGATACAACAGGTGACCGCCGTAGGGAATGAAAAATCACGCTCTTCTATTTTGATGCTGAGCCTGATCCTGCGTGACATCGGTCTCTTTCTTTTTATGAAAGTGCCTTTGTCCCAAAAAGGCCGGCGAAGAAGACGACAAAGGAAGCTCTGAAGAGATCCTTTTTTGTGCTTCCAGCTCTTTTTTTAATAAGTCATAAGCCCGCCATGATATTCCATCACTTATGTTAATAGGAAGAGGGTGGAAATAAGAGGCCAGTACCTTTGCGCGAATCGCATCAAAATCAATTTTAGCCATCTCTTCTTTGGGTTTGTTCTCTACCCAATGGCTTATGAGAATATTCAGCCTATCTGTTATATAGGTACCCAAGGTCTCTTCACTATATTCATAAAACTCAAGCATTGATAAAATAATTTCATGGTTTTTAGTATGACAAGCATCCTCCAGGAATCGAAGATTGCTTTTTCTCGATCCAGCCCATGCTTCACTGATAGTCTTAAGATTTTCTTTGAGATATTTTTGACATGCCTTTTCAAGTAACGATATTTTTTTTATGGTCTTTTCATCGAGAGGTTCGGTCTTTTTTTTCGAGTTTTCTTTTGAGAAATTGGCCAATGGTAAATAAGCATCTACTATTTTGTGATACATCACTAGAAAGTCATCATGTAAGGATTTTCTATGGATCTCCGTTATTTCATGGATACCATTCTGAAGATTCAAAAAGTCAGTACATGTGACATTTTTTATGGATGGTAGTAAGTCTTTGGCTGCATTTAACCAACCCAAGTTCTCTTTATCACCTATTAAGTGAGAAATCATTTGATCGGCGGCAGAATTTGCAATTTTCTTCGCATCATCCGGTGGAATATTATAAGTATTAATAAGATTTAGTAAGGCTTCATAACTTTCCGATTTTTTATTTACTTTTATTGCGGGTAAATAATCATCCACTAATACTTGAAATATTTCATCACGAGAATTTTTTATGAGTTCAATGGGATCTCCCATTTTTCTCAGAATTTGGTTCGCATTTTCACAGAGCGTTGTCATCAGATGGTTGATTTTTTTTTCATCAACATGGAGTTTTAATAAATCACTGAGAGTTTTTTGTAAATGTAACTCGCACGTTCTTCTGTTTGCAATCATCGCTATATCCTTAATAATTATTTGATTTGTTTTTTATACCAACGAATTTTCATTAAGGCAAATAAAACTTATTTATTACCCCTAAGGTAACTCCCCAGGTTGTCATCCCGAGGAGCGCTATTTGCGACGAGGGATCTCCGTCCAGTTCTTGGGCTTTTAGCAAACATCTTCGCAAAGGTCTTTCCATGGAGATCCCTCGTCGCAAAGAGCGCTCCTCGGGATGACACCTGGAGAGTTACCCCCTAAGAGTTGACAATTGCTTCCTTTACCTTTAGATTAATTAATGAGAATGATTATCATCTAAGGAGATAAACATGAAATACATTCCAATAGCTATTCTGTCTGTATTATTTTTTAGCTGTGTTTCTTATGCTGCACCCGTAGCAGTTAAAACGGATCGAGATATTCTCATACTTGAGAACCCCGCTAAACGTATCGTAGTCTTGGAGTTCAGCCTATTAGATGATTTACTACAGTTAGGGGTGAAGCCGATCGGGCTCGCATCCAGCCAGGTGGATGAGGGGACCAATCCCCCGTTTTTAATGCCTACCATCAATAAAATAACCGATGTAGGAACAAGACAGCAGCCCAACCTGGAAAAAATCATGTCTTTGCACCCTGATCTCATTGTGGCAGATACGACGTTTCAGGGCAAAATCTATCCATTGCTGGCAAAAATTGCACCGACGCTCCTATTAAATGGGTTATTAGGTGATTACAAGACACAAATAGAAAACTTGAAAATCCTAGCTGATGCAACCGGTTCTAAAAATAAAGTAGAAGGATTATCAAAGCGTTTGTTAGATAAATATGAATCAGCAAAAAAAATCGGAATCAAACATCCGGCGACGGTTATTATTGGCTATGCTAATAATGTAGGACAGTTTCAAGCGCTAACAGCCAATGCGCTGACTTCTAAAATTTTAAAAGACTTTGCCCACCCGAATATGATAACCATTTCCAGGGAAGAGCAATCAACGCCCATTCCATTAGAAGCCATTCTGGCTCAAAATCCTGATAATATTATAATCCTGCTGACCAATGGAAATCGCGCCCCTTACGAAATCTTAACTAAAAAACCATTATGGAAACAAATACGCGCTGTAAAAAATAGGCGTGTTTATTTTATGGATCGCGACATATGGGCAAAAAATCATGGAGTCCTTGCAACGCACTTATTACTCAATGAAGCGATAGAAACGGGTTTTTTAACGAATCGTCCCAATATAAGTTTATAATATAGAGGTGACAATCATGACGTCGGTGACTGTGATCGGCTGTGGATATGGAGGCCAGGCATTAGCTTCAGATTTAACACAGCGGGGATATAAAGTGACTTTGTATGCCCACCCAAAACATCCAGGCGGTCTTCACGCCATTAAAAAAGCGGGAGGTATTCACTGTAGGGGATTAATCAATGCTTTTGTGCCGATTCCAGTTATCACAAATGATTTGCACCAAGCGATGCTAGAGAGTAAATATATTATTATTGCACTTCCTTCACATGCTCATGAGGCTATTTTTTTTGAATTAATCGCATTTATAAAGCCTGGGCAAATTGTTATTACTCTTTCGGCTAATTTTGCTTCATTAATTTTATTAAAATTATTATTAAGGACGCATAAAACAAATGATATCGATTTGATTGATGTTGCCTCTCTTCCCTATGTTTGCCGTTCTGATAATGAAGGCAACGTTGAAATTGTCGCAGTAAAAAATAAATTAGCCGCCGCGACCATTCCTGCGAACGCGATACATAAACATAAAGATGCATTATCTCTTTTATTACCTTGTAAAATTATACCTTATCAAAATGTTTTATCTTTAGGAATGAATATCACTAATGGAGTAATACATCCTGTTGTTGCCTTGTTAAATGCAGGCAGGATAAATAAAGAAAAAGAAGCTTTTTATTTTTATAAAGAGGGCATAACACCTGAGGTTGCGGCAGTCGTAGAAAGATTAGACGCAGAACGGTTGCGAATAGGATATCGCTTAGGACTACAAATGTATAGTTTTCTGGAGTTAAATGCAGAGTACTATGGCACGATGCATGAGTCTATCTATCAATTCTATCGTGAATCGAAAGCGCATAGTGCTATTTTAGGGCCTACCTCCTTACAACAGCGTTTTATTACCGAAGATGTCGCAGGATCGTTAGTATCATGGTATTGTCTGGGTCGATTAGTGCAGATTGAGCCTGTTGTTATTAGCAATCTGATTCATCTGGCGAGTTTTCTGAATAACAATAATTATCTGTGTACAGGTACGAATCTTGAGTGTCTTAATTTACACAACAAAAGTGTAGACGAAGTAAAGCACTATATCACGACAGGAAAATGTCCTGAGGGTCTAATTTCCATCGAGGACGATTTTAAACGCGCGCAACGTGAAGCCTCCCTTCTAGGGTGTATAGCATGATCTGGTTATATGCCACCTGTGCGAGTGCAATTCTTTTTGGTATAGGGGGGTTTTTATTAAAAGTAGGAAGTCATAAAAACTATTCAGAAGCGAGTATGCTTTTAGGCCTATATTTTGTGGGCAGTGTGGTGCTTTATGGGATGCTTTTGAGAAACGGCGGGATTTATTTTAATAGGGATTTGTTAGGACTTTCTATTCTGGTAGGGTTAGGCTCTTATTTTGGGAATGCTTTTCTGGTAAAAGCATACGATACCGGTCCTGCTTGTCTTACAGCGCCTCTTATGAGTATGAGTGTGGTATTTATTATTCTTTTATCCGCATGGACTTATAATGAAACTATTTCTCATATCCAATATATGGGTGTTGCTATCATGGTAATAGCAGCCGTTTTGTTAGGGATTAATTTTAAAAATACCGCTATAAAAAATAAAATGTGGTCGGTATTTGTTGTGTTAGGCATTATTTTTCTTTTTTTACGCGAAGGAGGATTAAAAATTGCGTTTGAAAGTGGGTTAGATAATGTCATGGTTTTATTTTGGGGATATATCTTTGCCTCTGCACTGGCTATTATTGCTTTTTTGATGGATACAAAAACATTTTCAATTCTATCAAAAAAAAATAAGGGAATTTTTTTAGGTGCAATCATTGGTGTTTTTTCAGGAGCAGGAATGGGGTTATTGGCTTATGCTATCACGTTAGGGCCAACTGCTATCATCGTCCCACTTTTTTCTGCACGGAATATTATTACTGTTTTATTAATATTGATATTTTTTAAGGAAAAACTATCATCACTTCAATGGGGATCTATTTGGCTTATGTTAACGGGTTTATTGTTAATTTCATAGTGAGACAATGCGTTGAATAAAATTTTGTTACGATCTTATAAGCAGCCTATTGGCTTAATAGCAGGCGGACTGCTTGTGTTACTCTTTGCAATTGGCAATTTAAAATATGGGGTTACGCATTTTAATGGGTATGATCTATTGAGTGCATTTTTTCATACGGATTTGTCATTGGTTTCGCATATTACATTAATTGAAGTACGGCTTCCTATGGTATTGATGGCTATTATCGCTGGTGCAAGTCTTGCTATTTCTGGGTTATTATTACAACGTGTTACGCAAAATCCATTGGCGTGTCCTAGTTTATCGGGTGTTGAATATGGTACGGCTTGTTGTGTTATCTTATGTTATATGTTTATTCCTCATGTCTCAAAGCTTGGTATTATGTGCATTTCTTTAATGGGAGGATTGTTTACTTATTTGTTAACCCAAGCGATTGTAAAAAAAATTGGAGCGACAACGACTGGAATTACTTTAATTGGGATTGCCTTTGATGCATTATATTTTTCTCTTATTCAAGCGATACTCTTAGCTTTTCCCTATCAGGCGCAGTCTATTTTATATGATTTAAATGGTTCCTTACAAGGGATTACATTTAATGATATTGGGCTAGTTGCATTGCCTTTTGTTGTGCTGTTTATAGTCGTACTTTTGCTAGGGAAAAGATTAGATTTATTAAATCTAGATGAATTGCAAGCCAGTGCTTTAGGGGTTTCCATTAAACCGTATCGTTTAATCATGTTAGCGGTATCCATTATTTTGGCAACGTTGGTGACGAGTTTAATAGGCCCATTGCTATTTTTTAGTCTTGTTGTTCCGCATCTAGTGCGGTCATTAACTAGCAGTCGGTATATTATATTATTTTGTGCCATTTACGGGGCGGCATTATTATTAATGGCACAACTCTTAACCTACCTTGTCTCACCCCTTACACCACCCCCCGTGGGTTTGGTGATGTTACTTATCGCAGCCCCTATGCTTACCATTATTATTCGACGGCATCTTCCTTATGATGAACGTTGAGCATCATTTTCCTTTCCAAAAAAAATTTAATCGCCTTGTCATAGGATTCACGACATTATTGAGCGTTATTTTTATAGCTAGTTTAATGTTGGGAATTATTCCTATTGGATTGGATGAGTTATTTCATTATTTTTCTTCTTCAGATACAAGTATTCATTTTACTATTTCATTACGTTTTCAACGAGAAATTATTGCTTTATGCTGTGGCGGAATGCTTGCGTTAGGCAGTGCGATTATACAAGGTTTAACGAGAAATCCCATGGTAGCACCCGACTTGACTGGCATGACGTCCGTAGGATGTCTTTTTGTTGTAGTTTGTGAAATGATTTGGATTAAGTCGCCTGTACTCAATTTATTTTTAGGCGTAGCCGGTGCATTTTTAGGTTTTCTTTTATGTTTTTCTTTAACTTCACGTATTAGAAATCGACTCACTGTTATATTAACTGGTATTAGTATTAGTTTTACGGCGAATGCTATTATGCAGTTGTTTATTTTACATGCGAAAGAAGACATAGCAAATTATCTGCATTTTATCACCGGAAGTTTATATGCGGTTAATGGTATTTCTGTGTGGATTGTTTTTGTTATTACTTTAATGATTGTACCCCTCGTTTTTATGTTGGGTCGACGGTTTAGTGTAGTATCACTGGATGATCAAACCTGCTATAGCTTAGGTGTTCCGCTTCAAAAATATTGGATAACCTATTTTTTTCTCGCCTCTTTATTGGTCGGAACCAGTATTATTGGGGTTGGTCATCTAGGTTTTTTGGGAATTATTTCGCCTAATATGGCAAGAATGTTAATCGGAAATAGACCGCAATATATTTTTCCTCTGAGTTTTTTGATTGGCGGTTTTACTTATCTTTTAGCAGACACTATCGGTCGATGCATAATATCACCTGCTGAAATACCCGCGGGAATTATTACTAATATGATGAGTGCGCCCGTTTTTTTATATATTTTATTCCGATATTATCGAGGTCAACATGAATGGAATTAAGGTATCTCATTTGACTTATCATTATCACAAAAAATGTATCTTGAGAGATATCAATTTATTGATTCCCTTACAACAAATGATTTGCCTTATTGGTCCTAATGGATCAGGTAAGTCAACGTTACTTAAATTAATGGGCGGTTTATTATCATTGCAGTCGGGAACAGTGACGCTTGATAATATTTCCCTCCATTCCTATTCTCGAAAATCACTAGCCAAAAAGCTTGCTTTTTTGCCCCAGCAATGTCAAATTCCCCCCAGTTTATTAGTCAGAGAATATGTAGCGCTGGGTCGTTTTTGCCATCAATCTTGGTTTTCTAAGTTGTCCTATCAAGATCATTTTGCGATAGATGAAGCGATTGCGTTAACTGGATTAAATTTATTAGCAAGAGAACCTGTTTCCGCCTTATCTGCAGGGCAGCAGCAACGTGCTCGACTTGCATTAATGCTGACCCAGCAAGCACATTATTTATTGTTAGATGAACCAATGACAGGACTTGATTTTAAACAACAACGAAATATGTTGAAATTACTTTCTGATTTACAAAAAAATCACGGCAAAACCATTATAGTGATACTTCATGATTTGCATCAAGTGATGGAGATTGCCAATGAGGTTGTTTTGTTAAATGATTCCCGTATTCTGACACAAGGACATCCGCGCGATGTGATATGTAAGGATAATGTATTAAAAGCGTTTGATTGCGAGTATGATTTTTCATTCGTGTGTGTGTAGCGCAGAAAGGAGGGAGTGGATTTTATACATACAAATAAATAGTTCTTGTTTCAATAAGTTCCATAGCTTCAAATACATAGAGTTAACTTTACACAATTACCCATGTTATTATCAAACCTATAAAACGGACAAAGAGAACAATACCTATGGATACCACAAACTCAAACAGCTACTGCGTTCCAACCGACGAAGATTTTGAACCCAATTCAAATAATGAGGTTGTCAAAAATTACTTAAACATTAAATCCGCAGAGGCGATGGGAGCGGTAGAGGAACAAGAGCTTGAGAGAGCGGAGTTGGAGCTACTGAAGTTATTTGACCATAATCATCTCTTTACTGTTGATGATATTTGCAACATTCATGAGTTGTGGCTTGGAGACATTTATCCTAGTGCAGGCAAATATCGCACTGTCACCCTATCAAAATATGGTTTTTCTTTTGCCCCCTCCCAACAAATTGAGCTGTCCATGCAAGCGTTTGAAAAAAAATATCTTGTTAAATATACGCCTTGTCATTATTCCGATCTTAATGCACTAGCCCATGCCTTGGGGGTTGTTCATATTGAATTCTGTGTGATACATCCATTTCGCAAAGGTAGTGGCAGAACAGCACGTTTATTAGCAGACTTAATGGCTATGCAAGCAAATATGCCGCCGCTTAACTTTTCTGATATAGATCAAACTAAAAATAAAGAAGGGTTTGAAAAATATATGTTGGCAATTCGTGCAGGAGCCAACGGAGATTATGAACCTATTCAAAAGATTTTTCATACACTGTTAGAGCATTCTATTATTTAGTAATTTTATGGATTTTTTTGTCTTTTCTTCGGGGAATGACAAAAGGAGTAACATGGGTATGAGGTTTAATTCCCTCGACGCCACAGGATGTCCTTACTGACCGCGAGATTAGCTTCTTCCTCATGACAGCATTTTTTAGATATGGATTTGTTTCAATAAGTGGTTTTGTTTTCATATTTATAGTCTAACACTCAAATGTAGGGTGGGCAAAGGAGCGTTTTCAGCGACGTGCCCACCAATCGGCCCACAATCGGCACCCACCATCCCATCTGGCTCCCCGGACTGGACTCGAACCAGTGACCTAATGATTAACAGTCTATTACCTATCAATATCAAACAATTTCTAAAATACCATAAAATCTCGCAAGAAGCCACTACAAATAACACAGCAAATAGAAGCTGATATTGTGCCACTGCTAGGTAAGTTGTTCCTTTAAAACAAGTTATATAATCCCCCAACAGGCTATTTTTGAGAAATAGTACCTTGCACTACTGGTACTATGTGCTATAATAAATACAAGGAAAGAATCATGATTGAGGTAAAAGCTACCCCTAGGTTTGCGCGTTTGGCTAAAAAATCAATGACAGAGGAGGCTATACAAGAACTAATCGACTCGTTAGCTCTAGACCCAGAAAAGGGCGCATTGATTACGGGCACAGGCGGTATTAGAAAGATTCGCTGGGTTACCGGTAAAGGCGGTGGGAAACGTGGCGGTGTCAGGGTGCTTTATTATTATGATGGAGAACAAATCGTTTTACTGGTGACCTTATTTAAAAAAGCAGATCAAGAAAATATTGATGCTAGTGAAAAAGTAGAATTACGTAAATTAATTAAAGAACTATTCGGTGACTAACATGAGTAAACTAGGTAAAGATTTAATCAGCGCACTTAAAGAAGCAAAAAAGAAAGGCTTAGTAACCCTGCAAACCTCGCCCGATGTCGGTAAATTACGAAAAAAACTCAAGCTTTCACAGCGCGAATTTTCAGTAATATATCACATTAATATTGAGACGCTGCGAAAGTGGGAGCAACATCAAAGAGACCCCGATACAATTAGTCGCGCTTATTTAAAGTGTATTCAAAATGACCCCAATGTGATTCGTGATTTGGTTAATAGGTAAAACGAAAAAGAACGGGCATTGAGTATCAAAACAGACTATGAAACCAGAGTTAAGCGGGGTGACTATTATGACTAAGCGAATACTATCTACATTTGAACGTGAAATGAAAAATCCATCTTTTAACAAGGCATTTAAGGAAAGCTATAAAAAACTGCTTTTTTCGGAGTTCTTAATTGCCCTCATGGAGAATGACGAGCAATCTGTTAGAAGTCTGGCAAAAGAGGCGGGGCTGTCACCAACCATTATTCAGGATCTTCGCTCAGGGAAGCAGCATGACATTAGGATGAGTAACTTCTTAAAGATTGCCCATACCTTTGGGTATAAAGTTTTCATTGAAAAAGGCAAAGACAGAATTTCTATTGAAGAAAAAAATAAAAATTCTAAGAAAAAAGGCATTAGTTTCGTTGCAGCTGCCTAAGAATGCTAAAGATTTAATGGGTTTGAAGAAGTTTCGATGATAGCCCGCTGAAAATTTACTCAAAGCTTTCACAATGTCCATTTTCAGTATAACTATTTATAGAATCGCCAGCGTCATAACTGAAGATTGCTAAGCTGTAATCTAATTTTGGTGAAATCCAAAACATTTTCCAATGAGCTTGCCATCGGCGGAAAGAGAACCTTTATTGATTCCACTGGCTCCCCGGACTGGACTCGAACCAGTGACCTAATGATTAACAGTCATTTGCTCTACCGACTGAGCTACCGGGGAATATATTCGACTGGTAGGCAGCATACTAATATCGGTTTTGATTTGCGTCAACAAAATTCAGTAAAAAAGGTTGAATCAGGTTAACTGGACAACAGCCCTAGCCAACCGCTTCATGGCCTCCTTCACTTTTTCCATACTGGTAGCATAAGAAATCCGGATACACCCGGGCATCCCAAAGGCTGAACCAGGCACAACTGCGACCTCTGCTTCTTTTAAAAAATATTCCGATAATTCAATATCATTATTCACACGAGTTGTTTTTTTTATGACCTCTTCAAAATTCGGAAAGCTATAAAATGTACCATCCGAAGGCAAACATTGAACTCCGTGTATTTTTTGTAATTCGCTTAAAATATAATCATGACGTGCTTGATACGCCTTCACCATGACGCTAATACATGACTGGTCCCCATTAAGCGCTGCTTCCGCTGCCCATTGAGAAATACTGCATGGATTAGAAGTACTTTGTGATTGAATTTTTTTCATGGCAGCAATAATTTGACTGGGCCCTGCGGCATATCCTATACGCCATCCCGTCATGGCATACGTTTTTGAAACACCATTGATCACAATGCAACGGTCATAGAGTTCAGGGCACACCATCAGAATATTCGCAAAACGAGTATTGTTAAAAAGAGTGTGTTCATAAATATCATCTGTCACAACGATAATATCGGGATATTTTAATAAAACATCCCCTAATGCTTTTAATTCTGGAGCACTATAAGCAACCCCTGTCGGGTTTGACGGGCTGTTGATAACAAAAATACGTGTTCGTGGCGTAATAGCCGCTAAAAGCTGTTGTGGAGTCACTTTAAAATGTTGACCCATATCCGCTTTGATAGTCACAGGTACCGCATCGGCAATTTTAGCTATGTCGGGATAAGAAACCCAATAAGGTGCGGGAATAATAACTTCATCACCCTGATTTAAAAGAGCGGCAAATAGATTATAAAAGCTATGTTTTGCGCCGCAAGAGACGAGAATCTGGTCCGGTTTGTAAGTTAACTGGTTATCACGGGCAAACTTCTGGATAATGGCTTTTTTTAGCGAAGGTATCCCATCCACCGCCGTATATTTCGTAAAACCCATTTGAATCGCTTTTATAGCCGCCTCTTTAATATAATCCGGGGTATCAAAATCCGGTTCACCGAGGCCGCAGTTAATAATATCTTTTCCTTCCGCAATGAGCTCATCTGCACGGGCAGAAACCGCGAGGGTAGGAGATGGTTTTATACGCTGTACCCGGGCTGATAATTCTTTACTCATAGTCATCACCATTCAAATTCCTAAAAATATTTGAAAAAACTGAAAAAATGCGTGGAGTGGAATTATAATCAATTTCTGTTCATTTAGCTATAAATGAAATACAATACAGTACTATGTCACAGCAATTTGAGCTTCATTCCAACTTTAAACCGGCCGGAGACCAACCAGACGCCATCTCAAAACTGATACAAGGTGTTCAGAATGGTTTAGCGCATATGACCCTATTAGGGGTCACCGGTTCCGGCAAAACATTTACCATGGCCAATGTCATCCAGGCCATACAACGTCCCACCCTCATTTTAGCCCCGAATAAAACACTCGCTGCCCAACTGTACGGTGAAATGCAGGAGTTTTTTCCCAGAAATTCGGTAGAATATTTTGTATCATATTATGATTATTATCAACCCGAAGCCTATGTTCCCTCATCAGACACATACATTGCAAAAGATTCCTCCATCAATGAACACATTGAACAAATGCGCTTGTCTGCAACCAAAGCCTTGCTGGAACGTCACGATGCGATTGTCATTGCGACCGTCTCTGCCATCTATGGATTAGGAGATCCGCGTTCGTATTTGAGTATGGTGATACATTTAGATCGTGGTGATAGAGTCGATCAAAGACAAATTTTGCGGCGTTTAGCAGAGCTGCAATATACGCGAAATGATGTTGATTTATATCGGGCGACCTATCGTGTGCGAGGCGATGTGATTGATGTTTATCCGGCTGATTCTGATAAAGAGGCTATTCGGATTGAACTATGTGAAGATGAAATTGAAAACTTATCTTTTTTTGATCCATTAACAGGTGAAATCCTAAGACGTGTCCCGCGCTTAACTATTTTTCCAAAAAGCCATTATGTCACGCCGCGAGAAAAAGTAATCAGTTCCATTGATGAAATTAAAATGGATTTAAAAATACGATTAGCCGAATTAAACGCCGCAAACAAATTGGTTGAAGCGCAGCGTTTAGAGCAGCGTACGATGTATGACCTTGAGCTTATGAATGAATTAGGATATTGTCCTGGCATTGAAAATTATTCCCGATATCTATCAGGCCGAAAAGAAGGTGAACCACCACCCACACTATTTGACTATTTACCATCGAACGCGCTTTTGATTGTGGATGAATCCCATGTGACTATTCCACAATTACGCGGTATGTATAGAGGAGACCGTTCACGTAAAGAAACACTAGTCGCATACGGTTTTCGCTTACCTTCCGCCTTAGACAATAGGCCTTTACGTTTTGATGAATTCCTGGAACGCGCACCCCAAACCATCTATGTCTCAGCAACACCCAGTGAATACGAACTATCGCTTTCAAGTGAGGTAGCAGAACAAGTCGTGCGCCCAACGGGTTTATTAGATCCTGTCGTTGAAATCCGCCCTGCTAAAACCCAAGTGGATGATTTGCTCTCTGAAATACATAAACGATCAGCAGTAAAAGAGCGGGTATTAGTAACAACATTAACTAAGCGTCTAGCCGAAAATTTAACGGAATATTTAGAAGACCATGATATACGCGTGCGATATCTACATTCCGATATCGATACCGTAGAACGGGTTGAAATTATTCGCGATTTGAGACTGGGCACCTTTGATGTGCTCGTAGGTATCAATTTATTACGCGAAGGACTCGATATGCCGGAAGTGTCTTTAGTGGCTATTTTAGACGCAGACAAGGAAGGTTTTTTACGTTCTCAAATATCATTGATCCAGACTATTGGACGTGTGGCACGTCACATTCATGGCAAAGCGATTTTATATGCCGACCAACTCACCGGCTCCATGGACCGTGCGATTAAAGAAACCAATCGCCGCCGCCAAAAACAAAAAGAGTATAATGAAGCACACCATATTACCCCTCGCAGCATCGAAAAATCCGTCAGGGATATTATGGAAGGCGCTTATGCTCCCAATACGGTACGCGGAAAACTCTACCCTAAAGTATCTGAAAAAGACGCAGATTATTTTACCCTCAATCCGGAAGCATTAAAAATTAAAATTGCCG
>Ga0207020_1132_pt1 | contig 14483 bp, 9 predicted proteins | sample Alteio_BWMinCont_48_FD_153500 | JGI IMG/M metagenome (GOLD analysis project Ga0207020, IMG submission 153500) | Enriched cells from forest soil in Barre Woods Harvard Forest LTER site, Petersham, Massachusetts, United States -... | ecosystem: Environmental > Terrestrial > Soil > Temperate forest >... | reverse complement strand
AGATCGCAGTTTTGCGGGCGGATATGGCATTTGCAGACACCTGCGCCGAAAACGCAGCTGCGTTACGGGCAAACCTGGAAAAAAATGGATGGGATGGCGGTTGGTACAGGCGCGCCTATTTTGATGATGGCACACCCCTCGGATCGGCCAAGAACAAAGAATGCCAGATAGACTCGCTGGCACAAAGCTGGGCCATCATATCGGGCGCCGCAGACCCGAAGCGTGCGGAAACAGCGCTGGAAGCCGCCGACAAGAGACTAGTGGACGCAGATACGAGGTTGATAAAACTTTTAGACCCGCCTTTCGATTCGTCTGACCTCAACGGGAAAATGGCGGGCAATATACACACGCGGCAGTATGGATGATCATGGCGCATGCAGCAACAGGCAATGCAAAGCGGGCGTGGGAACTGATGGATATGATCAACCCGATCAATCATGCGGTATCGGCGGAAGAAGTGGCTGTTTACAAGGTAGAGCCATATGTGATGGCGGCCGATGTGTACTCCATTGCGCAAAATAAGGGAAGGGGTTTCTACTTTAGTAATTTGAGTTGTGTCATGCCAGTATTTATTGACCCTTTCGAGTGCACGGTTTGCCGCCTCAACTCCCTTAAAATTCGTAATGATATTTTTGACCCGGTCTAATCCCGTTCCTGCCCCCAGCCTGAAAATAATCGTCTTTTCCTGTCCGCCTGATAAGAAGAATGCCGTTTGAATAGCAGTGCAGGGATCTAACGCCACGCCCATTTTGCCGGAAAGCCGGGTGGTGTGCATAGATGCCGGATTTTTCAGCGTTCCATTCCTGCCTATAAATTCAGTCCTGTCGCAGGTAATTGTCCTGATTTGTTCATCAGTATCAAAAAATGCGTAGCGGTCGGCGAATTCAGTATTGTAGTTGTTTTTAGCTATTACAGCGCCGCCTGCATTATCGGTCTCGGTCGAAATATGCATGCCGGTCTTCAGCTTCAGGTCACCCAGCACCCACTCTACATAGCCGGTCAATGAAAGGTGACGCTCCCTGGCTGAATTATTTTTTAATTTTACAACGACGAATTTGACCGGTTCTTCAATATCCACGTAAACCCACATTTCAGATCCAATGCCATTTTCGCTGTGTTCAAAAACACTATACCCAAATCCATGCCGCGTAATGTATGGCGTTGTTCCACAGGCAGGTAGTGGTGCAGGCGACCAGAAATCCCCGGTTTCTTCATCCCTGAGGTAATAGGCTTCTCCACTCTTGTCGCAAACAGGGTCATTTTCCCAGGGTGTCAGGCGGAATTCATGGGCATTTTCAATCCATGTATAAGACTGTCCGCTCTCCGAGATCACCGTCCCGAAATCAGGGTTCGATAATACATTTACCCATGGCAGTGGTGTCCATTTTTCGTGATCCGTCAGGATCACATATTCGCGATGGTCTGGTGTGAACCCACCGGAACCATTATAAAATAAGAGGTCTGTTCTAAGCGATACAGATGTTTTTACCACCGGGTGATGAACCGTTGGAATGAACACAGGAACAGGTGTTTTAACAATATTCTTCCGGTTGATCTGTTCGGTCAGTGTTCCCTTGCTGTCAGTTATGTTTATTCTCGCTACGGTCTGAAACAGTATATTATCCTCTTCAGATATCTGGTCTGCGGCCCGCAGGAAAATACCTCCCGGATGATCGGTCAGTTCAGCTCCGGCGCCGGCTGTAATGAGCCCCAGTATCTGGTTTTGCAGCAGTTGGCGGTATCCGCCATGGTCTTCGTTCCATATCACGAGGTCTACTGCAAGGCCCTTTAATCTCCAGTAAGTATGCGCCTGTACAAGTTGCTTTACCAATTCAATATTATCCTCGCTTTCTATTCGCAAAAGAACAATTGGCAGGTCCCCCGATATCGAGTAACCCCAAAGCCCCGACTGGCCCCGGCGGTTCTTCATGATCACTGCCGTGTCGGCCCGCAAAGACGGGGTTGTGAATATCACCGAACTCGCGAGCTGTGCATAAAGCTGCGCATCTGCCTCCCCGGCATTGATCTGGCGGAGCACCACCTGGCTATGGGTCCAGGCCAGTTCAAATACACGGTCTTTATGGTGTACCTCCTGGTATTTGTCTATCAGCGCCAGGCATCCCTCGCGCGTTTCACTAATGCCGCTAACCATATCTATTATAGCGGTATCACCTGGTTCCAGGATCACCTTATGCCTTATAGAAGCTATGGGGTCTAACACCGGCCCTTCACTGTTTGATAGCGGCCCGGGCATTTTCATTGAGGCTGGCGCCACTATTGTATTGCCCCGGCCAATGAATTTCATCCGGTCGGTTTCAAAAGATAGTTCTTCCGAGTTTACCCCATGCACGGTCATCAGATGAAACATCCACGGTGGGCGCTCCTCGGCCGATAAAGGCCTGCGTGTGCAGGTAACGGCATTTTTATTGTCTATTATATCTGTTTCAATAAACAGGTTGCCGAAGGCGGGGTGAGATATGTCTGCCGCCGCGGAATTAAGCACGATTTCTGAATAGCTCGTAATATCAAGTATCCTGCGCCGGCGCGAATGGTTGGTAATATGCACCCTCCTCATTTCAATATTGTCCTCCGATGATACTACGATCTCAGTATGGGTATCTATATTGTTATCCCTTCGCCTGAAATCAACACGCCCCTGCGTAAATGTCGCCTCATAAAACTTCGATTGTTTCAACGTAGGCTGATGTGTATTCGACCAGAAGGAGTTGTCTTCAAGGTCGCGTATATAGCAAAACGTCCCCCAGTTGTCGCACGTAGTATCTTCGCGCCAGCGGGTAATGGCCATGTCTTTCCATTTGCTGTATCCGCCGCCCGAATTTGTTACCATTACATGATACTTGCCATTCGACAGCAGTTGTACTTCGGGGATAGCCGTTTGCGGCGTATTTATTACCCTGATTGCAGTGTCCTCGGCTGCAGAGCTTACAATGGCAACTTCGGCCGAATAGTTATAAAAAGCAATACTCTTTGGCACGCGTTCCTGCAATAGCAGCATTGCCGACCGGAACTGGAGGTCGCTCTCAAATCGCTTTTGCATTGGCTGGTCGAGCAGCAAATACGCAATCGACAGCAGGCTCATTCCCTGGTGGTGCGCCATAAATGATTGTATTACCGCCTTCGACTGCCCCCTTGGCAATCGGACAGGGGTGTAATCAATAGCTTCATAAAAACCGAACTTACCTTCATTGCCTTCAGCCGACAGCCACTCCAGGTTACGGCATGCTTCTGCCGGTTCTACCATAAGCGCCAGTGCAGTGGCATAAGGCGCTATCACAAGGTCTTCCCCTAATCCACGTTTCAGCCCTAACCCCGGTACGCCAAACGCCCGGTATTGGTAGTTAAGGTTGGCATCGACAATATTATAACCCGATTCTGAAACCCCCCAGGGTACCCTGTTGTCCTTTCCAAATTGTATTTGTCTTTCCACTACTGTTTTATAGGTCTGCGCCAGCAACGTATTTTCATAGTCCGGCATTACCAGCAAAGGCATCAGGTATTCAAACATAGAGCCGCTCCATGACAACAACAGTGGTGCCCCGCCTGAATAGGTAAGCAGCCTGCCCAATGCGAACCAGCTTTCCTGGGGCAGCTTTCCCTGCGCTATGGCCACGAAAATTGTCAGGCTTGATTCTGACGCCAGCAGGTCATAAAATGAAGCGTCTCTTTTATGTTCTTCAGCATTGTAACCAATGGACAGCAGGTGCTTCGATTTGTCGTAAAGGAAATCATAATTGAAATCCGCAAATTCTGTGCACTGTTTTTCAAGGTACCCTATCGCTATAATTCTTTCAACAGCATTATTGATCGCCTGCGATACGCTGGAGGCGAATGAATCAAGCCATTCGGCTTCTGCAGCGTTGTTTTCCCAGGAGCGCAGATTGTCAATAGAAAGGAGTATGTCCTGTTCTTTCCTGATTAGTTCATGAAGTGTATGGGCGTCGACACCTTCCAATACATGTTTGAATTTTGCAGGCGCCGCAGGCAGGCATAGCCACGGGGAAATGTATTTTAGTTCATTACAGATCGAGTGGCACTGATTAAGGAGCAAAGTAGTCCACCACGCGGCTTCCCCTTGTTTTTCCGCCAGGCTATCAGCTATTTCCTTTGCATATTTCAGTGAGAGTTCGGCATATTGGTGTGCCTTGTTTCTTGCAAAGGGGATTGTATTTAGCGCGTGAACTACATTTGTCTTAAATTGCTGTAACGAAATATGTTCAGGTATTTCCTGTTCAATGATGTTGATAGTATCAAGCAGGCCGGAGAATAATCTGGCCAGTTCGCTTTTTTCATCCGGCAGCGCTATCAGCCCCTGTCGAAGTGTCAGCAAGTGGCCGGCCATGTTACCGCTGTCAACCGTAGAAATGTATTTTGGGTTCAGGGGTTTAAGGGTAATGGTATCATACCAGTTGTAAAGATGGCCTTCATAACGCTCCAGTTTTTGTAACGTATTTATGACATTTAAAGTTCGTTCCATCAGCACTCCGGCGGTAATATAGCCAAAGTCGTAAGCAGAGAGATTTCCAAGCATCGACAGGCCAATGTTTGTAGGTGATGTGCGGTGGGCTATAGCTTTGCTGGGCCGTTCCTGGTAATTATCCGGCGGCAGCCAATTGTCTTCTGCGTTCACAAAAGTTTCAAAGAATGCCCATGTTTTCCTCGATATATTTCTTAAAAATGCTACCTGTTCATCCGTTAGTTTCGCTTCTTCTTTTTTCAATGGCTTACTCAGCCACCAGGCTATGGCCGGGGCGCATGCCCACAACACCAACACCGGGAACGCTGTAATAAGGGATAACGGGGAGTAGGTTATGAGATAAATAAGCACAACAGCAGACAGGAAAGGGCTGAACCACATCGACTGGTATGCCCTGAGTAACGTTTTGTCGCTGGTGTGTTCCTGGCTGCCGGAAGGTTTCCATTCCAGCAGCTTTTTGTGAGACACCAGCATCCGCCAGCTTGTGCGGATTATTGCATCAATGCTGTAAAATGCTTCATAAGGCAGGCACACAAAAGTAAAAGCGTTTCGCGCAAAATTGTCTCTCATAGATGTGAACGTAGAGACAAGATGTTGCTTTAGCGAAAATTCATTTGATTTATGAAACAGGCCCCAGACAGTGTCAAAGCAGGTTTGCAGCAACAATATCATGATCACTACACCTGTCCAGAACAGCGGGTAGGGCATTGTTGCCCATCCTATAAGCAACAACATCAGCAGGGCCACTGGTACAAGGCTGCGCCTGAGATTATCAGATATTTTCCACCGTGATAATGCTGACACAGGGTTCTTCCGTAACTGGTTATTGCCATCTGGCGCCATGGGGAGCAGCCAGTACCCAATTTGCCAATCGCCGCGTATCCAGCGGTGCCTGCGGTTTACATCGGTGCTGTAATGTGTCGGGTATTCTTCATAAAATTGAATATCCGTCAAAAGCCCTGCCCTTACATAGCAGCCTTCAAGCAGGTCGTGGCTAAGGATGCGGTTTTCAGGGAAGCGGCCATTGAGCACCTGTTCAAAAGAATCAATATCGTAAATCCCTTTCCCCACAAAAGAGCCTTCGTCAAACAGGTCCTGGTATACATCCGAAGTCAAACGGGTATATGGGTCTATCCCCGGCTCATTGCTGTGCATAAGCGAATACAGCGAATTGCCTGATCTCGACAAGCTCACCGATATTCTTGGTTGCAGGATGCCATAACCCTTTGTGATCAGTGATTTTTTTTCATCGTAAAAAGGCTGGTTCAATGGGTGGGCCATGCTTGCTACCAGTTTCCATCCGGTATCATGGGGGAACTGTGTATCCGTATCAAGGGTTATGATGTATTTTATCTCAGGCAAGGTTGTAATGTCGCCAACGATCGTCGAAAAATAGTCTTTAGGATTGTTCCGTAACAAAGAATTCAATTGGGCGAGTTTTCCGCGTTTCCGTTCGTACCCCATCCATATATTATCGTGTTTATTCCATTTACGGGGGCGATGGAACAGGAAGAATTTGTCAGTAGCGCTAGGATATTTTCGGTTCAGGTCTTCAATTTTTTCCTGTGTGAACTGCAGTATATGGTCATCGCTGGGAAGCGTCTCGGTCTTCGCATCCGGAAAATCAGTCAGCAGGCCAAAGTGCAGGTGCTCCGTCCTGTTGGCGAGAAACCGTACTTCAAGCGCCTCAATAAGATTGCCCACCTGTTCGGTGTTCACCAGCATCGTGGGTATCACCACCATACTCGTATACTCCTCTGGCACCCCCTTCGAAAAATCCATCCTTGGCAGTAGCTCCGGCTTAAATAATAAAGTTGCCAGCCAGTTTATCAAGGCAGTGGCCAGGTGGCTGGATGCCACAAAAGAAACCAATCCAGTAAGTATAAGCAGCCAGGTATTTATATGGCCATACCAGGCGGCCACAAATAGCAGGAAACTGATAAACGATGTAATAAATATGATGGAGCCTGCATAAAAGGCCATCGGGTGACTTTTTATCGCTTTTCGCAGGCGGTCTTTGAATTGTAGTTTTTGGCGGGCAATTTTTCCGGTTTCGGTAACGCCTTCCCCTATCAGATAATATCCTACATGTGTCGTCCGCACATCTGTAGGATCTTTTTGAGCACTGTCGTTGGCTAGCTTTATCGCAATTGTCGCGATCTCATTTTCAGAAAATCCGCCTTTACTCGCAAGTCGTTCAATAACATGGCGGTAATGATCGCGCGTAGCAAAATCCATCAGCGGATATATCCCACTTTGTTCTGTTCGAAGGGTGCTTTCCACGAGGCTCATAGACTCTACAAAGTCGCGCCACTCTATAGAGCCTAAAGAACGGAGGCTGCCAAGGCTGTTGCTTATGGACACCTGATCTGCCGCCTGTTTTTGATTTTCGGCATCTACCAGCTCATTTCTTGTAAGGCCTATCTCCGACAGGCGTTGCTCCATCCAGGTCAGCGGCAAAGTAAGCCCGCTGCCTTTCCACATCAACTGCCTGATGAGCTCTGCTACGAAAGAGCTCTCAAGAGGTGGCCCCGACCTCGCCATATCTGCAATCACCAGTATAAGACTCTTGGGGTCTTTCTCAGCGGTTTCCACCATCTGCGATGCCCAGTAGTCTGCAAGGTTCTGGTTCACCCGGTCTATAGCTACTCTCGCGGCTATCCTGCGCAGGTTCTCTATCAGCGCCAGCCGCAGCATAATAGGTATAGCCCACAACTCACCCAATTGCAGCGTCGTCTCGGTTTGGTATGAGGCTATAAAACTGCTCAGGTTTTCCAGGTCTATGCGGCCATCACTATGAGAAATTATTTCGAGTGCGATATCGTAAACCCTGGGAAGGCCGGGTGGCGTGGAGTTGGTAAGGTATGGCAGGCTTTCGCTGTATCCCTTCGGCAGGTGTTTCTTCCCGGTGCGTACATTGTCTTCGATCAGGTAGAAATTGTCAAGCAGCCATTCTCCCGCAGGTGTGATCAGGCGGCTTTCCTGTATCGCTTCTACAAGCAGGTTCCGTACCTCAACTAATATCTTTTCGTTTTTGGCTAATTGCTTTAGTAACCGGTCTTTTGTCTTTCCCGTTTGAACTTTGTGTGTTTTGGCCAGGTATTTCCCATGTTGCGCAAGCTGGCCGGAATTAAATAGTTCCGCGCGTAGCGGTGGCTCATCGCTATTAATATGTTTTCGGGTTAGGTGGCTTTCGGTGAAATAGGACCGCAACCGGTTTAAAAGCTCATGGACGCCAATGTTCTTCACCTGGGTTATGTTATAATATTAAAGTGTGTTATCAGCTAAGTAAAAAATCATTCCATCAGCCATGAAATGCACATTATTTTTTATACTGCACATATTACGTACTCGATATTAGCTCGTAGCGACAATAAAAAAGGGTGAAACTTTTCACCCTTAATCGTTCCCGGTATATGGCAATCTGCTATGTAAATTGCAACAAAGAGTAGTCTATCGATTGGCAGGCTTTCCTGTAATTTTTAACGGTCGTATAGTTTTCTTTCAGCTCATTTTTTTGCTTTTCTATCAGCTGATATAGTTCGTTATCCATATCTGTACTCATACTCAGTGCAGCCCTGTATACCTGCAGTGTTACTTCTTCATTGTACAGGTACGATGCGATCATGGTTTTTTGTGAGTGACAGATAAATGTTACTTTCAGGTCGATCCACGTTGCGTAAATCTTACCAAACAATGTTGCATTGTTCTTTACCTCTCCGTGAAATTGTTTTATTTTCTCAGCAAGCTGCTGTCTGAAGTTAATACCGTCTGCAATGATGTTGGCAAAGACATCCTGAACGTAGCTATCTATGTTTGCAGATTGTTCCAGCGCTTTTTGGTACAATATCACCCTGTCGTTATTGATTTTTACCAGGTCGCTAAGCACTTCGGTTACCTTGTTGGTCTTGGGGTAATTGAAGATCATGTTCATGGCTGTTATTTTTAAGGCGGAATAATGTGTTTCTTTTGCATTTCAGCAGCCAGTCAAAACAGGCACCGATGCAAGACGTTATTAAAAAAGAACGTGCCACTGATTTTATGGACGTAGGAGATTATTTTGCAGATAATAATCCGCTGAAAGCTATTAGTTTTCACATATCCACGAAATTGCGAACCTGTATTTTGAGAAAAATTTTACTCACACGCCAGTTGTGTGGAAATGCTAATTTGAGCGAAAATGCGGGACTTTGGGAATATTGGACTTCCCGGCAATTGTTAAAAATTGCTCTTTAACTCCCTGATCCGGAAAGCCACATCATCGCCAATATTAATCCGATCCAGTATATTTCTTTTTTGATCTTATCTTCCCGTGACATATAGGGCAAGCAATAATTACCCCGCAAAGCGTAAATTTGTAAATCTTATTGCTAACATATCTCACTGGAAATGAAACTGCAATACTGCTCAGACCTGCACCTTGAATTTCGCGAGAATAGCGAATTCTTAAAAAAACATCCCTTACAGGTGATAGGCGATATATTATTGCTGGCAGGTGACATCGTTCCTTTCGCAGTTAAAGACAGGCACAACGATTTTTTCGATTTCGTGGCCCGCAATTTTCAGTATACTTACTGGATACCTGGTAACCATGAATATTATCATTACGACATTGCACTGAGGAGTGGGGTGCTCCATGAGGCTATAAGGGGAAATGTTTTCCTGGTAAATAATGTAGCTGTTGAACACGGCCCTGTCCGGTTGATTTGTTCTACCATGTGGAGCGAAATAAGGCCGCTGCGGGAGCTGGAGATAGAAAACAGCATAAACGATTTTCATTTGATCAGGCACAACGGCCGTAGGTTCACATCACATGAGTTTAATCAACTACATCATGACAGTATGAATTTTCTAAGGCAGGAGATAGCTGCGAAAAGCGACCGCAGTAAAGTGGTCATGACCCACCATGTGCCTACTTATATGAATTTTCCCGAGCAGTACAAAGGGAGTTCGCTCAGCGAAGTATTCGCGGTAGAGTTATTCGATCTTATAGAACCCTCCGATGTTCATAGCTGGCTATATGGTCACCACCACTGCAATACTCCCGATTTTAAGATTGGCAATACCGCGCTCGTCACTAATCAGCTCGGCAATGTAGGATGCGGGGAGCACAAGCTATTCAGAACCGATAAGGTGATGGAGATACCCGGATAGTGCCTGGTTTGCCTTACACCAATTTACTCACCTCTTTTTCGTCCCACCCCAGCAGGAAAGTCCCGTTGCCAAAGTCCCACAAGGGTCTTTTGATGATCGATGTGTTTTTTATCATGAGTGCGATCGCCTTTGATTTATTGGTAATGCTTGCCCTTTCTGCCTCAGGCAGTTCGCGGTAGGTTGTGCTCCGGGTGTTGATCAGTTTATCTATCGGAAAATGTTTTAGCCAAAGCCCAATGGTAGCTTTATCTATCCCGTCTTCTTTGTAATTGTGAAATTCGTATGCGATCCCTTTTGCATCCAGCCATTTAAACACTTTTTGCATGGTATCACAGTTTTTAATGCCGTATATTCTGATCATTTGGTAAAAATAGAACTTGTAGTTCGATCTGTGTGCCTTGTTATCAAGTGAGCTCCTGCCTTTTTTTAGGAGGAATCTAAACTTTAAGATATATTTCGTTAGCGCGTACTATCTTATGGAACAGAAATCCATAAGTTTGCGTTTAAATTCCTCATTTTGGCTAAAACGATCTTAATAACCGGCAGTACCAGTGGCATTGGCCTTGGAATCGCCAAGGCATTTGCTGCACAGGGCTATAGCATAGCATTCAACGGACTTGAACCAAATGGTGCCGAAATAGCACAGCAGGTGGCGGACGAGTTCCACATAGACCATTCATTTTCCCCCGCCAACCTTATGCAGCCCGCAGCTATACGCGAAATGGTTGCATCAGCGATTACAAAATTTGGCGTGATTGATGTGCTGGTCAATAATGCAGGCATACAGTTCGTTGCGCCCATCGACGAGTTTCCGGAGGAGAAGTGGGACGCCATTATTGCTGTAAACCTTTCCGCGGCTTTTCATGTCACCAAGGCCGTTTGGGGCAATATGAAACAGCACAGTTTCGGGCGCATCATTAATATTGCTTCCGCGCATGGGTTGCGCGCGTCTGAGTTTAAGAGCGCTTATGTGGCTGCAAAGCATGGCATAGTAGGGTTCACCAAAACAATGGCACTGGAAGGCGCTCCCTTTGGTATTACCTGCAATGCTATTTGCCCCGGCTATGTAGACACTCCGCTGGTGGAGCAGCAGATACCGCAGCAGGCCAAGGCGCACAACATGACCGAGAAAGAAGTAGTGGAAAAAATATTCCTTGAGCGCCATGCTGTAAAAGAGTTTATACCCGTCGAGCTCCTGGCCCAGACCGCGCTGTTTCTCGCCTCACCGCAGGCGGGTACAATTACAGGTATTGCAATGCCGGTAGATGCCGGCTGGACAGCGCAGTAACCTTCAATTAATCTCAATCAATTTTTCATGGATCAACTTCATAATAAGGCAGGCGATTTCGCAGAAGTAAACGGCATCAACCTGCATTATATCGATCATAAATCGGATGGCCCTGTATTGCTGCTGCTGCACGGGCTTACTGCCAATGCACATGCGTTCGATGCACTCATAGATGGGCTTAGCCCTACTTACAGGGTAATATCCCCTGATCTGCGCGGCAATGGCTTGAGCGATAAGCCTGCATTCTGTTACACGGTGGAGGACCACGTGCAGGATATTATGGGTCTCATACGGCACCTTGGCGAAGAGAAAGTCCATCTTGCGGGCCATTCCTTTGGTGGCTACCTCGCCTATTATATAGCTGCAAATTACCCCGAGGTTGTTGACCGGCTGGTGATACTGGACGCAGGCAAATCAATGAACCCCAATGCAGGGCAAATGCTCTCTGGTGCACTGTCACGGCTGGATACTGTGTATCCTGGCTTTGATGATTACATAGTACACGTCAAGAAGGCGCCCTACATAGATTTCTGGGATCCGCAAATGCTCACGTATTACCGTGCCGATGTGCAGGACTTGCCGGAAGGCGGTGTAAAGGCCCGCTGCAACCTTATGACCATCGGCGAGAAATCAATGGCGCTGGCTAACATCGACTGGCCGGGCCTCATAGAACAGATCGAACATCCCACTATCCTCATAAACGCCCTCGACAACTACACCATGGGCGAACCATTATTGCCCGACGAAATAGCAAAGGAAACAGTGGAAATGATGAAAGATGCGAAGTATGCGGGCGTAGATGGTAACCACCTCACCATGCTATACGGGCACGGGGCCGGGCAAATCGTGAAGCATATAAAACAAAGCCTGCCCCGATAACATTAATGTTGTTGACTTACTGATGCCGAAGGTATCAAATGTTTATAGCAAACCACCTATAACATGAGCACGATGCCGAAGGTATCGCACTGGATTTCACGAACAGCGCTCATTAAATCGTTAAGTCAATGACATTGCCGGTAACGTTGTGAGGGGCAAATTCGCGGGTAGTTCTCTATCCTTTATTGAGCGATCGAGCTTATCATCTTCTGTATGCGCTCTTTCTGATCTGCAGGGGCTTTCGCCAGCGCTATTTTATAATTGCTCAGCGATAGCTTGTGGTCGCCCGATTTATTGTAAGCCTCGCCCATGCTGTCATAAGCATTCCAGCTTTCGGGGTGTTTTTTTACATTCATCTTAAAGACCTCAATAGCTGTAGGCACATCATTTTCACCCATCAGTTCGTAGCCATACATATTTACCTGGTTCTCGCCAGCGCCATCCAGCAAGGTCATTACTTTTTTCCTCGCTTCAGCCGCCTCTGCGGTCTTGCCCATCAGCGCAAGCAGCTGCCCTTTTGCGGCTACATTCGTAAAGTTCTCCTCCATCTGTATAGAGTTGTTGATCCATTTAAGCGCTTCGTCATAATTGACCTTGTTCTCAATGCAATAATGGGCGGCTTCTTCCCAGCCATGCCAAGTGAAAGCAGGTGTGTTCCTCAGTTGCTCACGAATATGTTTCAGCGTTACCGCGTTAACATCAGGCGCTACTGTAAATGATACCTTTAGTTTCTCCCATGATAAAGTAACTTTCGCTGAGCCGGCCTGGCGGTCGGTAAACGTATAATCGAGCCATTCCTGGTTTTCGCGGGCCTCCGGTTTTACCTTCACCCGCAGGGCGTCTTCGTCCTGTTTGTAAAAAAAGCTGCCCCATGAAGTTGTGTTTTTTGAGAAAATGATCGTCCACTCATTTTCAGTCGGGATCATATGCAGGCCGTAAGTACCTGCGGGCAGTAGGCTACCCTCTATTTTTACATCATCGGTAAAAGAAATGGTCGTATTCTCATTAGCGCCCGCACGCCACACCTTGCCGTAAGGAACGAGCTCGCCCCATATCTTCCGGCCATTCACATACGGGCTGTGGTAAACAATAGAAACGTCTGTAAGCCCTATGCGCTGTGTTATCTCTGAGCGCTGGCTCACTTCCGGCAATGTGAGCGGCGCCTGGGCGATCGCGTTTGTAGCCGCAAACAACATTAAAAAGCTGAAAACGGCGAAATATTTCGTGTGCATACAAATGTGAAATTGTGCTGGTTAATGATAACCTAAAGATAGAATGGCTGTGGTAGAGCCGGGTAGTGAAAAAAGGGTGAATTTTGGAGTATGTGTTTAGCTTCAGAATGATGGATGCCAGTTGCAATTCCGATAGCTACCGGAAGGTGCGATTGCATTGTCGTGAGTGATCCTGCGGAACACTCGCGCTATATGAGACTTCATAAGCCACGTCTAAAACACGGACAACAAATAATTCCCGTCAATCCCCAGGCTATCATGCACCGTTTTCAAAAACTTAATATCCGGTTGTTGTTTCCCGCTTAGTATCATTGAAAGCTTCGCGTCACTTATTTCCGGCTTTTTCGCCATTGCGCCCTGGTTCAGTCTTAATTCATACATTTTCATTTCAAGGATGCCTTCAAAAGTAGGGTGGCTTTATCGTGTAAACAGACTTTTCATATAGCTGCGCTGCCTTGGCTAAGCGGTGCAATTCCGCGGCCTGGGCTTTTGTAAGTTTGCTATTAGGTATTTCTATAAGAGCGTCAATTTCCGCTATTATTTTTTCATAATCTTTATTGTTACGAATAAATAATACGGCATCAGGCTTAGCGGATATAGTAGTTTTCGGCGTTACTTTCCGGGTAATATTTGTTGTTGTTTTAACAGGAGGTTTTCTCTTTACTTTGGTTTCCATAACTATTGCATTTAAACTTCATGCAGAGTACTCGTGTCAGACAAAAATTTTCCTCGCAATTATGCTATCCTCTATCATTTACTGTCTCGCTTAATGCTTAATCGCCTCCTTATAAAAGTCCTCAAACTTAGTTAGGTTTTCGTCTATACTTTCGGAGTATTTTGTGGAATAGAAGTAGATGAAATAAGGAATGGCATCTGCTTTGTTGATAAAAGGATGTTGCTTCAGGCTGGACATTACTTTTTGGTATAGCTCATCTTTTTTAAAAGAATGATCTTCATTTTTCAGACTTGCAGTTTTTTCCTCCTCCTCCTCTTCTTCACTAACCAGGTGTAATTCTACTCTGGCGTTTATTGATGATAAGTTGTGGAGCGTGTCATTTGAGAAGGAAATATCCATCGGGGAGTCCTTTGTATTTGCAATGTCTATGATAATTTCATCAACACCGCATTCCTTCAGATCATCTTTCCATTCAAGAAGTTTAATACAATATTCCTGGAACAAATCGTTTAAATTATTTTGTTTTTCGGATGGTGGAATTTCGAGCAACCCCATTCCATAAGGCGATGGCTGCCCTTTGTAACGGCCATACGATGAAATTACCCCGTACTCAGCTAATATCTCAATGGGTATATTTAACCGCTGCTTTAATTTTGAAGGATAGAATTTACTTCCTTCAAATCGTATGTCAATAGCGTTATGGTTCATGGCGTCGGCAAAACCCTGAATCAGCGGGGTGATCTCATATTCTTCGTCGGC
>Ga0207020_1131_pt1 | contig 14507 bp, 22 predicted proteins | sample Alteio_BWMinCont_48_FD_153500 | JGI IMG/M metagenome (GOLD analysis project Ga0207020, IMG submission 153500) | Enriched cells from forest soil in Barre Woods Harvard Forest LTER site, Petersham, Massachusetts, United States -... | ecosystem: Environmental > Terrestrial > Soil > Temperate forest >... | reverse complement strand
AACGTAATATCCTTTTTTTTCAAATCCAGTAAATGTGCTGTGTAACAAACCGTTTTACAGCCTTATTTGTTTTTTTGTTCGATTCTTGTTTCACCAGAGCATACACTTTTTGAGTCACTGCACCAACTCGAGCACACGATGTCACAGAAAACAAAAATGGTTCGGGGTCAATAACAAAAAGTTTTCTAAGAGTTTCCGGTATCTCTTTCCAGCTTTTTCCATATATCTCTGCAAATTTCTTATCCCACTCAACTTCTAGCGATCCGCCAAAAGAAAGCTTCTCTAGTGCGGCAATAAGTTTTTTCTTGGATTCAGCATTTGTTTGGAATCCTAATAGATTTTTAACAGACACAGAAAGACAAAAGGGATTAAGGGTATGCGGGCCCTCATGTAAAGAGAACAGATCCATAAAGAAGGGAGGCTTCCCTTTTTTTTGTAAAAAAAGCTTATTCTTTAGAGTGTCCAAGGCGGGAAGCGTCAAAAACTCGGTTAGCTCTTGAGGTTCATAGCTTCGTCCGAGAAAAAACTGGGGAAGCTCTTTTTCTAATTTTTTGCCGAGCTCGCCAAGCTCTCCCAGCATTTTGCCAAGATCTATCTTACTTTTTTGGTCAATCTTATACTTTTTATTTTTCGCATCAAAAAGCTCGTACAGGTTTATTTTACCAATCTCACTACTTACATACCATTCCAGAGAAGTATCGGGAGGGATATTTACCGTATCAAGATTAAGAGTATGCCATGTGTCTAATAGATCAAGCGCTCGTATAATCGAAGATTTTTTTCCCGCTTTATTCTCTTCTTCTTTTTTGTTCAAAATATTTTCGAGAGATTGGATAGCGCACTGAATCCCACTCAAAGCTAAAGTTTTTGCTTGTTCTCTTTTCTTTATCGTCCTACTATAATGGGCATACACCACAACACGATTGTAGATAGCCGTCACCATAACGATAAGTGCAGAAAGGATGAGTAGCGTCAAAACAAGTACAAACCCAGGTGTTTTGGTGCGAACATATATCATGTATGTCCCAGTTTTTCTTGCAGAGCTCTTAGTTTTTCTTCTATCGCGGGATCGATCCTAATTTTTTTCTCGACTCCCTTCATTTCAGCGCTTTTCTGTTCTGGAGCTAGAGGAGCATTTGCTAACTCATGCGCCATAATTTTAAATTCAAAAACAGATTCTACCGAACTACTCAAAGCTGCGTCCCATCGCTCCACTTCAATACGCACATAGCTTGGCAAAAAAAGGCCATTCTTCAGTGCACTTTCGTCGCTTGACCAGCTTGTCCCCGTGACAAATTCCTTTGGTGTATCCTCTTTTTCTTCTTCTGTTTTTTGTATTTTTTGAGAAATGAAAGAAATTTTGAAGCTTCTTATGTTATCTAAGATCGTATAAGCCCGCCCTTGAGATGCTGAAAAGTCTCGCTGGGAAACATCGTATACTTCCTGGCGAGAAAGTACAAATGATGGGGGAGAGTGAGATTGCTCCTTAAGCCTGTATACAATGCGAGTTAATCTTGGGTGAATATGATTATAATCAGAAAGACTATTAGTGGACAGAAAGGTGAGTGTCTCTAATTGCCCATTATTAACTGTTTTTGCCCAAAACAGTTTTTCAATCGTAGGCTTTGTCTCCTTTGTAGTACTATTTTTGTTTTTTGCATCTTCTTGGTTTTGCACATGTTCTCGATGAGCAATAAGCGGGATGTATGCCGCAGAGAGATCTTTATCTACCTGATTATAAAAAAGAAATAATGCCTCATCTGCATCAATAGTTTGCGAAAGAGCGCGAACCGCACGGCTCGATTGATTAAACAGAGTATAAAGGGCAACGGAAAGTATCGCCAAGATTGTCAAGGCTGCCATTACTTCAAGCAAAGTAAAGCCATGAGAAGTGTTACTGGTCATATACTCTCTTTTATATTTTATTTTTCTTCTGTTTTTCTTCCAACTCACTATCGAGAACGGCTTTACAAAAAAACAGTCGGTCTTCAAATGTCCTCTGTCCCAGACTACTTATAGCAGTTAATAAAATTATTTCAAGGTTCGCCAACTTCTCAGGGTCTTTGCCTTCCTCCTCATTTTTCTTTATTTCTATGGTTAATTTGAGCGTTCCATTTTTATCTTGCTTAACAAAGGTATTTTTTTGATTTTTCTGTGCACTCGCCAATAATCTTTCTGTCTCATACCAATAGTTTTTCACAAGCCATAGAGGTTCTGTACTTCTGTGAGCGGCATAGGTCTTTTCTCTCATGAGGGAGAGCAGATCAAGCACCGATACAACAATTATCGCCGCAAGAGCAATAGCGGCCACCGCTTCAAGAAGAGAAAATCCATCTGAGAATTTCCTCTTATAATTTTTTAAATTCATCATGGACATTAAAGATCAGAGTAATGGGGTTAAGAACAAGTCCCGCTTCTGGTATGGCCGCTTTTTCGGTGATATCTACTATATTAAGTACCACCTCCTGCGCTATACCATCAGAAGTGATAAAGAACCAAACATCATTGGTTTCTTGCCTAAGTTGATCTTTTTTCCCCTGCTTGGTTGCAATATAAAAATTACGAAATTCTATTTGCTGGGGAATACTCACAAACAAAGAATTGTGTGTTATCCATTCTTTCTTATCAGTTTCTTGCTGCACCTCTACGCGACCCCGTTTGATATCAAAATATATTTTCTGTGCCTGAGTATGCTCAAGCGCAGAAAGATACGCCTTGCGCAATAAAGTATTCAGATTCTGAGTAAAAAGAGGCACTATTTTCCGGTCACTTTTTTTACGACTAGGCATAACAATGGCCATAGCAATACCTATCAAAGCAATTACTATGACCATTTCCAACAGAGAGAAACCTTTTTGTATATACTTATACTTTTTATTATTCATGTAAAAATTATAGGTCCCAAACACTGAGCTTGTTCTCAGGGCTTTCATCTTCGCCGCCGCTACCGCCCCAAGACCAAAGCTCATAAGGGTATTGACCGCCCTTGGTAGGCTCATACTGATACTCTTTTTTCCACGGATCAAGTTTTTCAACCTGTTTTTGTTCGAGATAAGTACCGCTTGCAGGCTTCCATAGCTTGGCTATTTTAGGGTCATTCGGTTTTTCATAAAGATCTACCAAACTTCTTGGATAGCTTCCCGTATCTTCATGAAACTCCTCTATGGCCATTTTAATCGAACGCAATGAGGCTTGAGCCCCCGTTTTTTTTTACCTCCAAGAAGCGCATTTTTAATATTTGGCCCTATCAAAAGAATAAAAATTGCCATAAGCGCTATGACGGCTACCATCTCTAAAAGAGAGAATCCCCTTTGCATAGTTTTTTGCATATTTTTTTCGGAAGAACATGTAACCATAAACACAATTCCTTATATTTTTAAATTAAATTAAAACATACACTCTTTTTTAAACATTTGTTAATGTTCCCGCGGCCTGCATAATAGGAAGCAAGATAGAAAGAATAATAGGGCCGACTACACACATAGTCAGAATAGTCATAGCAGGAGCAATCTTTGAAGTCAAACTATCTGCATAATCGTTGAGCTCTGATTCATAATTTTCGGCAATGGAAATAAGCATGCTGTCTAAATATCCACTCTGCTCACCAGTATTAATAAGATAGATAGCAACAGGAGGAAATATCTTGGTTTGCTTGAGGTATTCCGCTATTTTTCCTTGCTTAATAATATTATCGCTTGCCGAAATTAAGGCATCAGTTAAAATACTATTCTCTACTACTTTAGAAACAATGAATAATGATTCAGCAAGATTAACTCCTGCTTCTAAAAGTATACCCAGCGTCCTGCTGAACTGTATAACAGCTCCGATGCGGGTAAAATATGAAACGACAGGAATCTTTAATTTTACAGTATCAATCGCTCGTCTTCCTGTAGGAGTTTTCGACCAAAACGAATAGATCGCGCTCACCGTTATTGCTCCTACAATAAGATATATATAATTATGAGAGAAAAAATTTGATAGCCAAATAGTAATACGCGTTATGAGAGGCAATTCTACTCCCAGCGAACTAATCGTTTCTGCAAGTGACGGAATAACCGTTGTTAATAAAAAAACAGCAATACCAAGTATTAAGACCAGATTTATAAGCGGCTGATTAACCGCTTTTTTAATACGCTTACGTATTTCTGCTTGTCTGAGAAGATAATGGTTAAGTCTATCCAATATAACCTCTAACTTTCCACTTGCTTCACCAGCTCGTACCAGTTGGGTATAGATTGAGTCGAATATATGTGGATATTTACTAAGACTATCTGCTAACGAAACACCCTCTTTAATACTATTTTTCAGATCGATAACTATATTTTTAAGGCGCCCCTCACTTTGTTCGATCAATAATTCCAGGGCGGGTAAGAGGGCAATTCCCGACTTGAGTAATACAGCTAACTGTTTTGTGAAAAATATTTTATCTTCAAGACTTATTGCGGGACGTAAATAATCGATAAGCGATTGTCCGGGCTGCCAAGAACTTTCCTCGGCAAGCTCAATTTTTATGGGATAAAGCTGTTTGCTTGTTAAAGTCTCACGGACCACGGCAATAGAATGTGCTTCTATGCGGCCGGTTACCATTCTTCCCTCTTTAGTAAACGCTTGATAGGCATATAATGCCATAACTATCCTTACTTACTCATAAATACCGTTTTTTTGCCAAGTAACTTTTTTATGTTAACATAAATATCTATATTTTATACCATATGTTACGGAGATAATTCTATGAAAATTCGATTACCTCTTTATTGTGTCTCTCTCCTACTCGCATATGCGGCACAGAGCATGGCTCAAGACATTTCAGGCAATTCGTATGACGATTTTTTTAAACCAATCACTTTTACTAAACTTGGGGTAGATACTTTTTTTACCTCTGTTTTCAATACATCAGAATATGCGCAAGATATTTTACCCTATAATTTAGACCACTTTTCAGAATTTTTATCAATAGCACATACTACTCCCAATCCAGGAAACTATGTAGGAGAGCTCAGTAAACTCTGGAACGAAAAATATAAAGAGGTTCTTTTTATACACGTAGACACCGTGATTACTTTTCTGGAGACGCTATCATCTCTCAGTGTGCACTATCCGGAGCTATATGCATGCGAATCACGTGCATATAGCATTAAGCGCTGCCTTTATGACGCACTTTTGCATAAATTTAATCTTCTCAAACATCATCCAGAAAAGTTCCTTGATGATCTTACGCAAGAGATTATTGCGTCACAAGATGGCAACCGATCTTTGGTGCTCTTTTTAGAATCCATAATGAATAAAGTATTGTGGGCCGATGAGGATAAAAATCGAGTCTTTGAAACATTTACGCATCTGGATACACTGATCTATCAGTTATACGCCGAACGCCACATTATAGACGAAGAAGCACTCTATAGATTATCCAATTCTCTTATTTGTAGATTAAAATATCTTATGGATATCGCTGGCGACGAGCTTGATTTTTCGTTTTACGAGCAAATGGTTAAAAGTATCGATCAGAGATTATTCCATTTTGTAGACCTTGAAGAAGCAGAAGATGCGATTATTTCCCGTGGTGACTTCTTAAAAAATATACTTATGAAACAGCAATTATTAATTGCAGAAAAGGAGATTGCTCGAGCGGCAAATGTTTACTCTCATTAATATTTTTATAGAAATGCTCTCATTATGATTCACGATCATATCATAAAAGAAATCATTCGCAGGTTGATTGATCATTACAGGCCTCAGACAATCTATCTTTTTGGGTCATATGCATGGGGAAATCCCGATGAAGATAGTGACTTAGATTTTCTTATTGTAGTAGATACCCTAGAAAATCGTTATAAAGAACTTGTTGCTGGCTATATTCTTCTAAGCGATATTGGAGCGCCAAAAGACCTTATGGTTCTTACTACCGATGAGTTCGCGCTACATTCTCAAAATCAAAGCCAATTTATGTATAAAATTAAGCATGAGGGGAAACGGCTCTATGCTCGATCATATCTTATGTCAAACCCGCTATCCCGATGATTGTTTTGCTATGCCAGACCTTACAACGACTATCATTGCAATAGACCAGGCTAAAAAAATATATGATTTTGTAATAGATAAAGTGTCTAAATTATGAGACCAAAAAAGAAAATGCTACTGATCTTAGTGGCTATATTGCTTATTCCCTTAAAAATATTTTATACCTGTTTTAATAATAAATGTGCCGAAGCTCATATTCGAATTATTTCTGAAAATAAGCATATCCTTTTGGTGCAGGGTATATGCTATAACGATCTGCTTGCTTCCACTACTAATCTTCTCAATAAACTTGTCGATACTATAGTTAAAGATGAGTTAAGCGCGCATGGCGTTATTATAAATGACACATCTGCGGTGCAAGCATTTGAGTATAACGATTATCACTTTTTCTTACCGAAAGAACGTCAGAGACTTACCTTCTATTACATTAATGATTTTAACGATGATTATCTAATAATCGTTCCCCAAGAGCTAGAAAAGCTAATACGTAAAAATAGAGAAAATTTTTTCGTGCGACAGGCAACTATAACCTCAGATCTGCGCTTTTTTGGTGAACGCAAAGATGAACTTGTGAGTATTATCGCCGATCCTAAAAAAGAGCTGACCTTTTTACATACGCTTATAAAAAACAGCATGCACGACCTTCACAAGAGCTGCGCAGAACTGTACGATATACAAAAAAGCGAACAATTTGACTACATCCCCCATATCGGACTGGGCAGAATAAGAGTAAGCATTATAAAAACACTCTTAAAAGAAAGAAGGGATTCTCAAGATAGCGATACTGTTTTTGAGAGTATAATGGAGAGAATAAGAAAAGAGACGCTAGCGATTCTTAAAGAAGAATTGCAAACACGTAGCCCGCAGATTCATTTTACCAGCATTGCTATCCTGAATCTTAAAACAAAAAAATATATCGCAGAAATCCCTCTGGTTATGAAGGATCATCGGTGAGCAATTTTTCCAAGTCTTGCAGCCTGCTTTGTATAAGCATATTCTTCTTTTCTCTTAAGGTATCTGCGGCATGTGGATCCTCTAAAGATAGCCGTTACCAACGCGCTCTAAGGATCTTAACTCTTGTCCTCGGTGCCCAGGCAATTACGAGAAGTGTCTATACAAAACCGACTTCAAGGGATGATGCTCTGTGTGCTTCTGATACATATCTCATGCTCGAACAAGAGCCTGCATGCGGATATCATATTTCTTCTGAAACATTCAGAGATGTTCTCAAAGAATATGGTATAAATATCGTTAGAAGTGATAGCCGCCAATGGATAAGTACCATTGAAGAGGGTTGCAAGTCGCCCGAAAGCCTGGCTCTTCAGCTCAAGTATTTGGCATACGCTGCATATGAATATGCTCCGCTAGGAGAAAAAGAGGAAGCAAACAGGGCGGTAGAGCTTAGGGCACCTCTCATTTTTGAAGCTTTACTAAGACCGGCGAATAGTAAAGAGATAACTAGGCTTTTTAAAAACAACTTAGACAGGGAAGAAATGCATCAAAACTTCGATGCTACTAGAGCACTTCAAAGCGCGACAACAGAAGAACAATTGATCAATTTAGCAGAGCAGCGAGAACTTTGGGCTAAAAAAACGTTCTTTAGCCGTAGCTTACGGAGATTGGCGTTCTTCCAACGCATTTCTCAAGAGCACACAATTCTGGGGAGGCTTTCAAACTTCTTTAGTAGATAAAAAATGTGTGGTTCCGAATAGACCGGTGTGGCCTAGAGAGGCCAGACCTACCTACTCTCGAAGAAGAAATTTAAGAAATTCGAGCATTGCTTCAATACCATTTTTATCTAAGCTTGCATGCAATTAATTACAATGACATTGCCATAAAGGCATCTATTTCTGCTTGACGTTCTTCTTCCCGAAGCTGTTGCTGCTCTTTTTGGCAATATTCATTTTCAAGATTCTGTATAATCTCGATCAGGCGACCTTCTTCTTTTCTTGATGTTTCTACATCACAGTTTTTCTCTTTCAAAATTTTTTCCGCATTGCGACGAGGTGCAATATAAGCAAAATGACGATTCCGCCCCCGCCAAGCATGTACATGATCACAGCATCTCTCATGTCCTAAAAGATTTTCTCGGTCTTCTATAGATGCATTATCGGCAACAGCACGATCCAAAAGAACGGCGTAAGATTCTTTTTCTGGACCTTTCGCGAGACAAGTGAGAAGCCTCAGAATCTCTTTGCAGGGGCGATTATTTGGGCTCTGAGTACAATACCGATATAAAGACGAATCCTTATCAAGCTGTTCAACGCCTTTTTGAAAAAGTGTAAGTGCAATCGAATCAGCCCGAACACTATCTTGCTCTATTTCCTGCGTTGACGCTGAAAGATTTAATAGTAAAGACGTGCAAAAAAATAATCTAAATGCATCTTTTATACGCAGTTTCATAAATAATTTCCAATCGCTTAGGTTGCCATAAGTCTGTTGTGCTACAAGGGTAGCTGTTTTATAGATTAGCATGAAAAATCAGGACATTACAGTTTTATCATTTACCCAGGTTTCCTAACTTTCTCCCGGCACAAACCTATTATTTTGTTTTTCTCGTACTATTGATTTTCTTCATGTTTGCTTTAGTATTTGCATCGACCACTTTTGTTTTTCGACGGTCAAAATTTTTTAAAATTCCTTCACTATAGTGATTCAAATAACAATGATCGAACAAGAGCTTGGTAAAAAATATACTCAGCAACTGCTGGATGCAGTAAAAAAAAGACAAACGCATATACAAAGAACTTTTTGAGGCTGGAGAATTTGATAAACCTTTATATAACCCCATAATGAGACGGTGTCATGAAGAAAATGCGGATCTATTAGAAAAATTTCTTGATCGATATGGTTGGCCATTTCCTCAAGATTATTCAAAAGAGGCGCATGAAGCGGCGTGGTTTATAGCCATTCATGCCATTTCGCGTCCAAAGCTCATAAAAAAAGTAGCCGTTCTCATGCACGATGCTTACAAGTCTGGAAAAATTTCTGGTAGGTATTACGCAAATTTTTATGACCGTATAGAGCTTTACGAGGGACGTAAGCAGCTCTACGGAACACATCTATTCCCGAGTAAAACTGGTTGGCAAGCGAAATATTTATTAGAGCCTGAAACAGTTGATAAACGTAGACAATCTTTAGGTCTACAATCGCTTGAAGAGTGGATAGCCGAGTCTGAACTGGAAAACTCAGGTAAAAATGATACTATTGTAGATGAAGAAGCTTATCGAAAAGAATTCAATATCTGGCGCAAAGAAGCCGGTTGGTAAAAATAAAAAGCACTTCTAAAAAGTCTAAACCTGGTCAATGAGAAGAGATATACGATATTATTAGAAAGATATATTATGAACTACCCATTATTAATAGCTCTATCGCTCGGACAGAGCCTTATTCTAACTACTCAGCTTTTGAATATCTTTGAACAGAATAGCGATATAAAAAACAGCTTAAAAAAAACAAAGGCTAAAGTTTCAATTGCTAGTCTGACTGTAATGACGGCTCTAACAACTCCGTTGATCTATTATCTGGCAATGTTACTGACGTAAGAAGTAAAGCATGAATAGATACACGCGCCACATGGGCCTTATGATAATTTTTTTAGCAATTTCAAAACCACTTCGGGGCGCCGCGGCAGCAAAGCCACACGAAAGCGGCATATCAAGAAATTTTCAGGGTCTTTCCGAGGTTCTCTTTCATCTAGTTACTCCACCTAAGCACTCTTGGGCCAGCCAGAATGCCCCCTTATAGAAAGAGATTGTTGCGTCACGGGAGGGCAACTGTCAACCGCCCATTTTTAGTACAACTCTAGAATGAAAATTTTCTGTTTTATTTTTCCCAATACATGTATCATATTGTAATAAGGACTAGCTTGGGTCAAAAAGAGCGCGCCAGAGAAGAGGTATTTGAGCAAACTCAGTGTATTACAAGAGTCTGGACAGGGAAAGCATTACAGCTGAACAAGCGATATGCTCATCTCGTGCATGGCTTAGACCCTACACTAATTGATCTAAGCAAAGATGACTTAAAATTGATACGTGAAGCTGGCACTCGATATCAAGACTGGTAAGTTCCAAACGGATATTTACTTATTACATTTTTACAAATCTTAGATCAAATTCACATTAAAATATTAACAAAGAAAGTTTTCACCATGTATAGTGTATTACTCCTTGCCTCTTTTTTAGCGCCACTAAATCTTATTTCTGCGTCTGAAATCGTTGTCCCAAGAACAGTAGAAGAGGCTAAAAACGAGCTATCTCATTATCACTATGCTGATAGCATACAGAAAAAAGCTCACTTAGAAAAAATTCTTGATCGCTATCCAGCTTTAGTACCTTATGCGTGGAACAACAATTGCATGTCAGATTCACCGGAAATAGTAGATTTACTCATTAAAAGGGGGAGCGATGTTAATTGCTTCGTCTTCGGAGGAGTTCCACTTTTAATACAGATACTTTCAGATTTAAATGACCCTTGTGACGAACACACCTCTGGCAACTGGGCGCCAGGCCCAAGCTTTATGCTATTTAACCGTTTCTTAGAAGAGTGGATTGATTTTGAAGTTAAAGATTCTCAAGGACAAACGCTAGAAGAGATAGCTAATGCGCAATTGCACCAAAAATACTGGTGGGTTAACGACCAAAAATATTATACACTTAAATGGCAAACGGCTATCGCGGCGCTCCGCGCACGGAAAGAAAAACAAGAATCTATTAGAGGGCCATTTGCCCTCATACTCTCCGATCTTTGTTGGCTAAATAAGCAAGCGCTTGGGGCTGTGACAGCGAGCTATCTCGATGACAAAGATATATTTGCTCTTTTCAGTAAAAGTCGAATACCGCTCAACAATACAGAAGAGACATTAATAGCAATCAGAAAAGCAATAGATGCCAGCCCCAACTGTCTCCTCCCGAAAAATTTGTTAGAAACAGCAAACGGCAAGCAGGATGCTGTGTTATGGGATAAAAGCACACATGAATAGATACATGCGCCACACGGGCTTTATGATAATTTTTTTAGCAATTTCAAAACCACTTTGGGGCGCTGCAGCAGCAAAGCCACACGAAAGCGGCATATCAAGAAATTTTCAGGGTCTTTCCGAGGTTCTCTTTCATCTAGTTACTCCACCTAAGCACTCCAATAGCGATAAAGTGGATGCTTATAACAGTTATTTTAGCGCACTCTTGGGCCAACCAGAATGCCCCTTTATAGAAATGGTTGAAACAAAAAATATTTTAAAACTACAAGAAATAGCAGTAAAAAGAGGGGAAATAATAAAACAGTTGCGGGATGAAAAATATTACGAGCAGCTCATGCCCTATTATGTCCACTCAATTCACATCTGGGAGGCGGGCGTTAAGCTTGCATGCAATGATAAAAAACTCACTACTCAGCAGATTATTGAGTCCATAGAAACATATGAATACGCCATTACATTTTTTCCACATCGAAGCGCTATTTTACCCGATAAAAATAATTGACCAAATATTTTAAAACGGTTATCGTAGAGCCAGGATTTAATCATAGCCGATTATTATAAACTGGGAAAAACATCATTATGTACGATAAAAACAAACTTCACTATATCTTATTGTTATCTTTTTCATGGGGAGTCACTATGTTTGGAGCATCTAATACAACGCCTAATACAGGAAAAACACCGGCTACCGGGCTCGCTCACAAACAAGCGGTAACATCAAAAACTGCTTATTATAGTATGGAAAAAGTTTTATCTCAGTCCAAAGAATTACAGGATGCCGTCAAACCTCTACAAAAAAAGTTGAAAGAGGCAGAAGAAGAGATCGGGCGCCAAAATACAAAACTACAAACTCAAGCTGCCAAAGTCCAAAAAATGAGAGACGATCTTGGCACAAAAAGAACAGACTATGATAAGAAAAAAAAGCTCGCGTCCAATGAAGCACTCGAATCTCTCGAACGAGAAATGGCGATCTTACAGTCAGATTTATCTGAAGAGGAAGCAAATTTGAGAAAAGGACAAGAGGCTCTTAGGCAGAATGTCCATTATATTGACATGCAAGCAATGCAAGAAGAACAAAGACTACGCAAACCAATTATTGAAAAAATAATTAAAATCGCTGCAGATACTCTCGCATTAATGGGCTGGGACGCAATTCTTCCTATCGAAGTCCCCGTGAATGAACGTGTAGATCTGACTGACGAGATAACTCATGAACTCAACAAAACATATAAACCAGTAACTCATACTACGCCTACCGCACCCAAGCCAAAAGTACAGACCGTCTAAAACATAATGGAAAAAAAAACTTATAAAGCGATTGTTGGCCTGGGAAATCCGGGCCAACAGTTTTTAAAAACACGCCATAATGCCGGATTCTTAGTTGTCAATGCGCTTGCTGAGAGCCTTGGCGCTCATTGGCAGGAAAAGCATAATTACGAGCGCGCTCTAGCTGAATATAACGGCAATAAGCTGCTGCTTATCAAGCCCCAGACATTTATGAATAATTCTGGTCAGATAGTGCCAGAGCTGGCAAAGCAGGGGATTTCTATTGACCAGATTATAGTTATCCACGACGAACTCGAACTGCCCTTTGGAAAAATTGCCTTCAAGACTGGCGGTAGCGCCAAAGGACATAATGGTCTGAAATCGATTATAGCTTACGCCGGAGACGCCTTCGCGCGCCTACGGATTGGCATTGGCAGACCGGAAGATAAATCTACCGTTCCAGCCTACGTGCTACAGAAATTTCAAGAACCTACAGCAGTCCTAGAAAGAACTGTTTCAGATGCGACACAACTCCTTTTAACACACCTCTAATCGGGATACTCTCCCTTCTTGTTCGAGAGCTTAAGTTTGGGCTTCATATTGTTATTCAGGTATAGAAGGAATTGGGGATTAAGATTTTTCGCGCGTGCTAATTTAATAAGGAGTGTATCACCCGCATAATTATCCTGATAATCAACATCCGCTCCAACCCCCACCAGATCGCCTATCATTGCCCAGAGATCAGATTCTTTCCCTGGGATGTAGGCAGCCGCACAAACAAGTAAAGCTTTATGTATATAAAGCTTTACTTGTTGCAAACTGGAGATGCTTCGCCAATTCTTCGACATCATAGTGCTCGATATAACTACTCACCTCTTCTAATTTAGCTGTTTCTCTCTCATAATCTTCCAATGTTTTCCCATCATCACCACAGAGGACGCACCTGAAGCAGAAAATCAATAAAGTCGGTCGGTATATCTTCATCGCCTATTCCAATCGAGAAAGCCCTTGAATTTTGCTTTTTGCAAAAGCAATTTGCACGAGTTTATATACTAGGCAAAGATATACGATACAGAAAAAGAGGGCTGTGAAAAGCAATCTGCCATCGATAACCTTATGAGTCACAACAAGTCGGACCCCCTCAAATAAATAGGTAGAAGGAAGCAAATAAGCTATTTTTTGTACAGCTTCTGGCATAAGCGTAACCGGATAAAAGGCTCCACTTATTGTTGCAAAAAGCCACGGGAGCGTCCAAGTAATCATCTCTGCAGATCTGCCAAAAGTGAGCAGAATCGAAACTATTATTAGTCCGACTATCCATCCAAATACTAAGAAGAGAAGTAAAAATGGGGCTAAAAGCGGGACAAGAAGAAATAGATTTTTGTGATAGAAAAATAGTATAATCGACAAACTATAGAAAAAACAGAACATCGACTGACAGAAACCTTGAGCTATCCAGCTCATAATAAGATCAAAAAATGATATCGGTGAAGCAAAGAGATTTGCTAAATGATTATCCCACATCTCGATCAATAGGCTTTTTGCAATTTCCAAAACTGTCCGATACACCACATACCAACATGAAATACAGGTAAGAACGGCCATTTGAAACTGGTCCCCATCTTTCATCCCAGCTTGAGCCCATGTTGCCATAAAGCCAAAAAGAGTAAGATCTATAATGGGCCAATAAAACATATCGAGTAACCGAGCGGGATCACGAAACAGGGGAATAAAATGACGTTGAAAAATCGCAGAAATGCGTAGAAAACTAATCATTTTCTTTCCCCTTACATTTACTGATTTTTAAAAAATAGTCTTTCAGACTGGGTTTCTCGATCGCTATTGCACTATACTTAATTTCTGCTTGCATAAGGGCAAGCAACACGGCAGGTAGTTCTGATTCATCTATATAAAAAATAATAGCATTGCCATCACTAGTAACGGTAAGCTCTTTTTCTTGTGCAAAAAGAAGTACGCGCTCTCTATCTTCAACTAAAAGCTCTAATCGTGACGTGGTGACCGTAGCTGCAAGATTTTTCGGTGTCTCATCAGCAATAATAGCGCCGGATTTAAGAACCAAAATTCTGTCGCATAACTCTTCGACTTCCGTCATATTGTGTGAAGTAAAAATAATAGAGGTTCCTTGCTGCTCTCTTTGCTGCCTTATAAAGGCGCGTATTTGCAGTGCCACATCGGGATCCAGAGCTGCGCTTGGTTCGTCTAGCAATACTACCTTAGGATTTGG
>Ga0207020_1130_pt1 | contig 14541 bp, 14 predicted proteins | sample Alteio_BWMinCont_48_FD_153500 | JGI IMG/M metagenome (GOLD analysis project Ga0207020, IMG submission 153500) | Enriched cells from forest soil in Barre Woods Harvard Forest LTER site, Petersham, Massachusetts, United States -... | ecosystem: Environmental > Terrestrial > Soil > Temperate forest >... | reverse complement strand
CCGAAAGGATGGCCGATGCGCAATGGTTAAAAGATAATGTAAGTTTTGTGGGTGAGGTATTGCTGGGTCACCTGCGTTACGGTACTCATGGAAAAAACAGTATTGAAAGCTGCCATCCATTTTTGCGTCAGAACAACTGGATGACCCGTAACCTGGTAATCGCTGGTAATTTCAACATGACCAATGTTGATGAATTATTACAGCAATTATATGAGCTGGGCCAGCATCCTAAAGAAAAAGCGGATACAGTTACCGTTTTAGAAAAAATGGGACACTTTATCGATACCGAGAACCAGGGCCTGTTTGACCAATATAAACGTGAAGGACTTGACGATAACGTGGCGATCAGCAAACTGATCGCCAATGATATGGATGTGGCGAAGATTTTGCGTAAATCAGCCAAAAACTGGGATGGCGGTTATACCATTGCCGGTATATTGGGCCATGGCGATGCCTTTGTAATGCGCGACCCGGTAGGTATCAGACCAGCGTATTATTATTATAATGACGAAATAGTGGTGGCTGCTTCCGAGCGCCCTGCTATACAAACGGCCTTTAATGTTCCGATAGAGGATATCAGGGAAGTAAAGCCCGGCCATGCTTTAATTATAAAAAAGAATGGCAAGATAACAGAAACCATGTTTAGCGAGCCATTAGAGAAGAAAGCCTGTTCATTTGAACGGATCTATTTTTCGCGCGGCAGCGATGCTTCAATTTACCGTGAGCGTAAGCAGTTGGGAAGGCTACTTTGCCCGCAGATATTGAGCGCGGTTGATAATGATATTAAAAATACGGTATTTTCTTACATACCTAACACTGCCGAAGTTGCCTTTTATGGCATGGTAGAAGGGGTACATAAATACATTAAGAAATACCAGCGCGACAGGCTGCTGAACCGGGAAGACAAGATAAGTGAAGATGAGCTAACTGAAGTATTATGTCTTGCCCCGCGTGTAGAGAAAATAGCGATAAAAGACGTTAAGTTGCGCACCTTTATTACACAGGACGCTGACCGCAGCGAGATGGTTGCACATGTTTATGATACCACCTATGGCCTGATAAAAAAGGGCACGGATACATTGGTCGTGCTGGATGATTCCATTGTACGCGGTACAACCCTTAAACAGAGTATTTTAAAAATATTGGACCGTTTGGGCCCTAAAAAAATAGTGGTGGTATCGTCGGCCCCGCAGATACGTTATCCGGATTGTTACGGGATAGATATGTCGCGCATGGGCGAATTTGTGGCTTTTGAAGCCGCAATAAGCTTATTAAAAGAAGCCGGGAACGAAGATGTTATCCTGAAGGTTTATCAGCAGTGCAAGGATAGCGCGGAATTACCTAAAGAGGACGTTGTTAATTATGTAAAAGCTATTTATGAGCCTTTTACTGATCAGCAGATATCAGACCGAATTGCGAAGATCATTACTCCAAAGGAAATCAATGCTAAAGTCGAAGTGATCTATCAAACCCTCGATAACCTGCACAAAGCTTGCCCTGACCATACCGGCGATTGGTATTTTAGTGGCGACTATCCAACACCCGGCGGCAACAAGGTAGTTAACCGTGCCTTTGTAAACTGGATGGAAGGAAAAAATCAAAGGGCGTATATGTAGTTTGCAGTTTGCAGTTTGATACATTATGTTAACTAACCCGCATTCAACTGCAAACCGCAACTGAACTATTTTAATCAATCAACCTGATCTACGAAATCGGGGAAAAAACAAAATGGGTAACCAATTTGTCCATTAAAATTAACGAGGCGATTATAAGCGCAATACCTGCAACTTCGTTCAAACGATGTACTAGTTTAACAGATATGCGGTCGCGTAGTTTATTGGCGTAAAATGCTTTGGTGGTATCTAATCCAAATTGCACAATTAATATGGTTAAAAACATTACAGCAATTTTTGCCGATCTGTTTGGTACGCCCTGGTGATAAAGTGTGCTGGCCGTGCCTATCACGGTTATCCAATGAAAAAGCAATGTTGGGTTAAATATGCACATCAAAAAACCCTTTAAAAAATAACCGTAACGTTTAATCCCTGTTGGGGCATCGTTGCTATAATTTACGTTAGCTTTTTTAAATAAATAATAAACGCCGACAGTGAACAAAATAGCGCTGCCAATTTCGCCGGCTATAATCTTGGCATTTGCCGGAATATCAAATAATTGCGAGCCAAACAGGATACTGCCTACAAAAACAATATCGCTGCATACAACACCGAGCGCTAAATAAACACCCGCATGAAAACCCCGCTCAATACTGGTTTTAATTAAAGCAAAAAATACAGGGCCAGTAAGGAACGTTAATATTAATCCAATCCCAATTCCCGAAATAACAGCTTCTATCATTATTTTAGCCTTAGGTTCAGTTTGAAGTATGCGAATATGCAATTTTTATCGCAAACTTAATGTTGTATTCATATTAAATCATTATCTGGGTTGAATGATGATTTTTTTTATGGTTTAATTGACAAATCAATCGATTGCAGGCCCGTTATTCAAAATCAGGTGATAGTAATAATAAAAAATTAACTTATGTTAGTGGCTTAAAACCTCCCGATAGCTATCGGGGCAAACCTAATTTATAATGGAACAAAAAAAATCAAAAAGCTATGGTTCGGCATTGTATACACTTATCACGGTGTTTTTCTTCTGGGGATTTATAGCTGCTTCAAATGGCATCTTTATACCATTTTGCAAAGTACATTTTCATTTAACTCAATTTGAATCGCAATTAATAGATTATACCTTTTATGGAGGGTATTTTATTGGGTCGCTTATATTATATTTTGCATCGCAAATAAGCAAAGTAGATATAATGAATAAGCTGGGTTATAAAAATGGTATTATTTTAGGCCTGCTGATATCTGCAGGCGGCGCTTTGTTAATGATACCCGCGGTAAACGCAGATTCCTTCGGGCTGATCTTAGGTGTTTTATTTATCATAACGTTAGGATTTTCATTGCAGCAAACTGCGGCAAATCCTTTTGTTGTAGCAATTGGCACTCCTGAAACCGGGGCAAACCGATTAAATTTGGCGGGTGGGGTAAACAATTTTGGCACTTTATTAGGACCTGTAATTTTAAGTATCATCATTTTTGGTAGCGCCAGCAAAGCATTACCACCAGAATTGGTTAAAATAAACTCTATTAATAATGCTTATTTAATTTTAGCCGGTTTATTAGTGGCAGTAGCTATTTTCTTCTGGGTATCAAAGTTGCCAACTGTAACCAGTGATGAAAAGATCGAATCGAGCAGAAAAACATATATTCCTTTGTTGATCATGTTGGTGGGCTTTTGTATGGTTAACCCGGTTTTAAGTAATTATTTGCATGTTGATCAGGCTTATTTTGTATATAGCGCTTTGGCAATAATTTTACTCACATTCATTTTTATATTAATGGCAGCCAATAAAAACAAAGAGGGCTGGGGTGCTATGCAATATCCGCAATTAATTTATGGAATGATAGCCATATTCACCTACGTTGGTGTAGAAGTAACGATACAAAGCAACATGGGATCATTGCTTAAAACGCCTGAGTTTGGCGGTTATAGTGCCGATCAGATAGCGCCGTTTATTTCGCTTTACTGGGGTAGTTTAATGGTGGGCCGGTGGACGGGTGCCATTGGAGCTTTTAGTTTTTCAAAATCAGTTAAAAACATTTTAACCTTTGTAATGCCTTTTATTGCATTTGGTGTTATATTGCTTGTAAATATCCTTACCGGTAAAGACGTAAGCAATTTTTATATTTATATAGTTTGTGTTGCAGTATTAATGGTTGGATTTTATGTGGGTCAGCAAAAACCAGTTCTTACCTTAACTATATTTGGTATTCTTGGTGTAACAACTATTATTATTGGTTTATTAACCACTGGCAGGGTAGGGTTATTTGCTTTAATTAGCGGTGGTTTATGCTGTTCAATTATGTGGCCTTCTATATTTGCACTTGCTATTTCGGGTTTAGGGAAATATACCAGCCAGGGATCGTCTTTTTTAATTATGATGATACTGGGCGGTTCAATTATACCTCCTTTACAAGGTATATTGTCTGATACAGCACAACATGCGGTAAGTGGTATGAGCGGCATTCATTTCTCGTATATTGTCCCTGTATTTGGATTTGCTTACCTTGCTTTTTTTGCATGGAAAGCCGGCTATGAATTAAAAAAACAAGGTATCGATATTGACCAGGTTGAAGCATCCGGAGGACACTAATTTAAATAGTCATTGTGTCATTAGTCACTGGTCATTAGTTTTGTTGATTTTTTAATTAAAATGAGTAATAGACTAGAAGATTTAGAAATATATACATTATCAGAAACATTTGCTGATGAAATATGGTTCATAGTAACTACCTGGGACCATTTTACAAGAGATACGGTTGGCAAACAACTGACAAAGTTAGCTGATTCAATCAGTGCTAATATTGCGGAAGGATTTGGACGATTTCACTATAAAGAAAATAAAAATTTTTGCTATTTCAGCAGGGGCTCACTCATTGAAACGAAAAGTTGGATTAAGGAATCAAATACCAGGAATCTAATAACAGAGAATCAATATCAAGTACTGTTAAGTAAACTTGAAGTGATCCATATTAAACTAAATGCATATATAAAAGTCATTGGCAAAATGACCAATGACCAATGACTAATGACAAGACCAACATTTAACGATATCTTCATGAACCTGGCAACTGACCTTGCCAAGCGTTCGCATTGCGTTAAAGCGCATGTAGGAGCGGTTTTAGCAAAAGACACACGTATTATATCCATAGGTTATAACGGGCCACCCAAAGGCACGCATAACTGTGACGAAGAATGGCCCGAAACCGGTTGTGCGCGCGATTCGAAAGGAAGTTGTTCACTGGCCCTGCATGCCGAAGAAAATGCCATTCTATTCGCCGTGAAAAACGGAGCTAATCTGCACGGGGCAACGTTGTATACTACGTTGTCGCCATGCCTGCCCTGTGCCAGGCTTATTTTTTCGGCTGGAATAAAACAGGTATTCTATAAAAACTCTTATGCCGAGTACAAAGGCATTCCCAATGATGAAGGTGTTGATTTTTTAAACCGTTTTGGCGTTAGCGCGGTAAAGTTTGTAGGAGATGCAGTTAATGATGATTTGATCAAGAGCGAAAATCAAAAGTCTCCCCTACTGGGGGAGATTTAGAGGGGGCTTAGATCTTTCCTAATACTTCTTCCAGCTTATTGTCTAAATCCTGGCCGCGCAGGTCCTTGCCGATGATCTTCCCATTTGGGTCGAGCAGGAAGTTTGAGGGTATTTGCCCGATAAAATATAAAACAGCTACCTTATTGCTCCAAAAATTAAGATCGGATACTTGAGTCCAAGCTAAACCATCGGTCTTTATGGCCTTTAACCAGTCGGCTTTGCCATCGGGCCTGTCTAACGAAACGCCAAGCACGGTAAAGTTTTTGCCTTTATATTTATTATAGGTCCTAACCAGGTTTGGATTTTCCTGGCGACAAGGGCCGCACCACGATGCCCAAAAATCAATCAAAACATATTTGCCGCGAAATGCTGAAAGCGAAACTGGTTTTCCATCAGTATCATTTTGTGTAAAATCAGGAGCAATTGCACCTATACCGGTAATTCTTGCCTGGTCAATAGCATGTTTAAGCGTTTTGCCGGGTTCCGAATCCTGTAATTGAGCAGATAAGCCTTTATATAATCGGTCCAGTTCCATCGGGTCATTGGAATGCGGCCCCATCAAGTTGATGGTAAATATGCTCATGTAACTATCAGGATGAGTAGTTACAAATTTAGTTAAGATAGCTTTTTGCTGGTCTTGTATAACTTTGGCACGGGCTGTTAAAGCGTTTCTAAAAGCAGGGTCGTTTTGCTTTTCGGGCGGAGCAGAATTTGCTTCAGCATAAAGCTTACGGGTAGGCTCTTCAAGTGGTTTTAATTCTGCTTTTAAGTCGCGGTTTTCATCATTTAGTACCGATCCTTCCACCCGGGCAGTAAATGCTGAATCTTTACCCGTTATGTTATAAATTCCCTTCTCCAGAAAAAAATTAAGCACATCCGGCGTGTTGCCAAGCTTAGCAATGCCTACACCATTATGGTCTATTACCAAATAGGAGTTTTCAGGATAAAGTATTTTACCGTTAAAGCTAAACTCTCCATTGCTTATTACTGCCGAATCGACCACCTTGTTTGCACCGAGCGTATAAAACAGGTATGCCCGTGCAGGTGCATTTAAATTGCCAATATGCCCGGTTATCGTAAACGGATCCGGGACCGTCATCTGCGCGAATAAGAACGATGGTGCGAAGGCTAATAAAAGAAGAAATATTTTTTTCATTGAATTTTTAAACATAATCGTTTTATAACGGATAATACGTAATCTAATTGTATTAAGTTAACTTTTGATAAGTGCGCCACCAAAGATCCGGTAATTCTCCCGAAACGGCGATTTTATAATCCTCATACCGGCAAGGCACCAGGTGGAAGCGTTCATTTTTTGAGCCCCCGGTAGGATACGGCACCTGCATCCACCACCGGTCTGATTTTTTGCTTTTTACAAATACCAGTTCATGGTCATCATGCTTTAAGCTGGTTTTATAAATGAGGTATTGAGATTTTGGATTAAGCGGGAAATCTTTTTTGCGATTATAAAAGCCGTCGATAAAATACCAAATCATTTGCGATAACAACATGGCTGTTTGCCCGTTATTGTCGTAGGCGGGGTTAAATTCATAAAAGCCTATGGATGAAAGCTTATCGTTAAAACCTGCATAGCGACATAACTGGCAGGCTTCTTCGCCATAAAACCCATTTGGCGACGCGTTAGCATTTCCCATTGCGTCTGACGAGCGGACTGCGCCAATATCAAAGCTCACCATACCTGCGTTACGGATAATTGGCTCGGCAACGGTTATTTGCCCGCTTAACTCACCCAAACGGTGAACGTCAAAATAAAGTTTTTCCATTACCCGCAAACTATCCTGGCTGGCAAAAAAAGTTTGATAGCCCAGGTTACTGTAGTTGAACAGGTAATTGGGCTCATGCATAAATATTTTGTTGAGATAGGATACCGATGTGGTTTCTATACCTTCATTTCCGCTGTCATCATTCAAATCAAGCCGCGAATCGATAATAACCAGGTCAACTTTCTGCTCCAGCTCTTCATAGGCCATATATTGGGCATAAGTTATATCCTGCCCGCCACCTATTATCAGTGGGGTAATTCCTTTTTTTACCAACTCGGCAACTACTGTTTTAACTGCGAAGTAGGTATCTGTAATTGTTTTTCCCTGGCGGATATTGCCCAGGTCGGTAATCTTTGTCTTATAACCACCTTCATTTAAGAGGTATAATTTTTCGCGCACATAATCCGGCCCCAATGCACATCCCGGATTATTTATGGCATTCCGGTCATCCAGGACACCTATAATAGCGATGTCCTTCTGTTCCAGGTCCGGAAAATTAACCGCATAATGATCTATTTTACTGCCTAAATGGCTGGTAAAGTATCCTTCTTTCGGAATGATCTTTTCCAGATCAACAGGAGTGAAAAAATCGGCTAAAGACATTGAGTTGATGTGCAAATGCGTGGATGTGCAAATATGCAGATTTTTTGAATGTATAAATACAGCACTTACCAAACATTTAAACATCTTATCCACCCTACAAGTATTTGCACATCTGCACATCAATCTGCACATTTGCACATCCACATATCCACAAAAATGATACTCGTTACTGGCGCAACTGGTTTTTTGGGTTCTGAACTGGCAAGCCAACTGGCCCAAAAGGGACAAACTATACGTTGTATCAAACGCAACACTTCCGTTATACCTCAATTGCTGGTACCCTATAGCAAATTTATAGAATGGGTGGAGGCAGACATTATGGACGCTTTTTTCCTGGAGGATGCTTTACAGGGAATAACACAGGTTTATAATTGCGCGGCCTGGGTATCGTTAAAACAGGCGGATAAAGAGCCCATGATCCGTACCAATGTTACCGGTACCGCCAACCTGGTTAATTTATGTTTGGATAAGGGGATAAGGTTGGTGCATGTAAGTTCAATAGCGGCTATTGGCCAGGCAAAACCGGGCGAACTCATAACCGAAAATCATCACCTGGATGCAACTACGGAAAATGACGGTTACGCTTTATCAAAATTAGAAAGCGAAATGGAGGTTTGGCGAGGAGTTGCCGAAGGATTGGATGCGGTAATTGTAAACCCGTCATTGATTATAGGCGCCAACGCCGGGACCGAGGGCAGCGGCCAATTATTTGAAACCGTTAGAAAGGGACTTAAATTTTATACCAAAGGCAGCGCCGGATTTGTAGATGTGGAAGACGTTGCCAAATGTATGATTGGCTTAATGAATAGTGATATTACAGGCGAACGTTATATCATTAATGCGGAGAACCGCACTTATAAACAAATAACTGCCGAGATAGCCAATGGCTTTCATATAACACCACCTGCTATACTGGCCCGCTCATGGATGATGGAACTGGCCTGGCGGGCGGCGGCTTCGTTAGCATTTATAAGTCGTAGTTCTCCGGCATTGGATAAAATAGCAGCGCAATCGGCGTCCTTAACTCGCGATTTTGATAATACAAAAATAAAACAAGCTATTGCTATCGATTTTAAGCCGATAAGTAAATCAATAGAGGAAATTTGTGAACGGTTAAATGGCAGTTAAAAAACATAGCTAGAAAATTATTTAGCACCATTATTGCTTAAATAATTTTGTAAATTTGTTAATATGGAAACGTTAATAATCAATATTCCAGATAAAAAAAGTGCTTTGGTTAAACAAATACTCAAAGGCCTTGGCGTAACAATAAAATCTGAAATCAAAGATAAATTGAAGCCTTCAGATTATGCACGATCTGTCAATATAAGCAAAGAAGATGCTAAAATGATGTTGAAAGATATTTCAGAAAGCCGCAATGAATGGGAAAGAGATATTTAATTGATTCTAATATTTTAATTGAATTTACCGGTAAGCTTTTGCCTGAAAATATTTCCAATCTTATATCAACCATTATTGACGTTGATTTTAATATCTCCCTCATAAATAAAATAGAAGTTCTTGGACATCGTACTGCTAATTTAGCATGGAGCAATTTTGTCGACCAGGCCGTAATTATTATGATCGATGATGAGATTGTTGAACAAACTATTAAAATCAGGAAAAAGTATAAAATAAAAATACCGGATGCGATTGTTGCCGCAACGGCTATTGTTAATGATTTAATATTACTTACCAGAAATACAGAGGATTTCAAAAAGATCAAAAATCTTAGATTAGAAAACCCCTGGACCTGGGCATAGTAGTTATTATACAATGCAACTGCTTATTTTAAACCTATAGTCATGAAAAAAATTGCACTGCTTAGCGGCTTAGCTTTACTTATACTAAACGCCTCTTTCGGGCAAATCAAAACTAAAAATTCAGCTTATTTCCCGGCGTATAACAACTGGCTGCATAAAACGCCTTCACAGCTTGGGTTAGATAGCAATGCCTTAAACAAGGCAATTAGCTTTGCAATGGCTCATGAAGCAAAAACATCGCACGATAGTGAACTGGCGCAGTTTCAAAGTTTTGGAAAAGAACCTTTTAGCGAAGCGATTGGTCCGCTTACCGAGCGTGGCGGACCGGCAGGGCTGATTATTTACAAAGGATATATAGTAGCACAATGGGGCGATCCGTCGCGTGTTGATATAGCCAACAGCATTACCAAAAGTTTTCTTTCAACCGTAGTTGGCCTTGCGGTTGAAAGGGGGATGATACATAGCACAATGGATACGGTGGCCCGTTATATTCCACCTATACAGGTTTATGAACCTGCCGCCATATTAAGCGGATACAATGCCGATAAAAGCAGCATGATATACCCATTTTCCTCTGCGCACGACAGCCGGCTTACCTGGGAAGTGATGCTGCGCCAAACCAGCGATTGGGAAGGTACCTTATGGGGCAAGCCTGATTGGGCCGACCGGCCAACAGGTGATATCATCCAGTATAAAGCACGCAAACGCAATGAGCCGGGTGCGGTTTGGAAGTATAATGATGTGCGTGTAAACGCGCTGTCATTGGCCACATTATGTGTTTGGAGGAAGCCTTTACCGCAAGTACTTAAAGAAAACATTATGGACCCGATAGGCGCATCAACTACCTGGCGATGGTTTGGCTATCGTAATTCATGGATTGTGCTTGACGGGCAGATCATACAATCCGTAAGTGGCGGCGGACATTGGGGCGGTGGTATGTTTATTAACGCTTTTGATATGGGCCGGTTTGGCTTGTTAACCCTACATCATGGTAACTGGGATGGTAAACAGCTCATCAGCGAGCAATGGGTAAAACAGGCTTTAACGCCTACGTCAGCCAATACCGGTTATGGTTATATGAACTGGTTTTTAAATACCGATAAAAAATTATTGCCGTCGGCGCCGGCTAATACATGGGTGCACATCGGCGCGGGCACCAACATGATTTATTGCGACCCGGATCACGACTTGGTGGTGGTGGCCCGATGGATAGAGAATAATGATATGGATGGTCTGATTAGCAATGTATTACAAGCTATAAAAAAGTAATCGCGCCCAAATGTAAAATGTTATTTTGGCAGATAGGTCAAAATGGCATTGACGTAATTATATTTATCTTCCTAACAGAACTTTATTTGTTTATTGACATTGGCTTTATAAACTAATTAAGCAAAAATCTGCACATTTGTATCCCGATAGCAATCGGGACTATCTGCACATCAAAAATGGAACAATATTTTATTATAGATTTCGACAGTACGTTTACACAAGTAGAGGCATTGGATGAATTGGCCCGCATCTCACTTAAAAATCACCCCGACCGCGAAAAAAATATACCAGCAGATAGAGGATTTTACCAACGCTTCCATGGAAGGCAGGTTATCATTTACGGAAAGCCTGGAAGCACGTGTTAAATTATTGCAGGCCAACCGCGAACATTTAAAACAGTTGATCACTCATTTAAAGAAAAAAGTATCTGTCTCCTTTTCACGCAATACAGAGTTTTTTAAAAAACACCAGGACGAGGTGCTTATAGTGTCCGGCGGATTTAAGGAATTTATTACTCCCGTAGTTACCGAATATTATATAAAGAAAGAAAACATTTACGCCAACACATTTGAATTTGATGCCGATGGCAATATTATTGGTTACGATAGGGAAAATCCTTTATCCAGTGAGGGGGGAAAGGTGAAATTATTAAAGCAGCTGAATTTACAGGGCGATATTTATGGTATAGGTGACGGCTATTCTGATTTTCAGTTGAAAGAATCAGGTATGATCAAGAAGTTCTTTGCTTTTACCGAGAACATTGAACGTAAATCTGTAGCCGAAAAAGCCGATCATATCACGCCCAGCTTTGACGAGTTTTTATATATCAACAAATTACCGCGGGCCATATCTTATCCCAAAAACCGCATCAAATGCCTGGTTGCCGGGGTTGTTGAAGAAGAGGCGCTGGCGCAGATGCGTAAAGAAGGATATAACATTCGCCTGCGCGAAAATATTGAGGAAAAATACCTGGAGGAAGCAGGTATTTTATTTTGTGACGAAATTAATCAGCCAACTCCCGAGCAGCTACAAAATGCCGGGCGTTTAAAAGCCATAGGTTGCTTTGGTAAGGTTAACCGTAAATTGGCTGAAGCCGCCTGCGAACTGGGTATTATTATTTTTGACGATCCCAAACATAACCCGCGTAATGATGACTTTTTACCCAAGCGGGTAATGGCTTTTATGAATGAGGGGAAAACACATACCAGCTGTAATTTTCCTGACCTTCAGCCCCCACGTATTAACAATGCGCATCGCTTAATACATATCCATAAAAATGTTCCCGGCATATTGGCTAAGATCAATGACGTATTTGCACGGCATAATATTAACATAGTAGGTGAGTTTTTGGTTACCAATGCGCAGATAGGCTATGTAATTACCGACGTAAATACCGGCTATGATACCGAAGTGCTGAATGAATTAAAAGCGATTGAGCACACGATAAAATTCAGGTTGCTTTATTAGTGGTTCATAGTTCATGGTTGATAGTTCATAGTAAGATTCTGCTATGAACTATGATCTATTCACTATGACCTGGAAAAGGCACCACCAAAACAGGTATTTCTGAATGACGTACTACATGTTCGGCAACGCTGCCCATTAACAGGCGGTCGAGGCCGGTACGGCTGTGGGTGCCGATAACGATCAGATCGGCCTTAAACTCTTTACTGCAATTAATTATCCCGTCGGCTGTATCGCCAAACTCGTTAAAGTGGGTGACCTGTAAATCGCCGCCGAATTTTTTTATAGTTCTTTCTATCAATGTTTCAGAGGCATCGTTTTGAATATTCATCAGTTCCATATCATTGACACCCAACCCCTGGGCCGGAGAGCCTAACAGGATATCTCCGCCGTTTGAGGCCGGCATAACTATAGGCTCAACAATATGCACTAAACCCACATGGGCCTTAAAAGAATGAGCAATATCAAAACCGTATTCGGCAGCATGTTCAGCAAAGGCACTGTCATCAATTCCGATCAGTATTTTCTTGATTTTCATAGTTATAAGATTCTTGTGTTATCAATAACAAATTAACGGCAATATGTTTTATTAATTACCGCCTAATAAGCCATTACTGTCCATCCAGCCTTTGCACCAATCAAACCAATGTTCCTTGCTTTTTGTGTTATTCAGACCAAAGCCATGGCCGCCTGCCGGGTAAAGATGCATTTCTGCGCTTACATTGGCTTTTAATAAAGCTTCATAAAATAGCAGGCTATTTTGTACCGGGACCGTTTTATCATCTTCAGCCTGTACAATAAAGGTTATAGGTGTTGTTGCGGTAACCTGTGTTTCGTTAGAATACAAATCAATCTTGTCAGCAGATGGATTTAATCCTACCAGGTTATTTCTTGACCCTTTGTGTGCAAACTCGCCAAAAGTAATTACCGGGTACATCAGGATCATAAAATCAGGGCGAAGGCTGATGTTATGATTATCAATAACAGGCTTATCGAAATCGGTACCCGCGGTTGAAGCCAGGTGTCCACCTGCTGAAAAACCAATAATACCAATTTTAGCAGGATTAATTTCCCACTCAGCAGCATGTGTACGCAAGATCAAAATAGCTGTTTGAGCATCTTGCAATGGCCCAATGGTTTTATCCACCATAATAGCATCACTTGGCAGGCGGTATTTTAAAACAAATGCACTTACACCGATCTTAGCAAATTCTTTTGCGACAGCGTATCCTTCTTTTTCGATAGCCAGGTTGGTATAACCACCACCCGGGCACACAATAACCGCAGTGCCGTTGGCTGTCCCTTTTTCGGGAAAGAATGGTGTTAGCGTGGGTATGCTAACTTTTGCAGCATGGGCATTTTCATCATTTTCTATATAATCAGCCGAAGTTGGTTTTGCGTTAGGGACGCCATTGGGGTATAATAAAATGGGTTTATCCTGCCCATAACTAAACGTTGATAACATTGCCAATAAAATTACCAGGTATAAACAAAACCTTTTCATACAATTAATTGCTGCTTAATAATCCGTAGGTATCCATCCATGTGGTGCACCAGTCAAACCAATGCGCCTTGCTTTTACGATTGTTTAGGCCAAAACCATGTCCGCCTTCGGGGAAGATATGCATTTCGGCTTTTACGTTGGCTTTTAACAGCGCATCATACATCATCAAACTGTTTTGCACAGGTACGGTTTTGTCATCGGCGGCCTGTACCATAAAGGTTATGGGGGTATTAGTAGTTACTTGTTTTTCGTTGCTATACAGATCAACCAACTCCTGCGGGGCGTCCTTCCCGATTAAATTATTTTTTGACCCTTTGTGCGCTAAATCGCCAAAAGTAATAACCGGGTACATTAAGATCATAAAATCCGGGCGCACGCTGATATTTGCTTTGTCCTCCACTACAACTTTATTAAAATGTGTGCCGGCAGTTGAAGCCAGGTGGCCTCCTGCTGAAAAGCCCATTATACCAACTTTGCCGGGGTTGATTCCCCATTCGGCAGCATGGCTGCGCACAATAATTATAGCTTCCTGGGCATCCTGCAACGGGCCGATGGTCTTGTCGGTCATGATCAGGTCGCTGGGTAACCGGTATTTTAATACAAAAGCAGTAACACCAATCTTATTAAACTCTTTTGCCACATCAAAACCTTCGGATTTGATAGCCAGGTTTTGATAGCCGCCGCCGGGACAAATAATAACAGCGGTGCCGTTTGCTTTGCTTTTTTCAGGAAAAAAGGGAGTCAGGGTAGGCACGGTTACCTTATTTAGCATGTTTACCTTCGTGATATCCGGTTCAACATAATCGGCAGGTGCCTGCTTTGAGTTGGGCACACCATTTGGATACAAAGGAATAGGTTTACTATCCTGGGCAAAAGTTACTAAGCCACAAACCATTAAAACGGCTGTTAACGCTAAACTTATCTTTTTCATGAATTGCAGGTCTAATATTGTGTATTACAATTATGAATAAAATAATT
>Ga0207020_1128_pt1 | contig 14597 bp, 14 predicted proteins | sample Alteio_BWMinCont_48_FD_153500 | JGI IMG/M metagenome (GOLD analysis project Ga0207020, IMG submission 153500) | Enriched cells from forest soil in Barre Woods Harvard Forest LTER site, Petersham, Massachusetts, United States -... | ecosystem: Environmental > Terrestrial > Soil > Temperate forest >... | reverse complement strand
ATGATGTGCGGTCGGGCAAGGGGATCATGTACTTTACCACCGGCGATAAGTATGATGGCGACTGGAAAAACAATGTGGAAAGTGGAACCGGTGAATTCACCTGGGCCAGCGGGGGCAAGTATACCGGCCCTTTCGCGAACGATGGAATGAACGGGCAGGGTAACTGTGTGTGGGCGAACGGGGAACGCTATGAGGGACAATATGTAAACAATTTCCGTACGGGCGAGGGCACATATTACTGGGCCAATGGCGATAAATATACAGGGCATTTTGAAAAGAATATAAGGAATGGCAAGGGTAATTATTTTTATGAGAATGGCGCCCGTTATGAAGGCACGTGGAAGAATGACGAGAAAAGCGGCAATGGTATGTTTTACTGGAGCAATGGCGATCGCTACGATGGCACTTTCCTGAACGATGTAAAAAGTGGTTATGGCAATTATTACATATCGGCGCCCAAACCCAGTGTAACTATTAAGTACTGCCCGAGGTGTAAAAAATACATGGGTTACTGGAAAGATGGCGAAAAAAATGGCTATGGCAGGTGCTACAACAAAAAGGGAAAACTGATATACCAGGGCGAATTTAAAGACGACCAACCCGCGCAGAAGTATCCCGGGAAGCATTGATTAAAAAGTGAAAAATAAAAATTCAAAAGTAAAAAAATGTGAATTGAGGGTCATTTATCCGGTTTCCGTTCGAAACGCGCTTCAGTTTTTCTCAAGGTCCCGCATGCGTAACAGGTATTTTCCCAGCACATCAAATTCCATGTTCACAACGCTGCCTTTATCAAGTTTGCCGAAATTGGTATGGGCGTAGGTATAGGGTATTATAGTTACGGTACATTCATCCCGGCCTACATTGAATACCGTGAGGCTTACCCCATTGATACAGATAGAGCCTTTCTCAATAACCAGCGGCCCAAATTCTTTTGAGAACCTAAACCTATATAGCCAGCTTCCTTCCAGCGTTTGTTTTTCTATACACTCAGCGGTTGCGTCCACATGTCCCTGCACGAAGTGCCCGTCAAGGCGGTCGCCCAGCTTCATGGCGCGTTCTATGTTTATGTGATCGCCGGTCTTCCATGTGCCGAGGTTGGTCTTTGCAAGTGTTTCGGCCACAGCTGTTACCTGGTAGCGGCTACCATCAATAGAAACCACTGTAAGGCATACGCCATTGTGTGCCACAGATTGATCCACCTTTAGCTCGCTGGTGATGGTGCTGTCAATAATAAAGTGGGTGTTGCTGCCTTCGTGTTTTATTTCGGCAATGGTGGCCATACCCTCTATGATACCTGTAAACATCTGATCTTATTTTTTTACCGCATGGCCTATGTGCGAATAGGTAGTAGTGTCGCTTACCACCTGCAGGTTGAAGTGCAGGAGCGTAGAATCGATCCTGTCGCGGTCTATGGTGCCGGTGAGGGTATCGTAGGCGTGGCAGAACTGCTGCCCCTGGTGCAATGTGAGCGTATCGCCAATAGTGGTATCAACCACGGCAGTAAACCCTACATTGGCGGTCATGGCGATGGTAAGGCCTGAGCCGCCGCAGAAATTTCCCGTCATAGCAATACTGGTCTTGTTGGCAGTGGATGCCCTGACTATACTTACATAAAACGAATCTGCCGAAATAAACAACCCGGAGGAGCTAATATACACCGAGTCGTAATAAAAATAATTACCTACAAACAAGTCGGACGGATAGAAGCATATCGTATTATCGGGTTTGCCGGGAAACCCCCAGTTATAGTTTACCGCCAGCGGGTCGTTACAGTAAGGGTTGGTCAGCCTCGGGTCGGTGCCGGGCGGAGGGTCTTTGTATTTTTTGTACGACCAGGCAACCACGGCTATAGTAGCAAATAATAAAACTATTGTGATGAGGTGGCGCATGTCTTTAGTCGTGAGTATTTAGTCGTGAGTTGTTGGAATTTGGTTTTTGGTATTTAACCTTAACGGATTTTCTTCAAAATTATTCCATTTAAGCCGAATAATTCATTTTGTTGGGAGTATTTGGCTATTTGTGATTATTTGTTTTATCCAGAATTGCTGGATTGCTTCTGGTTTTACTCGCTAATTGTTCATGGGGCATTCAATTAATGAACATGGAGTGTCGCTTATTCGCCAGTCGGGAGACTGGCTTCCTCTGCGACGTAGTCAGGAGACTACGCCGAACAGGGAATGTGCATTATGTGGTAGTCCTGCGCAAAAGCGTTGACTACTTTTTGCGCTGTAGCTGTGGGCAAGTTCCCGTTGTCCGTAGTGTTCTATAAAAGAAATTGTTGTCCATTCTTAAAATCCGTACAAACACGGTTTTTTTTATTGCGCCAATGAGATACATTTAGGTAACAAACATACACAACCATGAAAATACTTTCGTTGGACGGCGGCGGTAGCTGGGCTTTGATTGAGGCACGTTGCCTGCTGGACTTGTATGGCGACATAACCGGGCACGAGGTGCTCCGGAAATTTGATATGGTTATTACTAATTCCGGCGGGAGCATGGTCCTGGCATGCCTTATCAAGGATTTGAAACTGTCGGAAATCTGTAATTGGTACCTCAATATAAATATCCGTCAGTCTATTTTTTCAAAGCTTGGCTTTTTTGACAAAACCATCGTTGAGGATATAGCATCCTGTGCCAAAATAGGGCCCCGTTACAAGACTGTGGACAAACTAAAAGGGCTACGGGACAACCTTGTAAAAACGGGTGGTAAAAAAATGAGCGAGCTTCCGGAGTACATTGGCAAGCCATCGCTGCAACTCATTATCTGCTCTTTCGATTATGAACGGAACAGGGAAGTGTTTTTCAGGTCTTACAAACAGAGCATGGCCGATTCTTATTATTACGACCGGATGGTGCACCACAATCCCGATGGACGTTTTTCGGAAGTTACCCTGGCTGAGGCCGTTCACGGCTCCAGCAATGCCCCGGTAAATTATTTCAACAAACCCGCCCTGATCAGGTACCAGGGCGAAAATTTTGACCGGCAATTCTGGGATGGCGCTGTAGGTGGTTATAACAATCCTGTCTTCGCAGGCGTCACTGAAGCTGTTGCAAATGGGAGGCGGTTGGATGAGATCAGAGTTTTGTCTATTGGCACTGCCTCTGATTTGCTGCCACTGTACAACGAGCAGCATACGCCGCCGGAAGTAAATGAATTTTTGTACCAGTTGGCAAAGAGCAAACTCACCAACGATATAAAGAAACTGGCCACGGCTATACTGGCCGATCCGCCCGATTCCGCTTCTTTTCATGCATACACCATGGTACATGGTGGGTTACCTGACAAAAGCAAGCGGTTTTTCAGGTTTAGCCCATTGATAAAGCCACATTATAATAAGGCAGTAAAGCGCTGGGAAATCCCCACCTCGTTTACCGCCGCTGAGTTCAAACAACTCATAAATATGGATATGGACGCGGTAGAGCAGCAGGAAGTGCTGCTGATTGATAAACTCTGCACGCAATGGATGAGCGCTGAGGGGCAAATAGACAACCAGGCTATCCGCTGCAACAGTATGCTGGAACCTATCATAGGTTATGGAAGGTATGGCGATGCAAAAGCCGCCTTCGAAGCTCATTTTGACGATGACGTGGTAGCATGATTGGGTAAAAAATCGTCCTGCTTACTTCGCCTTCTTAAACTCCAGCGGCACTATCACTTTAAAGCTGATGTTGCGGCCCATATTATGCACGCCCACCTGGCTTACGCCATTTACTACATTGGTGTAGTATTTAAAGCGGCTCATATAGTCGGTATAGTTGGTGTTGGCTATGTTGTTCACTGATATGTATAGCGAGAGTAGTTTGTGTTTGCGGTTCATAATATCGCTGCCCAGCCCGGCATTCAGCAGGGTATAGGCCGGGGTGGAGGGTACGGCATCGGGTACACCCGCATAGGCGTTGGCCTGCTGGTATACGTTGGCCTGCGCAAAGCTGTAGAGCACGCCCACACGCAGGTAGCTGTTTTGCAGCCAGTTGTTTAGTTTACCAGCCGTGAACGTAAAATCGGAGCGCAGTCTGGCTGGCGGCACAAAGGGTATATACTTAGTGCTGTCGGGCACATTGTGCAGTTGGGCGTCTACATAGCTGTAAGCGGTATACCAGTCCAGCCATTTAATGGATGATGGGTGTATATCAAGGACCGCCTCTGCGCCCATGAGGGTGGCATTGGTCTGTGAATAGCGGAATACCCGCGCGCTGTCGAAGCCCGGCGTGCTGTTGTTTACAGAATCGCCGCCAAATATGCTGTTTAGCTTGCGGGCGTAGATAAAGTTATTGATGCTGTTGTAAAACAGGCTTATCTCTATATTTACATCCTTAGATTTGAAGCCTGGTGTCACATCCACTTCCGTACTGCTTTCCGCTTTTAGATTAGGGTCGCCTATTTCATATACTACGGTGCCATCGTGTATGCCATTGCTGCCGGTCTCGGCCACATTTGGCGCGCGGAAGCCGCGGGCCACATTGGCCTTGATATAGAATTTTTCAGTAGCCTGGTAGGTAGCGCCCACGCTGCCCGATACGCCTTTGAAATCAGATGTATAAGCCGTGAAACGGTGAATAGCCGTAGGGTCGCTGGCATGCTGTTCGTTGCCGCTGCTGTCTATATAGTCGTCGTGCCCTTTGAAGGTGCGCACATCGTAGCGCAGGCCGCCGCTGATGTTCAGTTTGCCTATCTGTTTGTTGGCTATCGCGAAGCCGCCTATATCAAAAAGGTCGTACTCCGGTATCAGCAGCAGCGTGCCCTTGTTTTGAGAGTTCTGGTACATGCCATTTGCACCCACCGACCAGTCAAAACCATTCTTCACCGGCGATATATAGCGCAGGTCGTAACTGTAAGTATTGAGCAGGTACCAGATATTGGATATATCGGGTATAGTGATGTCATTGTTCTCCTGCCTGCTGTTTTCCTGCCAGGCGAACCTGGCGGTTATCCTGCCTTCGCCCACCGCCAGGCTGTTGTCCCATACCAGCTTATCATGCTTCACTAATTGATGTATCAGGAAGGGGTTGTAAGAGGTCAGGTCGGTGTTGCTCACTTCGGTATACGTAGGGTCGCCATTGGCATCCAGTACCTGCTTCATAAATGTGCCGGCGGAGTCCTTAATACCTTCCACAATGCCCGTCTTCAGTTCGAAGTGGCTGTAATGCAATTGCGAAAAGCCCCACTTCCTGTGTATGCCTATGGTGCCATCGGCATTGAGGTTGCTGAACTGTGAGTTGAATACATACCCATCAGCCGCATTTTGGTAAGCATGCGCAGCGGTATTGTCTATGCGCCCGCTGAATGTGATGCCGTTGAGGTTGCCCGCTATATGTGCAGCGCCATTCATCAGTCCGTTATTGGTTTGGTAGCCAGCGGTCACATCGCCCTTCACCTGCCCCTCGGGCAGCGTTTTTTCCGGCAAAAAATTGATGACCCCCGACATAGCATCTGACCCATATACCAAAGATGCAGGCCCTTTCAGTATCTCCACCCGGTCTACCGAAAAAGGGTCTACCTCTATGCCAAATTCATCGCCCCATTGCTGGCCTTCCTGCCGCACACCGTCGTTTATGGTTACCACGCGGTTGTAGCCCAGGCCGCGTATCACCGGCTTGCAAATGCTTTGCCCATCAGTAATGCCCGATACCCCCGGCACCTGCGATATGGCGTCAATGATATTGGTTGATGCGTTTTGCACCAGGTAACTGTTGGGCACCTCGGTTATGGGCTGCGGCGTGCGCTGCAGTGCCCCCGCCGCCGAATTGCCTGTCACCACCACTTCCTGCATCTCATTGTCCGATTCCGTCATGCCAAAATCCATGGTTACCGCCTTGCCTATACTTACCTGCTGCGCGTTTACCTCGTAACCGGTGCAGTGTACCCCCACCATATAAGTGCCGGTGGGCAGTTGTTTCAGCTCATACCTGCCAGCGCTATCCGTCAGGGCCCCTATTTTCAGGTCTTCTATATATACCCCGGCATAAGCCACCGGCTTATTGGTAGCCTTATCATAGACCTTGCCCGACAGCACATTCTGGCTATAAGCCTGAACAGACATAAGGCAGCAAAGAAGCGTAATCGTAGTGCGCATAATTGGTGTGATTTGGATGCAGCGATAAAAATAGAATAAATTTTTTTTGTGGAGTGGGGATTTGTTGGGTTTTGTTGGCACCTATAGTTCGGCGTAGTCTCCAGACTACGTCTGCAATTGTTCGGCGTAGTCTCCAGACTACGTCGCGGAGGAAGCCAATCTCCCGATTGGCGAAAAAAGAAACACAAAATGTATTTTAGCACAAAAATAACCACTCATGAGCTCCGGATACCAGATACATGACCAATATGCCACGCACTTTATTACGCCAACAATAGTAGACTGGGTAGACGTCCTCACACACAGCATTTACCGCGACATTATTATGGACAGTCTGGACTTTTGCATAAAATACAAACATTTACACCTGTATGGCTATGTTATAATGACCAATCACCTGCACCTGATCGTAAGAAGCGGTAATGGCACCCTTTCAGACACGATACGCGATTTCAAAAAATTCACGGCCACGCAAATCATTGAAGCCATAAAGAATGAACCCGAAAGCAGGCGCGAGTGGATGTTCCACAGGTTTGAATGGAACGCATCACAAAACAAACGCAGCAGCAACCAGTTCTGGACACATGAAAACCACCCCGAATCTATCTTCACCCTTGATTTCTTCAACCAAAAGCTCAACTACATCCACCAGAACCCCGTACGCGCAGGCTGGGTGGAACAACCCGAAGAATACATATACAGCAGCGCCAAAGCCATCATTAAAAATATCCCCGGTAAGTTGTCATTATCAGACTGGTACTCTTGATTTTGTAAACTAAAGCGGTTGCATACAAATAATTCATTAATTTTAACATAAAGAGCGGTATATGATAACATACACGCATTACTATATTCGCAAATCGGGAGATTTGCTGCCACTGCGACGTAGTCAGGAGACTACGCCGAACAACAATTTTTTTATGGGAACGCTACGGGCAACAGGGCTACCTACAGGTGCGATATATTGGGATGTTCCCGGAAGCCCAGGCAAAGCATTATATGTTAGATAAAAAGGTCGTCATGAAAATTTCGTTTCTTATTTTTCTTATTTTTCTTTCTTATTCCTCGATTGCGCAGATAATTATTAGTGTAGCGGGAAATGGCAGCGGTGGGTATGCCGGTGACGGTGCTGCGGCAACTTCCGCAAGTATCGGCGTTCCAGGGTACGTTGCTACAGACAAACAGGGAAATATTTACTTTACGGCGCTAAATAATACAGTTCGAATCGTACATCCTTCAGGGATAATAAATACTTATGCAGGGAATGGCACAGCTGGTTTTTTTAGGTGATAATGGTCTAGCAACGGACGCTGAATTAAGTATGACGAGTGGAGGTGGGATAGCAATTGATAACTATGGAAATTTATATATAGCCGATGTTGATAACCATCGTGTAAGAAAAGTTGATGCAACGACTAAAATAATCACAACGATCGCAGGAAATGCGGGTACTACATATAGTGGAGATGGGGGGGCGGCGACGTTAGCCTCTTTAGGTAACATATCATATTTGTGTGTTGACGTCTTCGGTAATTTGTATTTGCCTGATAACCTGAATTTTAAGCTCAGAAAAGTAACACCATCTGGAATTATCACCGCAATTGCTGGGACTGGAACCGCTGGTTTTAGTGGCGATGGAGCTCAAGCGTCAGCGGCACAGTTGCATGGAACATACGGTCTTTGCACTGATGCAGTTGGTAATATTTATCTTCCGGATAATGGCAGAATTCGAAAAATAAATATTTCAACAGGCGTTATCAATACTATTGCCGGAACAGGCGGTTATGGCTTTGTCGGTGATGGAAGTCTTGCAGTAAATGCTGAGTTTGCACTCGCCCAAGACGTTACGGTTGACGCTGCCGGCACCATTTATATTAGTGATGTCGATAATAATAGAATCCGAGAGATAAATAGTGCCGGTATTATCACCACCGTTGTCGGCACTGGAATCGGAGCTTATATTGGAGATGGCAGTCCTGCTATTACGGCTGAAATTAATAGCCCGAGAGGTATTGCGCTAGATACATGCGGTAATTTGTTTATTGCAGATAATGGAAATAAACGAATTCGAAAGGTGGAATTCAATCCTACATGCAAACCTTTGTCAATAAGCCCGGTTGGTGCAAATGAACGCATATCTATTTATCCAAATCCCGCAATTAGTAACTTAACAATAAGCGCTCCATTGACGATAACCAGTATAGAAATTGTCAATGTTCTAGGACAAAGGGTTCTTGTAAAGAATGAATGCAATATAGACAAAATGGAAATAAACATAAACTACCTGCCCGCGGGCGTATATGTGGTAAAAGTGAATGACACTTATGTGCAAAAACTAATAAAAGAGTAACAAACCTAATATTAAACCCTATGAAAATAATCTTCCAGATAGACGGCGGGCGCGGTAAGTGCATAGTAGCCACTGCTGTATGTAAAGCGATCAAAGCGCAATACCCCGATGATGAACTAATCGTAGTTTCGGGCTATCCCGAGGTATTCCTTTGTAATAATAACGTAGATGAAAACCTGCGCTTTAATGAGTTGCAGTATTTCTGGCAACGGCATATAGAGCATAAAGAACCGAAGCTAATGTTGCACAACCCTGTTCGGCGTAGTCTCCTGACTACGTCGCGGAGGAAGCCAATCTCCGATTGGCGAATAAGCAACACTCAATGTTTTTAAATTAACTCCGGCAAGCACTCATCCGTAATATTTTTCATAAAATTTGTGTATATCTCCCCCCTGCCAAAACACACTTTTGGCTCACTTTTTGCGGTATAAAAAGACAACATTCATAAGTTTGCAATTGAAATAGCTATGGATAAATAATGGCATTATCAATAGGAGCTCACCCGCTCCACTGGTTGCAACTGTAAACAAATAACAGGACTGACAAAATGGCAGTAAACAAAAATCAGGATTATCTCACCAACGTGTAAACCTATTTCAGGACGAGGCACCCGGGGCGCGGCCGTAACACCCCGTGATAAAACCGTGATATTCTTGTGATATTTTTAACCCCTGGAAAAATAACAATCCAATGATTATCAATGAATAGCACCCAATCTTATCCACAATAAAAAAATTGCTCCCGGCGTGATATTTAAAACAATAAAAAGCAGAGGCTCATCTCAAAAAATACGGCCTTCAGTAAATCAAACAACTTTCTCTCCTGAACTTGCTGAAGGGCAGTTTAATCCGTGGTAATGATTTAACATTTCCCATTTCTCATTTTGAATTTTCCTCATTTAAAACCCTTACCTTTGCACCCGCTTCGCTGATTTGGCGCAGCATGTATTTAAAAGTTCTTTATTAATGAATCTTTTTTCAGACTTCCCCATGCGGGAAGAATTGACGCGAGCTATTTCTGACCTTGGCTTTGAGACACCTACTCCTATTCAATTAAAAGTAATACCTCAACTTTTAGCCGAGCCCATAGACATAATCGGGCTCGCACAAACCGGTACCGGGAAGACCGCCGCTTATGGCATCCCGCTGCTGCACCATGTGGATATAGCGGTAAAGCATGTACAATGCCTTATCCTCAGCCCCACACGTGAACTCTGTATGCAGATACAGGAGGAAATGACCAAGTATGGCACGCACATGCGCGGCCTGCGCGTTACGGCCGTTTATGGCGGTGTATCCATCAGCGGGCAGATCAAGGACCTGCGCGCCAACCCACAGGTCATCGTAGCCACTCCAGGCCGTCTTATAGACCTGCTGGAGCGTAAAGCTATTTCATTGCAGAACCTGCAGTTCGTGGTACTCGATGAGGCCGATGAAATGCTGAACATGGGTTTCCGCGAGGATATAGACCTGATACTTAAGAATACCCCTGCACGTGAGCACACATGGCTGTTCTCTGCTACTATGAGCAATGAAGTACGCGGCATCGCCAAGCGATTCATGAAAGACTGGAAAGAGTTTTCAGTAGCTGCGGCCAATACTACCAACGAGAACATTGACCACCAGTATTACGTAGCCAACCATCACAACCGTTTTGAAACACTGCGCCGCCTGCTCGATTTCACACCGGGCATATACGGCATCATATTTACCCGCACCAAGCAGGATGCGCAGGAAGTAAGCGAAAAGCTCATGAAGATGGGCTACCCTACCAGTCCCCTGCATGGCGATATGGACCAGAAGATGCGCAGCAAGGTTATGGAACGCTTCAAAAGCAAGGCCCTGCAGTGCATTGTAGCTACCGATGTGGCCGCGCGCGGTATAGATGTAAACGACATTACCCACGTTATCAACTACGAACTGCCTGATGATCCGGAAGTATATACCCACCGCAGCGGCCGTACGGCCCGCGCCGGCAAATCTGGTATATGCATGTCTATCGTTTCACCAAAGCAGATATCCAATATCCGCCAGATAGAGCGACTGGTAAAACAGAAGTTCCATAAAAGCGATATACCTGATGGCGCTGAGATAGTACGCAAAAAGATGTTCTTCTACTTAGAGCAGATAGCCACAGCAGAACCACGTGCCGACTTCGCAAAGCTATACCGCGATACCATTCACGAGACATTTGCAGATGTAGACAAGGACGAACTGATACGCAAACTGATATACCTGCAGCTTAAGGATACCATCCTCACTTACCAGGATACCGAAGACCTCAATGCAGGCTACGACCGTAAGGAAAGTGGCACAGGCAGGGGTGGCAGCAGGTATGTGCGCCTGTTCATCAACCTCGGCGAGAAAGACGGCCTTAACGAGCAGAAATTAATGCAGTTCATTACCGAATCGGTAGATGTAGCACCAAATACCATAGACCGCATGACGGTAAGGGATATGAGCAGCTTCTTCAACGTGCCCGGCGATGCAGCAGAGTATATCATGGAACATCTTTCGTCCAAGAAATTCAAGGGCCGCAAAGTGCGCCTTGAAGAGGCGGAGCAGCGCACTGCCGGCGGCGGCGGCGTCAGCAGTGGCGGCTATGGTGGCAGCAGGGACGCCGGCAGGCCCAAATCAGCCGGCCCGCGCTATTCAGGCGATGTAAAGTCTTATGGCGGTGGACGTGACGGCGGTGGCAGCCGTGGCGGATATAAAGGAAAAAGGTAAAACCCTCAAACCCCCTAAAAGGGGCTTAGCATGAGTGCATTTCAGTAAGCATCAGCACCTGGATTGTGCTGTTTATGCAGATGAATCTCGGCGCGTTTCATTGATATTTCTTAAAAATCCCCTGGCTCATCCGGGGATTTTTATATTTATTTAATTGATGGCACGGTTTTTAAACAATACTATAAACAGATATTATTCACGTAACACAAAACAATTTAGAATTATGAAACAATTTATCCTCATTGCATTGATCGCGGCCGGAATGTTTGGCGCAACAGCAGCATCCGCACAGCAACCATCTGACCGTAAGGACCGTAAAGCGGACAAGAAGGAGCGCAAAGTGACCAAAAAAGAATACCACGGAAGTGAGCGCAAAGGAATGAAAAAAGGCGAAAAGGCAAAAAAGAAAGACGATAAAAGGGACATGAAGCAGGAACAGGCGAAATAAGAACACCCAATAAAATTGTATCATCATTGAACAAATGACCTTCAGTTAGTTTTTGCCGATGTGATACATGTAAAAAGGGTAATTTTCGAGAGAAAATTACCCTTTAACTATTTTATCCGTGCCTGACTTAGTTGAACCTGTCGTGTACGTTGTAAGTATCGTAAGTATTATACCAGTCGCTTTCAGACCACCTGCCCGAGAACGGCATAACGATCAGCGATATCGAGATGGCATTGTTAGCGCTTACGCTAAGCGGGCCGTCGTTGAGCGGGGTCGCTTTGCCATTGACATCGAGGATATTTACCTTACCTAATGAATACATGAATCGCAGCTTCCAGCAAAGGCCGGCGAAAATAGACCAGTCAAATTTGGCGTAAGGATTGAAGCCCCAGCCATACGAATTACCAAACGTACTGTTGCTCGAAAGTTCACTTACATTGAGCTGGGGAATAACGCCAACCCCAAAAGACGTACCAAAATTGAGCCGCTTGCTGAGAATGGCATCGTTGCCTACCTTCCAGTCAATACCGATAGGCAGGCTATACTGCATGGTATTAGCATTGAGCGAAGTCGCATAATTTTTGTACACTCCGTCGGTATTCATTGTCTGGTTCAGGTTCTGCCATGTATACAGGTTTACCTCCAATGCCAGAGTCAGCGCCCAGCAACTAATATGACCGGTGCCTTTAAATGGCAGGTTAAGCCCTATCTGCGCCCCATAACCCATTGTGCTCAACTTCCTTTTAGCTGTACTGTCACCCACACGGTTGCCGAAAGCGTCATTAACATGAACAACACCGGTAAACTGACCACCCGGCAATACCAGCCCACCGCCAAAATCGTAGCGCTGGGCATTGGAGAAATTACTTAACAAAGGATCTACCTGGTATACATATTGCGCAAAACCGAAAACGGGTGACAACGCAAAAACAATTGCTAATATTACCCTGGCTTTCCTGATAAAATTCATAATAGTGCACCTTTAAGTTGTAAAAATATAAAAAGACCACTAAAAATACTATTTTATTACTAAACGAGTAGTTTATGGCTTAGGCTTAATTATTTTTGTCGTGTCCGGTGGCTAGAAAGCTGCCCTAATCTCACATTAACTATGCTCCATCCACATCTGTATATTGGCGAGACCGCAAGTAAAGGCAGGGGCGTTTTTACCGAAAAAGCTATAAAATCGGGGACTGTTATAGAAACTTCCCCTGTAATAGTGATGCCCAATGAGCACCGGCAACTGCTGGATCAGACCCTGCTGCACGATTATATTTTTGAGTGGCAACCAGATGGCGCTAATATGTGTTGCATGGCGCTGGGTTGGATCCCATTGTACAATCATTCCTATACATCGAACTGTGAGTACTTCATGAACTACGACAACCAGACCATGTACATAGAAACGGTGAAAGCCATAAAACCGGGCGAGGAACTTACCATCAACTACAATGGTACATGGAATGATAAAGCAAAATTGTGGTTTGATGTTTTGTAATTGGTAGATAGTCGTTAGTAGAGGGTCGCGGGTTGAAAGTTCAGGTAAAAGATGATCCCAAAGGGATCAAACGTTTGTAGAAAACACCTGATAATAATGTCACGATGCCGACCGCGTGCCGCCTTAGCTTTAGCGGTGGCGCAAGGTATCGCACTGGATTTCATGAGCAGCGCAAACTAAATAGTCGCGTTGATTACATTGTTGCGGTGTGATTATCCGGTAAGCTGAAAAATCTATACTTTCTTATCCTCCAAAGTACTTTACCTCTTCCGATAGGTCGAGATAGGGGTGGCTGTTCATCAGGGCTATTGTTTTTGCCAGATAGCTTTCTTTGAACTTTTTATGGGCTGCAGTTCCCGGGAAACGGGAGCGGTGCGAGCGGGCAGTAACTATATCCTGCACCTGCTGCATCACATCATATACCGACGGTGAGATACAGGCTTTCACAAAGTGCTCCCATACAAATGTGGTAGCCATATAGTTGGGGTGCACAAAATCAATATCGTAAAACCGGTAGTCGCGCAAGATGTCTATCACGAGTTCGTAAGCAGGGAAATAATGGGCCTTTTCATAGTTGCTGCACAATTCATGTACCGCCTCTATCAGCCTGGCCTTGCCGCGGTTATTGTCCACTACCCCATCGCGTATATGCCGCACCGGGCTTATGGTAAAGAGCACCTGTACAAATGGGTTTGCAGCATACAGTTTTTGTAGCGTGTTGCCCAGGGCTGCAACTATGGTGTCAATGTCCAAAAGCTTTTTTTCGAACCACTGTGCCGGGGCGCGGTGATTGTTAGATACCGGCCTGCCCGTTTCTTTCAGGTAATACTGGAATGCGGAGCCCAGCGTAATGATCACCCAATCGGCTTTTTTGATAAATTCTGCCGCCTGTGCCTGCGACCGGTTAATACCCTCAAGGGCTGCACTGGCGTCAATGTGGGAGAAACGGGTATGGTGGTCCCAGCTATTCCATAGTTCATTGAGTTGAAAAAGCTCACCCATCTGGTATTGCCTGCTCTCAATATAGCTGTCAAGACTATTTGCGACGCTCAAGGGATTGAACAGGATGCCATGGGGATTGCTCAATACCCTGAACTTATGCTGCGCCAGCCGGTCGTAAATATGCTCGGTGAAACATGAACCGGTGAGCAGTATGTTGTCGGTATACGTTACGGGCCTGGACAGCGGCGGGATATCGAGCGAAAGCGTAAGTTGCATAGACAAAAATACTTTTTTCCGGTGTATAGATGGTTAGGGATATTATATGGCATAAAAGTTGTGGTGTATAGATGTGCCGCCCTTTTGAACTGGGGAAAACAACGAGAGCATTTTCACATGCTTCGTACCTGCGTCGCTATAGTTGGCAATTGCTTTATCATTAACCGAAATCCTAAAATCCGTGTATGAAAAAACTATTATTTTCTTTGATTACATTATTGGTTGTTATTAATACCTGGGGGCAGGCTATTGTTGATACAGGAGCTATTGACTCGATTAC
>Ga0207020_1030_pt2 | contig 14671 bp, 14 predicted proteins | sample Alteio_BWMinCont_48_FD_153500 | JGI IMG/M metagenome (GOLD analysis project Ga0207020, IMG submission 153500) | Enriched cells from forest soil in Barre Woods Harvard Forest LTER site, Petersham, Massachusetts, United States -... | ecosystem: Environmental > Terrestrial > Soil > Temperate forest >... | reverse complement strand
TTTTAGAAAAATATTTGCACATTAAATTTAGCACGCAAGATATTTTCTTTAAAGTAAGTGGTGGTTTTAAAATCAAAGATAGTTCATCCGATCTTGGCATCGCCCTTTCATTACTTTCCAGCTATTTTCAAAAACCAGTTCCCCACAAATCATTAGCACTCGGAGAAATCAACTTAACCGGTTCTATCAAACCAATCAATCAAATCACCATGCATGTACGCGAAGCAGAAAAATTTGGCATCGAGCAACTTTTAGTTGCCCACAATCAAAAACTTGAAGCATCAGATGTTAAAACCCAACGCTTTCATAATGTGTATGAATTGTTAAAATTGTTCGGCGATTAATTTACATCTTCTTTTTATAAAAAAAGGAAATTTATGAAAAAGATAATTTTATTGTCCATACTAAGTGGATTGCTCATTACCACACAACCAAAAATCGAAGCATCTAGCACTTCAGCCGTTATCGGCTTAGCTGCCATAGTGGGAGGCATTGCCGCAGTGGTTATGGGTATGCAAGAAAAAAATACTGATAGAGTTTCCATTAGCACCTCATTCGATTGGGATAATCTAACCGTGCGTGGCAATGCCAAAGCAGAAAATGGTCCACAACAAATCATGGTAGGAGGAGGCGCCATCTGTGCATTAGTCGGCCTTCTACTCCTCGCAACCTCAGGCGGCGAATAAATTTTTAATTTGACAGCTTCTGTGCTTTGCATAGACTATGCGCCAAAGTAGTACTAAAAGCACAGGAGCTGTTAATGATAAGCACATCTATCCTCGTACGAGGCCTCTTTCTCTCTTTATTAATAACCACTTTTCCCCCTATCCATGCAATCGACGGCAAAACCATCGCCCCTTTTGCCAGCAGCGCTCTGCATTTAATAGTAGGTGCAGGTAGTTTTTATTATGCCTATGATACGTATAAAGAAGTCGCTCAAAAAGTCGATAAAATCCCCGGAAAAAAAATTTTTGGCTGGTTTAAAGAGATTGGGCAGGCTTTTAAAGAGATTGGGGAGGCAAATGAATCATTTTTTTATAAATTATGTACCTTGGGCACCGTTTCTACCATTGCCGGACTTATCTGCCTTTATTATGCAATCAAATCAGCCACTAAAAAAACCCTGGCTGAACCTGAAGAAGACCAACATAAGAAGCCAGAACCTGTAACGGCCGTGCTACCAAAACCCTTCCTTAATTGACTTATTGCCACTATTTGCTACTTTTAAAATGGTAAGTTTGAATAATGTTAATATCAATTATGGGTGGGGATTTTCTATGAAACCTTTATGGAAACCTATTGCGTTGGCAGTCGCAATCGCAATTAGTTCGATACCAATGCCAACTCAAACATTTCCACCGGGAATCAACCGATGGAGCGTGGGGGGCATAATCATAGCAATTACAAGTTTTACTTTTTTGAGCCAAACCCAATCCCCTCTTACCATGAAATATCAACATTTCACTGGATGGGAAAAAGCAACATTCATAATAGGCATTGCTGGGTTTTTCACCGCATTTGTAGGCGCCACACTACCCTATTCCAAAAATTTTAAACCTGAATCAGGCCAAAAGCCTCATCATAGTACTGATACCCATACGTTCTCAGATTGTTATCTATCAAAAAGAAAAAAATTGAAACCCAACGCTGAGCTAACTGCTACTCCTGCTGCAGCCGTAAGTACTCCGGAATCCGCAACATGCGTTTCAGAAAGCAAAACCCCCGCCCGTTCAAATGACGGCACTGTTGACTGGACCTTCTGGTTAGAAGCGTAACGTAACTAGTGTCACCTTAAGATTGGAAACATCTCCTCCTCAAATGGCAGCTTCGAGAAGAAGCTTTAAAGAAGGCGTATGATCCCGAATAACGGTTGAAAACTCCTTTTATTTTAAAATTTACCTACCCCTTGCTCTACCCAAAAATTCATGTTACCTTGTAACTATAAAGGTGACGTAATACTATTTGAATAGCTGCTCAGGTATGCGTTATCGTAGTTTATTTAAATCATGTTGCACTTATTTAACGGTTCATTCGTAGATTTTCAACCTCTACATGAAAGGGCAATAATGAGTCTTCGACTTTTAAAAAAACATCTCTTTTATCCGTAAAACCTTTGGATAATAGCCATTCTAATTTTTTTAAACATCATACTGTACTCCAAGAAAGGATCAGTTATGTCAAATTATTCTTTTTTATTTGCTGTACTTGGTTGTTTATCATTAGCAACGGTCCCTAAAACTGAATGCGTTTTCTTTGTTAATCCTGGTACAGTTGCAGGTGTATGTACACTTGCCATAGCATTAAAAGATGGTTTTAACCTTATGCGAGGCACCGTCTCAAAAGAAGTTAATCATCTTTGTGATAAGCCAGTAGAACAACGCACACTGTATGATAAGGCTGCAGGTAAAGCATCTGATATCATCAATGATGTAAAGGATACCGTTAACCAACATAAACAAGCTGCTTTTCACCAGCCTTCTGTACAGTTCACCGGTAATTTAAAATGCGATTATCTTATTTCTTTGGTAGCGATGGCATTAGTGGGAAGTCTCCTTATTTATTATGCTAATTTACCGGTTAATAATCTACAGTAAATCCTCTGTAAAACAATTTTATGCGGCGGTCTTCGGGCCGCCTTTTTTATGCACAATTTTTGCAAAATTAATTGCCGGTAAAATAATATTAAATATAAACAACACTAAACAAAAATTAATTTCCAGAGTAAGATTTCTAAAGTCCGCTCGTCCCTGAGCTTGTCGAAGGATTCGAGCGTTACATAATTTTACGGCAATGTTCTACAAAGCACCATTAAGTATACTTAAGTTACATTTACTATGAGTACACGGTACGAACATTTGCCAGCTCAGCTGGGTCGAACCAGCTGGGCGTTTACTGCCGAGAACCGTCGAGGCATCACCAAAAGCGGGGGTGAGTGAATTCCCGCATATCATCATTTACATAGTGCGCCCACCTTCCTGGCTAGTATTAAATGTGCCCAATGGCAAGCGCATAAGTTAGATTTACCATGAAAAATATATCACGCTCCCCCTTCTTCTGGCTCATACTCACCACCATAACTGCAGGCAGCATATTCTTCGCCATCAAATACTTTCCTGCGGGGTTTCCAATCGTTAATTTAGAACTTACCATGAATCGACAACAGGGATTGCACAAAGCTGACGAACTTGCAAAAAAATATGGTTGGGGCCCGGCCAATTATCGGCAAGCCGCCTCATTTCAAGTTGATGATGAAGTTAAAAATTATGTTGAATTAGAAGCGGGCGGCAACCAAGCACTCACCGCTATGCTTAAAGGTGATCTATACATGCCTTACACCTGGCAAGTACGGCATTTTAAAGAGCAAGAAACAAATGAGACCTATATAGCCTTCAAGCCCGATGGTACCCCCTATGGCTTTCGAGAAACACTAGCAGAAAACACACCAGGAGCAGCACTCGAGCAATCAGCAGCCCAAGCGATTGCTGAACAAGCAGCAATACGAGATTGGCACATAAAATTAGAAGAATATGTACTCATTGAACATTCAAAAGAAGCAAAACCAAATGGACGCATCGATCATGTTTTTGTCTACGAACGCCCAAATATCAAAATTGGCCTTGCTACCTATCGTATACGCCTACAAGTAACAGGCGACAAATTTACCGGTCTTGGACCACTTGTTAAAGTCCCAGAAAACTTCACCCTCAAATATCTAGAGATGCGTTCAGCAAATAACAGCATAGCCACTGCTGCCGATTTAGCTCACATTATTCTCTATCTTTTTGGTGGTTGTATTATAGGCCTCATTTTTTTACTCCGCCGGCGCCGCATCATTTGGTTACAACCACTACTCTTCGGTATTTTTATAGCCTTCATCGCTATGCTGATTAATTTTAATAAACTCCCATTGGCATGGATGGAATATGAAACCGCACTTTCCACCACCAACTTTTTGATCAGTTACTTCATCCGGAGCTTTGCCAATTTTGGCGTAAGTACCATTTTTTTTGCAACTATTATTGCCGCAGCAGAAGGATTGACACGCACCGCTTTTGGCAATCATCCGCAGGTATGGACATGGTGGTCACCGATCAACGCATCATCGTTACCCATTATCGGCAGAACAGTAGGCGGCTATATGACCGCATGCTTGCACATGGCATATGTTGTTGCCACGTATGCATTTGCCAGCAAGTATTTTGGCTGGTGGACCCCCTCAAGCACACTTTTTGACCCAAATATTCTTGCAACCTATATTCCATGGCTTTCCACCATAGGCTCATCATTGGAAGCAGGATTTATAGAAGAATGTCTTTTTAGGGCAATTCCGTTAAGTTGTGCTGCGCTGATTGGCCGTCGTTTCGGTTATGAACGTACCGCACTTGTTATTGCTTTTATCGTACAGGCTCTTATTTTTGGCGGCGCTCATGCAAACTATCCCGCTCAACCAGCCTATGCTCGTTTGGCAGAACTCATTATCCCTTCATTAATGTTTGCCAGCATTTATTTAGCATACGGATTACTTGCAAGCATTATTGCTCACACTACCTATGATATTTTTTGGTTTGGCTTACCACTTTTTGTATCAAAAGCACCTGGTGCATGGATCAACCAACTCATAATCATTGTTCTCACCTTCATACCACTCTTAGTTTTACTCTATGCATGGTTGCGCACCAAAAAGATTAATAGTGTTCTGTCAGCAGAGTCATACAACAACGCATGGCAACCTCCAACCGAACGAGAAAAAGCGACTCCTGCCCCTGAACAGCCAGCGCAACAAATCACATTCAAAGTAACCCATATCTATTTCATCCTGGCAAGTGGCATCATCGGATTTTGCCTTTGGCTTGGCTTTACGCGCTTTCACGATGATACGCAGCAACTGACCATCACACGAACTACCGCAATAGAAAAAGCTCGAGAAGTTATTACCGCTCGCGGATTTAAACTCGACACACCATGGCAACCACTGGCAATGCTCCACACGAGTTATAAATTAAGTACCTCAGAAGAACTACAAAACCGTTTTATTTGGCAAAAAGCTGGTCCGAAAATTTACCAACAACTCACCCCTACCTATGTATCAACGCCATCATGGATAATACGTTTTGTTCGCTTTGAAGGCTCTTTACAAGAACGTTCAGAAGAATGGTCAGTTGTTATCGCCGATAATGGCACCGTGCTACGCGTTGCACATGAGCTGCCTGAAATGCAACCAGGAGTCACCTTAAATGAAGAACAAGCACGCGCAAAAGTACACGAACATTTAAAAACAGTATTCAAACTTGATCCTCTCACACTCCACGAAATCAGCGCTCAAATATTACATCAGCCAGCGCGCAAAGATTGGCGATTCATTTTTGAAAATAAAGCGGTGCTTTCACTACCCGAAGGTCAAGCACGCATCGGTGTAGACGTTGGTGGCAATGAAATTGTTGATAGTTATGGTCACATTCATACACCAGAAACATTCGATCGCGAAGAACAAAATAAAGCAACGCAACAATATATAATTCAGTTTCTAAGTACCTATTTTCTCTATTTTATTTCATTACTGAGTATACTGGCATTGCTCTATTGCCGCCGTCCGCTTTCTCTACATTGGCTCATCAGTATTGGTATTTTATTTAGCGGTATCGCACTGCTTGAACAAGCGAATTCAATGTCACTGGTAATTTCTTGTTTCAATACCACCGAACCATTTTATCAGCAATTGTTTATGAAAGTTGGTTGGTTTATTGTCACCATACTTGCCAAAGGGGCATTCTATGCGTATCTTGCCGCACTCATAGCAGGTGCCAACAGCACATTATATCTACCCAAAACACCGGTAACTGCGTTCCTCGGCATTTGTCTCGGATTTTTTGCAAGCGGCATAACCACATTTACCCGGGGAATTTTACCGCGCCTTGAACCTCTCTGGGCAGGTTATGAAGCATTTGGTACCTACCTGCCAGTTTTCAGCACAGCAAGTTCCTTAGTTCTTCAATTTTTTACAAGCACACTGTTTCTGATGTTATTTATAGGTGTACTCAATAACATCACCAACCACTGGCACAAATTCAGGGCTGCAAGCTTACTGCTCTTGTTTGCTGTTGGCATTGCAATTGCAGGTAGCGAATGGACACTTTCCATTTCGCAATGGTTAATACTCGGCGCCTCTTTGGGAGTACGCTTAATTTTCATTTATCTTCTGGCATTACGCTTTGATCATTCGCTCGTGCCCCTGGTGACTGGAATCTTTTTTACTCTGCATGCAATCCAACAAGCCTTTATGAATGGCTATACTGGCGCTCCGTTAAATGAGATTACTGCGGGAATAGCTATCATGATCGTAGCTTATATTTGGTTTAGAAAATTGAAGTAGCGTTTACCTATCTAACTCTTGCACATCAGTTTCAAAATATTTATGCAACGGTAGAGGTAACTCTCTATAATCTGCCATTGATGGTCGCGCCGTACCATCAAACGTATGCCAAAAAAGAAGAATCTCATCTTTATGCGATTGGCAATCTGCCAAAAATCCTGCAAACGCTTTAGCCGTATAGGTACCATCTAATAAGATATTCTCTTGTGCCTTTAATTCTGCCTTTACTTGCATACCTTCAGATGTAAATATCCCGTACCCCCTTCCTCCATACGTAGTGATGACTTGATAATCAGTTGATTTCATTTCAACAAGCGGAAATGACTCATCCGCTTCGTGTAAAAAGGCATTTGTTGCTTTTGCCAATTTTAATAATCCTTGTTCAGCCTGCCCAGCAAAATTTTCCGGTTCAACTCCTACCGCAATCAATTTAGATTTTAAGCCAGCCGCTTTAAGCCCAACCAATAAACCTGCCGCAGTTCCCGAACTACCAATACCTAACGCAACATAAATCCTATCGGGTTCTGGCATATCACCCGAAATAATTTGTTCTTTGAGCTCAAAAACTGCATTTACAAATCCAGTAGCACCCAACGGACATGAACCGCCTGTTCGAATACTATAAGGAAATCTACCTTCACGCACTTTACATTCAACAAATGCTTTCAACGCTCCCATAGCCCGAGTATCTCTATTTTCATAGGCATTAATACGCGCGCCTGCTTGCAAATCAGACAGCAGATTGCGTTGTACAACACGCGAATTTGCTTGGTTTAATAAATGCAAGATAGAATCAAGCCCTAAGAGTTGTGCATACACTGCTGTACATAAGGCGTGGTTAGATCCTGCAGCACCAAATGTCATCACCGTAGTTACCCCATGCTGCACTGCATCGGCAAGCAAAAATTCAAGTTTACGTACCTTATTACCACCAAATAACTGTCTACCTTGATGAAAACCACCACTTAATCCATCAAGTTTCATATAGAATTTTTTCAGACCATATGTAGCTGAAAATGTTGACAACTGTTGAACAGGGGTAGGAAATGAGCCGAGCGAAATATAGGGCAATGCCTGACCAAGCGTTGGGTATGCTCTAAAAAGTGGGATATCTATGGATTGTGGTATCGAATAATTCTTGTAACTTGTTGGATACTGCCGGGCTAGTTCTTGTAAAAAAACTACCTGCTCTTGGTTGAGAGGAATAGCAGTCTTAAGTCGCTCAATAAGATAGACATCGGACCCACAGCAAGAAAGATATGTAAAAAGTAGTATACTGATAATTATTTTTTTCATAGCACTCCCATAAAGCTTGCATGCAAAAATAGTAATCATTTACGCTACTCATTAGTATACGGCAACAAGAAACAAAAAGGAAAATCTGTGAAAAAATATATGCTATTTTTGTTATTATTTTCAGGCAATCAAATACATACTGCCACTGATTCTTATAAAGCACCCGAACTCACCATCATGGTGAACAATACTACCGCATCACCTATCATTATGCATTTTATTGTACCCCATAAAGAAAAAACGCTGGGAAATTTTGGCGTATTGTTTAATGCAAATGAATCAAAAACAGTTACGGTGCCAGAATTTTATTGGTTTGATAAAGTTGCGACGGGTGGATTACGCAAACCGGGCACAGCTTCCAAGGTACGATTAGTTGATGCTTTAAAACATAGCTTGGCAAAACAAATTAGTATCTTTGCTCCCAACCAGCCAGAACAGCAATTGAACATCACAGAAGATCAGTATACGATTACTCTCACTAATGAGCCTGATGCTCCTGCAATCTCTGTACAAATCACAGCAGATGACAAGAACGCCGCACGCGTGCAACACTTGCCAAGTAGATCAAAATAGAGTAGATCAATTTGCAATAGTTACTTTTATACCCTCATATAAAAAGGATGAACAATGATAAAACAGCTATTATTAGTTATTTTTGGTGCTGCACTTGGTGCTGGTGCTCTTTATTATGGATGCCCTAGCAAAGGCCGCTTAGGATGTTCAAATAAAGCACATGAACTACGTTTGGCAGTAGGCAAGCTCTGGGCAGATCATGTGATATGGACGCGCGATTATATTATTGCCGCAATTGCCGGAGCGCCAGATGCAGAATTTGCAGTTAAGCGCCTTATGAAAAATCAAGAAGACCTCGGGCATGCCATTGTACCTTTTTATGGTAAAGAGGCTGGCGCTAAGCTGACCGAATTACTTAAAGAACACATTGCAATTTCTGCCGATGTGGTTAGTGCAGCAAAAGCGAATGATACGGGCAAATTAGAGCAAGCAAATGCACGCTGGTATAAAAATGCAGATCAATTGGCAGAATTTTTAAGCAAGGCAAACCCGAACTGGCCAAAAGAGATGATGCGCAAGATGCTTAACGAACACTTAGCGCTCACTACCAAAGAAGTCACTTCACGCCTTAAAAAGAATTGGGAAGACGATATAGCCACCTTCGATCAAGTGTTTAACCAAGCACTCACCATGGCTGATGACTTAACTGCCGGTATTGTAAAACAATTTCCTGATAGATTTTAGAAAGAGCGTATAAAGAAGAAGGGGCGGCGAATTATCCGTAATTCGCCGCCCCTTCATTTATGAACAAAAGTACTGTTATTTATGTGTTGCAACAACTACGGTGCCTCCCGTAGCTGATGCCGCAGGCGCTGCAGGTGTTACTGCGTGAGAGGTAGCCGATGCGCAAACAACAGCCGCCGCAATCACAGCAGGTGCAGCCACGGCCACATGTGCTGCTCCTGGCATAGCTGAAGGGGATACCAAACCTTGGGCACGTCTTTCTGATTCCGCGTCAATTTCATCTGCCACATATTTTTCTAATCCTTTTTCAAACTTAGAACATATCGCAGGGCACAGATTTGCTTTATTTACTGCCATCTCAGTACGTATGCAATGAATAACATCAGTTCTATTCATACCTGCTCTTAAGGCATCAAGCATTTGATTATGCACATTCGTCGATAGATATGCGCGCGTTTGGGCAGCAAGCAGAGGATGAAATATTTTATCTTGAGCATCTTGATAAGGAACAAACATGATTTCGTGCACAGGATAAGCCTTTTGAATACGGTTTAACTCGTCTTGTGAGCATCCCCAATTTTTAAATACATCAAGCCCATATTCTTGTGAAAAATAATAGCCAGCTGTACTTCCCAAAGACACAAGCTCTGGTTTTACAATCGCAGGCACCTTATGAGTTGCCCACTCAAAAGGCTTCGCGGCTGCAACTTCTGTTGATGACGCACCGGTAGAAGAAGCTACTGCGACCCCACTCGTTGAAACTATCGGTTTTTTAAGACCAGCTACCGCCGCCGCGCCCGCCATGGCACTTGAAGCTGCACCATTCGCTTGTACTTGCGCCGCAGTTACCGCAGCGCTTGCTGTTTTACTGTGCTCTTGACCACCCGCCCCCTGTATAACAACCGGCACACTCAATAATAACACTAATTGAAAACATTTATCTAGCATACAAAGCCCTTTATATAAGTATCCTGTTAATAGATATCTCAAATTTGTCACCTATTTTAGCTCTATTTTCCGCTTTTACTAGTTAAAAATATTCGTTGTATATCAATTCTCATCTACCGCACCCGCAAATTAATATCCAGTTAGAATTTTTAATCATTTAATTAAAAAATAGATTGAAATATTTTGTAATTTTATTAGAGTTAATAACAGGATATTTTATTAACCAATACTTAGTGGGGATACTCAATGCAGAGTTCTTTCAAAAAATCATTATTAGTCGTTGTTGTAGCGTTTGCTGCACAAGGTACAATCACTGCAGGCGTTCGCAAATGGCTTTGTGAAAAGCTAGATTGCGCTACCGTTGTTAAAGAGACACCAGCAGCAACAGTCGCTGTCACAACGGCACCAGCTGTAGTTACCCCTGCAGTTAAGGTAGCTGCAGCAGTTCCAGTTGCAGTAGGAGTAGGCGCTGGCAAAGCAGCCATTGCAGCGGGAACTGAAGTAGCTAAACAAGCAGCAGAAAAAACAACACAAGTTCAAAGCTACCCAGCTTGGATCTTAGCTGGTATCAAGTCTGGCGCAATCACTACGTGGGATTACACTCTTGGTTCGTTGTGGAATTTGCGAGCACCGATGACAATCGCAGATAAGATCACTCCTACATTCTATGCAAACTTTGCAAAGAGTGACCCATACCACTTAGCAACTATTATTCGTGGTACTGCTAAGATTGGTATCGCAGTAGGTACTCTCTACGCTGGCTACTTAATTGCAAACACATTCTTTGGTAAGCAAACAAAGCAAGCAAAGAAAAAGGTTGCAAGAAAAGCAGCTGACGTAGCACACGGTGTTGCAGAACAGGCTGATAAAGCAGCTGATAAACTGGAAGTTATTGCAGCACAAAACTAAAACTTCTCAGATATTCACAAAAAAGAGAGAGGCTACTCGATTTGTGAGTAGCCTCTCTCTTTTTACTTTAATAAAACTTTGTTTTATTGCGTGGCAGCAGCCGCTGATGCAATCGATGCTGGCGCTGGCGCTACTGCAGGTATCGCGTTTGGAGCAGGCGCAGCCGCCGCTGGCGCGTTACCATTATTACCATTCGGATTTTTTGGTTTCAGCTGCTGTAATTCAGAATCAAATTTAAGCAAGGCGTCTATTATTTTTGCGTATTCTTCGCGAGAACGAGGCGAAAGATCACGCGCATCTGGGCGTCTTGTAGGATCTGTTGGATTTGCTGCAGCAGCAGACAAAGCAGATCCCATAAACAAAGTACCGTTACCTTTAATGTGAGACGAATTTTTGTTGGACTTCAGGACTTCTTTGCCGCAGCCGACCCATTTTGCAGGAGCCTTACTTGCATCCGCCGCCGCACTTGCAACTTCGGTTTTTTTGTCCGCATCCGCCGCAGAAATTGATGCGCCAATACCAAACAATAAAACCAATGACAAACATTGCTTAAGCATAAAGAATACCCCGTATGTAAAATAGGTTGTGTGAGATTGTAATTGTTACCTATTGTAACAGGAAAATGGGGAATGGGGAGAGATAATAGGCGCAAAGTTATGCACTCGGTCCAGCCTTACCACCATTAATATACTGCTGCGTCCAGGCAGCCAAACGGCTTAATTTTTTTATAAGTTCGGGGAGTTCAACAACAGTAAGGCCGGCGAGGGAACAAACACAGCCGCGAAGGGCAATTATAAGATGAATAGAAAGAGCTTGCCTCGTTGAAAATTCCTGATTCATAACATCAGGCCTCAGCAAATATGCAGCCCCTAAACTTGATAAATAGGTAAAACAGACAGCCAAAGGCCATGTCACATATGAACCACACCCAAACGGGGTATATTCTTTTATATAATCTTTAAAATAGTAGACACCAAAACCCCCAAGGCCTGATAATGCTCCACTACCAGCAGCCTTCCAAAGTGTTAATTTTTTTGATGTCTCATGCAAAGTGACATATTGAAGCAGATCTCCTTTGTTACCAGTACACAATGAATCAAGCCCTCCCCAGAAAGTCTGCGCAAGACACCCAACTCCAGCCCATATAAAGGTGCTACGCATAGCCTGCACTACACTTGCGTATGAAGATTGATGTATATTAATAAAAAAGATTAATAATAGGATTTTTAGTTTCATACAATATCTTAAAAAAATAATATGGGGCTATTTATTATAGCGTCTAATTTTGCTTTACTTACCCGTTTATCCTTATCACTTCTCACCCCACCCTTACCTTTATCACGTTCCCCATCACTATCACTGCTCTCTCCATCACTACCACTATCACGCACAGCCAATTTTCTATTCGGTAGCGGTGCGCTTTTTGCTGCAACAGCCACTTTCTTATCACGCTCCCCATCACTCTCACTTCCTGAACCACTTTTATCACTCCCGCTGCCCGATTCATCATCGCTACCCGACCGATCGCTACGCCTATCACTCGCATCAGCTTTCTTATTCACTGCCACAGGTTTTGCAGCAACACTCACTCTCTTCACATTTGCAGGTGCAACCACAGCAGCCGCTGCAGCAGTCGCAGATGAAGCATACACTGCAGCAGATCCTTTTTGCTTTACAACCACCGCCAAACCTGTTTGAGAAGTACCAGAAAATTTCGGTATCATACTCAATCCGTGTGCAATCGATGCCTGCGCTCGCGCTGCTTCTCGCTTTTGTTGAGCCACATGTTCATCGCAACGCCTTTGCCATTCAACTTCCCACGCTTCTTCTTGTGCAACTTCTTTTTGGCGTGCGACTTCTTGCGCTTGTTGACGTTTCTTTTCTTGTTCTTGCCACGTATTTATTCCTTTCCCTAAATGTTCAAGTGCATTTAAAGTAGCCGCGTATAAATCAACATACGCTTCCACCTTTTTAACAGGCAAAGCATCAATTTGATGGCCCTCTTCTTGCACGACAGCTCGCATACTTTTCAATAAATCACTGCATTCAACTTCCAAGGGCCCAGTATTTGGTCTTTCCTTATGTATAAAATGCATAAAAACCGGTAGCGTACTATATGCTCCAACTTTTTGCATAAATTCCTGCGATCGCCCATCTACTTTAGCTTGCCGTATCTTATCTGGGTCACGTTTTACGTTGCGCGCACGTGCTTTTGCGTTGTCAATAATCTGTAGTTTTACCTGATTCCAATATTCATTAAAACTCACACGCTCAGATCCCTTGAACTGTCTTTCATATTCAGCATAAGCAATTCTACGAACTAAACCTTCCACCGAAAAATTCAACCCAACTAAGGCTCGTAGATTTTCTTTATCACTTAATAATGAAGCATTGATTCTTGCAACCATATCATTTTTTATGGTTCGTACTACCGTTGCCATTGCTTGCGGTAAAGCGTCTATAGTATGCGTAGACGAAGATCCTACAAGCGTAACTTTAAATTTGTCGGCTAATGCTTGCGCATAAATTCTCTCGCCTTCTCTTTGTTTTTCCTCCATATCATCAATCCGTATTGTCCCAGCCATCTGCGCAGTAAGCGCCGCCATGCCGCATGCCATATGCGCATCGAATTCTTTGCTTCTCGCCTCTCGCTCTTTAGCTTCTTGCGCGAGTTTAGCAGGAAGTTGTTCCGCATGCTGCCCAGCTAGTGCCATATCTTGATTTGATATGCGATATGGATCAGGTGTAAACAAATCTCTCCTAAATTGTTCATCTTTTGTATGTTGATCTCTCTTTTCTTGTTCCTTCCATGCACGCATGCTTGCGGTAAAATGGGCCATATGTTCATCATGCGCTTTATACCGTAGCACAACCGAATCTGGTCGTGGCGTAACAGGAGGAGGAACTAGCGTCGCTGTTTTCAATCGCGTACGTTGAAAACCACTAAGCTTTGACTTAGCGCTGGCTACCGGCTCATCGCTTGCAATCAAGCCGGTAACCATACAAAGCATAGAAAAAAAAATAAGATATACAAAATGCAGCATATAATTCTTGTTAACCCTTTTAAGTCTTGTAGATCAACAGAATGAGAAATAGTTCATAATTTACTTAGTTGCATAAAGATTGTTATCTTTTGGCAATTTAGATGCTATAAAAGTAGGAGGAGCTGTAATAACACCATAAATTTGGTGTCCCTGCCCAGCAGCCACGCTTATAGCTCCTTTCACATCAAACGACATTGTCTGTCCAGCATGGGTAGAAGTTAAGGGCACGATAACGGCTGCGCAACCTTTATCAGGATTCAAATTTTCCAAAAGCGTTTGCCCAATCTGATTGCCTAATGTATTAGTATGTGGAGAAAGTTGCCCCCTATTCGTGGCTTTGTTCTCACTAAAAATCTGGATCAATCTACGCTGAATACCCTCTAATTCTTCTGTCACGGATAAAGGTTTTTTAGCATTAGCTTTAGCCTGATCAAGTGCGGCTTCAGCTTGCGCAATAGCATCATTTCGCATTGCCACAACTGTTGCTGGCAATTGCGTAGCTGCAGAAGATGCTGCATATTTTTTATCATGATCTTGCTTTCCTGAAGCAATTACCCTACTTCCGCTAGCACCATGTAAAGTGTTTACGCTCAACAACAAAGCTATCATTATATGTACGTTTTTCATAACAGTACCTTTCATCTACTTTGCAACCTAAATTATTTTTTCAGACGGGCAAATAGTACTCCAAAACAACTTTAAACGCCAGCTTTTTTACTTTATCAACTGCGCACAAAAAAAATGCGCAACATAAATTCTTGAATTTTCATGCAACATCAAAGTACCGTTTTTTTGATTTTAAAAAAATCGGCACAAATAAAGGCAGCATTGCGCTGCCCTTATTTAC
>Ga0207020_1124_pt1 | contig 14695 bp, 12 predicted proteins | sample Alteio_BWMinCont_48_FD_153500 | JGI IMG/M metagenome (GOLD analysis project Ga0207020, IMG submission 153500) | Enriched cells from forest soil in Barre Woods Harvard Forest LTER site, Petersham, Massachusetts, United States -... | ecosystem: Environmental > Terrestrial > Soil > Temperate forest >... | reverse complement strand
AGGAAAAACAAAGTTTGTGCTATGCACGATAGCAAGAAGGCTAAAGCGGCGCCCTCGTTTTTATAGTGGGGTATAAGTGCTATATCGCCGGCAACATTTACAAAAAGCGTGATGATAAATGCGGTCAGGATCATCTTCAATCTTCCCTGTGCAAAATATATCGTCCACAAAAAATTATTGATATATAAAAACGGCATGCATAACGAGAGTATAAATATGGTTTTTATATTCACTGTTCCATATTTGCCGGCAGTTAGGTTATCAATAACCGGCGCCCAGTAAATATTTAACAACAACACAATAAATGCGGCTACAACTAATTCAATCCTAATCAAAAATTTTAGATTGGCTGTATTAATTCTTTGTTGCTGAAATAGTTTTGTGAAACGCGGAATTAGCAGCGGCGCGATGGCAAGAAGCGGGAGCGTAGCCATTTCGAATACTTTGTAAGCAAAGCTGTATTCGGCCAGCTTTACGGCAGACAGCAGAACTCCGATAAAGATCCAGTCAAATCGCGCCAGGGCCGATGTAATGATAACAACACCGGTTTGTGGTATGGACTCCCGAAGCAATTTTACATAATTTACTTTGTCCCATTTGAATGATAACCGGGTTTTGATAGTGCGGTTAAATAAGTAGATGCAAAACAACAACTCAGTGACATCGCCTGCAATAAATATGACAATGATTGCATGGATGGAGATGGTATGGATGAGCGCAAAAACCAGGAGACAAATACACCTGATAAGGTTAGAAATAATGGACATATAGGCCAGCGTCTTAAACCGCTCCAACCCATTAACTACCTGTTTAAACGGGGTCGAAAAAAATATCATCAGCTTGCCTATGCCTAATAAAAGTACCAGGGTGTAGGCGCTCCCTGCTTGCGGAAATAATGCTTTACCAGATAATAACAATCCATAAAAAAATAACCCGGTAATAACCACGTGAAAAACATATAGCGAGAGTGTAGTATGTATAGCTTCGCCCGAAGCTATTCTTTTAATCACCAGCTGATCTATACCCAAAGATAATATATTGAATGCCGCCAGGAGTATGGCTAAAGCAAGATTAATTTGCCCGAAATTGTTCTTATCCAGACTGGTGGATAGGATGTAAAATATAATTAATCCGAATACTTGGTTAAGTACAAGCTGCAGAGCGTTAACTGAAAGATTCCGGACGAGGTTTTTTCTCATTTATCCGAAAGATACTTATAGATATTTAACATTCAACAGCGAAATTGCTTTTTATGAATGGCTTTTTCTTATAAGTATTTTCTAATTGACTCAGGTAATGATATTTAAGCCAGCGGTTTTTGTAGGTAATCTTTGAAATGGCCCATCCTTCTTTGCCGTCTAAAAAACCCAATAACAGGATATAGCTCTTAATAAATACAAAAATGGGTGAGATATATAAGTTGATGATATTTGCCCTCTTACCGCTTTGGTAATACTTTTCGGCACTTAGTTTGGCATAGTAAACCGCCTTGTTGTTACACTCATAAGCATTTTTAACAGAGTAGTGATGAAAATATCCTTTTAAGCTCTTCTTTTTAATTTGTTTAGGAAGCATCAAGGTTTCATGAACAGCAGGTTCAGACCATTTTACCAAAGTACGGTTAAAGAGGCGTATATGATGATCTCTTCCCCAGCTTCCAAAACGAATGCGCTTTGAGCCGAAATATGACCTGAATTTAATATCGTAAACAACCTCCGGATTTTTTAACCAAATATTATGTAATGAGTTTACCAGTTCCATATCCGGTATTTCATCTGCATCTATACTTAATATCCAATCATATTTAGCCAGCTCAATTCCTTTATTTTTATTGGCGCCATAACCGTCCCACGCGTTTTGATATACACGGCATCCATAACTTAAAGCAATACTTAACGTAGTATCGGTACTGCCGTTGTCAATAATAATAATATCATTAGTAATTAGCTTAGCCATGTCTAAACAGCCGGCAATACACCCTGACTTGTTTTTGGTAATAATGACTATTGAAACTGGAACCATTTAAAAATTTATTAAAATTTATACTTAATGCGCCGGCAATTATTAAGTCGGCGCAAACACTGTTATACCAATCATCACGAACGATTACGGTAAAAGGTTGCCTTAAACAATAAATTTTTGATAAATTTCGGTATCATAAAATCAGTTGCAATACTGATTGAAAAATGGTGCAAATAATTAATTTGATTATCAATTAGTTATATTAATTTTATACTTAAAGGCAACCTTTGTGCCTTAATTAGCGTGATACTAAATATAAGGCAGTTATTTAGTGGCATATAGGTTATAATCGCATATGGGCGAAGAAGAATTACATCAACTGATAAAAGGCTGTATAAAACAAGACAGGAAAAGCCAGAAATTGCTTTATAAGGCTTTTTATGGGTTTTCTATGGCTATATGCCTGCGCTATGCGGGTAATCGTGATGAAGCTGCTGAGGTGCTGAACCAGGGATTTTTTAAGGTCTTTAAAAATATAGAGCGTTACGATGTCGACCGGCCGTTTAAAGCCTGGCTTGGAAAGATAATGATGAATGTTTCTATTGATTACTATCGCGCTAATCTTAAAATGGCTTATACCGAGGACCTGGAAAAGGCTGAACATATAGGTGATGGCGATTACAGTGATAAAAATTTAAACTATAATGACCTCCTGGCTATGGTACAAAGGCTACCGCAAGCCTACAGGACGGTATTTAACCTTTTTGCAATTGATGGGTACTCGCACGATGAAATAGCAGAGATGTTGAACATCAATGCGGGAACATCAAAATCAAACCTTTTTAAAGCAAGACAAAAATTAAAACAAATGATATTAGATGCCGATACAAAGGCAAATAATTACAATAGAGGCATAGATTACACATCGACAGTAGCCATCAACGCGATAGGCATTAAACCGATGTTTTTTAATAATGGTATTAGAGAATAATGAAAGAGAATAACGATAAAGAGTTGGACAATCTTTTCAAAAATGGACTTGAGGACCCGGTTGATCAATCCGGTTACCTTGAGGACGATTGGGACGCTCTTGAAAAAATGCTGGATAAACAAAAAAGACGCCCCGGGCTTATTTTTTGGTTACCTGTTTTAAGCAGCGCAGCAGCTATATTGATATTTTTTGGCTGGTGGTTTTTTACACCTGCAGTAGTAACCCATAATCAAATTAAGCAACAGCAAACTGTCGCTGTTATTAATGTTACAAAAAACAGGGTTGCTAACAATGCTGATAAAATAGCCGAAAATAAAAAACCGGCCAATGATAACGTAGCATCACTGAAAAAAGAAAATTCTTCAGTTAGCTTACACAATAAAATTCTTCTAAATGGCAATACAGATACAAAAAAAGAATTAGCAGTTAATAGTAGTAAACCAGTTTCACCTCGCATTATAAATGGTTTAAGCCAAACAGCTAATAGAAGCAAGCTTGTTAACGTTCAGGATATTCCAAAAATGAATATGAATAGCAGTACGGAAACCTTAGCTAACAACAGCAGGCCCGGTGCTGAAACCTTAGTAGCAACAAATTATGATGTGTTGGCCAATGGCATTCCGGGTAGCAACCAGTATGTGGTTTCAACTCCGGTTGAATCAAAAGATATAGTTAGTAATTCGTACAAGCCTGCGCCGGTAAAAACTGAGAACACGGTAACCAAATTGGGTTTTGTTAAACGCCCGCAGCTGGCTTTAACTTTCCTGGGCGCTCCTGAATTGAATAGTGCAGGTTCATTGGGCAACGCTAAATCAGGCACTAATGTGGGTTTATTGTTTTCCGCAGGAATATTTAATAAACTCACTGTTAGCACAGGTGCCAATTATTCGGTGAAGCCATATAATACGGATATTGCTGATTATCATACTACCTATAAATTTAAAACAAATCCTTCGGATATTGAAGCTGATTGCCGCGTTTTGGATATGCCCATTAATTTGGATTACCAGATCTACAATAAGCATAAAAACAAATTTAGTATAGGTACAGGTTTATCATCTTATATCATGCTGCACGAAAGTTATAACTATTATTATTCCGATCCGACTACAAAGGGACCTGTAGCGTTTACAGTTCCCCAATCAGGCAAATACTTTTTCGGAATAATGAACCTGCAGGCTACTTACCAACGACAAATTAATTCAAAGGTTGGCTTAAGCATCGAACCATATATGAAGCTTCCGCTAACCAGCATAGGATATAGCCAGGCAAAACTGCAAACGGCCGGTGTGGCCGTTGGGCTCAATTGGAATTTAAATTCGCTCACAAAACCATAATTAGATGAAAAACATAGCATTAATATTACTCGCCTGGATGAGCATCATCAACCAGCCGGGGCAGGACCTCTATGCGTGTAAAAACGCAACCATTACACTTTTTTCTTCAGCTCCGATAGAAGATATATCGGCCACTACATCAGTCGGCACCTCGGTTTTTAACGCCGCAACGGGCGACCTTGTCTTTAGCGTCAATATCAGTTCTTTTAAATTCCCCAAGTCAATGATGCAGGATCATTTTAACTCGGATTATATGGAGAGCGATAAATATCCAAAAGCAACCTTCAGGGGTAAAATACAGGAGCACATTGACGTAACCAAAAATGGCAGTTTCCCGGTAACCGCGGTAGGCGAGCTGGATGTACACGGTGTAAAACAAAACCGTACCATACCCGGCAAGGCGACGGTCAATAACGGTGTACTTACCCTGACTTCGGAATTTATGGTGAAATGTGCCGATCACCATATTGACATTCCAAAAATTGTGTTCCACAATATTGCCGAAAGCATTAAAATGAATGTCTCGGCAGTTTACAGCAAATAGCAAAACAACTCATAACACATAAATTTTATCAAATGAAACTATCAATTAAAAGCCCGCTTATACTGTTAGCTTTTACCGTATTATGCACTGGTTTAAAAGCTCAGCAGACAGATGCAAAAAAAGCTGCACAATCGTCTGCCGACTCCCTGATGAATGCCATGAACGGCGATCAAAAACCATCAGGACCCATTACTATTTTTAAATCAACAAGGTTGGTTTTATCACAAACTACCGAGACGATAAAACAAGGCAATTTGAATTTCCTGGTTATTCACCGGTTTGGTGATATTGCCGGCAAAGACGGCGGCCCTCAAACAGATTTTGGTATTGACCGGGTTAACGATGTGTACATTGGCTTTGAATACGGTTTTACGAATAATTTAACGGCTACTTTTGGCCGCAGTACCATTGGGCAGTTAATTCAGCTGGAATTGAAATACGCGCTGTTGCATCAAACGGCCGATGATAGCTCGCCATTAGCCATAACCGTTTTGGGGCAATCAGCGGTGCGGCCATATCAATCGTTTACCACATTTGACAGCCGCCTTTCATGGCTTGCACAAGCCATTTTTGCGCGCAAGTTTTCTAAAGATTTTAACTTGCAGATAAGCCCTACCTATGTAACCAATAATACACCTTATCCAAATGTGCCGGGAAGTGAATCATCCTTCTTTGCCGTGCAGGCAGCTGCACGTGTTGCCATAAACCGGCATATGGGTTTTATTCTTGATTATGCACATCCCTTTTCAAGCTACCGGAGTAATAACTATAATTTCCAGGATCCACTGGGTATAGGTTACGAAGTGGAAACTGGCGGGCACGTATTCACTTTAAATATTACCAATGCCAATGCGGTTAATGAGATCAACTATTTAAGCAATTCACAAAACAGGTTCTCGCGCGGTCAATATCGCATGGGTTTTACCATATCAAGAATGTTTGATTTACGACCAAAACACAAAGATCCTGAAAAATAAAACATCAGTTCGTTAGTTAAGAGGGGCCCTTGCAAAGTAATTTGCCGGGGCTTTTTTGTATTATTGTAACACGTTCCCTAATTGAAGAAAGATTTCAATACACCATGAAAAAACACATCCTCCTATTATTAGCTTTAGCAACAGGCATAACCGCATTTTCAGAAACGCGTGATACCATCAAAAAGAATAAGCTCACCCTCATTTTTGTTAATAAGGATACCGCGTTCAGCGCGGTTACCAAACAAAGATTAATAGACGCGTTTTTCATCGTTTATCCCGAGGAAATAAACACCTATAATAAAGAATCTGCAACCCAGGTAACCTTTGTTATCGATCCCGCCTATAAAGGAGTAGCGGCCACAGGTGGCGGAGTAGTGCGTTTTAACCCGGCATGGTTCGTGAAAAATCCGGAAGACATAGATGTAGTAACCCACGAGGTAATGCATATCGTCCAAAATTATGGCCGCAATGATGTCCCAGGCTGGCTTACTGAGGGAATTGCCGATTATGTACGTAATCAATATGGAATAAACAATGCAAAATCCGGTTGGAAGCTAACGGATTTTAAACCCACTCAAAATTATATCAATGCCTACCGCATTACCGCCCGTTTTTTGGTTTGGGCCGAAAAGAATAAAAATAATAAACTGGTAAAAATCCTGGATGAAGCTGCACGTAATAATAAATACACGCCCGAACTTTGGCAGCAACTAACCGGGAAGAATGTAGATGACCTCTGGAAGGAGTATGCGGAAAATCCGGTAATTTAAAACATCATGAATCAAATTCCCTCCCTTGGGATGGGTGTGGCTGAACGTGTGGTGGCAGGGAGGGGTTTAGTCCGCAATGCATTCGCGAAACCCCTCCCTGCTCCGCCTATTGGCGGAAGGGATCGCACAGGCCGTGCTTTTTAATTACGTCTGTCTTTTAATAATAAGGAAAGATGTAGAAAGGCTTAAAAAGTTTGCGTTATCTTCTTATCCGGGAAAGTTATCTTCCCGCTTTTACGAACGCCGGCTACGGTCATGTGCACGATATTGATCTGATCATCAAAAATATTATGGAGTAGGCTAACCTCTACATCAATTTTTTTAGGCGCAGGCATTTTTTCTGATTCCAAATAAACGTTGATCGCTTCTTTATCTAATTCAAAACCTAAATAGTTTAGCGGTGTTGCAGCGTTACCTATTTTAACCTGTAGATGTGCATTCAGGTAGTTTTTAACCAGCACATCCATAGCAGCATGCATAGCCGGTTTTTGCAGGTCAGCTTTGGTGTTAAATTGTTTTTGCAGCGCCAGTTCAAAATCGTCGGTAAAAATGGTGCAGATAACTTCCAGCTTATTATCCTGCGCGTTATAGCTGATATCAGAAGTGCTGACATGCAATGGATGGAAATTACTATCGGGTGCTTTTTTAACGGGCAGCAAACCCAAAAACAAGCAGCAAAACAAGAGTGGTCTGTAAAATAAAAACGCCATAACGCAATGTAGATTCTTTAAAGCTAAAAAACGTTTTAAATTTACGCTTTCACTACACATTTCAGGATGTCGGACTTTATTTTTTATTTTTCGTTGGGCTGGGGGCATATTATTAGCCTCGATGCATTGGATCACCAACTGTTTATACTGGCGTTGGCATCTGTTTATACCTTTAAAAATATAAAACAGGTATTGATATTGGTAACTGCGTTTACCATTGGGCACTCTTTAACTTTAGCGTTAAGCGTGTTGGACATTATCAGGTTCAGTAGTAAATGGGTGGAGTTTTTAATCCCCTGTACTATTTTTATAACTGCTTTAAATAATATCTTACTGATCAATAAAAAGGGGCAAAGCGCACGTATCAATTATTATTTAGCCCTCGGGTTTGGTTTGATACACGGTATGGGTTTTGCTAATGCCATCCGCATTATGCTCGCGAAAGATCAAAGCATCGGTTTAGGGTTATTTGGGTTCAATGTGGGTTTAGAGGTTGGGCAGATATTTGTAGTAGCCATTATCCTGGTATTTACATGGGTATTCCTTAATATTTTGAAAATATCCCGTAGGGATTGGATATTTTTTTTATCTTCCGGTGTTTTTGCATTAGCTGTTAAAATGGCTATCGAAAGACTATCGTTTTTAATTTAAAGTATAATTTTTTCACAAATTCATAGCGTATGAAACGAATATTTACAACTGTAATAGTTGCGCTGAGTTTTACCGGTGCTGCCGTTGCCCAGGATATCCAAAATAATCCCGGCAGTAACCACGGTAATAAATTTGAGCAGCTGGGTTCTATTTTAAGTACCCCCAACGAACAGAGAACGGCCAGTGGCGCCCCGGGCGTAAAATACTGGCAACAACGGGCAGATTATAACATCAAAGCCGAACTGGACGAAAAGAACCAGAAACTCACGGGTAGCGAAACCGTTACTTACTTTAACAATTCGCCCGACCCGTTAGATTATATCTGGCTACAACTGGACGAAAACGAACACAGTACCATCAATAGTGCCAATTATCAAAACAGCAGCACTATGCCGAAAGGTGGTTCGGCTATCCAGAACCTGGAAACCACGCGCGACCATGTCAGCGATATTGATAACGGATTTGGCGATATCATAACCAAATTAACCGATGTTACCGGCAAAAAACTAAGCTATACCATCAACAAAACCATGATGCGTATTGATCTGCCAACGCCATTAAAACCCGGTCAGCAATTTGTATTCAATTTAGACTGGCACTATAAAATATCTGACCGCCTGGCGCAAGGTGGCCGTGGTGGTTATGAGTATTTTCCGGAAGACGGCAATTACCTGTTTACCATGACGCAATGGTATCCGCGCTTATGCGTTTACAGCGATTTCCAGGGATGGCAGAACCACCAATTTACCGGTCGCGGCGAATTTGCGCTGGCCTTTGGTAATTTCAAAGTGCAATTAACCGTACCTGCAGACCACGTAGTTGGCGGCACAGGCGAGTGCATTAACTATGCTGCGGTTTTAAGTCCTGAAAGGATGGCCCGTTATCAAAAAGCCAAGGCAGCTACAACACCTGTAGAGATAGTAACCCTGGCCGAAGCTAAAAAAGCCGAAACCATGCCAAGCAAAGCCACCAAAACATGGGTTTTCCAGGCGAATAACGTGCGCGACTTTGCCTGGACATCATCACGCAAATTTGTTTGGGATGGTATGGGTCAAAAAGTAGGCAACAAAACCATCATGTGCATGAGCTATTACGGTAAAGAAGCTTATAATCTATGGGCCCGTTACTCTACCCGGTTAGTGGCACATACGGTTAAAACCTATTCAAGCTTTACTTTCGATTATCCATACCCGGTTGCACAAAGCGTTGAGGCATCAAACGGGATGGAATACCCGATGATCTGCTTCAACAACGGCCGTACAGAAAAAGACGGTACCTATAGTGAAAGTACCAAAAATAGCATGATTGGTGTGGTAATTCACGAAGTGGGCCATAACTTCTTCCCGATGATTGTAAACAGTGATGAGCGCCAGTGGACATGGATGGATGAAGGCTTAAATTCATTTGTTGAATACCTGACAGAGGAATTATGGGATAATAAATACCCAACCAAAAGAGGTGGTGCTTATACCATTATCAATTACATGAAGCTGCCAAAAGATCAGTTGGAACCAATCATGACCAATTCTGAAAACATTGTACAGTTTGGACCGAATGCTTATTCAAAACCTTCCACAGCGTTAAATATTTTACGCGAAACCATTATGGGCCGTAAATTATTTGACTATGCGTTTAAAGAATATGCAAGAAGATGGGCATTTAAACACCCCACACCTGCCGACTTCTTCCGTACAATGGAAGATGCCAGCGGCGAGGACCTGGATTGGTTCTGGAGAGGCTGGTTTTACGGAACTGACCCGGTTGATATTTCTTTAGATTCGGTTAAAGTTGCTAAAGCTGACGTTAATGGCGAGATAACTGCTACAGGCGGTAGTGGTCGTGGAGGTCGCGGCGGCGCCGGAGCTGCTGCTGGTCAGTTCGCTGCTAATAAGGGAGTACCTGAACCGTTATTGCCTCCTTTTGTAGATATTTCTAAAATAAGAAACAAAGAAGATAAGAATATATCCTTCTATACCGACAGGGATACCGCTACGCATGATTTTTACTGGAAATACGACCGTGGTTTGGTTAGCGTAAGCCAGGATAAATATGATTTGCTGTTAAAGAATTTACCTCCGCGCGCACCCGCTACTCCGGAAGCTTTATCCGAAGCGGAAAAAGCAAAATTTGGCAATAAATATTTCTATGAACTTTCGTTCACCAACAAAGGCGGACTGGTTATGCCTATCATTGTCGAGTTTACATTTAAAGACGGTACCAAATCAATTGATCGTATTCCTGCCCAGATATGGCGCTTGAATGAGAAGCACGTGACCAAATTCTATACCCAGGATAAGGAGGTTGCTTCTATTCGGTTAGACCCAATGCGTGAAACAGCAGATATTGACGAAACCAATAATACATGGGGCAAACTGCCGGAACCATCAAAATTCCAGCTATTTAAACAACGTACTGCTGGTGGTGGCGCCCGTGGCGCGGCTTCAGGCGGAGTAAACCCGATGGAAGTAGGTAAGGAATCAGGAAAATAAAATTTACGACATTTTTTTAAAAGGACAGGTTATTAATTAGCCTGTCCTTTTTTGTTTAAGGAGAATATTAAAACATTTATATCTTAGTGACCAAATAAACCGTTCGGCGGCATCAATTCTATAAATTAAATGTTTAAAAAAATCACTTATGTCACGGCAATAGTCTTGCTATTGGCCTATATTGTTAGCGCAATAACAAATAATACAATTATATCCGGCTGGTTGCTGATGCTGTTTTTCGCGAACCTGTCCATTATATTTCGCAATACCCAAAAACTAAAAGGATTTTCTTTTACCACCATGATATTTGCCATGGTTAGTTTGTCCATGTATTACCCGCATTATTTTATACAATACGGAGATTTTAAATACTCAAAACTTATACTCCCGTTACTGCAGGTAATTATGTTCGGCATGGGTGGCGAATTTAGTTTGAAAGAGATGCAGCTTGTATTAAAAACCCCAAAAGCAATAGGCGTTGGTGTTATTTGCCATTATACCATTATGCCGCTTATAGGCTTCACCATTGCAACGGTATTTGATTTTCCCAAAGAAATTGCCGCAGGCATTATTTTAATTGGTTGCTGCCCAAGTGGTTTAGCCTCCAATGTGATGTCCTATTTGGCCCGGGCAAATTTGGCATTGTCGATAGCAGTTACAGCGGTTTCTACACTATTGGCTCCACTGCTTACCCCTTTATTAATGCGCCTGCTGGCAAACAAATTAGTCGAGGTTCATTTTTGGGATATGGCCTGGGATACCACTAAGGTAGTGTTGATCCCTATTTTTGCAGGCCTCTTATTTCATATGGTATTACGTGGAAAAATAAAGTGGCTGGATAAAATAATGCCCTTAATCTCTATGATAGGCATTGCAGTGGTCATTGTTATCATAACAGCCGCCGGGCGCGACAGTTTGCTCAAAGTTGGGCCATTGCTGGTGCTGGCAGTGCTTATTCATAACGTTTTGGGTTATATCATGGGCTACTGGTCAAGCCGCTTGTTGGGCTTCAAAGAAAAAGATTGCCGTACCATATCCTTAGAAGTAGGCATGCAAAACGCGGGCCTTGCTTCCGGGTTAGCTTTATTAATGGGTGTTATAGCTTCCATAGGCCTTGCCTCAGCTGTATTCGGGCCAATGATGAATATCACCGGATCATCATTAGCCACCTGGTGGCATGGAAGGGTACCGGAAGAGGAAGGCAGTAGCAAGTAGCTAGTAGTGAGTATCAAGTATTGCATGAATTATCTTACTACTTGATACTAGCTACTAAATACTACTTAAGGCAAAGCAAACGCCACATAATTACCGCCAGGCTTTTGCCCGCGCGCGCCGCCGGCCGCTATTACGAGATATTGCTTTCCGTTTACCTCGTAAGTTATTGGTGTGGCAAAACCACCTGCCGGTAGCTGATATTCCCAGATAACCTTACCGGTTTTCTTATCAAAGGCCCTGATCTTTTCATCTTTAGTGCCGGCAATAAACAATAATCCGCTTGCGGTTACCAACGGGCCGCCGTAGCTTGATGTTCCCGTAGTTAGAATTCCTTTTTTTGTTAATTCAGGGTATTCGCCTAAAGGTACTCGCCATAAATAGTTGCCGGTCTTAAGGTCGATGGCATTTAGAGTACCCCATGGCGGTTTGATAGCGGGGTAACCATCTTTATCAGTTAAAACATGCCATATTCTTTTAATGTATAAAGGCCGATATGGGAAATCGGATGCTAATTCTTTATCCCCGGGTGCGGTACGAGCCGTTCTTAGTTTAGGCAGAATGATCTCGTTGTTTAATAAAAATCCAACAATAGAGGTACGATCCTGATCGGAAAGCGATGTTTTAAATGATGGCATCCTGCCGCTGCCGGTTTTTAATAATTGCTGAATATCATCCGCGGTTTTCTTTTTGCCGATATTAACCAGGCTTGGAAACTCGGGCATGCTACCTTTTTTATCCTGCCCGTGGCATACGGCACAATTGGTAACATACAGGGCGTTGCCTTTGCTTAAGGCGGCTAACTGTTTATTACGGGTTACGGTATCCGCCATAGCCAGTTCCCATAAATCATCATTGGCATTCTGGTAAAACACACCTTCAGGGTCAATGGCATTGCCGCCCCATTCAGCTCCTCCGCTAATGCCAAACGTTAAAGTTCCTTTTACACTTGGGGGCGCAAATTTATTATCGGTACGGATTTCATCAAATTTCTTTTTGATTAGCTCATGCGATTCGGGCGTAAGATCTGTAATATCCGCTTCGGTAAATACCTGGTGCGATAGCGGGGCCGGTTTAACAGGATATCGTTGCGTTGGCCATGGATGTTCGCCAGGCAAACCAGTTAATGGCACAGGGCGCTCCTCAATAGGGAATAAGGACGTCCCTTTATCACGATCAAGCACATAAACTAAACCGTCCTTGGTGGTTTGTACAACCACATCCTGCAATTTTCCGTCGTTCCCTTTAATCGTACCCAGGTTGGGCGCGCAGGGGAGATCACGGTCCCATAAATCATGATGAATGGTTTGAAAATACCATTTCATTTTACCGGTTTCGGCATTTAGCGCCAATACACAATTACCAAACAGATCCATGCCTGCACGGGCCTCCCCATAAAAATCGTTGGATGGCGAGCCGGTGGCGACATATACCATACCGCGTTTATTATCCACCGTCATTCCGCCCCAGCTGTTGTTGCCGCCAAAATGCTGGTAAGCGTTTTTGGGCCAGGTGTCGTAGCCAAATTCGCCCGGCTGGGGGATGGTATGAAAGATCCATTTCATTTTACCGGTAACTACATCAAAAGCACGGATATGTCCCGGAGCCGAATCGCCGGTTTCTAAAACACTCGAGCCGATAATGAAGGTATTTTTATAGATAACACCCGGCGTTGTGGCGCTTACCGACAATGGTTCCACATCGTGATGCAGGCCTTCGCCAAGCCCGGTATGCAGATCAAGTACGCCATTTTTACCAAAACCGGCTACCAGTTTGCCATCCTTCGCATTTACCGCGTATAAGTTTGAACCGCAGGAGTAGAGAATACGCTTGTCGTCGCCGTTTTCCCAATAAGTAACCCCACGACTGGTATTAAATCGCTGCTCATCTTTTTTAGGTTCAAATTTCCATAGCTGAGCACCTGTTTCAGCATTTATCGCGAAGAGTTTAAGCTCGGGCGTTGTGCCGTAAAGTATGCCCCGGATAACTATGGGCTGGCATTGAATGGCTTTAACATCTTCATTTTTATGTGCAGGGTCAACCGGTTCTGCAGCATTATACATCCAGGCCACTTTTAAACTTTTCACATTGCCTGTATTGATCTGGTCTAACGGCGAGTAGCGATTGCCGGCCGAATTACCACCATAAGTTGGCCAATCTTTTCCCGTTTGTATGGGGTCTTCTTTATGGGTACAACTGGCTAATAGCAGCAGTAGTGGGACAAATAGCGTAAAAACTTTTTTCATAGGTCTGGTTAAAAAACTTCTTTAGCAGGTATATCCATGGTGCGGGCATATTTCGCAGCATCATGGTCAATAATCCGGATGTTTTTAAATTGTGCCGAATATTTTTCGCTCTCCGGTTTGTTTTGAAGATAATGGAGCTTTAAGGCAATATATCCCTCTTTATATTTATTGTTGAGCATATTGGTAATGGGCACGCCATTGATCCATACTTTAATATTGTTACCAATAGCCTCTATCCTGAAATGGTTCCACTGGTTGTTTTTAAACGCCGCCCGGGCCCTCTCATCTTTTTCAATAGTATAGAACCAGTGATAACGGAAATTTTTATCATCACCAAAATCGTCGAATACTGATCCGTTCCACATTCTTTCCGGATGCGGGTCAAGCTTTACCTGGTATCCCTGTAAGCTCACTAAACTATCCGGTGTACTCACGCATCGCAATAAAATACCGGAATCATACAGGCTATCTTTTTTCACATCCAGCTCCAGTATAAAATCCTTGTACTTATCATTGGTGCGGATATAGGCATGTCGGTGGGTGTTAGCCGTCATGTGGATGACAAAACTACTGTCGGCTATATGTACATTAGCTATTTTCTCTACAACGGTCCAGCCTTGCATATCTTTTCCATTAAACAGGCTTTTCCAGGCTTTTTGCTGCTGGGCGTTTGCACTTAATGTTAGCAACGAAAATAAAATCACGCACCGGCAAGAATTTGATAAGTACCGCTTCATTAGGTTTATAATAGGTTATTGGTGTATTTGGAAAGTAATTTGGGAAAAGATTCCCGGTATTGCAAATAT
>Ga0207020_1123_pt1 | contig 14797 bp, 19 predicted proteins | sample Alteio_BWMinCont_48_FD_153500 | JGI IMG/M metagenome (GOLD analysis project Ga0207020, IMG submission 153500) | Enriched cells from forest soil in Barre Woods Harvard Forest LTER site, Petersham, Massachusetts, United States -... | ecosystem: Environmental > Terrestrial > Soil > Temperate forest >... | reverse complement strand
ATACCTCAAACCAACAAAAAGCTATTCTCTCTTCCTGAAAAGGCACTATTAAAATTCGCTTTTATCTGCTTTGCCTCTATGGCTTGCGAAAACACCATGTATGATTGGAGCGGCATCTATTTTGAAAAAGTGGTGCATGTAAGTAAATCTACCGCTACCGCCGGTTTTGTATTTTATATGGTAGCCATGACCCTGGGCCGGTTGGTAGGCGACAAGCTTATTAATCAATATGGCATAAAAACAGTATTAAAATTTAGCGGGCTATTTATTTTAATAGGTTTATTGTTGGCCACATTGCTTCCTTTTTTAATCACATCGGCATTGGGTTTTGTATTAGTGGGCCTGGGCGTATCCTGTATAGTGCCTATGGTTTTTCAAATTGCAGGCAGGTCAACTACGATGAGCAGCGGCTCGGCTTTGGCTTCTATTTCTACCATTGGTTATATTGGGTTTTTATTGGTGCCTCCCTTTGTTGGTTTTGTGGCCCAGGCTGCCAGTTTACGCTTGTCATTTGGCATAATCGCATTGTTGGGTGGTTTGGTTGTCTTTTTGGTTAGAAATTTAGACGATCATACTCCAGCGCAAGTGTAAACAGCAAACCATTTTGGCTAAAAGTTGTTAATAGTAAACATTAGCCACAACTATTATGGGAGCCGCCGACAAACATTACAAGTTTATAAATAGTAAAACAGGCTATGCCATTTATTATCATACCTTAAGCGGTGCACTCAGCACAGAAAAGATCAAAGAAGAGCTCGAAAAAGTAAAGGCACTGGTGGCTTCTCAAAATGATGTTTTTTATGATACTATATATTGGGAAGAAATAAAAGAGGAAGAAAATACCTTTTAAAACCGCCGCCCTATAATCAGCTTAATAATAGATTTATCAGCAGCTTGCGATCCGATCCCGTATCCGAAATTAACTTCCCAATTCGGGTCAAAATTTAAATCGCCGGCTACAAATAACTGATGATCCTGTTGTTTGTAGGGGTCGGGCATAAAAAATGGCCCGGTCGATCCATAATATTCAAAACCCAGTGCCACCACCTTGGTAACATCGTAACTGGCCTTTAAATTAGGCGACCAGATCAGCCCTCTGTTTTGGTCGGGACCCCTGAAACTTTGATCTAAGGTAGGGTTGAAGGCTATATACGTTTTGCCTATTTTCTTATCAATTATGGGCCTGATCTCTAAAGTTGCGGTATTAGGGTCAAATGCTGATTTTTGAAAACCAAACTCTAATGATAAACTTACACCAACCGGCCAGTGCCATTCTTCGGGCGCAGCTGCCCTGGGGCGTATGTGTGAGCCTACGTAAGCAGTTCGTCCGTCACTTCCAATCGAATTAAAGATATAAAAACCGGTTTCAAACCATGTTGTCCATCCATGTGTTATCTCAATAGTTTCATGCTCAACACCATTTGTGGGTAACATACCAAATTCATCAGTAAACTTACTGCCGCTAAGTGTGTTATTACTATGTAATTCAACCATGGTACGCCCTTTTTCAACTGTTTCTGAGCCATATACCTGTATTTCGTAATTATTTTGAGCCTTAAGCTGAAGAACAGAAATAGAAAAAAGAAGGATTAACAGTAAATTTTTAAACATAAAATTGGATAATTAAGTCAGGGATGAAAATACGGATATAATTCTGTAGATAAGATGAAAAAGCTGATTGCCACAACATTTATACAGAATTTACCATTAGGTTTATGCTAATTAAATAATAAAAAGATACAAATATGAGTGTTATTGAGCCTGTGCGTAAGGATGTACAACATCCGGAACAAATAAAAAAAAATTCGGCATCCCTGCGCTTTTGGCATTGGGCAAGCGCACTCGTAATTAGCGGCTCGTTACTAACGGTATTGTTAAATGCGACTTTGCTAAAAAGCAACAATGATTCTCCGGTAATCAAATCAGCGTTGCAAAATGCCGGGGCCGTTGTTACCGACAAACAGGTAAATGCTGCGGCTCACGATCTGAGCGACAAGGTATGGGATATTCATGTTTACTTTGGCTATGGCCTTGCCGCCCTGTTGCTGTTTCGCATTATATTAGAATTTTTTCAACTGGCCGACCAAAAATTTATCCGGAAGTTGAAAAGCGCCTGGTATCAATATCAACAAACCAAAAAACATCGTGAATTGGCGCTGCATGAATTAACTGTTAAAACCATCTACCTGGCTTTTTATTTATTATTAACCATAATGGTGATAACCGGGTTGTTCCTGGCTTTTGAAGACTTTTTTGCACCCTATAAAGCCATCCGATCCTCTGTTAAAAGTGTACATAATTTTTGCATGTATCTCATATTAGCTTTTATTGTTGTGCACCTGGCCGGTGTATTTTTAGCCGAAAGAAAAGACAGCAAAGGCATTGTGTCGGACATGATTAACGGCGGAAGGGCGTAAACTGATTTGGCGCAAACAACCCCTTACATTGGCGTATTGACACCATACCATCTGTTGTTTTTAACGATAGCTTTGATTATCAAATCAAAAAATCATGTCAGCAAAAAAACAACTACTAGCTCAATACGATCTGCATAACTTATTATTTAACAATGTTACTGCCGATATCAGCGATGATGAAGCCAGCCAAAGTGTGGCCGACCCAATGAATAGTGTTAAATGGTTAGCAGGCCACCTGGTTTGGGCCCAGTTAAACTTAGCAAACATTAGTGGTGTACAGGTGGTAATTCCCTGGGGCTACCAATTTATGTCAAAAGAAGGCGCGACCGAAGCTGATTATAACGCGCCAAAAACCGAAGTACCAACACTGGAAACTATTAAAGCAAAATGGAATGAAGTTTCATCTGCAATTAGAACAGGGTTAGAAAATTTGCCGGAAGAGGCGCTAAGCAGCACAATACAGGTACCTCATCCTATATTGCCTTTCGATAATACCCTGTCGGGCCTATGGGCATTTATCAATCATCACCAGGCTTATACCATTGGCCAAATAGGCATACTGCGCCGTGGTTTAGGTAAAGCGGCAATGAAGTATAATTGATATTGAATGAAGCTGTCTGAAAATTAAATAATAGAAAGCAGATCGGGTTTTTATTTTGACTAATAGGATCTTAGTGTCACTTTGTGTATTTCTTAGCGACTTTTGTGGTTAAAAATAAGCCACAAAAACCACTAAAGAGGTGCGGAGATTAATGAGGCCAATTTTTATTTAAGCTGTTATTTTAAGACAATCTGATTGATCGGTTATTAAATACCGTAGCTTTCGTAGGTAAGGAGTTCGGGAGGACCTTCAAAAGTATGTTTTATTTTATTGACCATCTCCGCAGCCTGCCCGCTTTTGTGATAATTCTCGGCGTCCTCTTTTGTTCCCCATACCGTACAGGCAAGTAAAGAATACGGATCGCTATGTTGCTGCAATATAAATGCCCCGGCGTTCCCAGGTGCAGCCTTTATAACTGGTATCGCGTCATTTTGATAGATCTGGAGAAGTTCGCCCACTTTATCTGCTTTGGCTTTGAAACTTCCAATTCGCATAAATCCCATTGTTTTCGCTTTAAGTTTTGGAACTATAAAGTACGGAAAGTGTAAGGCAATATATGATCATGCCAGTGCAATAATAATAGCTATACTACTGTTTGCTAATCAAATAAACCTTATCCAACACCCTATAACGGTTAGGCTTGTTAACAAAATCGGGTAATATTCGCTCCTGCGGATAGTTTTGAAAAGATTGGATGATTCTAAATGGAATATGCTTTTGGCTAAGATAATCTACAGACAGCTGACTGGCATAAAAAACCGTGTTGCTATCTGTTTTAAAATTATTGAATTTTTCCAGTTGCACGTAACCGATAGGTTTTTTAGTATAAAACTGGAAAACATTATTCTCTTTTTTAAGCGAATAAACCGATGCGGTAAACCCAGGCTGATTAACATAAGCTGCTGCTGTAATTTGCCCGTTATATGCCGCCATCTCTTTATAAAGAACGGTATTCAAATAAAAGTTGGCAAATAGTACAACAGTACAACTCAATAAAAAGACCCGCTGGTGTGCAGGTTTTATTTTGATGAAAATTAATACCGCCACCAACAATAATACCGTACAATCGATTAGGAAAAAACGGTTGTCTACAGGTTTAAGGAAATAATTAACTATCAATATAATCAGCGGGAACAAGATAATATAGCACCATTGCGTTATCAGTCTGAATTTTGTACCAAAGTTCGTCAGTTGCATAGCACAATAGGGGGCCATAATGATAGCAAACAACGGGAAAATAGCATTGGTATAAAACGGCAATTGAAAACGCGACAGGGAGAAAAGCAGTAGCAATAATAGCCCGCCACTCAATGTATAATATTCGGTAAGGTTTCTTTTTCTGAAGATATCTCCTACACGTTTGTAAACAGCATAATAAAACAACAAGCACCAGGGCGCAAAGGCCCAGGGGAGGGTATGCAGGTAAAAGAAGATATCCCCGCCCGATTTTTGGCTTATTGGCCCCTTGTTTACAAAGCGCCCAAATTGGCTGTCCCACAAAAACCATTTAATGCCCGATACATTTTGCCGGTCAAAAACAGTTTTTTCGGGATGCAGGTCAAACTGGGTATACAGCGCGTAAAACTCAGGGAAGGTAAAAATAAAGGTGAGTACAAACAGGCCAATAAATTTAAAACTAAACAGGCTTCGAAATTTCTTTTGAAAAATAAGCTGTCCCAATAAGCTGCCATAAATGGCTGTTATTACAAATATGCCCTTGGTCATGATGGCGCAGGCGGTGAGCAGGGCAGCCAGAAACAGATCGGCAAAGCTAAACCGTTCTTCCAGTCGCGAAATATGATAAATACTTCCGATGATTAATGCTACCAGGTAAGGTTCGGCACGCACATCCACATTGCCCATTAAAGCATATTGTGCGGTCATTAATATCAGCACGGCTATGGCTGCTATTTCTGCACCATAAAACTTACGGGCGAAGAGCCAGGTATATAATGTGCCTAAAAAAAAGAATAAAAGAGCCGGTAAGCGATAGGCCCATACACTGATGCCAAACGCCTTGAAGCTTAAAAACACCATCCAGAAGGGAAAATGCGGCTTATCCAGCCAATCCTGGTTATAGGTAAACAGCTCAAGAAACTCTTTTTTGTAAAGCAGGTTTTTGGCAATAGAAGCATACAGGCCAGGATCATCCGTAAAAAAATCCGCATTAATGCCGGCCAAATTAACCAGCACTGCCAAAATAAAAAGCGCCAGGTAAAATAGCTTAATCTTGTCCTTCATCTAATCAAATAAAATGTAATAATAGGTTTTTTGCCCGTTTGATGCTAAATAATATTGCCGAAACTATCCAACAAAAAAGCCCATACCTCACGGCATGGGCCAAAACTCACAACAATTGTTTAACCTTTCGGTCAATTCCTAACTGCAATGTGATTTGTAGTAATAACATAGTTAACAAAGGTTGGTTTTAATTAATTATGAAAATTTACTTCAGAAATAAAATTTCAAACTATCTTTATGCTGTAATCAATTATAAAAATAATATGAAAAAAGTATTCAAATTTAAGACAGCAGCTTTCCTTGCCGTTGCTCTTTTAGTCTCGACATTTGCTTCGGCACAAAATGCACCCGATTTTAAACCCAAAAAAGCTGTAAACGATAGCGTTAGCGGCAAAATAGGCAGTGCTATGGTTAGCATCAAGTATGGCGCACCATCATTACAGGGCCGTAAAATATTAGGCGTAATAGAGCCTTACGGTAAGCCATGGAGGGCAGGCGGCAACGCGGCGACTACATTTACTACTGATAAAGACCTTACTGTTGAAGGTAAAAAATTGGCTGCAGGTAAATACACTTTATTTATGGTTCCCGACGAAAAAGAATGGAAAGTTATTTTCAATTCGCAAAACGGCCAGTGGGGTATAAAGAAAGATGCCAGCGACAGCAGGGGTTACTCGGCTAATGACGATCCTGCGAAGGACGTGTTGGTAGTATCTGTTAAACCTAAAAAAGCAGGCCCAACCGAGCGTTTAACGTATACCATGAATAATAAAGGCTTCTCTTTACTATGGGAAGATGTAGAAATACCTGTTGCTGTTAAGTAATCCCAGCTTTATAAGTTATTAAAAGGCTCGCCGATCATTCGGCGGGCCTTTTTCATATAAAACCTATATTTGTAATTATGCGCTACCAGCTTAATCAAAAATTGCTAAAAATTCGGGTTATTACAATCGTCGTCTTGGCAATAGCGATTTTTTTATTGATGTTGCTGGCCAATCATCCCCAACTGGTTGAACGCTATTATTCAGAAGGTTTTTACCCGGTTGTTTGCCGCTTATTGCACCCGGTTCTTAACCTGGTCCCCTTCAGCATTGGCGACCTGGTTTATATAGCCGTTGTTGCTTATTTGGTATATGCTTTAATAAAACTAATTGGCCTGTTGTTTAAAAAAGAATTTAAACAGCTTTTGGTGTTTTTAATGGGAATAGTAATTGGTGTACAATCAGCTATATTAATTTTTTACCTGTTTTGGGGCATGAATTATTTCAGGCCATCTGCCGGCGAACGGCTTAACCTGCACGACACCGCCTATACCACCAGTCGCCTGGCTGATGTAACCTGCATGCTCATCGATAGTGCCAACGCCTGCCGGGCAAGAATAACTGCAGCGGATACTAACCAGGGAAACACCGCCATTTATCAAACAGCCATAAAGGCTATAGCATCCTTATCTGCCGATTCGGCAAATTTCAGGGCCTATAGCCCGGCTGTCAAACGATCTTTATTAACGCCGTTACTTAACTATTTAGGTACTTCGGGCTATTATAATCCTTTTACCACCGAGGCCCAGGTAAATTACCAGATCCCGTATTTTGAACGACCATTGGTAGCTTGTCATGAAATGTCGCACCAGGTGGGTTATGGAGCCGAGGATGAGGCTAATTTTGCCGGTTTTTTAGCCGGTACCGGCTCGAAAGACCGGCTGCTGCGTTATTCATCCTACCAGTTAGCGGTGGCCGAGTGTATGCGCGCGCTTAGATACCGGGACACAACGGCGAATAACGAATTAAAAACACATATTTCAGCCGCTGTTCGCAACGATTTTAAAGCCGAACGCGCTTACTGGCTGGTTTACAGAAGTAAAGTGGAAGTGATCAGCAGTATTTTTTATGATGATTTTTTAAAAGCCAATAACCAGCCGCACGGGTTGGATACGTATAATCAAATGGTATTGCTGGTGGTAGCGTGGTACAGTAGGCAGCCAATGGTACATGGTTGATAGTTCATAGAGTAGCTATGGCTACAAATAAAAAAAATATTTACTATGAACCATGAACTATCAGCCATGAACTAAAATATTATATTTGAAACCAATAAAAATGAAGAAGCTCCTGCTTATAGCGTTATTCTATTTTTGCAGTACAACTGTATACAGTCAAAGTATCGGCTTGCTGGATCTGACCAATTTAACCAGTTTAAAAAGTGAGCAGGTAGATGATTATTTCGTGGCCCGTAAAGTATTTAGGTTGCAATTTGGTGAAGAAGTAAACGGGTTTATGGTTAAACACTACCAAACCAACAGTAAAACAAGTAAACAGGAAACCGTATTAACGGGCGGTGGTTTTAAAGCTGCAAGCGACCTGATTTTGTATAGCGTTAGCTATGTTACAAGCGATCCGCAAAATATCATAAACCTCATCAATCAAACTAAAAATATTGGGCTAAAACTAACTTTACAGGGTGCAGATCAAAGCAATAACATCTACATTTATGATAATGACCTGTATCACGTTGTTTTTAAACTGAAAATTAATCAAACCGCCGGGACAGTCGACATCACCCAAAAACAGGTTTTTACACAATAGTGCCTGCTATAGAAATTTAGATAATACTTCCTGTAATTGACCTGCCTGTACTACGCCGCTTTGCCGCCATTTTTGTTCTCCTTTTTGAAATATCATCAATGTGGGGACACTTTGAATTTTATAGGCATTAGCTGCCGATGGATTTTTATCAATGTCAATTTTAATAATAGTGATCTTGTCGCCCAAATTATGTTTTACCTGTTGAAGAATGGGTGGCATCATTTTACACGGGCCGCACCATTCAGCCGAAAAATCGATCAAAACAGGCTTGTCAGACGCTATAATTTCCTGGAAATTTGCCATAAGTAATATTTAAGATGGTTTTATAACTATAACATTACGCCGTTAACCGTAAATAGCAATTCATTCTCTCCCGCAAGAGCTGACGTAGCATAGCCATTGTCGTTGATAAATAGTTTTTCATTTTCAGCCGAGATCTGCAAATTTCCGGCTTTAAAATCTCCAAACAGGCGTATAACCGCTACAGGTGCATTCACCTCCAGTTCGGCAACTATATTATGTTCGAGTGCCATGGCCGAATTGTCATCCATTTGCTGGATATTGATAATCGTTGTTCCGTCAGGGTTTAAAACCTGTACCCGGTTACGACTGGTCAAAACTTGTAGGTTTGGATTTTCTTCGGCCCTGTTATTTACCAGTTTAATGCTGTTGCCGTGAAGATCATCGATATCAACATCAACTGAAAAAAACGACGCCGGATTAGTATCGTGATAAATTGTTTTAACCCGGATTATCTCTCGCGAACCGGTCACATCCGCATAACTAATCACCCCGTTTGGAACCACAAAAACGCTGGAGCCAATAACAAATGCATATTTCATAATCGTATCATTTAAGTATAACTACTAAATACAATAACCGGGTAAAATGTTTAAAATTTATTGGTTATTCTGCATAGTGTTTATTTTTATTGAAGTTATAAAATTATTTCTGAGTAAAAGCTCAAACAAGGCAACTTTGCGCCGGCCGCATTCTTTTATCTTATTTCTTTGCCGTAACAATATTTTTTCAAACAATTTAAAGCCGATTGATATTATTACTCCAATTTAATATTAATTGAAAGATTTGAAGCCGAAAGACTTTTAAAAAACACAGTTTTAAAATGACCAAAGATCACAAGAAAAGCAAGGTAGCTTTAGCTCATACGCAATTGCCAAAAACTCCAACCGGAATAAGCGGGTTGGATGAGATAACAGAAGGCGGCATACCGAAAGGCAGGCCCACTTTAGTATGTGGCGAAGCTGGTTGCGGCAAAACCCTGATGTCGTTAGAGTTTATTGTTAGGGGTGCTACTGAATTTAATGAGCCCGGAGTTTTTATGGCTTTTGAAGAAAAGGCTGCCGAACTGGCCCTCAATGCAGGGTCGTTAGGGTTTGATCTTGATAAGCTACAAGCGGAAAAGAAAATAAGAATAGACTATGTTCATATTGACCGGAGTGAAATTGAAGAAACCGGTGAGTACAACCTGGAAGGGCTTTTTATACGGCTTGGCCACGCTATTGACAGTATTAAGGCCAAAAGGGTTGTTTTAGATACTTTGGAAAATCTGTTTTCGGGGTTGACTAACCAGGCCATACTGCGTACCGAATTACGGCGCCTGTTTCAATGGTTAAAAGAAAAAGGCGTTACTGCCATGATAACCGGCGAACGTGGCGACGGGCATGCCTTAACCCGCCAGGGGCTGGAAGAATATGTATCTGATTGTGTGATACTGCTTGATCACCGGGTAATTAATCAAATATCAACCAGGCGCTTACGAATTATTAAATATCGCGGCTCTGTTCACGGCACTAATGAATACCCTTTCCTGATTGATGAGGACGGCATATCTGTATTGCCAATCACCTCGCTTAAACTGGAAAAAGAGGTTTCATCGCAACGGGTTTCATCCGGCATACCCTCGTTGGATAGTATGCTTGCAGGCAAAGGCTTTTTCAGAGGCAGCAGCATATTGGTTTCGGGTACAGCGGGCACGGGTAAAACCAGCATCGCGTCCTATTTTGCTAATGAGGCCTGCAACCGAAAAGAAAAGTGTATTTACTTCGCCTTCGAAGAGTCGCCAAAACAGATCATCCGTAATATGAAATCAATTAATGTTGATCTGCAAAAACATATTGATAAAGGACTATTACTATTTTTCGCTTCGCGGCCAACACTGCACGGTTTAGAAATGCACCTGGTTTCTATGTATAAGCTGATTAAAAAATTTAAGCCACGCGTGGTTATTCTCGACCCTATAACTAATTTAATAACGGTAGGCTCGGTTAGCGAAGTAAAGGCAATGCTGATACGGCTGATAGATTTTTTACAGGAAGAACAGGTCACGGTAATGTTTACGGCACTAACCTTAAACAATATTGTTAACGAGCAAACCGACGAAGGTGTATCCTCATTAGTAGACGCCTGGATATTGGTAAGGGATATTGAATTTAACGGCGAGCGTAACCGGGGGATGTACATCATGAAATCGCGCGGTATGAAACATTCTAACCAGGTTAGGGAGTTTGTTATTACCGATAAAGGACTTGACCTGGTTGAAGTTTATTTGGGACCGGAAGGTGTACTTACGGGTTCGGCAAGAGAGGCACAGAAATTGCATGAACAAACCGGGGAGGTATTGCGCGAGTTTGCCGTAAGCAGCAAGGACCGTGAAATCAACCGTAAACGCAAGATGCTGGAGGCAAAAATATCCAACCTGCAAATCGAGTTTGAATCGGCAGAGGAAGAATTAAATAAAATTTACCAGGAAGAAGAACTGGTAAAACAAGTCGCCACTAAAACCCGGCAGGATATAACTAACCTGCGAAGGGGAGGTGACACAAGATTAAAAAGTTAGGAGTTAAAATGGTAAGTAAAAAAGAAGTGAAAGCATACGAGTTGAGACTATATATTGCCGGTAAAACGGCCAAATCAGTAACTGCTTTGGCCAATCTTAAAAGATATTGTGAAGAATACTTAAAAGGACAATATAAAATTGAGGTTATTGACCTGTTGGTACAACCTCAGCTGGCCGAAGGTGACCAGATATTTGCTATACCAACACTGGTACGCAAGGTGCCCGAACCGATTAGGAAAATTATTGGCGACCTTTCAAATGAAGAGAAAGTATTAGTGGGTTTAAATATTAGGCCGGCATAAATAAATATAAATGACAGAGCAAAATCAGCTGCCTGAAGAAAATGAAAATTTAAATAGGGGCAATATTTATCGACTACGCTTGTTTGTAACCGGCGCTTCACCGAATTCAACAAGGGCGATTTTGAATTTGAAAGAAATTTGCGAGCAACATTTAAAGGAACAGTATGAACTGGAAATTATTGATGTTTATCAACAACCTTTAATTGCACAAAGCGAACAAATTATTGCTTTGCCGTTGCTGATAAAAAAATCACCGGGTATAGAGCGGCGATTAATAGGAGATATGTCGGACAAAGAGCGGGTGTTAAGAGGGTTGGAGTTAACAGATTTTTTAAATGGTAAATGATAAGTTAACATATCAGGAATTATTGAGCGAAGCAAATGAACTTCGCTTTCAACTGGAGGAGGCAAACGATACGCTCAACGCCATCCGTACCGGCCAGGTTGATGCATTAATTGTGCAAAGCGATACCGGCAATCAGCTATATACTTTAAAAACTGCCGACCAAACTTACCGGGTGTTTATTGAGAAAATGAATGAAGGTGCAGTTACACTTAACCGCGACGGCATTATTTTATACAGTAATTCACGGTTTGCGGCAATGGTAGGTATGCCGTTAGAGAAAGTAATCGGGTTGGCGTTTGATGCATTTATTCCCCCTGGGTCTGCACAGAAATATAACCAATTGATAACTAATGGCTGGGAAGAGGAGTGCAAAGAAGAAATACTGCTGGCTAATAAACAACAACAGACAACGCCCTGTCTTTTGTCATGCAATACGCTTGATTTAGACGAAGGAACGGCGTTAAGCCTGATACTTACTGATCTTACCATTCAAAAGGAAGCAGAAAAGCAACTAAAAGTAAATAACGAAGAATTGGCTGCCGCCAGGAATGCTACTGAAAAACTAAATGATGAATTAGAAGATACAGTTAAAAATCGCACAGCCGACCTGCTGATAAGCCGCGAGCATTTTAAAGTGCTGGCCAATAATATTCCGCAAATGACGTGGACAAATTTGGCAACGGGAGAGGTTAATTTTTATAATCAGCGTTGGTATGAATATACCGGTTTGAGTATGCAGGAAACCAAAGATTGGGGATGGTCGGCAGTTGTACACCCGGACGACTTGGCCTTAACCATTGAACGGTATACAGCAGCCTTACGTGCAGGTGGTATTTTTGAAGTGGAGAATCGTTATAAAAGGGCCGATGGCCAGTATCGCTGGCATCTAAATAGGGCGATACCCTTACGTGATGAAGTGGGAAAAATTCTTTTTTGGGTAGGTACAGCCACAGATATTGAAGACCAGAAGGTGGAAATGGAACGCAAAGATGAGTTTATAGGCATAGCCAGTCATGAGCTAAAAACACCTTTAACCAGCTTAAAAGGATATTTACAACTCATTAGTTATAAAAAGGAAATACTGCCACCCGTAATTAAACAATATATCGATAAAGCCACTATCGCTTTAAATAAATTACAACGCCTGGTAAATGATCTGTTGGATGTGAGTAAAATACAGGCCGGTAAATTAGAATATGCGGTGTCTACCCTTAATATGGCTGATTTGATCAAAACATGCATTGAAAATGCCGAACATATCTATTCTTCGCACCACTTTGAAAATCAAACACAGTCGGCGTTTTATGTTACCGGTAACGAAGAGCGTTTAGAGCAGGTAATAATGAATTTGATCAATAATGCTGTAAAATATTCTCCAATAAGCAAAAACATAGTTATAAAAGCGTCAAAACACGAAGACATGGTAAGAGTCGCTGTTACCGACTATGGTATTGGTTTATCCGAAGGGCAAAAGGAGCGCATATTTGAGCGTTTTTACCGGGTTGAAGACAAAAAACACATGTCCAGCGGTTTAGGTATGGGGCTTTATATTTCCCAGGAAATCATTAATAACCATTATGGTAAAATTGGTGTGGAAAGTGAATTAGGCAAAGGTTCGACCTTTTATTTTGATTTGCCTTCGATAAAATAAATAACATTAAGTTTGAAATTGACAACATCATACAACAAAAACGCCTCCCATTATTGAGAGGCGTTTTTGTTACCGGTGTCTCCGGTAAACACGCGGACCGTAATAGTACCGATGATAATATGGCCTTCCATAATAATATCCATCATATGGATAATACCCATATGGATAGTACCCGTATGGATAATATCCATATGGCTGTGCAATAATTACATGGTGGTATGGAACGCCAATTCCGACACCAATTCTTACTTGAGCACGTGCAATCTGCATGGCAAATACCATGACTATTGCTATTGTTAAAATTCTGATAGTTTTCATAACTGTAACATTTAGTACTACTATTATGACAGTTAATGAAAAATAAAGTTTAATTTTTTTTTGATATTTCTTAGTCCGATTCATACATCCGGAGCCTGTTTTTCAGGCTGCGGGTAGCTTCCTGTAATTGCTCAACCCGGTTCAATAAATGCGTAATTGCTTCAATGCCTGGAATATTTATTTCAAGCTCATTATGCAGGCGGATCATTTTCTCCAGTTTTTGCAATTCATCTTCCGGGATATAAATTGTTTCATCTACGATGGTAATTTCTACTAATCCCGCCTCTTTTAACGAGGTGAGAAAAGTGTATTCAATTTGGTGATACACACAAAAATCATTGGCTGCTATTAAATGTTGTGCTGTCATAACTTTTTCTATTTAATCAGGATTTAGCTAAATCTTCAAACAACTTCCGCTGCTGATCGGTAAGGTTCACAGGTATTTCTATTTCGTAGGTGATATACAGATCGCCAAATTGCCCCTCTTTTTTGTAAACCGGTAGACCCTTGCCTTTTAACTTAACTTTAGTACCGTTTTGTGTTTCGGGTTTTACCTTAACTTTTACTTTCCCCGTCAGGGTATCAACAGTTATTTCGCCGCCCAGTACAGCAGTATACAGATTGAGTTTTATGGTATTATACAAATCGGAGCCTTTACGCTTAAACCGGGGATCGTCGGCAACTGAAAATTTAATATATAAGTCACCAGCCGGACCGCCATTGGTACCCGGACCGCCATGACCTGCAATTTTTATAGTTTGGCCATTTTCAATGCCCGCTGGTATAGTTATACGGATATTTTTGCCATTAACCGTAAGCGTTTGTTTATGCGTTTCGCTGGCATCCTTTAAATTGAGCTGCAACTCGGCATTATAATCTTGTCCGCGGTATTTAGCCTGCCGCCCGCCGCCACCGCCACGTTGCCCGAACATAGATTGAAAGAAATCCGAAAAATCATCGCTGCCAAAATTGCCTGCGCCAAAATTTTCAAAGCCGCCACCCTGCCCGCCATAGGCGTATTGCTGGCTGCCCTGCTGTTGCCTGGCTTGTTGCTGGGCACGTTCGTATTCTTCCCCGTGCTGCCAGTTTTCGCCGTACTTATCGTATTTTTTTCGTTTTTCCGGATCGCTTAAAACCTCGTTAGCTTCATTTAGCTGCTGGAATTTTTTATGCGCCCCGGCGTCATTAGGATTCAGGTCGGGATGATATTTACGTGCCAGTTTACGGTAAGCCGCTTTAATATCTTTTTCGGAAGCGGTTTTGGCGATACCTAAGGTTTGATAATAGTCAATAAAGGCCATTTTTAGCTGTTGTAGTAATTAAACCCACAATACCGGGCTTAGTTTTATAAAGTTATGGAATTTGCGGCAATGAAATAGTGATACCTGTTATTTCAAATAACCATTGTCATCTCGATCCGCCTTTTGGCGGAGAGAGATCTTAAACGCCTTAACTGGAAGACGATGTATAGCGTATAAG
>Ga0207020_1121_pt1 | contig 14876 bp, 14 predicted proteins | sample Alteio_BWMinCont_48_FD_153500 | JGI IMG/M metagenome (GOLD analysis project Ga0207020, IMG submission 153500) | Enriched cells from forest soil in Barre Woods Harvard Forest LTER site, Petersham, Massachusetts, United States -... | ecosystem: Environmental > Terrestrial > Soil > Temperate forest >... | reverse complement strand
TCTCTCAGTTGGCGGCCGATACCAAGACGGCTTGTCATAGTAGCTGTATTGTTACAAGTACGATAAAAGGAAACGCTGATCGCATAAGTAAATTTTGTGACCCCATATGCTCTGGCTTGAAAGAAAGTATAATGTTTTATTTTTCGGCATACACTTCTGCAGTTAAAGCCGATCCAGTTTGTGGGGCGCCAGACTCGAAAACTTATCCCGAGAAACGAGTCCCTTAAAAGAATTGACCGACAACCCCTTGTCTTCGTTAAAAAGTTAGGTCGAGAAAATATATTTTGCCCTAGTACCTTCATGCTGTCCTCAAAATCAACGTATTCAATTCGAAATCGCTGAAAATCGATCACCATGGTATGGGGCTTGTATATGCATAAAGTATGAGGTTCTCACTTAACCCTTACAGTCAATCTGTAGATCGTCATTGAACCGAAGTGCGTTCAAATTAACGCCAAACTTGCTGATGAGTTGATTAAATTCTTTATCTTCCGAAGAACAACTTATTAGAATTTTTCTTAGATTCGTACGTCTATTAGAATTCAAATTAGTAAAATATTCTGAAATATCAAAACCAGTACATCCAAAAATAATATCTGATTCACGGATTAAATTGTTGATATTGTTCACGCTAGCAGAGGCATCTTTAGAGTCAAATGATTGAACTAAATGACCCATTTCTAGAAGCTTAGTGGCCACAGCGGTCCCTATTGCACCCATGCCCACGACGCCACAGCGACGTTGTTGGCCGTGAAGAAATCCATATTTTCCAATCTTTCGAGTTATCGTATCTGCGATCATTGGAGACTCAAGGATCTTCTTAGCCGCAGATGCGGCTACGAGCACTGTAGTAGTTTTCCTGTCTGATTCAGACGCCTCTCGAATTCCGTAAGTAGTTTGTTCTACTGCTGCGACACGGCAGAGTCGCTGCAAGTTCTCTGGCATAGTAGAAATAGACCTAGCTCCGTCGTCCAAAATTAAAATTTGATTTATGGATTTTGCCATTACAGCCTTCGTTGCCATTCCCCACATTTTTCGAATATCGTCATTGAATCCCTCTGAAAAGGAGCCAGGAATAGAATCCATGTTCGGAAGTGTAAGCTGAACACCCAACTCACTAAGTTTTTCGGAGACCTGGGAATTCGTTGAATAGGACTTACCGCAGAGAAAGATTTGACCTGCAGGCAGACCAAGTTCAATAAATGTCTCCACAAGGCTACCTGTTGATTCGAGCAAATGCTGGCAGCCGACTAGAACTGTATTCCTTAATTCAGACGTATCGCATGTAGTTGCAATCAGAGTTTTAGTTTCAAGTAATAGAGGTAGCTTCGGAAAAATGCTTTTTCTCATATTCTTCTTATTTCGCATATAGTTTCTAAGAGCAATTGCCGGACCATTTTTGTTTGAGCGACGTTCATGCTTTAGCAAGTAGGATCAGTAAGATGAGTGAACAACTGTCTATAAGTTTGACACCAAATTTTAAGAAACCTGAAACCAGATTTTTTCCAAAAAGCTCTCTTTGATGGTCAGGCTTGAATGGCCAAAGAGTTCCTAACCAATTAAAAAATAGAGTGTAGAGCGGGCTCTTTACTAAACTGATTATAAATAATGTCCAAGGTGTCAAAGTTGATATTGTGCTCAGCCCTTTCAATGCTCTTGTAGGTGCTCTCGCTGACATTGATGATGGTTGAAAATTCTTTTTGAGTTTTCTTATTACTCTCCCGGATAAAGCACAACGCCACAGCCAGCTTTTGTTTGCGATTAAGACCCATTTTTTCCATAACAAATCCAAGGTTCTTTTCAGCGTTCTCAACTTCATAGCCCGTGATTTGCTCCCGATTTGCCTTGGCCACAAACTTTGAAATTTGATCGCTTGCGGTCGGCACCTGAACATTTGGAACCCCCGTAACGAAGTGAAGGTACATAAGCCCCGTATCACCATTGTATTTTACAATCATTTTTTCTCCTTCGCAGGGACCCCGTAGCCCCGCTCGCCTTTCTCAAAAAGTACTGTGCCTTTTTTGATATAAGTCGTTTCATAAGCGGTCTCTAGCTTTCCCTTGCCATCTCCGAGCACCGCAACCACTGCACAAAAATAGAGAGGCTCACCTGTTTTCTCGTCTTTAAATTCCACAGAATAAAAGAGGCAAGCCCTTTTACTGTGCTTACTCTCAATAACTTTCAGAGGATCTTTAAGCGCATTTCGTATGCGCTCAATTGTCACCTCTGGGTGGCCCTCAAGAGCATGTTGAAAGTCTTCATGCCAGATCTGGATCTTGAGATCGCGGCGGGCACTTCCTCAATAAATTCGTTGTCCCCGCTCTCAACCATATATCGGCATTATAGTTAAAATATTAACCCTAGTCAATATATTATATTGAGCTCAAAAATGTACTAAAGAAGTTAAGAGGTTTAATAGAAATTTGGCATGCCCTTGCATAGTTGATGGGTTTTTTGTATCAATGTTTGAAAGCGCTATAACCAACGGCTTAGATTAGAATCTAAAGTCCTTAAGGGGGAAAATGTTATCTAATTTGGCTTCGATATTTTTTATAACGGCCGTAAGCTTATGCCAAGGTGGGGAGGTCCCTTTGTCAAACGCGGACCTCTACAACCCGACACAGTTTACAGTTTTTAGTGGGAACAAGATTATTTACCGGTGGAGTGATTTTGAGGGCCAGGCCGGCGCCGTAAGTGATATTCATTTTGCAGATTTCCACCTCAATTATGAGGCCCACCCCAAATTTGCCCTTATCTCCGGCGGAGACATTAAGCTCACCGGCGGACAAGTGGCTTCAGGGGATCTCTACTCCCCTGGAGTTATCACTCTCGATCGTGTTCCGGTGAATGGGTATCTCCATTACGGTCAAGAAGTGAAAAACATCAATGATTCGAGCCCGATTCGAGGGAAAAAGCCCTGGATCCAAAACAACACTTCTCAAGATGCAAGGCTTGTAAAAGCCCGGTTGCTCAAAATTATGGATTTCTTCAATTACGCTTCTCAATATTTTAAAGATCTTGCCCAACAGCGGGTTCGGCCCTCTGATGGAATTTTAAGTATTTCTAGCCAAAGTCGAATTAATAGCCCTGTGACTGTGACAGAGGAAGACTTTCGGAAGACTTCTGTAATTCGTATCGATGGATCTTCTCTACAACTTGTCGTCATTAACATTCTTGGAGGGATCGGCGAATTTTTTGGCAAGGACGTCCAGTTATCAGGGGGGATCACCCCGAACAATATCCTTTTTAACTTTTCCCAGACCCACACTTTAAAAGTGGGGCGAAGTGGATCTCAAGAATTTGGAATTCCAGGAACAATTCTCGCCCCTCACGCTCAGGTTGAATTCACCGATGGCCGAATTAGTGGAGCTCTTTTGGTCGGCGATCTTTGTGGTGATGGGCAAGTAAATGGTTACCTCTTTAACTGGTCAAACTTCAAAGACCTTGTTCAAAATCCTCCCCAAGAGCCTCCTTGTAATTGTTCTAAATGGGACAGCTGAGATGATTTGAGCTTTGAAGTCAAAGCGGCCGGATCACCGAGTTCGGCTCCACCAACCTATAAAGCGACCAGCCCAACCGGAGGAGGTAGCTCCGGTTAATGTTTTCTTGGCTTCTTATGCCGACTCAAGTTATTTGACCGGGACAATTATTGCTGAAACAGGTGGGCTTCCATTAATTGAAATTTGAGAAGGTTAAGTATTGTGCAAAGTCGTTGACCGATTTTGCTTTCAGCTGAGCTTAAGTAAATTCTTTACAAAAAAAACAGACTCCTTCATTGGCAAAATTTGAAAAACGATGCCATAACGTCCCTCATGTTTGAACTCACTACAGAACCTTTGGTCATAAGTTGTGCCATTACAGGTAACCGAACCACTCGGGAGATGAACCCGAATCTTCCCCTGACCCCTGTTGAGCAGGGAATTGCAGCTGCAGAAGCAGTAGAGGCGGGGGCTTCGGTCATTCATCTTCATGTCCGAAACGACGACGGTTCGGAGAGTCATGAGCTTGAACGTTTTCGTGAAGCCGTATATCAAATTCAAAAAAGAGTGCCCCAAGCCATCATTGAGGTTTCAACCCGTGGAGCCGTCGGAGAAGATATCGAGTATCGTGGGAACTGCTTAGAGTTGAGGACGGAAATGTGTTCTCTCAATATTGGTTCATTAAATATTGGGGAAGAGGTTTTTCTGAATGATCCCCACGATGTTCTAAAACTGACAAAAAAAATCTATGAATACGGAGTTGAGCCTGAAATCGACATTTTCGATGTGGGTATGCTTGAAAGCGCTCTAATGCTCAAAAAGAAAGGGATAATTAAGGGCCCTTTAAGGATTCTTTTGGTGCTGGGAATTCAAGGCGGTGCCACTGCCGGTTATTTGAACTTGGTTCATATGGTTTCTTTAATACCTCTGGGGATCCACTGGAGTGCTCTCGGGATCGGACGATTTCAACTTTCAATTGCGACCCATGCGATTCTTATGGGCGGTCACGCTAGAGTGGGTTTGGAAGACACGGCCTACTACCGGAAGGGCGAAATCGCAAAATCAAACGCCCAGCTGGTTGAGAGAGTGGCAAGATTGTCTCGAGAGTTAGGGCGTGATGTGGCGACACCGGATCAAGCGCGAAAAATTCTCGGTCTTAACCCTCATGTCAGGCCCGAAAAAGGCCCCTCTACTTCGTTCCCGAGTCCAAATTTTCACTCGACGTACTGATTGGAGGTAGGGTCGCAGGGGCCCGCAGCCCTGCTCCCGCTCGTTTTGGCCACCACAAATCTTTAAATCAATTTTAAAAAAGCGCCATAGGCGATGGACATAATAAGGCAAGACAGAATCAAAGCCTGAGTAAATGGCATTCTCAATTTTAACATCGAGGGAAAAACGAGAAAGAAAGCAAGGGAGGGGATAACTGCCCAAAAAATATTGTTGGAAAGGTGAATGACCTTTTCCACATCCCCGGTGTCACGATAGAGCCAAATCATGGCTAGAATTGAGGTTAGTGGCAGGGAGGCAATTAACGCTCCGAAGATCGAAGATTTCTTAGCCATCTCAGAAACTACAACCACAACTAGGCTGGTTAAAATTAATTTGATCCAGATTTCTTTATTCATAAATGAAAGATTGACCTCAAGCCAAAGTTCAAGTCAACTTAAAAGGCGATGCGTAATTAAGCATCTTTAAGAGGGGGCTCATGCTGCAAAGATTGACTGCATTTGGAAAAAAGTTCTTTGCTCTTCTAACAAAAACACAACCTCTGGCGCTGCTTTTGGCACGAGTGACCATAGGGATTACTTTTGCTCAGACGGGTTGGGGAAAACTTCATAGCCTCGATCAAGTGACCGAATATTTCAGATCATTAGGGATTCCTGCAGCCGAAATTCAAGCCCCTTTTGTCGCCAGTGTCGAATTTATTTGTGGCTCTTTGATTTTAGTCGGGTTTGCAACGCGCTTAGCGTCTTTTCCGTTAGTGGGGACCATGGTCGTAGCCATTCTGACGGCAAAAATTCAAGATCTCATGACTTGGACGGACTTGTTTGGGTTCATTGAGTTTCTTTATGTTGTCATTCTCGTCACGCTGATAACCCAAGGACCTGGTCTTTTCTCTCTAGACCATCTTTTTTCTAAAAAAATGAGAAAGATTTAAGTCTAGTTTTTTCTATTTCGAACCTAGCTTCGTAAAAAATTGTTTATCCTAATAGGGATAGGAATAACCAAGGAGGGGGATACCTATGCCACGGAACTGGCTCTTTTGTTCTGCTCTATTGATTGGAGTATTTCAGACACAATTTTTCGCAAATCACGTTCTGGCTTCCGATCACTACTGTATTAATACGCCAAAAATCCCAACTCAAGAACCCCATCGTGGAGTTAATTTTATTCCTTGGACCCAGTTAAGTCGGGCTCAACAGATTTTGCTTTCTCAAGAGGAATATATTCAACTGACGGCAGATGAGGATGGGAAGGCCGCCACCTTTCTTGCAGTGACCAATGCCCTCGGTCGTTTACGATTTTCTCCGGACTCGTCCACTGAGGTGAGCGGGATGGACATCGTCTTAGGGATAAAGGAAATAAGGGCGGATCGACTTATCGTGTATCTCGATGTGGCTAAAGTGAGGACTTGGATCAATAAAACTTTGAAATACTCTCTTATTGTGGGCGGTCAGAGAGATAAGACTGAGTGGGGGAAAATAAAATTATATAATCACGTCACTCCGTCAGCCGGTCTCCATTGCGGCTATGATTTACAATGGTACACTAAGGCTTCTAAGGCTCCTCACCTCCACTGGAATATGCGTCTCTCCGATGGTTTGGCGGATGTTCATCTGGATGGCTATTCTCCCTGGATAGACTTCATTATTCCGAACTTTAGACACCTCACCTATGCAAATTCTGATGTACGCTACTGGTTTTCGCGGTATCTAAAAAAATATGGCGGTGCAGGATTTAAAGTTATTAACGATGCCCTTCAGGAGTGATGTCCCATACCGTTGAGGGCATCAAGACGCCATTGACCGTCGAGGCCGGCAATTCGCGGCTTAAATTATCGTTGACCATTCCTTTGAGATCTTCAATTTGTTTTGCGGAGCATTGGCTGCAACTTCCGATGAGTGTCTTAAGAAAAATGGCCTCCAGTTTATAAGGTCCATTTAGATTTCGGTCGCAAGCCAAATACCCTTCGTACCGGTGATTCTTCGGACACACGGTGTGAAAAAAACCAAGGGATCTTCCATTTCCGTTACTATGGTGAGCTTCGTGAAATAAGGTTCCAAGAAGAAATATACTATATACGGATACGGGGGGACGAGCAGGGCCTTTCGGAAATAAGCCATCTCCGAGTTGAATCACGCCTACCAAAGGTGTGCTTAGAATAACGGTGCCGGAGCCGGGAATATTGAGGCCAATAAGTTTTTTCTGAAATTTTCCAGTGTAATAAAGTGTCGCTCCCAAATTTTGCATAAGGAGGTGGATTTGGGCTGTATCAGCCATTGAGTGGAAATCTGCTAACCGCGTCCCCGACTCAATATCAGGTAAGATGCCTGGATTTTCAAAATCAAAAGGTTGATTAACATAAAACCCCGAATTAATGGAAAAAGCATCGAAAGTAGAAGCCAAAATATATTGGACGCGGTTATCCAGCCAGTGATGCAATGTGGCGGAAGAGATTTTCTCCAGGCCCGTGATTTGAGCTAAATCATTTTGAGAGGGCCAATAACTTAAAGAGTCAAGATAATCAACGGCTTGAGAAAGATAGTTCCGATGAATGGTTCTAATATTATTATCGATCTTGATGTTTCCGATGGGTGCCTTAGGGCCGTCATCGTTATTACTGTCGTTTGATCCACAGCCTTCTATAAATAAGCCCAAAACTAATATAACTAAGAATATCCGCCCGTAGGCCTCTGAAAATGTTCTCAATTGACTTCCCCCCCGGAAAGATTAAAGAAACCTACCTTAGAAAAATCAGATTTGCAAAGCTTCTCCAAAGGAATTACTCATTCATAAATGAGACTTTTAGTTATAGAAGATGAAAGAAAAATGGCGGGATTCTTAAAAAAGGGTCTGACCGAATCGGGTTATTCCGTAGATACTGCGGCCTCGGCATCCGCCGCCGAGACCATGGCCTCCGAAAACGATTATGATCTTATTATTTTAGACGTCATGTTACCCGATTCAAACGGAATGGACGTGGCTCGGGGACTTCGGACTGACGGCTTTAAAGGTCCAATACTCATGCTCACGGCTCTTTCGGGCACAAAGGATAAGGTCAGGGGGCTTGATTCGGGAGCCGACGATTATCTGACCAAACCTTTTTCTTTTGACGAACTTTTGGCAAGAGTTAGAGCACTGCTTCGCCGCCATGACGTGGGTACTGAGGCTATCTTGCGCTTTTCTGATCTTGAAATGAATCTGGTGACCAGACAAGTGAGTAGAGCTCAAACTTCTATAACATTGACCCCTAAAGAGTTTTCGTTGCTGGAATATCTCCTTCGTCACCCTAATCGACCCATTTCAAGAACAACTATTAGCGAGCATGTTTGGGATATTCACTTTGATACCGAAAGTAATGTCATAGATGTCTACGTCAATATGCTCCGAAAAAAAATAGATCAGCCCTTTAAAAATAAAATCTTACATACGGTGGTAGGTTTTGGATACGTTCTCCGCGAAGAGTAAGTGGAGTTTTCTGCACAGCTTAAGATTTAGATTGGCCGCTCGTTTCGTGGGCGTGTTCTCAGTTATTCTTATTGTACTTTGTGCCTTTGTTTACGAAAAGTTTAATGCAAGTAATAGTTTGGAGTTTGACCGGTCCCTGTATAACTACTCGTTGGACGTTGCCCATGCCATTAATATAGACGTGCACGGCGGGGTTTCTTTTGACGTGGATACTCTTATTGGGAACGGAAAGAGTTTTCCGTTTGCTATCGGGCATTCGTTTGTTCAGCTTGTCCAACTTAACGGACACATTATTGGTAAATCCAGGGATCTTAAGGGGGGAGCTCTTCCGGTAACCCTATTTATGCTCGACCGTATAGCCAAAGACCAGTTTTACTTTCAAACGGTGACCAGGTCCGACCTCACAGGAATCAGTGATTTTCCTCGGGCGGGTTTTCGACAGATCAATCTTCTTGTGGGCTCGCAACTTGTTCAAAATTTTATCTTACAGATTGCAGTGCCTAGAACGTTTCTCACTCAAGAAAAAGATAGGATGGCTCAATTATTTTTTATTGCCATTCCTGGAGCCTTACTCATTTCTCTTTTGGCCGGGGTGTATATGTCACGGAGGGCTTTCAAACCCATTCAACTTATTATTGAAAAAACAAGAAATTTTGACCCAGGGAAGCTTGATGAAAGACTCCCCTTGCCCCCCGCTAATGACGAGCTTTTAACTTTGTCTACGACCTTGAATACTCTTTTGGAGAGAATCCAAAAAATGTTCGTAAGTCAAGAAAGGTTCATTGCTGATGCCTCCCATCAGCTTAAAACGCCGCTGACTATTCTTAGGGGGGAGGTTGAAATCGCTCTCAAGAAAAGTCGGACAAACGAAGAAACCCAAGAGTTATTAAAAAGTCAGGTCTTAGAATTGGGGTTTTTGTCCAGAGTTGTGGACAATCTCCTTCTCTTGGCTCGGGTCGAGGGTGGCGTGGCCTTCTTGCTTCGCACACCCGTTAGGCTCGATGAAATCGTACTCGATGGAATTTCACGATTCGAAAAAATGGCGCGGGAGAAAAATGTGACTATCAAAGTGGATCTTGATCATGCTGATGGGATCACAAATCCATTTGTTGTTCAAGGGGATGAGGATCTTCTGCGGAGTCTTGTGGTCGAAATGACAGGGAATGCCACAAAGTATTCTCCTGAAGGAAGTTCAATTTCGGTGCGAGTCGAAGATGGTGTTCAGTTTGTGTCCCTCCATTTTATAGATCGTGGGGCAGGAGTGCCTGAAATTGATCAAGAGAAAATATTTGAAAGATTTTATCGTGTTCCCAGTCGGTCAGGAAGTTCAGAGGCCCAAGGGAGTGGGCTCGGATTATCTATAGCGAAGAAAATCGCTGAAATTCATGGTGGAAAAATAGCTTATAAAAACAATGACTTAGGTGGTTCTCACTTTATAGTTCAGATTAAAAAAGTTTAATCTCGTTTTCATCTTCAATTTAGACACTTGGAATAGTCTGTCTTCAGTTAGGCCAGCCCCCCTCTGGACCTAAAGGTCTTTCGTTAACTCCTCCCTTCCCAAAGCACGCCGGCTTAAAAACGGCGTGCTTTCTTTTTTTTATAATTATATTCTCTCTAAGTTGAATCGAAGGAGCGCGCCTTAGAGGGCGATTTTGTTTTATAAGGAGAACTGAATTTTGAGACTGGCGACATTTAAAACGACAAGTGGGCACCAAAAGTGTGGCATTTTAAAAGGATTTAAGCTCTACGAGTTGGAGAATTCCAACCTTTTGGAAATTATACAACTCTCAGAAGGCAAGACAGAAACCCTTAAAAGGCTTTCGGATAATGCTTTAGAAAATGGAGCCCCTTACGACTTATCTTCGGTCAAAATTTTAGCGCCGATTCCCAGACCTCCGTCAATGCGAGACGGGTACGCCTTTCGTCAGCACGTTCTGACAGCAAGGCGAAATAGGGGATTAGAGATGATTAAGGAGTTTGATCTCTTTCCGGTATTTTACTTCACAAATCATCAAGCGGTAACGGGTCCAGGTGAGGTCGTTGTTCAAAACCTCCACTTAGATAAGCTAGATTATGAACTCGAAGTGGCCATCGTCATCGGCAAGGAGGGGACGAATATTCCTGCCCATGAAGCTGACGAACATATATTTGGTTATACTATTATGAATGATTGGTCGGCGAGAGCTCTGCAGATGGAAGAGATGAAATTAAATTTGGGCCCGGCTAAGGGAAAAGACTTTGCCACATCTATTGGCCCGTGGCTGGTGACTCGAGATGAGCTCACTACCGATGGGCAACTCAAGAAAACTCCCCAGGGTGAAGTCTTCAGCGCTGAGATGAAAGCTTTTGTTAACGGAAACTTGCTCTCAAAAGGAAATGCGGGTGAGATGAACTGGACTTTTGCTCAAATTATTGAAAGAGCGAGTTACGGAGTAACACTATATCCTGGCGATGTGATCGGATCGGGCACCGTGGGAACGGGATGTTTACTTGAGCTCAATGGTTCCAAAATCACAGACAATCTGTGGCTCAAGGTTGGAGATACAGTAAAACTGGAGGTTGAAGGGTTAGGAGTTTTAGAAAATAAAATTGTGAGGGGTGAAGACAAATGATCAAAACACTTTTTCATTATTGGCGATCGAGTTCCTCTTGGAGAGTGAGATGGGCCCTTGAACTTAAGAGGTTAAAGCCCACGATGGTCCACGTCAATCTTTTGGAAGGGGAGTCAGAGTCCCCTAGCCATCTCAAGAGAAACCCCATGGGAGCCGTTCCTGTTTTAGAAACCGACGGCGGAAAATACTTGATCGAATCGGTGGCCATTTTGGAGTTCTTAGATGAAACTATTCCTTCGAGAAAACTTTTTCCGGGTGACGCCTATCAAAAGTCCCATATTCGGAGTTTGGTTGAAATTATTAACTCAGGGATTCAACCCTTACAAAATTTGAGCACATTGGATTACCTCTCAGAAAAAGACGAAGAAAGGGTAAAATGGAGTCGTCATTTTATCACTAAGGGCCTCTTTGCCTATGAGAAACTCTGTAATAATACTGCGGGGAAGTTTTCCGTCGGAGACGAGGTCACTGCAGCTGACTTATTCTTGATTCCACAGCTCTATAATGCCCTGCGATTTAATTTAGACCTCAAAACCTTTGGTGTTTTAGAAAAAATAAATCAAAACGCCTTAGCCACTCCAGAAGGCATGGCTTCCCATCCAGATCGATATAAACCAGTCTAGGGTGCCTTTTATGCGGTGGAGATTGACCATCGCATTCCTAAAGCTGCAGGTGGGCTTGATACCCTTGGCACGGGAAGCGGCTCCCTGAATTTCGGGGGAATGGAGATGGCCCTGCTCCAGACTTGACCCAAGGGTAATACCCATTTCGGGTAAACAGTAACTGGTAGACGAAATTAACTCCAAGCAAAGTAGAATAGAGCTCAAAAGAATCAAACACTTTAAGTTTAATTCTGAATTTTTTTCAAATCCATAGACGTTTAACTTTCCATAGTTGTATGGAGAAATTTTGACCCTTATTTTCAATTTAGATAGAACGTTTAGTCAGTTTAGAAACGTTAAAAACTAGAGATTTATATTTTTTACCGATCCTCATCGAGTGAAGTTGATGGTATAAGTGAGCCTTCTTTAGAGGTGTCCATTAAGATGCAAACTGACCATCAGTCAAGTAAGGGAGCGACGCGGCTGCTAGCGGGAACTGGAAAGCTTTTGACGCGATCGACGGATCTTTGTTCTGCGTTGAAAGGTTTGGCTTCTTTGGCTACATCTGAGTTTGCTGATTTTTGTATTTTAGAACTCACCGAAACTGAGTTGCCTCAACACATCATTGTGGCTCATCGTGATCCTGAAAAACTTAATTTCGTACAAAAGTGGCGTGAGGACTGGCTCAACATTTGGGGCGATGGAAAAGGTCCACTTCAGGTTACGAAATCCTGCAAATCTGAAATCTATTCTCATGTCAGTTTGATGGCCCTCAAAAAGGACCTAGGGAGATTAAAATCGTCATCTCAAGGTTTCAATGTTAAATCTGTAATGATCGTTCCTCTTCTTGCCACGGGTCATGTCTACGGAACCATCACTTTTGGGGCTCTGTCGAAGCGAAAATTTCATAAATGTGATTTGTCCGTAGCGGAAGAAATGGGCAGACAGGGCGGAATGGCCATAGCTAATTCGCGACTATACAAAATTGCCAAAGTCGCTGAGGCGAATGCTGCCGAAGGTAAAGAGTTGTTTAGGACCCTATCAGAAACTCTCCCGCAACTTGTGTGGACTGCTTTTCCCGACGGTCGCTTGGACTACTTTAACAGCCGTTGGGAGGAGTATTGTGGCTATAAACCTAAAGACAACCCCCGTTTTTGGAAATCTATAATCCATCCTGACCATCTTGAGCCCATGTATAAAAAGTGGCACCATTCTTTAATTACCGGGACTCTGTATGAGTATATTTTGCCCATTAAAGACAGAAATGGAAATTACGTCTGGCACTTAAGCAGGGGATTTCCAACCAAAGACACCCAGGGGAATGTGATGAAGTGGTTTGGAGCCTGCACAAATATTGATTCTCAGAAGAGAGAAGAGGGACGAATTCAAAAGCTTCAAGATCTGACCTCGGCTCTATCTCGGGCGGTAACACAAAATGAAATTGGGGACGCTCTTCTTAGGAGGATCGTAAATTTGCCAGGAACAAAAGTTGCGGCCTTGGGGCTTTGTAAACTCAACGGGGATAAGGTTGAATTAGCCACAGCTTTTTATGAACCCCATAAAAAAAAGGTTCAAATTCTATTACCAAAAGAGGTCTCTTTAACTGATCCTGATCCTCTTTGCCTTTGCATTAAGGGTAAAAAGAAAATTGTTTTGGAGTCTAAGTCCGCTACGCTTTCTAAATTTCCTAGGCTTCGAGATATTGGCAGCCTTTGTGTCCTCCCTCTGATCTTTCAAAGCCGAACCCTCGGCGCATTGGCCATTCATTTTGATACTGAAGGAAAAGTGTCTGACGAGACTCAGGCCTTTCTCAATGCTGTAATTCATCTGACTTCGCAGGCGTTGGAAAGGGCCCGACTTTTTGAAAGTGAACTTCACTTGAGACATCGGGCAGAAGAAAACGAACAAAGGCTTAAATTTTTGGCGCTGGCGAGCACCATTTTATCCGAAAACCTGGATCACGAAAAGACATTGAAGAATATTGTTGCTCACGCAGTGCCTTATTTCTGCGACGGATGTTTTGTGGATCTCGTTAATGATGACGGGCAAATAGATCGCATCGCCGCTTCTTATTATGACTCAAAACAAGAGCAAATTCTTTTTGACTTTGTGAATGCTCACGAAAATCTCTATAAGTCTCCAACCTCTCAGGTTCTGGCTACTGGCGAATCCTTGCTTATGGATCTAGAGGAGGCCACCAACCTTGAGTTTGTGGCCCAAGGACGACCGGATATTTTGGAGATGGTAAAATCTCTGAATCCCAAATCTATAATTATGGTTCGGCTGGGCCCTAAAGAAAAACCGATTGGCGTGATGAGTTTTTTTACAAGTGTTTCTTGCCGAGTTTTCAACAGTGAGGACGTCTCCCTTGCCGAAGAGCTTGGCCGTCGCGCCACAATGGCCATTGAGAACGCACGCCTGTATGCGCAGGCGAGGGAAGCCGTTAAAATGCGTGATGAATTTCTTTCTATCGCCTCCCATGAGTTGAAAACACCTCTAACGTCGATATGTCTCCAGCTCCAGCTTGTAAAAAGAAACAAAGAGCTTCAGGGAAGCGAGAATCTCTTAAAGGCATTTGATGTTTTCGATAGCCAATCTACACGACTTTCAAAGCTAATTGATAGTCTGCTGGATATATCCCTCATTCAATCGGGTCGGTTATCCTTAGATTTAGAACTCCTAGATCTTTCTGAAATGGTCTTGCAGGTTGTGAACCGACTACCAATGGTAAATCGACCTCAACTGGATCTACAGCAAGGTGTGAAGGGCTACTGGGATAGATCCCGTCTCGATCAAGTCGTTATGAATTTGGTCAGTAATGCAATCAAGTACGGGAATAATAAGCCCACCAAGATATCGGTGGGTTCTACTGGCTCAACAGCTTTTATTTCAGTCCAAGATTTTGGAATGGGGATAGCGAAGCATGATCAATCCAGAATATTTGATCGCTTTCAAAGGGCTGTATCAGATCGAAGGACTTGGGGAATGGGACTTGGCCTCTACATTGCGAAGCAAATAATTGATTCCCACAAAGGTGTCATTAGACTTAAAAGTCAAATTGGAAAAGGCTCTATTTTCACGGTTGAGCTCCCCAAGGATACCATGAGTATCGTCAGATCAAATCCAATGGACGACGTCTCTCTTTCGCTTCATTAAGCTTGAGAATCTTAGCCAATATGTTCTAAGTATTATGTGTAATGGCGCAGATTCTAAGAACTGCGACCAAGTGTGAGTAGTACGGTTTTTATGAGGACTTGATCCATGGGACAGGTACCTAAGTATGGAATAGTTGGTGGCGGAGCTGTTGCTCAGCATTTTTGCCACTATTTTCAATTAGAAAATATTCCTTTCCAGAGTTGGAATAGAAATTCAGAAACCCCTCTACACCTCTCTTTAAATGCCTCTGACACTGTTTTACTTTTAATTCCTGATAGGGCCATTGACCCGTTCATCGAAGATAATTCATTTCTACAAAAATTTAAATTGATTCACTT
>Ga0207020_1118_pt1 | contig 14967 bp, 16 predicted proteins | sample Alteio_BWMinCont_48_FD_153500 | JGI IMG/M metagenome (GOLD analysis project Ga0207020, IMG submission 153500) | Enriched cells from forest soil in Barre Woods Harvard Forest LTER site, Petersham, Massachusetts, United States -... | ecosystem: Environmental > Terrestrial > Soil > Temperate forest >... | reverse complement strand
TCGAAATGACAAGTATTTTTTACTATTAACTGCCCACTCAAAACTGCAAACTCCCTACCTACAATGCTCCCCGCCATCTACATGAATAACTGTTCCATTTATCCAGGCCGCTTCATCGGTACAAAGCAGGTAGATAACATTAGCAACGTCTGTTGGTTTTGTCATTCTTCCAAATGGATTGCGTTTTGCGGCAGTTTCTAATAATTTGTCACTGTCGGGTATCCGCATTAGCGATGGTGTTTCGGTGATGCCGGCTTGTATCAAATTTGTTTTTAACCCATATTTACTTAGCTCAACCGCCATATAAGTGGTTAAACTTTCAAGCGATGATTTAGCTATTGATACAGCAGCGTAACCTTCCCAATATTTATTTGACCCCTCGCTTGTTAAGCCGATTATCCGGGCATCTGAATTAAAAAGATCGGCCTTTAATAATTCGCGCGCCCAATCCAGCATACTGGTCGACATAGCATAGGTGGTCAATTGTATATCGTCTATAGATAGCTCGGCGTTAGCTTCATCTGCCACCAAAGGCTTTAAATTCCCCCTGGCTATGGAGTGTAACAACAACTTAACGCCATGTTTTGGAATAGTTTTGACAATATTTTTAATAAACCCTTTGCGGGCAGTTTCATCCAGTGCATTAATATTAAATGGAGCTATGGTAACTTCATTTTCTTCGGCCAACTTTGAAAGTTTTCCTTTAAGTGATCTTTCAGAAACAGCTAATTCTCGGTAAAGTACCACACTGTTCATGCCATATTGCGACAATTTTTCAACTGCAGCCAGTCCAAATCCGCTCGACCCGCCAAGTACAATGGCCCAACAGCCCGAAAATTGCTTATTATTTTTATGCACGGTGTTTATTTAATTGGGTAATATATAAATAGTTGGTTTGTTTTAAAAGCTTAACATTATATTAATATCCATTTTGGGTATATATTATTCCAAAAATGGTTGAGTTTATAATAACCTAAGATCCAAAAATAAGCGAAATCTTGTTAACGACAGACACACCCGCCCATAGCTTAGTTTAAATTTTTATATTTGTGAGATACCCGTTATCATCCTTTTATGAAACTAAAAATAATATTTGCCCTGGCTTTTATATTTTTCAATGCGGTTTCGCAGGGCAGGCCTTCATCGTCAAAATTTGATAAGGCGGCATTTTATGCCATCATAAAATCGGGTGATAAAGAAGAGATTGATAATGAGCTTACCATTGTAACCACATCAACCATACCCGAAAAAGAGGCTTATGAAGGTTTTTTACTAATGCGCAAAGCTGGAATAACAGGTAAGCCTGCCGAAAAATTAAGATTGTTTAAGCAGGGGCGTATTAAACTGGAAACGGCGCTAATGAATGACAGCGAAAACGCCGAGTATCATTTTTTACGTTTGATAATTGAAGAAAAAGCACCTAAAATAGTAAAGTATCACAACGATCTTGAAGCCGATAAGCAGATAGTTCAAAAAGCCTATAAAAGTTTATCCCCAGTTGTACAGCAAGCCATTATGGATTACAGTAAAAATTCAAAAATATTGCACGAACAAGATTTTTAATTTTTAAAGCACGATGAGTAAAAAGGTACTGGCTATTTATTACACGCAATCCGGCCAATTGGGCGAGATCATTGATAACCTAACCGCGCCGCTGGTTGAAGCAGGTATATCAGTAGAAAAAGTTCGGGTCAAACCAGTAAAAGATTATACTTTCCCCTGGACCGGCGACAGCTTTTTTAGCGTAATGCCCAACTGCCAGTTAGATGTACCTGTAGAACTGGAACCATTTGAACTAAAAGAATCCAATTACGACCTGGTTGTCCTGGGTTACCAAGCCTGGTTCCTGTCGCCCAGCATCCCGTTCAATTCATTAATGAATTCACCCGCTTTAAAAACGGTTTTAAAAAACACCCCGGTAATTACGGTTACCGGTGCCCGCAATATGTGGTTAAGCGCGTTTGTGAGAGTTAAGAAACTGATCCGCGCAGCGGAAGCAAAACATGTGGGGAACATAGCTTTGGTGGATACGCACCCCAACCCGGTTAGCTTTGTTACCATCTTCCATTGGATGCTGCATGGAAAAAAAGACAAATATCTAAACATTTTCCCCCCTCCGGGTGTTCCTGCTGCGGACATAGCACATACCAAAGTATTTGGCGAAAGCGTTTTAATTCATCTGAATACAAATAACTGGGATGGATTGCAAGACGATCTGAATAGGGATAAAGCTGTGGTACTGAACTATAATTTAATGGTTATCGAGTCTACAGCCAGTAAGATATTTAGGGTTTGGGCCAATTTTATTGCCAAACGAAAAAATAAATTACCGTGGATAAGAGCCTTTAAATATTACTTATTAATTGCTTTTTTTGTAGGCGCGCCAATTTTGATAACGCTCGATGGTATATTTTTCAGGTTTTTTACCCCTAAACGTATCAGGGCCAAAAAACAATATTATTTAAATTTAAACTAAGACATGCCTGTTTATATCAATAAAACTTCCTCTTATTTCCCCAACGAACCCGTGGCTAATGATGACATGGAGCTGTACCTGGGTTATATCAATGGTAAACCTTCCAAGTCAAAAAGCATTGTATTACGCAATAATGGCATTATAAACCGTTACTATGCGTTGGAAAAAGGCGGTAAATCAACCCATACCAATGCCCAAATGACAGCATTGGCGGTGAAGGAGTTGTTTGATAATAATCCCGAAGAGCTAAAGAAGATGGAACTGTTGTCATGTGGCACGTCCTCTCCCGACCAAATGATGCCAAGCCACGGCGTAATGACCCACGGCTGGCTACCCGAAGCGGAAGCGATAGAAGTAGTTTCACCCGCTGGCGTATGCTGCGCGGGTATGCATGCCTTAAAATATGCTTATCTGTCCATTAAAACAGGTGATGTGAAATTGGCTGTAGCTACAGGGTCTGAACGATTTTCGGGCTTGTTGGTATCTGATGTTTTTGAAGAAGAGGCCCATAAATTAGCCGAACTCACCGATAACCCATACATCGCTTTTCAAAAAGACTTTTTACGGTGGATGCTGTCCGATGGTGCCTCGGCATTTTTGATGACGGATAAACCCAACGAAGATGGTATCAGCTTAAGAATAGAGTGGATAGAAGGCGTATCCTACGCCAATGAAATGGATACCTGTATGTACATGGGCGGCGATAAACAGCCCGATGGTTCTCTGAAAGGCTTTATGGATTATACACCTGAAGAAATCATGAACCAATCTATCTTCAGCGTTAAGCAGGACATTACTTTGTTAAGCGATAACATTGTTGCGCTTGGCGGCAAAAAAATAAAAGAGATATTAGACAGGAGAGGAATTACCGCAAAAGACATTGATCATTTTTTACCGCATATATCAAGTAACTTTTTTAGAAGTAAGATCTATGATATGGTAGAGATCTACGGCGGTGGTATCCCTTATGATAAATGGTTCATTAACTTGTATACCGTAGGGAACGTTGGCGCCGCATCAGTTTACCTGATGATAGATGAACTATTCAACAGCGGGAAATTGAAAAAAGGCGAAAGCATATTATTATTGGTGCCTGAAAGCGCCCGTTTCTCTTATATGTACGCCTTGTTAACGGTTGTTTAATTACCCCATTTTCTGTAATCATGAAAAAGGAAGATGTTCCGCAGGATGTAAGCGCTTTGGGTAAATTAACCACCGAAGTTTGCTATGCTACGGACAGCTCGGGCAAATATGTAGCCACCCAAAGCCGGGGATGGGAGGTTAAAATAACTGCGTTGGACACTGCCTGGGAAGATATTGAAGGGCGCATCGCGACAGCAAAACAAAAGGTTTTAAATCAGGAAGCCAGTCCGTTATTGTTTTTTATGGAACAGGGACTGATGGATATCAATTTATTAGCAGATTATACCGGCTTTTGGAAATGGCAGATCAGGCGCCATTTAAAACCCGAAGTGTTTAAGAAACTGTCCGACAAGAAGCTGCAACGTTACGCCGAAGTTTTTAACGTAAGCGTAGAACAATTTAAAAACGGGGAAGTGAATGGAGCTTAATTTTAATCATATCCAGGCTGCCCATTGCGAAAACGGTGTTACTACCAGTTTATTAAAAAATATCGGCGTTAAACAAATTACCGAGCCATTGGCATTTGGTATCGGCGCGGGTTTATTCTTTGTTTATATCCCTTTTCTAAAAATAAATAACGGGCCGGTAATTGCCTTTCGCACGCTGCCCGGGTTGATCTTTAAACGTACCTGTAAAGCATTGGGTATTCCCGTTATCCGCAAAAAATTCAGCTCGCGCGAAAAGGCAGAAGCATTTTTAAAGGATCGTTTGGCCGAAGGAATGCCTGTTGGATGCCAGGTAGGGGTTTATTATTTAACGTATTTCCCAAAGGAATACCGCTTCCATTTTAACGCGCATAACTTAATTGTATATGGCAAGGAAGATGATAACTACCTCATCAGCGATCCGGTGATGGAAACGCCTACCACCTTAACCAGCTATGAGCTGGAGCGCGTGCGGTTTGCCAAAGGGGCTTTAGCGCCCCGGGGGCAATTATATTACCCGGTTGAGGGCAAACCCGTAACCGATGATCAAATAAAACGGGCCATAAAAAGCGGTATCGAAAAAAACGTACGTAACATGTTGACTATTCACGGATCAATTACTGGGGTACGCGGCATAAAATTTACGGGAAACCGCATAAAAAATTGGCGCGACAAATTAGGGCCGAAGCAGGCCGGGCTATATTTGGCGCAGTTAGTACGCATGCAGGAAGAAATTGGCACAGGCGGGGGAGGATTCAGGTATATTTACGCGGCATTTTTGCAGGAGGCACATGCCTATAACCAGATGGATGAGCTATTAGACATTTCGAACCAGTTTACAAAATCGGGCGACCTTTGGCGCACGGCTGCCGCACAAGCTGCCGGAATTTATAAGGGCCGGATAGGCAGCCAGGAAGATTTTAATACCATGGGCAACTATTTATTAGAAATTGCCGATATAGAGAGGGAAGCCTTTATGGCGTTAAAGAATTTAAAATGGCGGTAGTGGACGATTTCGCGGTAAATATAACAGACATGGGTTTCCGGTACCCGGATAATGACGTGGTGTCGTTTTCAAAACTCAATTTGAAAATTGCGAAGGGCGAGCGTTTTGGGTTATTTGGCCCAAATGGTGCCGGCAAAACTACTCTAATGAATTTAATGACCGGTGTTTTGCAGGTTGATGAAGGTAAGATAACCTTGTTTGGGAATGACATCGGGCATCAAAAAAATGAAGTGAACAAGCTGTTTGGTTTTGTGCCGCAGGATTTTTCTTTTTACCAGGAATTATCGCCTGTTGAGAACCTGGAGTTTTTTGGCGCATGGTCAGGGTTAAACAGCTATGAAATCAGGCACCGGAGCAACGAGCTTTTACAAATACTGGGGCTGGATGATGTGCGTGATAAGCAGGTAAAGAAATTTTCGGGTGGGATGAAACGCAGAGTAAACCTGGCTATAGGGGTTATTCATAAACCCGCCGTGTTATTTTTAGATGAACCTACCGTAGGAGTGGATGTGCAAACACGTCATGCCATTATCGAATATTTGCGGGTATTAAATGACAATGGTACCACGTTGATCTACACCTCACATCAGTTAAACGAGGCACAGGGATTATGCGAGCAGGTGGCGATGATCGACGACGGAAAAATAATTGCCCAGGGTAATATTGATAATTTGTTGGCCGAGCATAAACAGAAAAGCCTGGAAGCCTTATTTATAAACTTAACGGGTAAGGAGCTGCGCGACTGATGTTTAAATTATTAGCAACCATACAAAAAGACATTCGCGTTTTATTGCGCGACAAGGTGGGCATTGCGTTGATGTTTGTTATGCCCATCATATTGGTGATTGTAGTAACCAGCATACAAAACAGCACGTTCGAGCTGGTGAGCAAAAACAAGCTGCCGATTTTAATTTATAACCAGGATACCGGGAAATCAAGCCTGCAAATGATTAAGGCTATTGGCAACATTGGTATGTTCAAAGTGTCGCAAACTTCGAAAGGCGAAACAAATATAGTCGATGCCATGCATCACAGCGATGCGATGCTGGGGATTGTTATTCCTGCCAATTTCTCGGCAAAAGTAGAAGCCAAATCAAAAAGTGTTTCGGATAAAGCAATGGCCAGTTTTGGTTTAGGCGATTCAACCAAAAAAGCGGCTGTCGGTGACGTCGACCCGCTTATCTTATATTATAATCCGGTTTTGCAGGAGTCGCTGCGCCTGTCTGTTAAAGGGGCGTTGCAAAGCTCACTGCAAATGGTAGAAAGTCGTGAAACGCTTAGAACGCTTTATTTCTCCATCAACGAAAAGGAGCTGCCGGAAAAATTGGAGAATGATATGCTGAATAACCGTACACCGATAAGTGAGGTTCCGGTTTCAAAAGACGGTACTAAAAGCACACCCAACTCTACCCAACATAACGTACCTGCGTGGACCATTTTCGCCATGTTCTTTGTGATCATGTCGTTGGGTGGGAGTGTAGTGAAAGAAAAAGTGAGCGGCAGCTATATCCGATTAAAAACGCTGCCCACGAGTTATCATGTCGCGCTGATATCTAAACAGGTTGTTTTTTTAGGCGTTACACTGCTACAGGCGGCAGTTATATTTTCGATGGGCATATGGCTGTTTCCTTATATCGGTTTACCGGCTTTAAACCCGCCAACCGATGTATTGGCGCTGGTGATTACCACGTTGATTTGCGGCTGGTGTGCGGTAAGTTATGCCATTTGTGTTGGTGTATACGCTGATACCCAGGAACAAAGTAACGGCTTTGGTGCGGTGTCTATCGTTATATTGGCGTGCGTTGGCGGATTAATGGTGCCCAGTTTTGCTATGCAAGGAGCGTTTAAAACTGCTGCAGATATATCGCCCATGCACTGGTGCCTTGAGGCTTATTATACCTTATTTTTAGAAGGTGGAAAATTAAAGGATATTTTAGATAACCTTGTACCTTTGTTTGTGATCACCTTAGTGATCCAGTTTGTTACTTATTTAGGATTAAAAAGAAAAAATTTAATATAGATCAATGGAAAAAGAAGCACTAAAGGCACAGTTGAAAACACAGATCATCCAGTTTTTAAATTTAACCGATTTGACACCCGCCGATATAAAAGACGACGAGCCGCTTTTCGGCGATGGCCTGGGCCTCGACTCTATTGATTCATTGGAATTGATCATGCTGCTTAAAAAAGAATACGGCATAACTATCCAGGATCCTAAAGAAGGCCGCAAGGCATTGGTAGATATTAACACCATGGCCGATTATATTGAGGCTAACGGGAAGAAATAAAAAACTTTGTCATTGCGAGGAACAAGCGTCGGGCTGTGTGTCGGCGTGACGAAGCAAACTCGTCGCTGTCTTGATGAAGCAGCATCGCAGAGTTTACGAATGCCACCCAATACTTAAGTCATTCCAATCCGGATTTGTACTTACAATTAAATCGATTTTCTTTTGCCTTGAGCCCCCTTTTAATTGTTTCTCTCTGGCAATGGCATCATGTACCCATTGAAATTCCTCATAATAAACCAATTTATCACAATCATACCTTGAAGTAAATCCCCGATAAACCTTTTCTTTATGTTGCCAAATGCGTTGCTCTAAATTACTGGTAACGCCAATATATAATACCGTATTTACTTTATTGGTAAGAATGTAAACATAATACTGGTAGGTTTTCATAAGCCAATATTATTAAAATTCTCTTTTTATTAAAAATTGTGTTGGGAATGGCGACGAGTTTGCTTCGTCGCTCCCACACTTATTCCGACGCTTGCTTCTCGCAATGACAAAGTTTTTTAGGTGTTTCTATCAAGCTTATAAATTGTTAAATTTACAACGATGAAACACCAACTGGTAATCCTTATTTTCGCTGCAATAGTGACGCTATTCACCGCCTGCCACAGAAATGACAACTTTACCACCGAAAAATGGAAAAGCGGCGACGGGCTTCAGTTCCCGTTGCGAAATGAGATATTGGATGACTTGATTAAAACACACCCGCTAAAAGGGATGACCTATAAACAGGTGCAACACCTTTTAAGCTACCCCGATGGCCGGGATTCGGTAAGTTTTTATTACCAGATCATTGAAACCTACAACAACCTGGGCAAACGAAAATATATCAAGAACCTGGTGCTTTATATGAAAAAAGATTCGGTTATTACCGGCTTTAAAGTAGTTGAAAAGAGCTTTAAAAAGCCTGAATAGTTAAAATATAGCTTCGGCAATACGCTTTGTTGGCCCCGGGTTACCCATGGTATAAAAGTGTAGTACCGGCGCACCTATTTTGATCAACTCTTTACATTGGTTGATCATCCATTCAATACCAACTTCTTTTACTTCTGCTTCCGATTTGCAGGCATGCACCGCGTCGCTTAACGCATCAGGCATATCAATATGAAATATCTTAGGCAGGTTGATCAGTTGTTTGGATGAGGTGATTGGTTTTAACCCGGGAATGATTGGGACATTTATTCCGTTTGCACGGCAGTTATTTACAAATTCCTGGTACTTGCTGTTATCATAAAACATTTGGGTTACAATGAAAGTGGCACCGTTATCTATTTTCTGTTTCAGATATTTAAAATCAGTTTTTAAGTTAGGTGATTCAAAATGCTTTTCGGGATAACCGGCCACGCCAATACAAAAATCTGATTTAACCGACTCATGATCTTCATGCAGGTATTTACCTTTGTTCATGTTTACCACCTGCTCTAACAGATCAGTCGCATAGTTATGTCCACCAGGGGTAGGTATAAATGAAGATTCTGTTCTGCGGGCATCACCACGCAATACCAACACATTTTCGATACCTAAAAATTGCAGATCGATCAATGCGTATTCGGTTTCTTCTTTAGTAAATCCGCCACAAATTAAATGCGGAACAGCGTCAACTTTATATTTATTCATAATGGCCGCGCATACGGCAACCGTTCCCGGGCGTTTGCGGTAGCTTACTTTTTCCAGCAAACCATTAGCATGCTCTTTATAAACATGATCCTCGCGTGAAGAGGTCACATCAATGAAAGGCGGTTTAAATTCCATTAAGGGATCAATGGCATTATAGATGCCCTGGATGCTTTGGCCTTTAATAGGTGGTAAAAGTTCAAACGAAAAAAGTGTTTTGCCTTTGGCGTTTGCTATATGTTCGGTAATTTTCATTTTTGTTTCGGGTGGCGTGTTGCGTGTAGCGTATTAATTTTTTTCTAATTGTGATTTATAATAATTTATCATACCTGCTAATAGCTTTCTAACTATTTCAAGCTGATTCAATAGTTGATCTAAAATCTCTTTACTTAAAAAGCCAAGGTCAAAAGACAAATATAGCTGTGTCTCTAATTCATATGCAGAACCGCGAGCAATAAAAAAGAATTGCAAAGTATCTTTACGATGATTTCTCCCACTTCCTTCGGCGATATTGGATGGTATGGAAACTGTCGAACGCTTAATTTGCGACAACAAACCAAATGTTTCTTCTTTCGGAAAGCCGGACAAATTAGTATAAACTAGCTTTACTAATATTCTTGCTTCTTTCCATGCATCTAAATCAGTGTATATCATTATACTTGATAGTTTTTACAAACGCTACACGTCACTCGCCACCGGTCACAAATTAATAATTCAAATTCGGACCCAACCATCTTTCAACTGTTTCTACGGACATATTTTTCCGTACCGCGTAATCTTCAATCTGATCCTTGCTAATTTTTCCCAGTCCAAAATATCTCGACTGCGCATGCGCAAAATAAAATCCGCTTACTGATGCTGCCGGTGTCATGGCCAGGCTTTCGGTTAACTGCATGTGCGCATTATCCTCAGCTTTAAGCAGCTCAAACAATGTGATCTTCTCCGTATGTTCCGGGCAGGCAGGATACCCCGGTGCCGGACGAATACCCTGGTACTCTTCTTTTATCAGTTCTTCGGTACTGAGCTCTTCATTGTTGGCATAGCCCCAGTATTCTTTACGTACCAGTTCGTGCATTTTCTCAGCAAATGCTTCCGCTAACCTGTCGGCAAGCGCTTTGGCCATGATGCTGTTATAGTCGTCGTAATCCTTTTCAAATTTAGCTACCAGCTCATCACAGCCAATGCCGGTAGTTACCGCAAATCCACCAAAGTAATCAGCAACGCCACTTTCTTTTGGTGCAATAAAATCCGACAAGGCATAATAAGGTTCGCCTTTTACTTTTTCAGACTGTTGGCGCAGGGTATGTATACGTGTAAGTAGTTGCTTACGGGTTTCATCGGTATATAATTCTATGTCATCGCCCGCACTATTAGCCGGCCAAAAACCGATAACACCATTGGCCTGCAACAGGTTTTCTTTTACGATCTTATTTAACAGTACCTGCGCGTCATCATACAGTTTCTTCGCCTCAACACCTACAAACTTATCATCAAATATTTTAGGGAAACTACCGCGCAGTTCCCAGGTATGGAAGAATGGTGTCCAATCGATATAAGGTACCAGTTCCGCTAAAGGATAGGCTTCAAAAACCTTGGTACCGGTGAAGGCAGGCTTAGGAGCAACATTATTCAGATCTATCTGGAACTTTGAACCACGAGCCTCTGCCAAGCTTACAAAACGTTTGTCCGATTTTTTATTCGCATGTGCTTCGCGGGCCTTTTCGTATTCGTCTTTTATACCTTGTATATAGCCGTCGCGGTTATCACGGTTCATCAAATTACTGCAAACCGTAACGCTGCGCGACGCATCTAAAACATGTATAGCTGCGCCTGAATAATGCGGGGCGACCTTTACAGCTGCATGAATGCGCGAAGTTGTAGCGCCGCCGATAATCAATGGAATAGTAAAGCCTTCCCGCTCCATCTCCTTGGCAAAATGCACCATTTCATCCAGCGACGGAGTAATTAGTCCACTCAAACCAATAATGTCAACTTCCTGTTTTTTAGCTTCCTCAATGATCCGTTGCGCCGGAACCATTACGCCCAGGTCTATCACCTCGAAATTATTACAGGCTAATACTACGCCCACTATATTTTTCCCGATATCATGTACATCGCCTTTTACGGTAGCCATTAAAACCTTGCCTGCATTGGCGCGGCTTCCGCTCGAATCCTCACCGGCATCAATAACCCTTTGTTTTTCCAGCTCGATAAATGGCAGTAAATAAGCCACGGCCTTTTTCATTACCCGTGCCGATTTTACTACCTGTGGTAAAAACATTTTCCCGGCACCAAATAGATCACCTACAATATTCATCCCGTCCATTAACGGGCCCTCAATTACTTCAAGCGGTTTGGCGTAGGCCTGCCTGGCTTCCTCCACATCGTCGTCCAGGTATTCAATGATACCTTTTACCAGCGCGTGCGATAAACGCTCGGCAACAGGCGCTTTGCGCCACTCTTCGTCACGTATAACTTCTTTCCCTTTACTCTTTATGGTATCGGCATATTCAACCAATCGTTCAGTAGCATCGTCCCTGCGATTCAGCAATACATCTTCAACCAATTCTAATAATTGTTTATCAATTTGTTCGTAAACTTCCAGCATACCGGCGTTTACAATACCCATATCCATGCCCGCTGCTATAGCGTGATACAGGAAAGCCGAGTGCATCGCCTCGCGCACTACATTATTGCCGCGGAAAGAGAAAGATATATTACTTACTCCACCGCTTACTTTGGCCAATGGGAGGTTTTGTTTGATCCAGCGGGTGGCTTCAATAAAATCAACCGCGTAGTTATTATGTTCTTCTAATCCCGTTGCCACGGTTAATATGTTTGGGTCGAAAATAATATCCTGTGGCGGGAAACCCACCTCGTTTACCAATATATCATAAGAGCGCTGGCATATTTCCTTACGTCGCTCCAAACTATCAGCTTGTCCCGTTTCGTCAAAAGCCATCACAACGGTTGCTGCACCATAGCTTAATATTTTACGGGCGTATTCTTTAAATTTTTCTTCGCCTTCTTTTAGCGAGATGGAATTTACAATACCCTTACCCTGTATACATTTCAAACCAGCTTCAATAACCGTCCATTTGGATGAATCGATCATAATAGGTAGTTTGGAAATATCAGGCTCGGAAGCTACCAGGTTCAAAAACTTAACCATCACGGCCTCCGAATCGATCATCCCCTCATCCATGTTGATGTCGATCACCTGCGCGCCGCCTTCAACCTGTTGCAATGCAACTGCTAAAGCAGCTTCGTAATCTTCGGCTAATATCAGTTTAGAGAACTTTGGTGAGCCGGTAATGTTGGTACGCTCGCCCACATTCACAAAAATGCTTTCGGGAGTTATGGTAACCGCTTCCAGGCCGCTTAACCGTAGATCGGGTTCTATTTTAGGTACTAAACGCGGCGAATATTTAGCCGCTTTTTCTGCAATACATTGAATATGTTCGGGAGTTGTACCACAACAGCCGCCCACAATGTTTACCATGCCCGCTTTCATGAAATCATCTACCTGGTGTGCAGTTTCATGCGCCGTTTCGTCGTATTGACCAAACTCGTTTGGTAACCCTGCATTGGGATAAGCCGAAATAAATACATCTGCCTTTTGAGAAAGTTCTTCCAGGTGTGGGCGCATTTCTTTCGCGCCCAAAGCGCAGTTTAACCCTACGGATAATAAATTGGCGTGACGCACAGAGTTCCAGAATGCTTCAACTGTTTGTCCTGAAAGTGTACGACCGGAAGCATCAGTAATAGTACCCGATATCATGATCGGTAAATGTTTCCCGCTTTCATTCGCGTAACGATTGATCGCAAATAAAGCCGCTTTAGCGTTTAACGTATCAAATATGGTTTCAACCAATAGCATGTCAGATCCACCATCAACCAAACCTCTAACCTGGTCGTAATAGGCACTGGCCAGGTCATCAAAAGTAACCGCGCGATAACCGGGATCATTTACATCCGGCGACAAGGAGGCTGTACGATTGGTTGGGCCAACTGCACCAGCTACAAAACGTGGCTTATCCGGGTTTTTTTTTGCGTGTATTCGTCAGCTACTTCGCGGGCAATTCGTGCGCCTTCAAAACTTAATTCGTAGGCCAGTTCTTCCAGGTGATAATCCGCTAATGATATGACCTGCGTGCTGAAAGTATTGGTTTCAATAATATCGGCACCTGCATCCAAATATTCGGCATGAATAGCTTTTATGATATCCGGGCGGGTAATATTTAACAGGTCGTTATTGCCTTGCAGATCAGAAGCATGGTCACGAAACCGCTCACCGCGAAAATCTTTCTCGGTGAGTTGATACCGCTGTATCATGGTACCCATGGCCCCGTCAATTACGAGTATACGTTTTTCTAATTCTTTTTTTATATCCATTTTATGTATCAAGTAGTGAGTATCAAGTATCAAGTACGTAAACACGCCATGATCAAATTATTGAAGTACACAAAATCTTGCTACTTACTACTAATTACTTGATACTATAACTGCTTATATCGAAAAGTCGGGTGGTAAATTGACTTTCGCTTATCTGTCTTACCGCTTTTGAAAGCTGATAAGTAGAATTTAGCACCTTGTAAAGCACAGGTTGCTAAGACATCGCAGGGTCCAATCCCTCCGTCTTTCTCTATAAGCAGTGCAAAGGTGCATAATAAAGTTGTAAAGTGCAAGGGTGCCTTCCGGAAGGATCTGTGCAGCTAAGGCCACTTTAAATTTTCTTTACATAAAAAAGACCACTCATGTTAATGAGCGGTCTTTTTTATTAAGTCTTTTGATTATTATCTTCTTCTGCCAAATACGCGTAACAGCATCAGGAACAAGTTAACAAAGTCAAGATATAAGGTCAATCCACCCATTAGGGCCATTTTTTTAGCTGATGCATCACCATATTCAATTCCGGCGCCTATGCGTTTTAACTTCTGAACATCATAAGCAGTTAAACCCACAAATACGGCCACACCAACATACGATATGATCATATCTAAACCGCTGCTATGTAAGAACATGTTTACTAAGCTGGCTATGATTATGCCGAATAACAACATGATCATGATAGAACCGAATTTAGTTAAGTCCTGATGCGTAATATAACCCGCAACAGCCATTACACCAAAAAGGAGGGATGCTGTTAAAAATACGCCGGTTACAGAACTTGCAGTGAACGCCAACAATATAAAGCTTAAACTCATGCCCATTACAACTGCATAAGCGATAAACAGTAATGCCAGTACGCCATAGGATAGGCGATTAAAGCCAAATGAAATTACCAATATGAAAATAAGCGGTGCAAACATCACTATAGTACCTAAGCCGGTATTGCCACCGGTAACAGGGTCCCTAAGCACACTATATAATGAAGGGTCATTGGCAAATAAATAAGCGCAGAAGGCCGATATGCCCAGGGCCACAAACATCCATAAAAAAACGTTTGCTATAAATTTACGTGATGCGTCGGCATCGGTTAATTGTACTACGTTTTGATAAGCGTAGTTGGTATTATTACTTTCCATTTTTAAATTTTAATTTTTTGGTATACAAATTTAATTATTAGATGCGAGATTTTGGAAATAGTTTATTCGAAATAACCATTTCAATTCTCATGCCTCAAAGCTAATTAAGCCTTTTTGTCAGTTGCTCTTCAACTAACTTGTACAGTTGCAGGGGTTTTAGCGACCGCCAGTTCATATCGTCCAATACACCACCAAAGTTAATATAGTAATCAATATTGTTGCGCTTAAACTCTTCAATTACATGCTCCCTGAAGTTGATTCCGGCTATCCAACCATCCTCCACATCCTGGAACCATTCTTCATAATAGCAATCATCGCTGGAGTGGAAGTTCAAAACATTTTCACCGATCAGGATAAACTGGTTAATGCCATTGTCTATCATCAGCTCTAATATCTCACGTTTCAACAACATGATGTCGTTGTTAATGGCATCGTTCCACTCGCCAATAAACTCAATTATAGCATATGAACGTTCGTAATCGGC
>Ga0207020_1117_pt1 | contig 15144 bp, 19 predicted proteins | sample Alteio_BWMinCont_48_FD_153500 | JGI IMG/M metagenome (GOLD analysis project Ga0207020, IMG submission 153500) | Enriched cells from forest soil in Barre Woods Harvard Forest LTER site, Petersham, Massachusetts, United States -... | ecosystem: Environmental > Terrestrial > Soil > Temperate forest >... | reverse complement strand
TAACTACCTAAAAAAAAGGGGGGTAGATAGTGGAGTGCACTAAATGTTCAGGCCTTATGATTGAGCAATCATTTTTCGACCATTTTATAAATTTTGACGGGTGGAAATGTTTAAATTGTGGTAAAGTAATAACACGTAAAGAAAAAACTATAGAGCTTGATGCCTTTAGCCTCTTTTACCAACAACAAAAATGCAACACAAATAAGAATAACTTGTAAACAATAACTCAACAACATGCCTCTTTTTTTAACCGCGCATACTACCTATTCTTCAGTTCACCTGGGTGTCTTTGATGGGAGGCATCTCTTGCAAGAGGCTCAGGAAGAAACAAAGTTCGCGAGCAGAAACTATGTTCTCCTTGTGCAAAATCTTATGTTGCAAGCAGGCATACAGCTCCATGATCTTGATTTTATTGCCGCCTCTAGCGGACCGGCCCCCTTTACGACATTACGAGTTTCTCTTGCCTCACTTAATGGCCTTGCATTTGCTCGTCAGATACCGCTGGTGGGAGTTAACGGACTAGAGTGCTTTACCCTTGAGCAAAAAGATGATATCTATAGCCAAACACTTGTTCTTTTAAATGCCTTTGCTGGCGATCTGTACGTCGGATTGTACGACACTTCAGCGCAGCGCGTTATCGCAATAAAATGCATGCCATTCGCACTGCTCGCCGATTTCATCCGAGAAAAAAATAGCACGATAAAATGCGTTGGCGGTGGTGCAGAGCTTTATAGAGAGCAGCTATGCAAGCTTAATCCCCTTCTCTCTATTCCTGAGGATAATCCCGCGACCTGCTCACTTCAATCGGTTGCTTTACACGGCCTACAACAATGGAATACAGACACTCGCATCTGGCGTAGGCAGCTTATGCCCCTTTATTTAAAAAACCATCCAGTCCAGAATAGTTTATAAACTACGAATAATCCCCACACTTAATGTTGCAGCCTGCACGGCCCGCAGTACAGTGGACGTAAGCCTTACTGCTACAAAACCGTTCTGGCCAGCACAGACCAATTCTTCATCTGTCAGACCAGCTTCGGGACCAATCAGGACCGTTATTTCTTTACCTTTTTCTTGCATACGCCCCTTAATGAAATCGATACACGATACCCCATGAGGATCGGCTACAAGATTCACCTGATTACTTTTTTCTCCTCTTAGATGTTCAAAAATATCCTGATAGGAAATAGCTTTGCGAATAATCGATAAACCATAATTTTTAGATTGCTCAGCTGCAGCAATCATTGTAGCATAAAGACGCTCATACTCTTTAGTCGTGATTTCCTGACGTGATGTACGTGTTGAAACAAGCTGAATAGCGGTTACGCCCATCTCCGTTGCATTATATACAGCCTCTTCGAGCATAGCTTTTTTTAAAAGAGGAAGTAAAAGAGTAATTTTTACCTCGTAAGGCTTCTGCGTATTAATCTCTTGTATATAAAGAGTGATAGCCTTCTTGCTCAAAGAAACAATATGAGCTTCCAATACAATAAGACCATTAAAGAGAATAATTTTTTCTCCCTCATTCATACGCAAAACTGTCTTAATACGGTGTGCAAGCTCTTGATCTGAGAGCACTAATCTATCGTATCGATTAATAGGGGAAAAAGAGTGAAGAGAAGAAGCATACAGCGCAAAGATATGTGATTTTTTCATAACTGGCATGCTTATAACAGCACCCTTATTTTTGCATAAAGATTTTCTTCAAGATAGTGATTCACTTGTGCCATATAGCGACTTGCCGTTCTCCATATGATCCAGACTTTCATAGCGGCTATGCATGCATATCTTTGCACATTGCTCATAGGTGCCATTGCGGGAATAACTGGCTCAGGACCATCATCTTCATCAAAAAAACTTCCATCTGCACTACTAACGTCGCATAGAGCAGAGTAATCTGAAACTATTTCAGGCGATTCTGCGCGAGAACTATGCGTGCATACAAGCGCAAGCATATACATACATACTATTATTCTCTTTTTCATACTTTTCCTTAACATCGTGATACCTATCAACAGAGTATAAATGACTCAAGCAAAAAAAACTACACTTCCCTCTCTTTCTTCTTTAATGCGAAAATGGTATGCTTTTTGCAACTAATTCTTTTTTTACTCCTACTGGATACCACTGCAATGACAATCGAGACAAAGGGACTGGCGCTCTCATTTCTTAGCACTCTCATGTTCCTTCCTGCAACCGCTCTAAGCATGGACAAAAAAGCAGATGTGTGGCCTGAAGAAAAAGTGACGTATGATTCGCAAGAAGCATTGACTGATCGAATTATTAGGCCCTCTATTCCCTTGCCCGGATTTTTTATTTTGTATCAGCTGTACGATATGAAGAAAGAAAAAGAAGAGAATTTCTGGAAACAACGCCGACAGCAACTCTGGGATGCACTAATGAAGCTCCATCAAAACGACATCAATGATTTTAATGAACAAACTCATAGCACACTACTGATCGACATTATTATGCTAGCTGACGAAAAAATGAGGCCCTCTGATGTCTCTTCTCTAGTCCGGCGCGCACTTGACTCGGGAGCTGACCCTGACCAGTATATAATAGGCAGAAAATCTCCTTTGCATGTCGCATTAGATAGAAACAACCTAGCAATTGCCGAAATTCTTCTTACGCGCGGCGCACACCCAAATAGCAATGATATGTTGAAGAGATTTCAGAACAACGAGAGCGCAGGCACTCTTTTATGGACATACTCTAGAAACTTAGCCGAGCCTGCAATTTTTCCAGGAATTCCAGATCCCTTAGAAGGCTATTCTCGAGCTTTGCTCTTTTCATAATATGTTCGTTTAAAAAATAAGCATAAAAAAAGCACCTTTTTCAGGTGCTTTTCTGTGTGTCTGGCTGGGGCGAGAGGATTCGAACCTCTGATCCCCAGAGCCAAAACCTGGTGCCTTACCGCTTGGCCACGCCCCAATATCTTTTGATGTCAATTTTATACTAGTTCAATTGCTGGCGAGCTATGAACGGTTACTATAACTTTATTATACTCTTTAATTATAGATTCTTCAATAGCAACTCGCATTTCCGAGTTAAGAGGATGGACTATATCTCTAAAAGTCCCATCTTTACGTTTTCTCGATGGCATTGAAACGAAGAGCCCCTTGACTCCTTCTATAACTTTAAGATCTCGCACTATAAATGCATTCTCAAAGACAATAGTAGCATAAGCTTTGAGTTTGCCATTTTCTAGTGACGGGTATACGGTAACTTCTGTTATTCTCATTGGGACAATCCTGTAGAGTAGCTCTAATAATATGAACTAGAGTAGTATTACGCTAAAGCAACAACTGATCATAAGTCTAGGCAGAACTTATAGGTTTGTCAAATGTAAAAATAACTTTTTTTATTTTCTCAAATTCTTTTTTGAGCAGCTCTCAATTTTGCTGACCGGCACGATGGATTCGCACTAATTTCCGACACACTTCCCGTTACTATTTTTGGCGTTAAAATAGTAAGATGTCCGCTTTTTTGTTTGAAGAACTGTTTAACGATTCTATCCTCAAGGGAATGAAAACTTATACATACCAGCTTCCCATTCGGCGCTAAAAGATCTATCGTCTGCGATAAAAATGCAGAAATATTATTGAGCTCTTCATTTACCACAATACGTAATGCTTGAAACACCTTTGTCGCAGGATGAATCGATTCTTTATTCCTGTGCTTTTTAACACAACTCACCAGATCTATAAGCTCCAGGGTTGTCTCAAATGGTTTTCTAAGTCGCCGAGCTACAATGGCTCGCGCAAGAGAGCGCGCAGCGTATTCCTCGCCGTAATCTCTAAAAATTGTTGCGAGCTCTTTTTCACTTGCAGTATTAAGAATAACCTGAGCCGTAACTTTTTGATGGGCGGGAGACATACGCATGTCAAGAGAGGTGTTTGTGGCAAAAGAGAATCCTGGTTTGTTAAGAATCTGGAATTGTGATGTTCCAAAATCGGCGAGTATACCATCAACAGTAGCGATTTTTTCTTTCTTGAGAAGATATTTAAGATGTGCAAAATTTCCCCACACCATCGTAAATCGTTCGCCAAATTCGGCTTTCAAAGAAGGCGCATTAAGCTCAATAGCTTTTAGGTCCCAATCGATCGCAATAACCTTGCACGTGGACTCCGACTCTAGTAACGCACGAGTATGCGTTCCTCCACCAAATGTTGCATCGACATAGGTATTAAAGGGCCCGGGAGCCATATGGGCGACCGCCTCTTTTACTAAAACCGCTTTATGATACATCTCTTTATGCACCCTGCGTGCTTTCTTTGGTAGTTAATTCTTTGACCAGTTCATGCAACAATGTTCCATGCGATCCCTTAACTAATACTGTTGATTCTTTTTGTGCCATGAGGGGCTCGAGAAGATCGAGCGCACATCTCCATGTCGATACATGCTCTACCTGAAGCCCAAAAGGGACCGTTTTTTTAGTAAGCTCAACCTGTTTGCCAACTAAAATAACGTGCGTTAATGATGGCACTTTGCGTAAAAACCTTCCTAATTGCCGATGCCAAAAGGGACTTTTAACGCCAAGCTCTAACATATCTCCCAAAACAACGATTTTGTTTCCTTTTGATTCAATTTTCTCAAATGCCAGAAGTGCCGCCTTCATACTCTCCGGACTTGCATTATAAGCATCGTCGATCAGCGTTCCGGCCCTCTTATACATAGTGCTCATCTTAAACCTGCTCTCTACTGCAGTTGATTGCTCAAGTGCTTTTACGATAATATCACCGCTAATACCGAGCTGACAAGCTGCCGCGGAAGCGGCCAAGGCGTTCATAATTCTGCCAATGTGATTAGTTCCCAGGGTAACCGTATATTTTTCTTGATACAATTTGAGCAAAAAAGAGGCATTAAACCCATGCGTCTGGATCTTGCGTACCTGTATCTGATTTGTCGTTTTAAGTCCGAATTTAATAATGGGATGATTATATGATATCGCCCCCAACAAAGGAGTGTCCCCGTTAACAATACCGATATTATGCGGTAAAAATTGAGAAAATAGGGCCCTTTTTTCACTTGCTATGTCGTGTAGAGATCCAAGTCCTTCCATATGACTATGGCCAATAGCCGTAATTATTCCTGTAGTAGGACGAACGATCTCGGCCATCTGAAGCATCTCTCCACGCCTACTCACTCCCATTTCAAAAATAGCAATATCATGTTCTTTACGTACCTGTAACAATGAAAGAGAGACTGAAAGGGCTGTATTATTGTTTCCTGGGGAAGCTATATAATTCATGCCACTGCATTTCACTATGTCAACTAATATTTCTTTGGTTGACGTCTTACCGATAGAGCCGGTTATCCCCACTACCGTACAGGTACACACAGAACGCCACGCCCTTGCCAGATCTAAAATAGCCTGATACGTATCGGGCACTATCCCTATAAATACCGCTTTTTTAAGCTCCCGGTCTAGCTCATCAATACTCTGTTTGTACTGTTGGGAAATGAGAAGTCCTGAGGCTCCTTTTCTGAGCGCTTCTGTAATAAATGCATGTCCATTAACTTTATTGCCGGGTAGGGCAACGAACACCTCCCCCTTCTTGAGGGTGCGCGAATCAATAGAGAAGGTTGCATTAGCAACGAACGCAACCCCCACAGAGCACATTTCAGGGAGAGTTGTCTGAATAAATTGGTGATCTAGTTGCATGCTTTATCTTTTTATTAGGATACCTGATATCTATACACTCAAAAATATATACTATTATAGAGCAATCATACCTTATCTTATATCTAATGGTAATTTTTGCAATAGGGTGTTTGTCCAGATTCAGATACATAATCAGCTTTATGAGACTCTCATTCTACGGCCCCAAAAAGTCTCATATGTACTGAACCCAGACAAAGAAATAAGAGAGCCTCACAATCTAAAAAAGCTTAATCGAGCTGAATTGAGCAGTATAAGCACATCCGTTATTGCATGAAATAATGTTGCCTGTACAGGAGTTACAAGGCCGGTACAGGCAATGGCAAATCCCCCTACATGAACGCACACAAAGCCGATCATAAGATTTTGATAGATCGTATTCATAATTTTTTGTGATAGCTTACGAATAAAAAGTATTTGAGCGAGATTATCGGTCATAAGAACAATCTGTGCAGCCTCTAATGCTGGCTCTATCCTCAATCCTCCCAGAGCAATGCCGACATCTGCCCTTTTAAGCGCTAATACATCATTAATGCCATCTCCAACCATTACAACAGAATGGCCATTTTTCTGTAAATCTTGTAGCAGAGCAAGCTTTTGCTCGGGAAAAAGTTCCCCATATGCTTGAGTAGCGCCCACAGAAAAAGCAATTTTTTCGACAACACCGCTCTTATCTCCGCTAGCAATAATGGTTTTTTTAATTCCCGTTTTTCGCAGATGATCGATAATCTGTTGTGCCTCAGGCCTTATGGTATCAGCAAGTACAAGATAGCCCAAAAGCCGGTCTTGGGCTGCTAAAAACACCAGCGTTTCACTCTTACAAATAGCGAGCGATGGGGGAAAGGGTATGTGCGCATGGTCCGCATCTTCGATATAATGGCGATTGCCCACCCAATAGATCTGACCATTATACTCCATTTTAATTCCGTGACCAGCAAGCGATTCATAAGACTCGGGATACGGAACAGGACCACGCATCTTTTCAGCCTGGGCAATAATTTCGTGGGAAAATGGCGCATGTGCATAGCGCTGTGCAATCGCACACAAATAGATAATGGTATCAGGAGAACAGTTATTATCTACGACAATCGTCTCGAGTAACTGAGGCTTTCCTAAAGTTAAAGTTCCCGTTTTATCAAAAATAATAGTGTCTACAGACGCCATGCGCTCAAGCGCTCTACTATTTTTAACAAGTACACCATTTTTAAAAGCCGCTATTGATCCACATACCAGCGTAAGTGGAGTAATAAGCGAAAGTTCTAAGGGTGACCCGAACACCAAAAGAGTGGTAACCAGATTACTATTATTCGTTATAAGCCAGATCACGCCTATAAGCATAAGAACCAGGGGGGTAAAAAGCGTTGCTATCCTATTAGTTAGACTTACGATAGGTGCTTTTGTAAGTTCGGCTTGACGTAAAAGTTCACCGATTTTACCAAAAACAGTATCTTTATTAACTTTTTCAACACACAGGAGAAGAGTTCCCGATTCGACAAAAGTACCCGCATACACACGCGAGCTTAAAGCTTTGCCCTGTAACAAGCTTTCCCCGGTCAAAGATGATTCGTTGATCATACCCTTTCCTTGCGTTACTATGCCATCGACGGGAATTTTCATGCCCGTCTTTACCAAAACGGTCATACCTGGAACCAGAGCAGGTGTGGCAATCATTTTTTCAACACCGTCTTCGACAATAAGAGCTGTGTCAGGGACAAGGTTCAAAAGTTTTTGAAGAGACGCTTGCGTGGCACGCTCGATATACTGTTCTATAAGATGAACAATAAAAAGCATGCTAAAAATAATGATAAGAGCCTGTTCTTGACCCGATGCAAGGGCAAAGACTGTTGCTATCACCATAAAAAATTCTGTGCCAATTATCTTTTTTCGTAGCTTTTTATATGCCTCTTTGAGAAAAAACATCCAAAAAATAGTAATAATAGTGAGACGTACCATCTTTTTATCGCTCCCTATCAATCATATTGAAACTTTCGTTAATAATTTGCTATACTATCACTTACTAAGATGAGTATCACAAGATCACAAGCTCTATGCAACTAGAAAGACTATTCTATGTTATTTTTTACACTTTCTCTTCTTCTCTCTCTTTCATTATCTGTGCACTATGCGATCGGCTCCGCAGCGGCAGCATCTCATGATACCATAAAGCCCCAAGGGCTTACAAAACAATCTGCAGATTCAGTTAAAATATATACAGAATCCGAAGCCTTCGCGGACTTACAGGCCCTGGTCGCTCTAAACGAAAATCTTTACGCTAACTGTTGCCATAACCGTTACGAATACAAACTATCGAAAATATACGACCGCTATCCCAAGGTGCTTCATGCAAGCTGGCCACGAAGCGCTCAAGATAATAACTGCCTAGCTGGTAGCTATGGCAATAGCGGCTTTAGAAGCCTTCTTATAAGCTTTATCGAAGGAAGGCAGACTCGACACAGAGGAGACCTTCAGTTTTTCAAGTTCTTACAAAAAATAGGAACAGATTTCACTGTCCCCCTGCAGCTCGATCCGGAAGGGGCGCTCAAAAGACCCCTAATGCATCTCGCGCAAGACAAGCACATTTTCTCTGGGAGCGGCCTTCAAGATGCATTTAAGCAGTTGGCTTCTATAGAAAAAAATAAAAACGAGGTTATCCAGGCTCTTAACGAAACATATGAAAAATACAAAAGAAAATACCCCACCCGTAACTGGGACCCGAAGATTCACTCGATAATAATGCAAGAACCGGAGAGAAACTATCAGATGCTTCTTCAATGCTTGCAGGAACCAAGTACGCAATTAGAGGATGAAGATGGTGTTTGGGAGATTCTAGACAATAGATGTAAGACCATGAGCCTCTCTGACTAAGAAGAAGATTATTGAAATACAACATCAGATTGGGTGTTATTGCATTTTTTAAAGAATAGTATTAGTTTTTTTATTAGTTGGTACTGGAATGACTCTGTCAATGAGCAAAAAAATCTCAAGAGAGTTACAAAATCGAGAAGCCTATAAAAAGGGGCTTCAGGCATCAAGAGACGTCGATTAGTCTGTACATCAATATACAATAGGAGCACCAGCTTTCGCCAAAGCTTCAGCCGGCGCGGACAATCTACGTTTATTCTGTAAATCAGGCGATTTTACACACCAAAAAAATTTGTAACCGGTTAAGTCATGTCATTGTACTTCGTTGTCAATGCTTCGATTCTAAAGTTATTTGCCACTTCGTGACGCCATTAGTTTCTGGAACCCCAATTCTCTTAGCTTAAAGTTATCACACTGCTTTCCCCCACCTGCACCATAAACAACGAGCCATTCTAATCTTTTGAGCAGTTCAATAGAAGTACAATAATCCTGCTTCCCTCTATTGATTTCTTGGTCAACACTAAATTTTCCTGGGATATTGCTTTTTTGTACTCCGTCAGCTCTTACTGTGCTTTCACATGATGGATACTTTTCTTCATCTAGGGGGAGCGAATACTATTTTTTTTCGCGAACTATTATATCGGTGTGAAACTTATCTGAAGTATAGTAAAATTTTTCTTTTACAAGTCCCATTGCAGAAGGATTGTCGCGTAAACATTGCATATATAGTGTAGTTCTCGGATAAGTCTTTTCCATTCGTCCTAAAGCATCAACAAAGAAATTCACATCATGCATTTCCTTTGACACATTTTTAAGGGATTTCCTTATTTCTTCTGTAGAATGCTCTGCGTCCCCCCTCTTATAGTAGGCTGCGAGTGCGGCGTAATACATCTCATCAAGAGCGCCCTTATCCTTTAAAACTTCTTCCAGTGATTCATTATATACCTCAGAAATACATTTAAATTCTGGTAAAGCCTTACTCCAAAACGAGTCTGCAACAAAAGCGGGCATTGTCACTGACTTTTGTTGAGAACATTGATTTTATTTAGCGCCTCGATTAATATTTTCATTGATCGTGTCCTTTTCTTTTTTTGTTTTCGCACAAAATTTAGATCGCGGTCAAAAAAATATCAAATTATTTCTAAAAACTGTTCACAGTATTGATATAACGATATGGATAGGGAATAGTCAAGAACATACATACACATGAGAGAGTAGTTATGGTATACTTCTAATAAGTATACCATAACTACTCTCTCATGCTGAACTTTAAGGACGAGTCATGTCAATAGAAGAAAAAAAAGAGCCAACGGGCCAAGAAACTCAGTGCGCTCAAGAGCTGGAAGCTCTCAAACAAAGTTACGGATATTTGCAGGCCGATTTCGCTAATTACAAAAGAAGAACGGAGCAGGATCGCATCGCCTGGATGGATATTGCCAAAAAAGAGCTACTTTTTGATCTTTTATCTATTGTTGATGATTTCGACCGCGCTCTAACCTATCAATCGAATATGCAAGACGGTTTAGAACTGATCTATAAATCATGCAAAAAATTACTCGAAAAGTATAAAGTACAAGAAATTTCTTTTCAAAAAAATTTTGATCCTGAAAAACACGAAGCTCTTATGACCGTCGAATCTCCTGACTGTGCATCCGGAGATATTGTCGCTTACGTACAAAAAGGGTTTATGTATAAAGACACAGTGCTGCGACCCGCCAAGGTAAGTGTGGCCCAATAACCATGCTTGCCCTTTACAATCTCACCGTTACTCGCGGTGATGTTACTGTTATTGATACGCTCTCTTTAAGACTTCTCCCTGGCACCACCCATATCCTTATGGGACCTAACGGATCGGGAAAAAGCACTCTTGCTTATACCCTCATGGGACATCCTCGCTGCACCCTCGTAACGGGATCTCTTGTGTACAATGGAAAAGAAATTTCTGGTATGCCCACCTATGAACGAGCCCGTTTGGGAATTTTTTTAGCGACACAACATCAGCACGAGCTTTCTGGAGTTTCCGTGATCTCTTTTTTAAAAGAGATCACTACAGCATGTACACAAAAAAATATTTCACATGAAGATCTTTTAGCCCAGATAGAAAAACTTTTACCCCTGGTTGGCCTTACGAAAGATTTTTTAGAAAGGTCGGTTCATGCGCAGTTTTCTGGAGGAGAAAAGAAGAGATTTGAACTCTTACAAATGCTTCTCATCAAACCAAAAATAGCAATTTTAGACGAGATAGATTCGGGAATCGATGTGGATGGCCTTAAAAGTCTTACGTCGATCTGTCAGCACTTACGAGCAGAGGTCCCAGAAATATGTTTTCTGTTTATTACTCATAATACAAGCTTGGCCCGCTCATTCTCTTCCGATCAGATACATATTATAAAACAGGGGAAAATAGTTGCATCGGGAACTACTGAACTTCTTAGTCTTATCGAACAACAGGGGTATGATGCGCTCACCTCTTTTTAGGACAGAGCGAGGATTAAACCGTTCTATTGTCACCCAGATATCCGAACAAAAAAATGAACCGGGATGGATGACCGATTATCGTCTTCAAGCGCTTGAAATATTCGAATCACTTCCTATGCCGTCATGGGGTGCCGATCTTTCTGCTCTCGACCCTTATGACATTCACTATTATCTTAAGCCTCTTAAAAAACAGCACACTTCATGGCAGGATATTCCCACAGATATTAAGACCACCTTTGAAAAATTGGGTATCCCCCAGGCTGAACAGAGCATGCTTGCGGGAGTCAATGCCCAGTTTGAATCTGAGGTTATCTACAAAAGTCTCAAACAAGAGTGGGCGGCTCGTGGAGTGATTTTTTGCGATATGAGCCAGGGACTTAAGAACTACCCTGAACTTTTTAAAACTTATTTTTCAACACTCGTGCCAGCCAACGATAATAAGTTTGCGGCACTTAATGCGGCGGTCTGGAGTGGCGGAAGCTTTATCTATGTTCCGCACGGCGTTCATATAGATAAGCCTCTACAGGCCTATTTTAGAATTGAAGCCGATCATATGGGGCAGTTTGAAAGAACCTTAATTATTGCCGAAGAATCTTCACGCATAGACTACGTAGAAGGATGCAGCGCCCCCGTTTACTCCAGTAATTCATTGCATAGTGCGGTCGTAGAGATTATTGCTCACAAAAAATCTGTAGTGCGTTATTTTACTATCCAAAATTGGGCGCCGAACATCTATAATCTCGTTACTAAGCGTGCGCTTGCTCATGAACATGCGCATGTTTCATGGATTGATGGCAATTTTGGCAGTAAGGTCACTATGAAGTATCCCTCAGTAATCCTTAAAGAACCGTATGCAAAAGCTGAAATTATTTCGATAGCTGTCGCAGGAAAAAATCAGCACCAGGATAGCGGCGCAAAAGTCATTCATCTTGCCCCACATACGCGCTCTACTATTTTAGCAAAATCGATCAGCAAACAAGGAGGGAAGACGACTTATAGGGGTTTGGTGAAGGTTATTGACAAAGCACATGACACGCAGGCACAGGTGACCTGCGATGCGCTTCTTTTTGATGAGCATTCACAGTCAGAAACATTTCCCACTATGATCGTTTCCAATAATGAAACCGATCTGTCCCATGAAGCTTCGGTAAGCAATCTTAACCAAGATGATCTTTTTTATTGTATGACACGTGGGTTAACGCAAAATAGCGCTCAGGCTCTTTTGGTAAATGGGTTTATCGAACCGTTTGTTTCGCTTTTGCCTATGGAGTACGCTCTCGAACTCAACCGACTTATAGAACTTGAAATGGAGGGCTCCATTGGCTAACCAAGATATTCAAGAAAAACAGTTTTTGGGCAACTATCCCTATTATGATCCTGCAGAAGAACAGGAAGAATCGAGCGAATATAGCCTTGAAATACGCGACACAGGCCAGCTACAAACTTTAGATATCTCTTCTCTGTGCACAATGTTAAGCACTAGAAAAAGCTCTAAAATTACTCTCATCTGCGCCAAAAATGTGCGCGCTCGCATCTTGTGCATACCCGACAAGCTATCTCAAAAAATAGATATATGCGTACAAGTGTTAACGCACGCGACCATAGACTTTGTCTGGGAACAACAGACCAAAGAGACGCGAGCACATCTTATAAATGCGACTTTTTCGCTGCACCATGAAGCACAGTTAACTCTTGTATACGCGTTCTCTTCCTGCTCTACTTTTACCAAAATAGACAGCGAAATATTCTTATTAGAAGAGCACGCTCGAGTTATTATTGCATCTCTACATGCACTTACCCATGAACAAAAATATGCGTTTGCCGCGACAGTACATCACCAGGCTCCTTATACCTTCAGTAGACTCATCACTCATGGTGTCATCACGCAAGAATCTCGCGCACTCTGCAAAGGCATACTAAAAATAGTTGAGTCTGCCCATCAAAGCGATGCTCAACAGACACTGAAACAGATTATTTTGGATAAAAAAAGTAGGGCGCTCACTATACCCGTCTTAGAAGTTGCCACAAAACGGGTTACATGCAAGCATGGTAGTGCGATTGGAACTTTAGATCAGGATTCGCTATGGTCTCTTGCCTCACGTGGCATAGATCCTGAAAAGGCACAAAAAATATGCCTGAGGGCCTTTCTTATAACGCCCTTGCTTACGGCGAATTTAGAAAAAATAATAGTAGAAAAAATAGTGAATTGCCTACTTGTTCACGTCACTGGCTCTATGAACTAAGTCGCGCGCTAGTGCGTGGCATAAGAGCTCTACCCCTTCATGTTTTTGAGCACAGTCGGAAAAGCACTGAGATACAACAGCATGAAGTTTAGGTTCGATCGATCGCCCTATGGCTGCCTGTATCTTATATAATTCAAAATACCTTTGATATACGTCTCTATCTTCCGGATTTTTTACACGTGCATACCGTATAGCTTGCTCAAGTGCCGAAGTATTTAACTCGCCCAGTGCAGAATAGGTTAAAAACAGTAATGCAACTGATACTAATAAAAGGAGTGTAATACCTATGGTGCTTTTTTTCATCTCTGCTCCTTTTTAACCCAAAATAATGGCCTTAACCTGCAATACTGCTCATCTCTACCTACAGATTAGCTTATACAATTACAAAAAGTCAATATTTTGATGCAGACATTTCTCTCTCTAAGTTTGAAAGTGCTGTAACTTTCTCTTCTAGTTGCCGATGAGACTCCCTGCACACAGCCTCTGCGATGCGACCCCCACCCCATTTTTTCAGAAGAACTTCAGTTGACGCCATACATCTCCAATCACAATCTATTACATGCTGCAGGAGGAATGGATCAGAAATCTGTGCTCCGTTATCTAAAAGTAGTCCGAGCATCTCCTTTTGACCATGTAAAAAGGCTTCATAAACGGGCGCGGTGGTCTGCCCATCGTGTGATACTGTTTGGCGGTTAACATCGGCTTTCTTATCAATGAGCCATCTAGCCACGTCACAATTTCCGCCTATTGCAACATACGTGAGCGCTGACAACTGTCTAGGATCTGGATGATCGATATCTGCGTTGCGATCTATTAAGTCATCTAAAAATAACTGTGTTATTTCGCTATTAGACCGAGGGACGGATGCCGCCGCAATAGTAACAAGCCCATCACTTAACATCATGTTTACAGTTGTCTTTACATAATCCGCTGCCCCATGACAAAAGGAAAGTGAAAACAGCATCTGAGCAATACTATGCTTATTCATAAAAACATTTTCTTGTTAAACGGGTTAAGAAAAATAGTTTTCTCTCAGTACAGATCGATTGATTATCCTTCTTGAGCCTCTTCTGTATGAGTAGACATTACTCCCTCAAGATTTAATAGTGCGTTAAATTTTTCATTCCGTTGCCGAACAGATTCCCTCTCTATAGCCTCTTGAACCGCAATGCGTCCCCATTTTTTCAAAAGAACTTTAGTCGATGCATTACATCTCGGATCAGAATCTCCTGTATGCAGAAAAATAAATTCGTCCGAAATCTGTGCCCCCTTATCTAAAAGTAGCTCGACCATCTCCTCATGACCATTTACATAGGCCTCGCAAACGGGCTTGACCACCCAATTATCTTCTAACACAGCAGAACGGTTGACATCGGCACCACGCTCAATGAGCCATCTAGCCATATCACAATTCCCCTGCTGTGCAAAACTCGTGAGTGCTGAAGGCTGACGGGAATCTGGATGGTCGATATCTGCGTTGCGCGCTATGAGCCCCTCGAAAAATAACTTTGTCAAGTCGTTACCAAGATTAGCGTGGATCCCCACAACCCTATTCACCTCTTCACTTAACAGCTCTTTTATAGCTTTCTTTACTTCTAGTTCTGCCGCATGAAGAGTTGCGCCATGACATAAGAAAAGTGAAAACAGTATCTGAATCATAGTATGCTTATTCATAAAAATATTTTCTTGTTTAACTGGTTATGAAAAATAGTTTTCTTGTCACTACAGATAAACAATTACTTTTTTTACGTAAAATGTCAAGGGAAGCAATCGTAACTATTTTTTTCGAATAACAAACAGTAAGAGGGAAAGAGCTGCGGGGGTCATCCCCTTAATAAGGGTTGCCTGAGCTACTGTCTTAGGCCTATATTTTGACAATTTTTGTTGTAATTCGAT
>Ga0207020_1116_pt1 | contig 15203 bp, 16 predicted proteins | sample Alteio_BWMinCont_48_FD_153500 | JGI IMG/M metagenome (GOLD analysis project Ga0207020, IMG submission 153500) | Enriched cells from forest soil in Barre Woods Harvard Forest LTER site, Petersham, Massachusetts, United States -... | ecosystem: Environmental > Terrestrial > Soil > Temperate forest >... | reverse complement strand
CAGCTATAACTGTTAAATATCGTGTTTATGCCTTTGAAGTTTCGGTAAGAACGAGTTTTGTGGATATTTCACATGCCTTCCTCTCATCACCTGATATTTTCATCTATCCCGATGGCATGTTACAACAGCCGTCAATTATTCATATTGTTCCTTATCAATCCTGGCAAAAGGTTTCAACCAGTTTAGAAAGGGTAAATAAGGATACATTCACTTTACACTCGCCTAATTATGATATTCTATTTGATTCGCCTATTGAAGTAGGTAACCAGGATGTTTTTGGATTTACCGCGGGCGATGTAAAATATGAAGTAGCTATGGTGGGTAGCGGTAATTATAATGAAGAGCGACTTAAAAAAGACTTGTCAAAAATTATTGCGGAAGAAACTGCCATTTTTGGTGAAAACCCCAATCAGCATTATACTTTTATTGTACATAATTATTTAAAGGGAGGTGGCGGCCTTGAGCATTTGAGTTCTACCGTGTTAGGCGCCTCGCGCGATGGTTATACTAACGAAACCGTTTACCAGGATTTTTTGGAATTGGCTGCGCATGAACACTTTCATTTATGGAACGTAAAGCGTTTGCGGCCAATAGTTTTGGGCCCGTTTGATTATGATAATGAAAATTACACCACTAATCTTTGGATAGCCGAGGGGTTCACTGCCTACTATCAAAACATTATTTTACGCCGTACGCACTTGTACCCGCCTGAAAACTACCTGGATATTTTAGCGGCGGATATTAATACTTTAGAGAACCGGCCCGGGGCCACAGTTCAGTCATTAGCAGATGCCAGTTACGACGCCTGGATAAAAGCTTACCGTCCAAACGAAAACTCAAGTAATTCGACTATATCTTATTATAACAAAGGGGCCCTTATTGCCCTATTGCTTGACCTGGAGATCATTCATGATACCAATGGAGCAAAATCATTAGATGACGTAATGAGATACATGTATGATGAATATTATAAAAACAAAAATCGCGGTTATACAGATGAAGAATTTAAACAGGGACTTGAACTGATAGCCGGCAAAAATTTGGATGAGTTCTACAAAAACTACATTTATGGATTAGCACCTATAGATTATAATAAATACTTACGATACGCCGGCTATAAATTAACAGATGAACTGGCAGGCAATAACGACCCTGCCTTAGGTATTACTACGGCAACCGCAAATGGCAAGATTGCTATTACGTCTGTCGCCCGCCATAGTGCAGCCTGGATAGACGGACTAAACGTTAATGATGAAGTTAAAGCCATAAATGGTGTTCCTGTAACTACATTAGAAGGTTTGTTAACGGATAAAAATCCGGGTGACCAACTCATCTTTACCATAAACCGGGATGGTTTACTGTTGACTATACCGGTAACCCTTTTGAAAAGCACCCGGGTAAAATATAAAATTGAAGAGCTACCCGATGTTACTCAACAACAACATGTTGTCCGTAAAAAATGGTTAAAACTTTAAGCCCGTCAAACCCAACAGCAAAGCCGTTTTTTTATTTAAAAAGCGGCTTTGTTGTTTTAAGAGAGTAAACTTTTCAAAACAATTATGCCCCGCCGGACATTATATATACATCTATGAAATCATTAACTAAAAACAATCAACCATGAATTCTCTATTGTATATTATTGCCGTTATCCTGGTTATAGGATGGGCATTAGGATTTTTTCTTTATTCGGCAGGTGGTATAATACATATACTATTGGTAATTGCCGTCATCGCTTTAATATTAGGAATAATAAGAAGACCAACAGCGCTTTAATTACGTTTTGATATAATAGCAAAAAAGCGGGGGTCAGTGCCCCCCGCTTTTTTATTTGGCTCCAAAAAGATAATTAAACCCAATAGATGTTGTCCTGTTTTTATAGGAATATGCACCTACATCTTCAACACCATGAGAATTGCCAGGAGACGTATTGCTGGAAAAACCGAAAGATAAAGGCGCTGTTTCCAGATTTATTTCTATTTTTTTATTAAGTATTATACCTGTTTTAATTTGAAAATCTAATCCTCCCTCGCCTATTTCATAAGGCTTATTAATTGACTGGCCGGCTTGTAATGACGAATATGAATTACCAACCGGTTGTACAGCAGTTGGGCTTATAACTACACCGCTTTCATTGGCTACCAGTTTACTATTTGTGACTGTGGTTATAGTAAACGCTGCACCTGCGCCAATATAATACTTAATTTTATCTGTGTTATAAACATTATAGATATACTTACCACTCAACTTATCTATAAATTGAGTGGACGAAAAAGTAGCAGCCGTCCCAATAAATTTCGGGCTTGCATTAGTCAAGGATACTTCAACTCTAAAAAATGATTTTTCAATGCTGGCATTCGATAAAAAATCAACTCCTATGCTAACAAGCGGGAATAGCGACGACGCATGTGTCGGATATCCGAATCCAGCAGGGCCGCTAAATGCTCCTGATGTGTATGCAACACCTGTACCAATAAAAAATCGTGTACTGGAAGATCGTGACACTTCGGTTGACTTATTATTATTGATAATTCTTACATAGCGTATAAACACATCTTCACTATACTTCTCCGCAGATATACGTCCGGTAGCATTTATATCGCTATTATTATATTTCTTTAATAATAGGTCAATCTGATCTAAAAATGGAGCTTTTGAAACAATTCTGTTATTCTCGTCAAGATATTGGTAAAAACTTAACTCATATGGTTTTGAACCGTTATTCTCTAAAATAAAATATCTGTATTTTATTTTATCTGCATGGTAAAGAAGCTGTACATTTTGCCCCATGCTTATTACTTTTAAAAAGGCACTATCCAATCTCACTGCCGTATCCAAAGATTGGGGTAAATCATCGGCAGAATTAGTTTTGCCTGTGCTAACCGGGCCTATGTAGCTTACATAGTTATCCAGTCCGGTTACCTGGAAATTTTTTATTTCGGGCACATTGAATGTAACCGGTGTAGCAGTAAGGTTTTGTTTAAACGCTATCGATTTAGGTGATTCATTCCATTCTTTATAATCAATATACCCTTTAAGGGTATCGCTATTAGTTTTAATTACATATCCGGGGCGATAATTTGCTTGAGCGATAGATAGTAAAGGCAATAACAGGCACAGCAATAGTACTAAATTTGTTTTTTTCATTTTAAGATTTAGATAGGCTAAATATTGTTATTTATAGCTACTAAAGCAAATGAAAGTGAATTTAAACTTTATTTAACAGGTAGGCTGGTTATACATAAATATTTGCGATGGATTTTATTTATTATCCAACACATTTTCTTTAACCATAAACAGCGGTAATGAACCATGCATTAATATCCTGTCGTGGAAATCTTTGATGTTAAATTTCTCTCCCTCACGTTTTTGCAAAATTTCTTTCCATGCCATAATTTGCAGGGCGCCATATTTATAGGTAACTACCTGGGCCGGCCAGCGTTTTATACGCGCAATTTCGCGTAGGGCAATGTCATCCTGGTTATGGATATTCTTTTTCCAAAAAGCTAAAGCCTGTTCATCGGTCCAGCCGTAATAGTTTATTCCTACGTCTAACGGCACTCTCACCGACCGGACAATGTCCCATTCCCATTTACCCAGTTCGTCATAAGGCGTTTTATAAACCCCCAACTGTTTACCCAGTTCTTCGGCATAGGCTCCCCATCCTTCGGCAAAGCCGATATAAAAAAAAAGCTTTTGTACATCAGATGTTTTAACCGCATTATTTATTGAGGATTGATAATGATGTCCCGGCACTCCTTCATGGATAAATAGCCAGTCAATTTGTCGCTTATTATAGGGTTTGTCAAAAAGATTATAGTAAAAAGTATTATTGTTGTAATAGCCTGGCGTTTGCACCAGGTTTTGATCTTTCCCTTTTTCAATAGCCAGGTCAGCGATGTTTTGCCGGCTAAACAGGTTATCCATATGCGCGTAAACTACTTTTTGGGTTTCAACAAAAGATTGCTGAATAGCTTTAGGATCACTTATAAAAAAGGATGGATTATTTAAATAGTTATAAAATGAGGTTTCGTCCATCCCTGTTTGGTGGCGGATAGCTTCAATATGCCCTTTAACCCGTTCAACCTCTTTTAAACCAAATTGAAATATTTCATCTGGATTTACATCAGCGCTTAACCATTTTTTTAAAAAATAAGCATACCACAATTTTCCATCTGTTTGTTTATATAAGCCGCTATCGGTTATAGCGTGATTGGGGTTTGACAGCCAACCCTTCTCTAATTTCAGCCTGTCTAAATTTAATCCCGTTTCATATGAGATCAGCTTGAAATCCTGTTTTTCGGCAGGAGATAATTGTTGGCGTTTAAACCGTTTTAACTCCTGCTTTATACCCTCAAAAAAAGCTGTTTGATGCGTTACATCATTTGCCGATTTTATATTCTTTAAGTTTTCAGCATAACTTAATGCCAAATCGGGTATATGTAGTGCTTTATAACCGGCAACAAACTTTTTGCTAAAAGCGTCAAAATTATTCGCTTTTTTAGGCTGGTTTGTACCAATAAATGAAAGAAGGGAGATTAAGATCAGTTTGTTCAAAAACATGACAATAAGGGTTTAATCAGGCTACTAATTGTGCTTATATGACGAATACAGTCCCGATAAGTTACACTTTACCCCCATTTAAAGGCTCACAAAACCTTGATATCACGCTCCTTTTTTTGTCTTTAAACTTTCCATCAATTGATCATACAGGTTATCGCCGGTGGCTTTAACCGGATTTAATTTTTTAATGGTGGCCCGTTTGCCTTTTGACTTGGCTTTTATAATATTTAACAATTCATCATTATACTCATCCTTAAATTTCGACACATCAAACTTCTCGGCATACTGATCTATCAGCGCCAGGCCCACTTCCAGTTCTTTCTTGCTCACTTCCACTTTAGCAATATCCAGGTCCTCTGTACTGCGTATCTCCTGGCCAAAGCGTATGCGCGTTATCACCAGTACATTTTCTACCGGATGTACAATGCATAAGCTTTCGGTGTTGCGTAAAACAAAACGGGCAAGGCCCGCCTTTTTTGATTTGACTAACGCTTGCGATAAAAGTGCATAAGCCTTATTGTTTTTTGTATCCGGTTCGGTGTAGTAAGAAGTTTCATAAAACATCGGGTTTACATCGGCAATGTCTACAAAACTTTGGATCTCGATAATTCGGTTTTTTTCAGGAGCGGCATCTTCAAAGTCATGCTCGTCCATTACTATATACTCGTCATTAAGTTTATACCCTTTCACAATTTTGTCATAAGGTACTTCTTTATGTGTATGCTCATTAACGCGCTGGTAACGTATGCGCGAATGATCGCGGCTATCCAGCATATCAAAATCAAGCGCGCTGGTTTGAACCGCCGAATACAATTTAACCGGAATACTCACCAACCCAAAACCAATTGAACCTTTCCAGATAGATCTCATAACATTTTAATTATTAGGCTATAACCAATGAATGAGCAAACGGTTTTTAGATAAACGGGCTAAAACAAAAAAGCCACCCTTTAGAGGTGGCTTTCAATATCTCGCAAACTATTTAATTTTGATGTGTTGGTTGCTGCGGCTGTTGCGGCTGAGCATCATCCGGAACACTGGCTATTCTGTAAGCCGTATTGCCGTTGTTATCTTTTATCTGCTCGTAATAAATGTCATCAGGGGCTACAAAGTACCGCTTACCATTTAAAGTTACTTTACGACAGTTATCTGGCAGTTGGCCTACAATATCGCTAACTTTCGGCGCCATATCTTCCTGGGCCTGGGCACCATCTGTATTTAAAACACCATCTTTACCCGCTACAACAAAAACTTTTTCGCCTTTATCGTTAACAACTGTTTTATAATACACGCCATTAAACTCATAATACTGCTGGTTATCAATCATAATTGATTTAGCTCCGCGGGGAAGACCTGGAACCGCAGCCCCTACAGGTGGTGCAACAACCTGGTATCCGCCACCTGAATATGGCGCATAAAATATGCCGTTGGAATAATAATATTGATCAGGACCATAAAAGAACGGGTAATATCCGTAAGGTAACACACCGAGGTAAAATCCCAGGTGAGGATAACCAAAATAACCGATACCGGGACGGTAAAACCCGGGGCCAATGCCTACACCAATTCTGGCTCCGCCGAAGCCAAAGCCGCCACCCCCACTAATTCGAACACCGCCGCCGCCACCGTGAAATGCTCCACGTTGAGCATCAGCACTACCTACCAACAATAACGAAAGAAACCCGGTTAAAAACAATCCCGAAGCGCATTTAAACAATTTTTTCATAACATTTAATAATACAATATGAACAGGTTTTTATGAATAAAATATAATTATATTAAATTTCTACTTTTAGACTCAAAACCAGGGCAAAGGTTTATTCAAAAAGAATAAAAAAGTAAATCTTTTTTACCTGTATTTTAAGCTAAATTCCTTTTTTGTTTTTAGCAATTTTATCAGGTAATTTCTACCACTTTAGATGGAAAAATAAACTTGAAAGTGCTACCCTTATCTTTTTCAGATATAACCTCAATTTCAACCTGGTGAAAGGTGGCAATGGATTTTACAATAGGTAACCCCAGCCCAAAACTGTCTTGTTGCAAAGATTGCCTGAATTTTTTAAACCGGTCAAACAAAAAAGGCATGTCGGCACTATCGATCCCAATTCCGGTATCAATAACGCTGATGACGAATAAATTATTTTCATGTGTACCAATAATTTTTATGTCGCCATGTTCATGATTATATTTTATGGCGTTGTTAACCAGGTTGAAGAATAAATTGAACAGCAGGAATTTGTTAACATGCACAAAAAACCAATTTTCGGGGATTGAAAGCTCATAATTAATATCCTTATCCTGCAGCCTGATAAAAATTTCTTCATGTACCTCCTGCAACATCTCTACCACATTTATCCGGTCCTCTTTTAAAAATTGCTCGTTTTCAATTTGCGAGATAAGCAACAAGGTTTTGGTAATGCTTTTTAAACGGTTCAATATCTTCTGCATTTCGAGCAATCGTACTTTTAGCTCGTCTCCAATATCTTCGCGTTCAAACATGTTTTCAATTTTCGATTGCAAAATTGAAATGGGTGTCATGATCTCGTGCGAGGCGTTCGAAATAAATTCGCGTTCTTTCTGGAAAGTTTGCTCAATAGTCTCCACCATTTGATGAATACTGATATCGAGGTATTGAAAATCAGAGGTGCTTGTTTTTACTTCAACGTAGGAGCCAAAATTGGGGAATTTACGGCCAATTAGTTTTGTTTTAATGATTAACCCCAATGGCCTTAGCACCCGATTGGTGTATAACAGGTCGGCCAGGATGGTTAATAAAATCATACTCACCAATACCTCAAAGGCAATGTTTTGCAATGGGGTACTGGTTTCATCAAGCGTATCAACGCTTTTGCCTATCTCCAGCAGGTAGTTTTGTTTATCCAGCTTAAAAGTGTGGCTAAGTATGCGGTATTCTATGGTATCACGTTCAACTAAACGCTTTTCATTTTTTATAGTATCTAAAACGTAGTCGGGATCGGCCTCTTCAATAGTCAGGTACTCTTCTTTCAGCGGCAAATAATAACTGCCGTATTTTTCATCATTGGGTATATAATCTTTTATTCCACGGGCCTTTACTATTTGCAGGAACTTCTTTTTTTGTTTAATCAGTTTATTATCTACATAATTGCGGCTGATGTTTTTTATCAAAACCGGTAAAAGCAACACAAATAGGGTTACAATTACCAGTTTTGATATAGCATTAAACAGTGTAAGTTTTGTTTTAAGTCTCAATGCTAAACGTTGATTTTTATTTTATAGCCAAGCCCCCGTACGGTTTCCAGCCAATCGGGCTGGCCATAAACATTTAATTTTTTGCGTATATTTTTTATATGGGCGTCAATATAATTAGAGTCATAGTCATTATTAATAATGCTGCCCCAAATATGCTCGCTCAATTGCATACGCGATAGTGTGCGGTTTTTATGTAATATCAAATAGGCTATCAGGTCAAACTCCTTTTTGGTTATGGTATTGATTATGTTGCTTTGATAGGAGATTGTCCGTTCGGTTAAATTTATTATAAAATCACCCAGTTCAATCAAGTGGTGTTTTAATCCAAATTTGCGTCGGGTTATAGCCTGCATCCGGCTATGTAATTCTAATAACGAAAAAGGTTTTGGCAAATAATCATCTGCGCCAAGGTCCAATCCTTTAATACGGTCATAAACTTCGGCCCTTGCGGTTAGAATAATACAGGCAGCTTCTGTATTGGTTTTTTTTGCTTCTTTCAGTAAATCTAACCCATCATAATCAGGCAAACCTAAATCTATCAATATGAAATCAAACAGGTTTACAGCTACCTTTTCCGAAGCCGATTTACCATCAAAGCATACTTCGCATTTATAATTATAATTGGTTAAAAATATTTCAAGCTCATGAGCTAATGCTTTTTCATCTTCTATAATTAAAACATTCATGCCTGATTTTAATAAAAAACGTAGTAAAATGTTAAATTATAAAAACTCTCGCGCTTATTCATCAGTGCGCCCTCCACATTTACCGGAATTGAATATTTATAAGAGAACTCAAAAGTATAATGCGGCCTGTTGTAAGCTACGGGTATTTTAAAACTGTAATTGAGCATATTGAACCTTCCATTATCGTAATTGACATGACCGGGGCCAAATATGGCAATGTCATCTGCATCCAACCGGTTCTCATGGTCTATAGAATACCTTTGTACAAAATTTTGCGTACCCAAAATAGCGCTTATACCCGGATTAAAAGTAAGGTAGTCCTTATCGTCAAAAACATTCCAGCTTGTTTCCATATACTTGGAGATATTGAACGTGGCAAAGAAGTCGGATGATTTACCAAACAAATAATCCAGCCCGACACTTGATTGTGCTATTTTCCAGTCGTAAGCATTTTTCAGGTTAATATCATTTGATGTTGCAGATTGTATAACACGCTCATCATCCTTAAATATAAACCGGTTATAACTTATTGTACCTTTTAATTTATGCGAAAGTCTATAAGCATAGCCTCCGCCCAAATCAATTTCGTCTGCCAGTGTTGGATATCCCAGCAGCTTTAATGCTGAAGCGTACACAAAAAAACCCTCCTTTGTGTTATATATTACATCTGTTGACATATAGGGATAGGTTATCGGGCCGGTCCTCCCAAAAAAAAGCGCATCGCTGCCATAGCTTATTCCAGCCGATATGGATCGTTTTTTAACTAATGTATCGGTATCTGCAACAATCTTATCCGGACGATAAACAAATACATACCGCTTAACAGCCGCCGCATTAGCAGTATCAACTATTATAAAGAAAAGCAGTATCTGGAAATATTTCATTGAGCTATGTGTGGTTTTAGGGGTTAAGATCAATTGCCATTTCGCCTTGGTATTTCGGGCGGCCTTTCCAGTCCTTCCGGCCGGCGTTCTCTTTTCGGTTTGGCTTTTATAGCCGTTTCACCCGGGGCATCTACTTTTTCGGGTTTTGATTGTCGCTTTGCTTTGGCAATTTCTTTAATTTTCTTTTTTTCATCTTCCTGCTGTTGTTTTGATTTTTTTAAAGTTGTATCAACCAGCATTTCTTTTAGTGGAACATTAGTAAGCTTATAATGTAAAAAATTAAAAACGTAATGATTGCTTTTTATTGTATGAGCAAACAATAAGCATGGTGCAAATATCAATAACAGGACAATATACGCAAACCGCTTTATCATTAACAGGAAGTAATTACTAAAATTTTTTTCAAATGCTTATTCATCACACTGGTAACCATAGGGGATGGTTGATTTATTTGGCTGTTTTAAGTTCGGTTTCCTATTACGAATTCTTACAATCGGGCTTAACCTAACAAAGTATATTTATCCGGCTTGTACCAGCATCCGGAAAGTAACAGCATTTAATTCAAATCATTATAAGGTATAAATATAATGATCAATTAAACATATTAATCTGCGATATGAATATCTTTTGAGGTATATACGCGGTTATGATCGTCAACAATAACACAACCCATCTGGTTCAATTGGTTTATCAGGTAAAGGCCATTGTTAATGCCAATAGACATTATTGGCGAGGCCATTGCATCGGCAAATTCGGCACTGGGGCTAATTATGCTTACGCTCTTAATTTCGCTAACTACGAATCCATTTTTGGCATTATCTGCATTTAATCTTTTATGATTAATAGTAGCATACTTTTCGGCATTTACAGATGTTGCAATTGCCATGTTGCTGATATCAATATTAGCGAACGATTGAGTATTTTGTGCCTGGTCGGCGGTAGCTATTGTCCACGGTTCATTATTGGGTTGTAAACCCCAGGTTAACAAATCGCCACCTGCATTAATAACCCCATTGCTTACACCGTCCATTTGTAAGATATATTTAGCCCTGTCTGCGGCATAGCCTTTGCTGTTTGCGCCAAAACCAATACGCATTTCTCTCTCCTTTAAAAAAACAGTGGTTGATTTGGCGTCCATTACCACATTTTTATAACTGGCGCAGCTTACCGCATATGCTACAGTTTTTGTGTTCTTTTTTGATGTGGTATCAATATCACGGAAAGTTTTATCGGCAGAGTAATAAGTAATATCAAATGCCCCGTAAGTAAGTTCGGATATTTGTAATGACCGGTCAATCAGGTTAAAAATTTCGGCACTGACTTTTACCGGCTGGATGCCTGCATTACGGTTTATTTGGTTGATAACGCTGTCATCACTAAAAGTGCTTAACAGTTTTTCAACCCGGTTAATTTCGGCAATTGCTTTGTCTATGCGTTCATCGGCCCAAATCGCATTATCGCCAACTACACTAATCTCAAACCTATTTCCCATTAACCGCACAGTACGACTGAATACGGTTAAGTTATTTGTTAATGCTTTTTTTATAGCCAGCATAGGGGTGATATTAAAATTAACTAATAAACCATTAGCAATATCCGTCCTGAAAAAAACGGAACATCACTATTATTAATAGCTAAAGTAGCGGGCCTTTATGAAAATAACATGAAAAAGGGGGATTACTTACAAATATTTCTAAATGGATGTGCAGATATGCAAATGTGCGGGTGTGCAGATGAAAAATGATAAATCATGTGCATATTTTATTTAAATTCATCAGCTAAAATTAAAACTCTATTATGGAATTTGACTATTTAATTGCCAATGATGACAAACATGAAGAAGTATTCATCGAAATATATTATGAGGGAAAATTTGTCGCGCTTATAAACCAGGAAAACGGGTTAGCAAATCTTGAAATTGAGTTTCCAGGCCCTGAATCAGTTGCATCTCTCATAATTAGAAGACTTCCATTAAATGAATTTTGGACTTAATCAGCAATGCGGCTAAACGCCTTAGAGGATATTAAATCATTTGCACATCTGCATATACGCACATCTACAAATTACACTACCGTACCTTCTTTTAATTTTTCGGCATTTTCGGCAAACTGTAATGATTCTAATATTTCCTGCAAATCGCCGTTCAACACGCCCGGCAGATTATAAATAGTTAAACCTATACGATGTTCAGTTAAGCGCCCCTGCGGATAGTTATAGGTACGTACTTTGGCGGAACGATCACCGGTTGAAACCATTGTTTTTCGTTTTTTAGATGTTTCTTCCAGGTGTTTTTGCAGCTCCATTTCATACACTCTTGAGCGTAATACCTGGAGTGCCTTATCATAATTCTTTAACTGCGATTTTTGATCCTGGCACTGGGCAACAATACCTGTCGGAAGGTGTGTTAACCTAACTGCAGAATAGGTTGTATTTACCGATTGACCACCTGGCCCAGATGCACAAAACAGGTCCTTGCGTATATCACTTACCTGCAAGTCAATATCAAATTCATCAACTTCGGGCAATACAACTACCGATGCTGCTGACGTATGTACACGACCCTGGGTTTCGGTGTCAGGTACACGTTGTACCCGGTGCACGCCCGATTCGTATTTTAAAGTACCATAGGCATCTTCGGCAATTACGTTAAACACAATTTCTTTATAACCACCTGATGTACCTTCGGTATAGTCAACCAGTTCTGTTTTCCAGCCGCGTTTTTCGCAATAGCGCATATACATGCGATAAAGATCACCGGCAAACAAAGCCGCTTCGTCGCCACCGGTACCGCCACGTATTTCAACAAGCGCATTTTTAGAGTCTTCCGGATCTTTAGGGATCAGCATTAAGCGAATTTCCTCTTCCTTCTCATCCCGCTGTACCAATAATTCATCCAGTTCGGCTTTAGCCATTTCACGAAACTCGTCATCCTTTTCAGTAGCTAATATTTCTTTATTTGTATCAATATTGCTCATGATGTTGCGGTAAATATTATACTCGTCAACAATCTTAGCCAAATCTTTATATTCTTTATTTAACTGGGCATAGCGCTTCATATCAGCCATCACATCAGGATTGCTCAATTCAGCTTCTACGCTTTTCCAGCGCTGGTATATTAATTCTAATTTCTCTAACATAAATTTTCAATTGCACTATTCCGTACAGGGAACAGCATGCCTTTAAAAAGCCTACAAAAGTACGGATTTTTTAAGCATAAAGCTAAACGCGAAATGGTAAAAGCGAAGGGCCCTGTTAAAGTTGGGGCAGGTAAAAGAAAAGTTGAAACAGAAATGACAAAAAGCTTTAGTCTTTTAGCTTTTTTGCTTTTTGCTCAAAATGACGCAGGGTTAGTTCTTCTCCGTCAAATACCGCATATGAGCTATAATTCACCCATTCGCCTAAATTGATATAACGGCTATGTTCATTTAACTGTATGTCAAGCGGCAGGTGCCGGTGACCAAATACCAGGTAATCATAAAATTTGGTTTTCAATAATTCCTTGCTGTAAATAACTATCCACTCCTGCTCTATATCCTTGTTCTTTCCTCCTTCTGCAGCAATCCGGCTATGCCTTGACCAATAATTTGCAATACCTACGCCAAAATTAGGATGTAAACGGGCAAAAAGCCATTGGCATATTTTACTGCGGAATATCTTTTTTAATATTTTATAAGTTCCATCTCCCGGCCCCAATCCATCACCATGATGCAGGTAAAACTTTTTACCATTACGCTCAATTTCCAATTCGTTACTGATTATGGTGGCGCCTAACTCCTGTTCAAAGTAATCAAACATCCACATATCATGGTTGCCCTTAAACAAGTATAACTTTATACCTGCATCAGTCAGCTCGGCCAGTTTACCTAAAAAACGAATATATCCTTTGGGTACCACTGTTTTATACTCGAACCAAAAATCAAATACATCACCCATTAAATAAACTTCGGCGGCATCGGCCTTTATGCTGTCCAGCCAGCGCACCAGCCGGTCTTCCCGCTCACGGCTTGAGGCATAGCTTCCGGTGCCTAAATGAAAATCAGATGCAAAATAAAGTTTGTTACGTGTAGCCATTATTTATTGAGCCAAAAGTACGGTAATAATGTGCAGATGTGCAAATGTGCGGATATGCAGATGTGCGACAAACGCATTAAAAATATCAAAATCACCTCAGCCCTCTTTCCGCCGCAGGCGAAGAGAGGGTCGCCTAGTCCCGATAGTTATCGGGAGCGGGGTGAGTAGTCGCCGACGGGCATTAACGGTAATATCGCTTCATTAGTACTCACCCGGTCATTGCTTCGCTCGACCACCCTCTCTTCGCCTACGGCGGAAAGAGGGTAAAATAGTTAAATTATTTTAATGCATTTGCCCTGTGCGTAGACTAATTTGTGGCTATTGAATCCGACTGCTCAACAAGTATAAAACCAAACAGGCCTTTCATTTCTGAAAAGCCTGTTTCGTTATAAGTTATTAATAAGATTAACTAATTATGGTCTGCCTTGACCATGGTCATCATGTCCATGGTCATCGTGACCATGATCGTCGTGGCCACGGCCATTGTCATGGCCTCTGTCTCCACCTTGTCCCCTATCGCCATTCCAGTGGTTACGATACTTGTCTTCATGATTGTCGCGAATAATTTGCTGATCGTTACGACCTCTGAAACCGGAATAACGCGCCCTTATATCTGCATGGTGTTCCCACGGATTACGCTGATTAACTACTACCTTATAGCTGTGGTAGGGATCAAAGTGATACCTGGGCGGCAAAGCGCCGGCATGTACCCATACATTGTTTTCAAAATATACATATTGGTGGCGGGGCACATCATAATAGGCATCAACATCGGGCATGTAGTAATATTCAGCATGGGTATAGCCAACGGGCCCCCACTCGGGCTGGCTGTTAATATTAAAGCCAAGGTTTATACGTAATTGAGCTTCGGCTGATTTGTACGTTAGGCAGCTTAATAGTATTGCTGCACAAAAAATGATCTTTTTCATATTTATATCTGATTTACAGTTATGACAATTAATACGATAAATAGTTTATTTTTATTTTAAGTTAATTATAATATTCAGGTACGTTTAAATAAAAACAAGCTTCCTGACACCAGGAAGCCTGTTTTTGAAATAATAAATATTATTTTTATTTATTTATTATTTATGGTCTGTCATGACCATGATCATCATGACCGTGATCATCGTGTCCACGATCGCCGCGTCCCGGGCCGTTATTTTCTTTATAGTGATTGGCATATTTATTATCATGGCTATCGCGAATAACCTGTTGATCACGACGACCCTTATAACCTGAGTATTTGGCCCTAAAATCCGCCGCATGCTCCCATGGGTTGCGTTGGTTAACCACTACTTTATAACCATGATACAGGTCATAATTTGCATATCTTGGCGGTAACGCCCCTGCATGTATCCATACATTGTTTTGCAGGTATACATATTGATGATTAGGTACATCGTAATAGGCATCAATATCAGGCATATAGTAATATTCTGCATGATCATAGCCAACGGGGCCCCAATCCGGCTGGCTGTTAATGTTTAAACCAAGGCTAATGCGTATTTGAGCAGTGGCCGATTTGTAAGTTAAGCAGCTGAGCAATATAGCCGCGCAAAAAATGATCTTTTTCATAATCGTGTTTGATTTGTAGATAAGACAATAAATAGGATGAATTGTTTAGTTTAAATTTATTTCAAGCCGGGGAAGCTTGATGTCCAAATATAAATTAATGACAAATATCTTAAATTAACAAACTGTTAAATAAAACATTCCTATTAGGTGTAAAAAAAACATAACCAACTGCAAACATCTTTCGTATAAGAAG
>Ga0207020_1115_pt1 | contig 15214 bp, 15 predicted proteins | sample Alteio_BWMinCont_48_FD_153500 | JGI IMG/M metagenome (GOLD analysis project Ga0207020, IMG submission 153500) | Enriched cells from forest soil in Barre Woods Harvard Forest LTER site, Petersham, Massachusetts, United States -... | ecosystem: Environmental > Terrestrial > Soil > Temperate forest >... | reverse complement strand
GTTAAGCCGCTAAAAAAAGCAGGGGGTTAGTGCGATTCCCTCCCCTAGGAGGGGTGTAGGGAGGGGTTTAATGAATAGTAGTAAATACGTATTTCAGATATAGCGTATAAACTATATTCCGCTTTGTCATCTCGAACGATAGTGAGAGATCTATACATCACCTATACGAACCTTGCATAGTTTGACAAGCAGTGTATAGATTTCTCTTTCGCGCCACCCTCGTTCCCTGGCTAGCTCTATCGAAATGACATAAATCTATTTTATAGGTAAACTTAAAGCCAAGAGAGAAGTAGACAGCAGCTACTTCTCCAAAAAATGATCAAACGTATCGCTGCGGATACCCACGCGCATTATCAGATTTGCACGGGTATAGTCTGATAAATTATGGCGCACTTGAGCCAACCAAATTAATAATCGTTTTAATTAATCGTATAATAGTATCTTTAGTTATAAATCCTATGCCTATGAGATTTTTTACTTTTGTCGTTTTCCTTGCATTTGGTATCCTATTTAATTTAAATGCTACTGCACAAAACCTGGAGCTTAGCGACATAAAAAAAATTGAACTAACTATTCAACCGGGAGGGATGACCAATGATTTCAGAAGCCGGGAGATTGTATTTGAAAATGATAGTTGGAAATGCTATCAAACCCGCCTTATTCAATTTAATCTGAATAATATTATAAATGACAGTTCCAGGAGGTTTGTACGGGTTATATCTACCTCAATTTTAACGAGTTTGTTAAATATGATTAATAAACCGGATACAGCTATTGGTTTTAATTTGTTCAACATCAGTAAAGATGACGTGGTAAAATATATGGATAGTTTAGCTATGAAGTTGCCCCTGTCTGAACAAACAAAACTTGCGGAAATCATACGATCAAATGACACGGTTGTTAATAAAGCGCTTTATACATTATACTTCCCCCGTTTTAAAATGGGAGATGACAGGACATCTACCACGATAAAAATAACAACGCTAAACAACGAAGTCAAAATAATTTATGCTACCAGTTTTGGTTACCTGGATTTTGAACCCTGGCGTATTATAAATACAAATGCAATAAGCTACAACCCTCACATTGCTCTGGCTTTTGAAACATTAAGCGGCAACGGTTGGTATAGTTATGGTTGGAAGAAAAGGGTCCTTTTGGCCCTTGACAGGGCAATCTACTACGAGGTTTTCGGTGCCCGTATTAAATAACTACTTCTCCAAAAAATGATCAAACGTATCGCTTCGGATACCCAGGCGCAGCGTTTCCAACGGGATCACATCGGCAGGAGCGATATTGCCTAAGTTTACATTGGCGCCAATCAGTTTAATGAACCAAACTTGTTGGGCCTTTTGCGGGGCCTCCCATATAATGGTTTCTTCGGGTATTTGGGTTAATATTTCGTCCACCAGGCCCTGGCGCACTTCGCCCGAGTCGCGGTAGATGCCTACGTTGCCGCTTTCGCGGGCCTCGGCAATTACCTTCCATGATCCGGCTTCAATTTCGGCCCGCATCAGGTTGATCCATTTATATGGTGCAAATATTTTTTGTACGTCTTTCGACCCAACTTCGGATATCACCGTCACCTGTTTACACAGTTTGCGAATATATTCGCATTTCTCTTCGTGCGAAATCTCAATCGATCCGTCGGATACTTCGGCATACTGTAATTTGTATTTATCCAACAGCCGGCAATAGTCGTCAAACTGGCCCCTAACTAACATCGCCTCAAATAGAGTACCGCCAAAATAAACCGGGATACCAGCATCACTATACAGCTTTAATTTATCATCCAGGTTTGGCGTGACATACGAGGTGGCCCAGCCCAATTTTATGATATCTGTATGCATTCCCGAAACTTCAATAAAGTCTTCCACCTGGCGCAGGCTAAGTCCCTTGTCCATCACCATGGTCATGCCGCTGCTGCGTGGTTTTTGCGTCCGTTCGGGGAGATTATTTATCGTGTAATTCATAAAATGTAGATTTTGTTATAGGCTATAACTAAAAGTTTTAATGACGTAAATATCAAAAAAAATCCGCAGAATTCAAGCCTGTTTTCCAGGATAACTCTGCGGATAAAATTTTTATTTATTTGATTTATGCATCTGCACATTCGCACATCTGCATATTTTCACATTTATCGTGTATACTTATTAATAATATCCAGTATCACTTTATTTTGCTGCAATTGCGGCAGGTAATCAAACAGGATATAATGCTTTTCGGGGTCGGATGTTAAAGCGGTTTCTAAATAGTTCATCGCCTCGTTATATTCGCCTTTTGCAAATAAATAGGCCACCTGGCGGTAGTATAGCTCTGCCGCATCCGGGTTGTTCTTGATGGCTTGCATGATTACCTCTATCGCATCAACCAATCGCTGTTGTTCATATAGTATAGACGAGTAATCCAGCCAGGCATCCACGTCAATAGGGTTTAATTCTACCACCTTTTCGTAGGCTGATTCCGCCTCGGGTAAATGTCCCAGTTTATATTCCGCATCGGCAATAGCAAACCAGTAGTCAGCATTCGCTATATCCAGGTCGAGCGCTTTTTTATAAAAATGTAACGCCTCAAAATAACGTTCTTCAAAATCAAGCGTTACGCCTATACCAAACCAGGCATCGGCCAGCTTGGGGTCCATTTTAACCGATTTTTTATAAAACGCGCGAGCATCGTCCATTTGCTCCAGCTTTTCATAACATTCGCCAATGGCGCAATAAGTGTCGGCATTGGGCTGCTCATATTCAAAGGTATGACGATAAACCTCAATGGCTTCGGCATATTTTTCTAAATTAACCAGCGCGTTGCCCTTGTTAAAATAGGCCGATGCAAAACTGTCTTTTATTAAGATAGCATAATCGTATGCATCAATCGCTTTTTCAAACAGGCTCAGTTTGGTAAACGCATTACCCAAATTATACCATGCAGCGTAGCTGTAGGGCTCGTTATCTATATATTGCTGGTAAAACTGCACGCTTTCTTCCTGGTTATCCATTACATCGTAACAGAAAGCCAGCTCATACAAAGCGTCCTGGTTTTCCATGTTTTGTTTCAGGCAAAGCTTCAGGTATTTGATGGATGTTTCATAATCGCCCATGTTCTGGTGCACATAAGCGATATGCAATAACACCTCATCGGTTTCTTCGGCAAGCTCCAGCGCCTTTTGGTAGTTCTCCAATGCCTCGTCATAGCGCTCCATACTTTCATACAGGTTACCACGGATGATATAAATATCCGCATCTGATGCTTCGAGCGTGGCAGCTTTTTCCAAAGCCGCAAACGCTTCGCTCACATGGTTGGTAACCACTAAAAGCTGGGCCTGCTTTATTAAAAATACAGCAGCAAAGGGGTGTTGATTAAGGGCATACTCTGCAACCTGCAATGCCTTGGCGGGGTCGTTCTTTTCGATGTAGTAATCGATAATGTTCTCAAACGCCTGGGCATCAAAAAAGTACTGGTCGTGATTACGAATCATTTCCTCGTACCGTTCTACCGAAAACTTTGGATCTTCGGTAAAACCAAATTCAAATTCTTCTTCCATTCAATATTGTTTGCAGAACACTTTTTTAGCTTAAATTACAATGTACCACTTTAATTTGGACTTGTAAACCTTCAGCGAGTTTAAATTACAAGTAATAAGCATCCGCTTGGCAATTAAGTTTTCAACATACAAACATTTTTAACAGCACCAGTTAGCAAGTGCCTGATAATAAATACAAAGCGTTTGCGGCAATTGGTGAGGGTAAATAAATAATTGCCTTAAAGATTTTTACCTTTGACAAAAGTAACCATTATGAGCCTTAATATAAGCGAAGTTTTAAAGCGTTTACAAATAAACGACATTAATGAGGCATTTAGTACCGGTAATGTGTGGGGAAGCGGCCCAAATGCGGCCATTAAAAACATCATTTCGCCTGTTGACGGTAAAAAGATAGCCGCGGTAAAATTTGCTGCTGCCGATGACTATAATAAAGTTGTTGAACAAGCTGCGAAAGCCTTTGTAAGCTGGCGCACCGTTCCTGCCCCCAAACGCGGTGAAATAGTACGCGAAATTGGCGAGGCGTTGCGTAATCATAAAGCGGACCTGGGCACGCTGGTATCCTACGAAATGGGCAAAAGCCTGCAGGAAGGTTACGGCGAAGTACAGGAAATGATTGATATTGCCGACTTTGCCGTTGGCCAGAGCCGCCAGTTATACGGATTAACCATGCACAGCGAACGCCCCGAACACCGCATGTATGAGCAATATCACCCGTTGGGGATCGTCGGCATTATATCGGCCTTTAATTTCCCGGTAGCGGTATGGAGCTGGAACGCTATGCTGGCCTGGGTTTGCGGCGACGTTTGTATCTGGAAGCCATCCGAAAAAACACCATTAACGGCCATTGCCTGCCAGCATATCGCGCAATCGGTTTTTAAAAAACACAGTATTGATGAGGGTGTATCCAATTTAATTATTGGCGATAGAAACGTTGGCGAACTAATGGCTAATGACACCCGTGTACCTTTAATCTCCGCAACCGGTTCAACCCGTATGGGTAAGGCCGTAAGCGCGGCCGTTGGCGCCAGGTTGGGTAAGAGTTTGCTGGAGCTTGGCGGTAATAACGCCATTATCATAACAAAAAATGCCGACCTGGATATGGCGCTTATCGGCGCGGTATTTGGTGCCGTCGGCACCGCCGGGCAACGTTGTACCAGTACCCGCAGGTTAATTATCCACGAAAGCGTTTATGAGGATTTTAAACAAAAACTTGTAAAGGCCTACTCACAAATAAAAATTGGTAATCCACTGGACGAAAACAATCACATGGGGCCATTGATAGATGCAGATGCCGTAAAATTATATTTAGATTCTATCGAAAAATGCAAAGCCGAAGGCGGCAAATTTGTAGTGGAGGGCGGCAAGCTGGAAGGCGCCGATTACGCTTCCGGATGTTATGTTAAACCCTGTATTGCCGAGGTTAAGAATCATTTTAAAATAGTACAGCACGAAACCTTTGCACCTGTTTTATACTTGATTAAATATAAAACCGTTAATGAAGCCATAGCCCTGCAAAATTCAGTTCCGCAGGGTTTGTCATCAGCAATCATGACCAGTAATTTACGCGAAGCCGAACAATTTTTATCCTATGCAGGTTCTGATTGTGGTATTGCCAATGTAAACATCGGCACCTCAGGAGCAGAAATAGGCGGCGCATTCGGCGGTGAAAAAGAAACCGGTGGCGGCCGTGAATCGGGATCAGATGCGTGGAAAGTTTACATGCGCCGCCAAACTAATACCATTAATTATTCAACAAAATTACCTTTGGCACAGGGAATTAAATTCAATTTATAATAACTTACGCCCAAATTAAATCTACATGAACATCTTTCGCAGATTAATACCAACCACAGCCTTATCAGCAGCTTTATTACTAAGCCTTAACCTTACTGCACAAACTCTACCCCCGGCACAGCCCGATCCGCCAAAAAACTGGCATACTATGGATCTGAAAGCTGACGGTTTTTATGGCATCAGCTTAACCCCGGCCTACCAGTTTATAAAAGGCAAAAAAAGCAAAACGGTAGTTGTTGCTACCATTGACAGCGGCATTGATACCGCTCAAAAGGACCTGCAAGGCATTTTATGGGTGAATACCAAAGAAATTCCCGGCAATGGCATTGATGACGACCATAACGGTTATGCAGATGATGTACACGGATGGGATTTTTTAGGTGGCCCCGGCGGCAAAGTTGATTATACCGAAACTACCGAAGAAGTACGCGAATACAATCGCCTTAAACCAAAATATGGTAATGCCACAACTGCTACTACCGGTAATGAAAAAGAATATGCCTACTGGTTGTCGGTTAAATCAACCTATGAGGAAACCATGGCGAAGTCGTCGGCCGAGTTGCCACAGGTGCAGCAGTTTGCTACCGTGTTAATGGCCACCAGCGGTTATATCAAAAAAGCGTTAAAATTAAATGCCGATGCTACTTTTACCTTAGCCGACCTGTCAAAGATCAATGCCACCAATGATACCCTGGCTCAAAGTAAAACCGTTTGGGCATCAGTTTTCCAGGAAGAAGGGCCGAGTAATGATAACAGCAAAATTTTGAAAGATCTGAGCGAGTATATGGCCAAGATCAATAACGATGTTAACCCTGATCTGACCGCCCGCAAAAGAATTGTAGGTGATGATCCCAATGTTCGCGACGGCAAGCCTTATGGCAATAACGTATTAAAATTACCTGATGCTTCGCATGGTACAGGTGTGGCCGGTTTGATTGGTGCAATACGGGGTAATGGTTACGGCATTGACGGCGTAGCCGACAATGTGCGTATCATGTCTGTAAAAGCTGTACCTAACGGCGACGAATATGATAAAGATATTGCCAATGCCATCCGCTACGCGGTTGATAACGGGGCTAAAATAGTAAACATGAGTTTTGGTAAAAAACTATCTCCGCATAAAGAATGGGTTGACGAGGCATTTAAATATGCAGCAGCTAAAGATGTGTTGCTGGTACAGGCGTCGGGCAATGATAACCAGGATGTTGATGCCAAGCCCGAATTTCCGAACGCTATGTTTTTGGATGGTACAAACGGTTCGGATAACGTAATAAACGTAGGTGCATCAAGCGCGGTATTGGGCGATCACCTGGCAGCCAGTTTTACCAACTACGGCAAAAAAAATGTCGATGTTTTTGCACCGGGCGTAAAAGTTACTTCTATTGATGCCGATGCTGAGTTTAATACCGAAGACGGAACCAGTTTTTCTTCCCCGATAACAGCCGGCGTTGCCGCGTTGATACTGGAATATTATCCCGATCTGAGCGCCAAACAATTAAAACAATGTATCCTGGCATCCGCAACGCCGGTAACGGGTACAATGGTTTTTAAACCCGGCAGCACAACCGAGAAAGTTGATTTCGCTTCGCTTTCAAAAACCGGTGGCATTGTAAATGCCTATAAGGCGCTATTGTTTGCTTCGAAATTAAAAGGCGAAAGAAAAAAATAATGCTAAAATATCCCGCCATTATTATTTTTGCCATTCGTAGTAAACGTTAAACACTGTTATAAAAAAATGAAAAAAACACTTTTTGCTTTTATGGCCCTGCTTTTCGTTATGGGAGAGGCAGCGCATGCACAATCTAAAAAAATGGTGATCCCTAAACTTAAAGGACCGGAACCCATTGTACTGGATTGTAAACCTTTAAAACAAGGAACATTTAAAACGACGCTTGATGGTAAAGTGACCATCATGAAGCGGGAGGGAAACATCGAAACAGATTATCTTGATGGTTCAAAAGTACCGGCTGTATATACGATCAAATGGAAAAATGACTGTACGCTTGTTTTAACGCCAACACCCGAAACTTATAAAACGCACCCGGAAATCAGGAAAGGCGCTGTTTTTACAATGGAAACGTTTATGAAAAACACCAGCTCATATACACAGGTGGTTAGCGCGAATTATACTGCGGCGAAATATAATATAGAGGTTTACAAAATAAAATGATTGTAAAAACCTTATGGTATAATCCCGTTCAATTGCAATTAACACATTAGTCGTTATATTTGCGCCTGCAAATAAGCATCATATTATTATAAAGATGAGAGAAATACAATTCAGAGAAGCACTTCGCGAAGCAATGGTTGAAGAAATGCGCAAGGATGAAAACATATACCTGATGGGCGAAGAGGTTGCCGAATATAATGGCGCCTACAAAGTTAGCCAGGGTATGCTTGACGAATTTGGCGCTAAACGGGTTATTGATACACCCATCTCTGAATTGGGTTTTGCCGGTATCGGCATAGGCTCGGCAATGAATGGCTTAAAGCCGATCATCGAGTTCATGACCTTTAACTTCTCGTTAGTGGCTATCGACCAGGTGATCAATGGCGCTGCCAAGATCATGTCGATGAGCGGTGGCCAGTTCTCGGTTCCTATTGTTTTCCGCGGACCAACCGGTAACGCGGGGATGTTAAGCTCACAACACAGCCAGTGTTTCGAAAGCTGGTATGCCAACTGCCCGGGCCTAAAAGTAATTGTGCCATCAAACCCCGCTGATGCCAAAGGTTTATTAAAATCAGCTATTTTGGATCCCGACCCGGTTATTTTTATGGAATCGGAATTGATGTATGGCGATAAAGGCGAAGTTCCGGAAGAAACTTATTATATAGAAATTGGTAAAGCTAAAGTGGTTAAAGAAGGTACCGACGTTACTTTAGTGGGCTTTGGCAAGATCATGAAGGTGGTTATTGCCGCTGCTGCCGAACTGGAAAAAGAAGGCATTCATGCGGAGGTGATCGACTTACGCACTGTGCGCCCTATTGATTATCCTTGTGTAATTGAATCGGTTAAAAAAACAAACCGTTTGGTATTGGTGGAAGAAAGCTGGCCATTAGGCTCCATAGCTACCGAGGTTGCTTTCAAGGTACAGAAAGACGCATTTGATTATTTAGATGCGCCTATCCTACGCATTATGGGTGGCGATGTGCCCTTACCTTATGCACCAACACTGATACAGGAATACCTGCCAAATCCCGAAAGAGTGATAAAAGCAGTTAAAGAGGTAATGTACGTTACGAAGTAATTAACCAAAAAATATTTTAAAGGCCCGTTGTAATACAGCGGGCCTTTTTTGTTTTAACACGATTTGCTTTTTCTAATTATAATATTTATTTTCAATCTGTTATATGGAAGAAGCTTTACCTGTTCAGTCAAAACGTATTCACTCGATTGATATCCTGCGGGGCATCGTTATGATCATCATGGCGCTCGATCATGTGCGTGATTATATGTCAAACGCGCAAATGGATCCGCTCGATTTGACCAAAACATCGGCCCTTCTCTTCCTTACCCGCTGGATCACCCATTTTTGCGCGCCAACTTTTATATTTTTATCCGGTGCAAGCGCTTATCTATCGCTATCAAAGAAAAAGTCGACAAAAGAAGCATCCCATTTTTTACTGAGCCGCGGGCTTTGGCTTATATTTTTAGAGCTAACTATCATTAGTTTTGGCTGGCAGTTTGACATTGGCTTCCATACCATATTCGCGCAGGTAATATGGGTTATTGGTTGGAGTATGATCATACTATCAGCATTGGTCTATTTAAAACCGGCATATGTTGGTGCTTTCGGGTTGATACTGATCTTCGGCCATAACGCTTTTGATTTTATTAAAGCCGATTCTTTGGGCCATGCTAAACTGCTTTGGATGTTTTTGCATGAAACCAATTTTTACCAGATCAACCATTATGAATCCATATTTATATTGTATCCGTTAGTTCCGTGGGTTGGGGTAATGGCTGCGGGCTATGCTTTTGGTACACTATTTAAACTGGAACCTGCTGTAAGGCGCTCCTTATTTTTTAAGATCGGTGCATCCTGTCTTCTTCTTTTCGTGATACTCCGTTATTTTAATATTTATGGCGACCCATTCCCATGGCAGCCACAAGCCGTTTGGTGGAAGGATATACTTGCATTTATCAAGTGCCAAAAATATCCGCCATCATTATTATATCTGCTGATGACACTCGGCATATCAATTACCGCGCTCGCTTTATTTGAAAACGCGAATAATAAGCTTACCCGCATTTTCATTGTATACGGCCGTGTGCCCCTGTTTTATTATGTGCTGCATATCTACCTGGCACATAGCATAGAAGTAGTCATAACATTGGCAAAAGGCCTGCAGGCCAAACAAATCCAATCCATCGGGCCGGGGTCGTTAGGTGCCAACGGTTTTAGTTTGTTTGGTGTTTATTTGATTTGGTTGGGGGTAGTAGTCGCTTTATACTTCCCCTGTCGGTGGTTTATGCGGCTTAAACAGCGGCGCCATGATTGGTGGCTAAGCTATTTGTAATAAAATGGAGAAACGCAATTATTTGCGTTTCTCCATTTTATAGGCTCCTTACAATACCTCCAGCATTGATTTTACCGACGCTCGCTTGGTATAGTCCTTGTCAAAATGGGCAAACAGGAGTTTGCCGTTTTTCCCGATAATATAGGTAGCGGGCACAGGTAATACATGATCGGTATTGCCATTATTCTTTTCCAGGTCAATGCCGTAGCCTTTAAGCCTAGTAAGCATCGCATCTTCCACTACATAATTTACTTTGTAAGCTTTCATTATTTTATAATCCTCGTCATGTACAAGCGAGAACGATGCTTTTGTTTTTTCAACCGTTTTTCCGATATTTTCGTTTGTTTCAGGTGTGACCCCTACTACATAGGCGCCTTTATCAGTTAACAGCTGTAAAGAATCCTGCAGATGCGACATTTGCTTGTTGCAATAAGGGCACCACTGCCCGCGGTAAAAAAACAGCACTACTGCTTTATACGTTTTTAGCAGGGCCTTCAAATCAAGCGTCTTGCCCTGGTTGTCTTTTGCCGTAAAAGCGGGCGCCTGTTCGCCTGTTTTAAGACCAGTTTGTGCAAACAGGTGCAGCGAGGTAAAAATAAAAAGGGCGATTAGTATAAATTTTTTCATGTTTGATTTTAATGTTTAATGGAACAAAGGCTTTAAAATAGAGAAGGGACATACGTCCCTCCCCCATAATAACAATTACATTTTACTCATTTTTCCGGAATCCTTTGCCATCTTTTTAGGTGACATTTTTTTATCCGACATCTTATCCATCTTTTTTGGAGCCATTTTATCAGACGACATCTTGTCTGACTTCATCTTTTCCATCTTCATTTTGGATTTTCCGGTAGTGTCGGCTAAATTTTTTGTAATCGCTACTTTAGCCAGTACATTTAAGCTTAGGCAGACGACAACAAGGCCGGTTAGGCTAACCTTTAAAAAGGTTGATTTCATAAAGTTGTTAGTTTTCATTGTTTAGTTTTTGGTGATTAGTCGCCGCCCAAACCATAACCTTACAACAAATTATTTTTTATTTAATTCATCCTCGATCCGCTCATGCAATTCCTTTTTATAGTTTTCATCCAGCGTTATTGAAGCGGGCGCGGTGAAAAACTGACGTACCATGGTGTTGATCATTTTGCTCTGCCGGTCAAACACCTTACATACCGAACATCCGGCCAAATGAATACGTAGTTCGATCTTTTCGCGGAAGGTAATTTTACTGAGCATTCTTTTTTCTATCAAAAAGGTGGCTTTCTTACAGTTATATTGTATTTTCCTTAGCTCGCTCATATCAGATCCAGTTTTTTTGAAGGCAGGCCCTCAGGTTAAGTTTAGCACGATGTATGATCACCCAAAAATTGGATGCCGAAACTTTTAGCTCTGCGCATATTTTATCGGTAGCTTCATCATCCATATGCTTCATGGTGAAAACCGCCAGCCATAAAGCCGGTAATTTTTGCATACAATTTTGCAATACGAGGTTAAGTTCTTTATTATGTAGTGGATCATGGTCTTCAATACCCAGCAGTGCCGGGCGATATTCGGTACGCCAATGTCCGTCATCTTCAAAAAAATCTTCCTGTTCTTTTACCGCCTGCGCAATATCGTGGGTAACCAACCCGGACGATTTTTTACGGTATACATCAATGATCTTATTTTTCAGGATTGCAGTTAGCCAGGTACGCTCGGTACTTTTTCCTTCAAACCTGTCAACACGTTCCAAAGCCGCTAAAAAAGTTTCCTGCACCAGGTCACGGGCCTGCTCCTCATCCCTTATCCGTGTTATCGCATAAGCATACAGGTAATCGGCATGATCATCCACCCATTTATGCGGGTTTACTTGTGGTGTGATTACTAACATTGTTTAGTATATAGTTTCGTTCCCGTTAGTCGGCAATTGGCATAAAACCTTACAATAAAAATCAATTAAATAAATTTATTAAATTTATTGTAAGGTTTTGATCGTCAGGGCGACGAATTGCGTATATAACTATTATTAACTTGCACAAAATGAGGTTCACTAAAATATTTTTATCCGCCGGCATATTGGCTGTTACAGCCTTATCCGCTTTTATAAATTCAAAAAAACAGGATACTGCTAATTTAAATGGCGCCAAAGGTTTTGCCGTGGTTGAACTGTTTACATCCGAAGGTTGCTCCAGTTGCCCTCCGGCCGATGCCGTTGTAGCCAAACTGCAAAAAGAAAGCGCGGATAAACCGATTTATATCCTGGCTTATCATGTCGATTATTGGAATCACCTGGGCTGGAAAGACGTATTCAGCGATCCCGACTATTCCAAACGGCAACGGGATTATGCCAAAACTTTAAACATTTCGTCGGTTTATACCCCGCAAATTGTAGTTAACGGCAAAACAGAATTCGTTGGTTCGGAAGACGTGACCTTGCACAATGCTATTAAATCTGCTTTGAAAAAAGAATCGCTGGCCGAACTAACTTTGGTTAATATGCAGATCTCGCGCAATACCGTGCAGGTTAACTACAATGCAAAGGGTAACGGAAATCACAGTGTCTTACTGTTGGCTTTGATTGAAAAATCGGCACAAAGTCATGTTAAGGCCGGCGAAAATAGCGGCCGTATGTTAGCACATGTTCAAATTGTACAAAAACTAAAAACTATTACGTTAACTGATAATAAAGCAGGCTTTGAAAAAATTAACCTGCCAAACAATTTTACGCCACAAAATTGGGAAGTAATCGGTTTTATACAAAATACCACCACCGGCGAAATTTTTGCAGCCGCAAAAGCCGCGTTTTTGCCGAATCAAATGAAGGATGCCGAATAGTTTAATTGAACCAGCATGAAAGTAATCAAGGAAAAGCACTCGTTAGCCATGCGGTGGACCCATTGGGTAAATTTCCCGATACTCACTATTATGATATGGAGCGGCATGCTGATCTACTGGGCCAACGACGAATACTCCATTACCATCTTCGGCCATACTTTTGTGCGCTTTTTTCCCGACTGGTATTATAATTTATTGCATATCCCGTCCAGGCTGGCCGAGGGTATGGCTTTCCATTTTTTGTTTATGTGGTTCTTTACATTGAATGGTATATTTTACATCCTTTATACCATCATTTCAGGCGAATGGCGCCAACTGGTACCCAACCGACATTCGTTTAAAGAGGCCTGGCTGGTGTTACTGCATGACCTGCATATCCGTAAAACCGCCCCGCCACAGGATAAATACAATGCGGCCCAGCGCATAGCCTATACGGCTATCATTATTATGGGCATCGGCTCGGTTATTACCGGGCTGGCCATTTATAAACCCGTACAGTTTTACTACTTAACCTGGCTTTGCGGCGGCTATCATTTTGCACGTATCATACACTTTGCGCTAACACTGGGCTATGTGTTCTTTTTCCTGATCCATGTTTTCCAGGTTGTTTTAGCCGGATGGAACAATTTCCGGTCGGTAGTATCCGGTTTCGAAGTGATAAACGAACAACCCCAACCCGTAATTGAAACCCCTCATGAAGACGAAAAAGCCTAAAAAAGAACTCACCATTGATCAGAAGATCAACCGGCGAAACTTTATTTCGTTCGCTACTTTTATTGGATTGGGTAGCGCGGCTTTTGGCGGCTACAAATGGCTGTATAACTCGCCCATCGAAACTTCAGGCATAACCGGGGGCACACGAAAACCACTGCGCAGGGCACTCAATAAAACCGAGCTGTTCTTCCGTAATTTTTTTAGCAATAATCATCTTGTAAAAACTTATCCCAAATCAATGGCCGCAAAAGTGGTGCGGCACAACAGCGACATTGGCTCAGAAGGCAAGCTGCCACCCGAAAACTGGAAATTACAGGTTACCAAAAAATCGGGCGAGGTACTGCAAGTTACCTTAGACGAGCTACGCGCTTTACCTAAAACAGAGATCGTTTTTGATTTTAAATGTGTAGAGGGCTGGGACCAGATATCGCATTGGGGAGGTGTGAAGTTTATCGATTTCATGCAGCATTTTAAGCTGGATAACGAAGCTGCGCTACAATATGTCGGACTGGAAACGCCCGATAAGCAATATTATGTGGGCATTGACATGCCCAGCGCGCTTCATCCGCAAACCTTATTGGCTTATGAGGTAAATGACCAGCCATTACCGGGCAAACACGGGCAACCATTAAGGCTAATCATCCCGGTTAAATACGGCATTAAAAACCTCAAGCGCATCGGCTCTATCACCTTTAGCAATACCCGCCCGCGTGATTACTGGGCCGAGCAGGGTTATGATTATTATTCGGGGTTGTAATCGAATTTGTCATTGCGAGCGGAATGCGCGCTGCTTTGAGCGCGAAGCAATCTCGTCGCTATACATTAATGGGCAATCTTGTCAGCGACGAGTTTGCTTCAACCGCACATGGCCTTTTCACAACCCTTGTTTCGCAATGACATGGTAGGGATATTTGACAAGGGTAATTCCTGTTACCATATCTCCTTAATATTTCGCATATTGCAGTAGATGCCTGCGGAAAAACTTCCTTTCAGAAAACAGATAGCCTACGCCACAGGTATGATAGGTTGGAGCATCATGACCAATATTATTATTGTGATGTTGCCTTACTTTTATCTGCCACCCAGCAGCGCGGGTTTAAAGCCGCTCATTCCGCAATTAATGTTATTTGGCGTGTTGAACATCATGTCGGTTATTGCCGCTTCAGGGCGGTTTGTTGATGCGCTGTTTGATCCGTTCATTGCTTCTTTAAGTGATAAAAGCGAGAATCCAAAAGGTCGTCGCATACCTTTTATGAAATGGGCCATTTTGCCGGCAGTTATTTTTTGCCTGCTTACTTTTTGCCCCCTGGTAAAAGCCGAAAGCAAGCTCAACGCGGTGTGGCTCACCTTTACGATGATCTGTTTTTTTATGAGCGTTACGTCTTATATCATTCCATATAATGCGCTGCTACCCGAGCTTACAGAAACAGCTGCCGAAAAAGTAAAGCTATCCTCGTTTCAGCAAGTAGGGTTCGTATTAGGGATGATCATAGCCGGCCTGGTTAATAACTATGCCGACCTGGTGCAACGCCTGTTTGCCGTACATAGCCGCGACTTGGCAGTACAATACACCATCGGCGGTTTGTGCGTATTTGCGGGTTTGGTAATGTTGGTACCTGTTTTATTTATTAACGAAAAGAAATATTCAACCAGCAAGCCATCCCATTTACCCTTGTTGCCCGCCATCCGTAAAACATTCAGGAACCGAAATTTTAAATATTACCTTATCTCTGATTTTTCATACTACATGGCCCTGAGCATTATATCAAGCGGGCTATTGTTTTTTGTTACCGTGCTGTTGCGTCTACCCGAGTCGATGGGCGGTTTGTTAATGTT
>Ga0207020_1114_pt1 | contig 15308 bp, 16 predicted proteins | sample Alteio_BWMinCont_48_FD_153500 | JGI IMG/M metagenome (GOLD analysis project Ga0207020, IMG submission 153500) | Enriched cells from forest soil in Barre Woods Harvard Forest LTER site, Petersham, Massachusetts, United States -... | ecosystem: Environmental > Terrestrial > Soil > Temperate forest >... | reverse complement strand
GCGGCTCAGACCAATGCCCTCCGGTAAATGCGTAAGAATTGCCACGTGGTTCCCACTCCTCGTCTACCCACACATGATGGGGACTTGGAGCAGCTGTGCGCTCATAGTGCGGGCGGTCTGGCCTTATCTTTACATATATTTGCGCCATACTCGTGTATGCGCCACATGTAAATACAATAGCCATCATCAATAATACTTTCTGCATGTTTTTCATTGCCTTATGTTTTAAGATCACTTTTATATGTTAAATACCGTGCCGCTGGAGCAATATATCTTTTGTTTGCCCAAAATAAATAGTTCCGGCTTATTAAGTTCCAATCAACTAATCGCCTAAATTAGCGTCATGGCAAAGGCTAAAAAGAAAAAATCAAGAACTGGATTAATAATTGTGGTAATTATTATTGCGGCCCTTGCATTGGTAACATTTAAGACCTTCGGGCCCAATACCGGTACGTTCACACAGGGCGAATATTTGTACATTCACACAGGCTCTGATTATGAAAAAGTGAAAGAGGCGCTGCAACAAGGCGGTTTTGTGGCCGATATGTTCAGCTTTAATTTTTTTGCAAGCCGCCTTGGCTTGCCAACGCACATCCATCCCGGTAAGTACAGGATCACAAGGCATATGAGCAATTACAACCTCATCAGGTTATTGCACTCAGGTAAGCAAACACCCGTAAAACTGGTCATCAATAAATTACGCACGCAAAAGGACTTCATAAGGCTGCTTTCAGCCAATCTCGAACCCGATTCTAACACCGTTTACCAGCTGCTGCACGACCCTTCTTATTTATCGCAGTTCGGCCTGGATACAAATACGATGATAGGTGCGGTAATACCAGATACTTACATTTTTATATGGAATACCACCGCCGATAAAGTATTCAGGAAAATAGAGCGGAACTATTCGAAATTCTGGGACGATACACACAAACAGGAAGCGAAAGATCATAACCTCACACCCATCCAGGCCACTATTGTAGCCTCTATTGTCGATGAGGAAACCAACATAAGTGAAGACAAGCCGAAGATCGCGAGTGTATACCTCAACCGGCTGAAGGACGGGATGAAGTTGCAGGCCGACCCCACCGTAAAATTTGCAATCGGCGATTTTTCCATTCGCCGGGTCACAGGCCCAATGCTTGAAAATACCTCACCTTACAACACATATATGTATTCCGGGCTGCCACCTGGGCCTATTTGCACGCCGTCTGTAAGTTCCATTGAAGCAGTACTTACAGCTCCAAAAACAACGTATCTGTACTTCTGCGCAAAGGAAGATTTCAGCGGCTACTCCAATTTCGCATCAACCTACAGCGAACAACTGAAGAATGCCGCTAAATACCGAAAGGCCCTTGATGAGCGGGGCATCCATTAAAAAGTAAAAAAACCTGAAACTAAACCAATGTCATTAGATTAGGGAACATTAAACCCGAAGGGTAGATGATATAGCAAAATCAACAAATCATGATCGAACCCCGGAGCGGCAAAGTCATTTGGTAAACAACACTGATAGAAATGTCCCCGCTATTGAAATTCCATAAAAAGGCGCTTACTTGCATGCTTATTATGAACTGGAGAATTATACTTGGGCTTGCGTTGATGCTATTTGGCATAAAAACTCTTTATACAGCCCTGGCGGGAAGCAGCATAACTACTGCCGGCAATTCATTATTGTATGCCAAGATAGCTTGTATTGTCTGGATAGTAGTAGGCTTGTATTTGCTGGTGAAGGGAATGACAAAGAATAGTCCGAATCAGAATTAGGTTGATTTTAGAATTTTCAGGATGTATTGTTTTTTTGGCTCGTACGGTCAAAGATTTGACAACTTTCGAAAAGTTGTCAAATCCGGATAATGCTACCACTCCTTTTTTTTTCAAAAGGCTGACCGGGAATGATTTTTTACGGCTGGTACACTAATCGTACCACTTCCTGTGATTTATCGTTGCCTGCGGCCATATACTGGCACACATATACCCCTGCACTTATGCCTGCAGGCATTTGTATAGCTGTTTCGCCCGATTTTATTTTATAAGTGGCTACCTGTTGCCCCAGCATATTGTATAAGATAAACACCCCCGCCCCCGGCGCACTTACTATTATTGCCCCTGCAGTAGGATTAGGCCATACTTTCAGTTCACTGGCAGGCGGTGCCAGCGGCTGCACTTTTGTGATAGAAGTATCAGGTCCGCAGCCGGGCAGTTCGCAGCCATTGCTATCCGTGCCTATTAACCACACATCCCTGCCCTGGTGCCAGGCCGGGAGTGTATCATTAAAAGTAGCCCCTGTAAATACCAGGCTGCCATCAGGTTTCTCGGCAACATCCCTAAAGTGGGCATCGTGGGTAGAATCACTGGTATAATAATGATTCCATAAAATATTGCCGCTCCGGTCTACTTTTGCAGCCCAGCCCATAGGTTGCGGGTACTTGCCTACGTCGCCGGCAAGCACGTAATTTCCATCGTGCAGTTGTATCACTTTTACGGCATACCTGTGCCCGAATTCCGCACTGTAATCAAACCTTGTTATCCACTCAATCCTGAAATCAGTATCAAGGTGTGCTATGTAATTGGGGAAGTTCGCATAGTCATTAACATTTGATGGGACTGCAAGCGAATCTATTTGGCCGATATGTATGTAACTGCCCAGGCTGTCTTTAAATATCCGTCCATCCCCCCCATACTTATTGCCGCCATATAGGGTATCCCTGATAATACTGCCCGCACTATCTAATAGCAGGAACCAGGGCGTATCATGATTATATACAGACGAGGCCGATGTAACATCGTAAGTGCTCATTGCCCCCACCACAATTCTTCCATCGGCTAAGGGTATTATGGTATTTATTTCAGATGATTGGGTATCTATTTTCTGGTAAGTATGTGTCCACAAGGTATCTCCCATACTATCTGTCCGGATCAGCAATGAAGGATAATATGATGGGGTATTTAATGCCCGTACCCCCCTACTATATAATCACCATCGGGCAATATAGCACAAGCATTCATTCCATCGAAATGAATAGATGTGTCAGTATAAGTTTTTATAAAAACAGTATCCCCTATATCGTTATATTTAATAATGCCGCCAGAGCTATATAAATACCCCGTTCCAGAATTAGGATATTGAATAGTGAACGACGTAATGTAACCGCCCCCATTTAAATATTTGCCTGCTCCTTCGGCGCCTGAATATAAGCTGGAATAGCTATCCTTTATTATTATGTGATTACTGATAACAGTATTCCCATCATTTGAAATAATCATGTTTAGCAACTTCCAATTATCTGTGCCAGGCGAAAAGCCAGTACCTATAATCAGATAAGTATTATCGGGTCTGACAAAAACATTCACACCCCAATCAGAAGTGCTATCATTATCATACAGCTTATTAATGTATTGTCCGTAAGACAAGTTTACCGCTGCTGTAAGCAGCAGTAAACTTGTAAATTTTATCCTTTTTTGTTTCATTGCTATGGTTGGTATATTAACTTCACTTCTTTTGTTACGCTTCCCATCATCTGGTTTAAACATGCCCACCTATGCTAATGATAACGACGGTATCATATCGGTATAGCACTGCAATAACGGCATATTCACACAATTGTTATAAAAATATTTTTTGATGGCTGAATAATTTGTTTATCAACAAAAAAACTGGCCGCTCCCCGAAAATCAAAATGATTACCTTTGCACCCGCAATAATGATACAGGTAGAAATAATCAATAAATCGCCGCACGAGCTGCCTGCATACCAGACAGCAGGGGCCAGTGGCATGGATATTAGGGCATGGCTGCAGGAGCCTGTTACTTTACAGCCGCTGGAGCGGAAACTGGTGCCGACAGGATTATATATTGCCATCCCGACGGGGTATGAAGCGCAGTTGCGTCCGCGTAGCGGGCTGGCTATAAAGCGGGGGTTGACGCTTATAAATACGCCCGGAACTATAGACAGCGATTACCGTGGCGAAGTGATGGTGGCAATCGTGAACCTTTCGGGAGAAGAACAGACCATAAATGACGGGGAACGGATAGCGCAAATGATAGTATCGAAATATGAAACGGTGACATGGGAAAGCGTGGAGCAACTTGACGAAACAGTGAGGGGTGCGGGAGGATTTGGGCACTCGGGGGTAATGTGAAAATTATAAAATGTGGAAATGTGAAAAGTGCCAAATTTAAAAATTTAGGAGTTGGGATATGTTTCAAATAATTTTCAGACCTATACCACATAACGACTATCTACTAATTACTAACGACTAATTACCATAAGAATAACAAACAAAACATGAACATAATTATTCCAATGGCAGGCATGGGCAAGCGTATGCGCCCGCACACACTTACTACTGCGAAACCACTGCTGCCTATTGCCGGCAAACCAATAGTGCAGCGACTGGTAGAGGACATAATGGCTACCTGCAACGAGCCCGTTGATGAAATAGCGTTTATTATAGGGCCGGGCTTCGGCAAGGATGTAGAGGCGCACTTATGCAAAGTAGCCGAGGCGCTGGGGGCCAAAGGAAAAATATGCTACCAGGAGCAACCGCTGGGTACTGCGCACGCCATACTATGCGCCGGAGATACCCTGAAGGGAAATGTATTTATCGCTTTCGCCGATACTTTGTTCAAAGCGGCTTTTAGCATTGATAAGAACAGGGATGCTATTGTATGGACACAGAAAGTAGACGACCCTACGGCATTCGGGGTGGTGAAACTTAATGCGCAGGGAGAGATAGAACAATTTGTGGAAAAGCCAAAGGAGTTCGTATCAGACCTCGCCATAATAGGTGTGTATTATTTCAAAGATGGCGAAGGGCTTAAAAAGGAACTGCAGCGCCTGATAGATGAAAAGATAATGCTGAAAGGCGAATACCAGATCACGGACGCTATGGACCATATGCTGCAAAATGGCGTAAAGTTCTATACTGGTCAGGTAGAAGAATGGCTTGATTGCGGCAACAAAGACAATACCATTTACACCCACCAGCGCATACTGGAAATCAAGAAAAATACCGAACAGTTAGTATCATCTTCCGCCGTCATAGAGGATTCCGTTATTATTCCGCCATGCTTTATCGGCGAGGGCGTTGTGGTAAAGAACTCAGTGATAGGTCCTCACGTATCGCTGGAAAAAGGTGTGCTTGCCGAAGACTCGAGGGTTATTAACAGCATCGTACAATCAGACAGCATTGTTAAAAATGCGCATATTAGTGATTCTATGTTGGGGAAAAACGTAACTTACATAGCAAAGCCAACGGAATTAAGCCTCGGCGATTTTTCAACGCAAATATGAAATTACCTATCATTATAACCGCTACTTTGCTGGTAAGCCTGAGTAGTTTTATACCTGGCGCCCACGGGCAGGGTGTAACTGTTACAACAGGCGACAGCGTGGAGCTATCGAAGGCCGGGAAGAATGCCAAAGCAGATGAGCTTTACTTTGATGCGATAAAAGCCCGGCTGCACGATGATAATAAGCAAGCGAAGGAATTACTGGAACAGTTTGTAAAAGACCGGCCTGATGTGCCTGCCGCATTTTATGAGTTATCGAAAATATACATAGACGAGAAGGACAATGGCAAGGCCGCTGAAAACATCAAAATAGCGCTTTCACTTGACCCTGATAATAAATGGTACAAAGAAGCCTATGCCAATATACTGGCACTGGACGGGAACTATGTCGACGCCGCCGACATATACGGGGCTCTGGCGAAATCGGAATTGCAGGACCCCAGCTATCCTATAATGGCGGCAGAATACTATGAAAGGGCACGGAAATTTGATGAGTCATTGACCTACCTTGACATGGCAATTACCCGCACCGGGGTTGATGAAGAAGATATAATGATGCATAAAGTGCAGATATATCTGAGCATGGACCAGGTAGACAAAGCTGCGGCCATTGTTCAGCAGCTGATAAACAAAGAACCGGGCTCGGGCAAATTTTACAAACTGCTGGGCGAACTGTATGACAATAACAAAATGCCCGAAAAAGCAGTGGCAAACTACGACCAGGCCCTGAAGAAACTGCCCAATGATCCCGCGGTGCAACTGGGGCTTGCCGAACACTACCTTAAGACAGGCGACACCATCTCCTATAAAATTTACGTAAAAAAAGCAATCACTAATAAAGACCTGGAATCTGACGACCAGTTGAAATTACTGACCGCTTATGTGCAGAGCATGTCCAGTGAGTCGGTAGCTGCCACGGAAGGGCTACCGCTGGTACGGGATATTGTGGCCCAGCACCCAAACGATGCGGTAGCACTGGCATTTTATGGTGAAATGCTGGAAAATGCAAACCAGCGGGACAGCGCCATTGTGGCCTACAAAAGGTCGCTGGAAATAAAGTCTTCTGATTTTGCGGTATGGGGAAGGTTACTGACCAACTACCTGGATAAGCAATATGCCGACTCGCTGATCAAGTACAGTACAAAAGCGATGAAGCTGTTCCCAAACCAGGCCATCGTCCATTTTTATAACGGCGTAGGCCACCTCAATAAACAAAACTATCCTTTGGCCATCAAATCAATGAACAGGGCCATAGACATGCAGCCTGAGAGCGACAAAGAAGCGCTTGCACTCATGTACAGTACGCTCGGGGACGCTTATCATGAAAATAAGGAAGATAATTTATCGGATGACGCCTTTGAAAAAGCGCTGAAAATAGAACCTGATAATGAGACCATCCTGAACAACTACAGCTATTTCCTGGCTGAAAGGGGTAAGAAGCTGGATGAAGCCGAAAAAATGTCGAAAAAGTCTCTGGAGCTGAAACCGGGGGAACCTAATTATTTAGATGCCTATGGCTGGATCCTCTATAAAAAAGGCGACTTTGAAAAGGCTAAAACTTATGTGCAGAAAGCGATTGAGGCGGCAGGGCCTAAAACCGAATCGGAGTTATACAACCACCTCGGCAACATTTATTTTAAGCTGAATAATAAAGAGAAAGCTATAGAAAGCTGGAAAACATCGAAAGAAAAAGGCAGCGATGATCCGCAATTGGATAAAAAAATCAGAGAAGGAAAACTGTATGAATAGAGTTCTATTAATTGCGCTGGTTTTTATTATGCCTTTTTGCTTGTCGTCCTGTTCTTTGCAGCGGGTGTTTGGCAAAAAGAAAACTGAAGGCAAAGACACTACTGTAGCGCACGCAAACGCTGATAGCAGCCAGTTGAAAACCACACTGCCGCAAGCGGTAATAACCCCTAAGAAAGACACTGTAGCCCCTGCCATGGCCGTATCCGCGGCTACGCGGCTATTGATAGATTCCCTGGCACCTATATGGGCAAAAAGGCTGACTTACAACACTTTTAAAGGCAAGGCTAAAATGAACATAGAGGGGCCGAATGGTTCGCTTGAACTGATCGCTAATTTCAAGATACGGAAAGACAGTATAATATGGGTGCATGTGACCGCGCTGGGCGGCCTGGTGCCGGCGGCAAGGATACTGGTGACCCGCGACAGTTTTTTTATGCTCAATTACCAGGAAAAAGAAGTGACGACGATCGCATTGAAAGACGCGGTAAAAATACTACCCACGGCAATTGATTTCCGGCAGTTGCAAAACCTCATTGTGGGCGAGCCACTGAGAGACGGTAAAATTACCGATGCGGAAAGCCTGCAGGCACTATGGAATATGACCGTGGAAGACAGTAACTATGTGCAGCATATCACTTTTACGAAGGCCGACAGCACAATGAGCGCCGAAAAAATGACCACGCAAAAACCGGGCGGGCCGCAAGCGGGCATTGACTTCAGCAACTACGAACAGATAAATGGGAGGAAAATTTCTACCTACCGGTCGGTGCATGTGCTTAATGGGGATAAGGCTTATTCAATAGACCTGAATTTTGTCAATTCTCAATTTGATGAAGAGCTGGAATACCAGTTTTCCATTCCGAGGAACTGGACGATAAAGAACCCCAACCCCTAAAGGGGCTTCCCCTCATTATCCATTCCATTAGGATGAAATATTTCAGGGATTTTAGCTCAATAACGCTTTCACGCCCACTCTTGTACTCCCGCGAAGCCCCTTTAGGGGTTTGGGGTTGTTAATTTCCCTAAAGCATCAGCTATCCTCTTCATTGCTTCCATAAGATTGGTCATAGACGTAGCAAAGGAAATACGGATGCAGTTATTATCGCCAAATGCGCTGCCACATACGGTAGATACGTGCCCTTCATTGAGCAGGTACAAACTCATATCAAGGTCATTATTTATTGTGTGATCGCCACATGCTTTCCCAAAGAACGAGCTGATATCCGGGAAGGCGTAAAACGCACCTTCCGGGTTATTAACCTTTACGCCGGGCATTTTCTTCAATGCGGCAATCACATAGTCCCTGCGTTGTTTAAATGCCTCTACCATCTTGAATGTCGGCGCGAGGTCACTGAGCAGGGCTGTAATAGATGCCCGCTGCGCAATGGAATTGGCACCCGAAGTAAACTGTGCCTGTAGCTTATCGCAAGCCTGTATGAGGTCCCTGGGCGCTGCCATATACCCCAGCCGCCAGCCCGTCATCGCAAAGCCCTTCGACATACCGTTTATCACCACTACCCTATCCTTTAGCTCTTCAAACTGGGCTATACTTTCGTGCCTGCCATTGTAATTAATGTACTCATATATCTCGTCGCTGATGATTGCCACCTGCGGGTGCTGTTTAAACACTTCCGCAAGCGCTGCCAGTTCCTCATGAGAATACACACTGCCCGTAGGATTGCATGGCGAAGAATAAATGAACAACTTTGTCTTGGGGCTTATTGCAGCAGCTAGTTGCTCAGGCGTCAGCTTAAAATCATTTTCAATACCGCAGTTAACGTATTTTACCACACCGCCTGCAAGCTGCACCTGGGATGCGTAAGTAACCCAGAATGGCGTAGGGATAATCACTTCATCACCGGGATCTACAAGGCACAACACAGCATTGGCCAGCGACTGCTTGGCGCCGGTAGATACCATAATTTCGTTGGGGGCGTATTCGAGGTTGTTATCCCTTTTCAGTTTTATGCTGATAGCTTCCAGCAGTTCTGGGAAACCTACCACTGGCGTATACTTGGTATAACCATCGTCCATGGCCTTTTTTGCGGCGTTGCAAATATGTTCAGGCGTTTTAAAATCCGGCTCACCGAGGCTAAGGTCTATAATATTGATACCCTTTGCTTTCAATTCACGGCTCATCTTGGCCATTTTGATCGTCTGGGGCTCCGTTACTGAATTCAATCTCTGGGCTAATTGCATTGCTGTAGTAAGCGTTGGAATGTACAAATGTACAGAAGATATTTTTTATATGGTAGAACGATGCTGTTACCCCAGGGAATTCGCTTTTAACTTTTAAAAAATTGACTCCCTGTAATTATCGTCAATAGACAGACTCAAATCTTCTCGGTTTGTACAGTTTTGTCGTTTTTTTCGTCGTCTGCAAGCTCATCCAAGTCATTTTACAGGACATATTTAAATTTAAATAATGTTGACATTGTGTCTAAAGGCAAACTTTTTTAAAAGCGAATTCCCTGCTGTTACCCCTGCCTAAAATAATGCGGGCAAAACTTACTCATATTGCCATGTATCAATCCGGTAGTTTCTTTAATGCCCATGCCAGCGCTTATACCACCTATCAGCCAGCTGCCGATAACCGGTATATTGCCATCAAACCTGGGTATGTCGAATAGTTGCTGGTATACGAATCCTTCTTCGCCGTATTCGCCATTGTTGCGCTCCTGGGTTTCATTGTTCTTCACCACCTCCACATTCCAGCCCTCCCTGCCATAGACTGGCTTCTTCACATAATTGCCCCCGAGGTTGCCCGGGTTATTGAAATATGCAGGCAGTATATTGGGGTGCCCAGGAAATAGCTTGTGCAGGTATACCAGCAACATTTTGTTGCTTAATATTACCTTGTAAGCCGGTTCTATCCATAGCGTCAAATCTCTTTTAGACACTAATTGACTGCCAAACTCTTCCCTGAACAACCATTCATAAGGATACAGCTTGAAAATGTTGTGAATCGGGTATCCTTCGGGCGTCACAAAAGGGGTATTCAGGTAGCTGTCCTGCACGCCTATTTCATTCATGTACAGGAAGTAGTTTTTTACACCAGCCTGGTCTGCGCAATCCTGCAGATACTTGATAGTCATAAAATCTTCGTCACTGTTCCTTGCGCAGGCAAACCATAGCGAGAGATCGCCATACAGGTAATCCCTGCACAGCTTTATATGGCTCACTAACTTTTCATGAATGGAATTGAACTGGTCGAGGCCCTTGTTGTACTCCTGCAGCCAGTACCATTGTACCACACTGGCCTCCAGCAGCGAGGTGGGTGTGTCTGCATTAAATTCCAGCAATTTTATATCGGTACAATCTTCGTTCATAGCCAGGTCGAACCGTCCATAAAACGCGGGATTGTCATTTTCCCACGACCATTTTATAAGGTCGGCATATTTGCGGTCAATGAAGAATTCATCCCATAAATCGTTATCAATAACATGTTGCACCACTGCCAGGCACTTTTCAAAAAGCTCTGTTGTGGCAGCCTCTATTCTATCTACCTCAGCCGCGCTAAATTCATAAACGGCGCTTTCGTTGTAGTACCCTTTATAAAACACAAATCCCTGTTGCTTTATCTTGTCCTGCCAGTCGGGTCGTGGGTCAATAATTATTCGTTTCATAGCTGTTTGTTTATTCCCCTGCCCCACCCGATGAATGCGCCGAGCTGCCAAAGCCTCCTGTCTTTACCCCTGCACCGCCAGCAGCCACTGACGGTGGCATGGGCGCTACAAAACCCGGCCTCGATATTTCGCCATAATAGTATGGCCTGCTGTAAAACCCAGGGCATATAAGCCCGTGATATACGGGATACCAGCCATTGTTATAGTATCTGTATCTCGACCCATTGAAAGAGGTGTCGTGAGTGCGGCCCTGCGCATCATTGCCGCTTGTCCATTCCGGTTCTTTTTTGTTTTGGCCGCACGATGCGGCTGCAATTACAAATAATGAACCTAAAACAATGGAACTGGATTTTTTCATTTTACCGGCGGTGATTTATCAGGTAACAATAAACTAATTGATACTGCGTTTGTTGAGAACAAATGTATCGCAAAATACAAAAACAACTCATAAATGGATATTACTTACAGTTTAGATATCATTCCCGGAATTGAACAGGTTATTGACGTTTACAGAGATTCAGGGATAAACAGGCCTATTGACAACAAAGACCGTATACAGCGGATGTATGATAATTCAAATCTTATTGCCACTGCATGGCATGGCGAAGAACTGGTGGGCATATCAAGGTCGCTTACAGATTTTTGCTACTGCTGCTACCTTTCAGACCTTGCTGTAAAAGAAGCATATAAGCACCGGGGCATTGGCAAAAAACTTATAGCCCTTACTAAAGAAAAGATAGGCGATGAAACCATGCTATTGTTACTCGCGGCCCCTGCCGCTATGGAATACTATCCTAAAATAGGGATGGAGCAAGTGGGGAACGGGTTTATTATTAAGCGTGCTAAATAATCTATTCCCAAAAATCATCATGAAATTAGGATATATCAAACCCAATGCTGCGAATGAATCCAGAACAAGGGTCTTCGTTCAGTTCAAATGTTTGTAAATAATTCAGTCTAAGTATTACATTTGCCAAAGTTTTTGGCCCTCATTCCGAAACAGCAGCAGGTATGCTTTTTAATTCGTTCGCATTTCTTATTTTCTTTCCTGTTGTCACTACCCTGTTTTTTTTGTTACCCCATAAGTTCCGCTGGTTTCATTTATTGGTTGCAAGTTGCATCTTTTACATGTACCTGATACCGGTATATATCCTAATTCTCCTGTTCACGATTATTATCGATTATATAGCAGGGAGGGTAATTGAATCGGCTGAAGGTGGTAAAAGAAAACTCTTTCTTATCATCAGTCTCGTAGCCAATATTGGCATACTGGCATTCTTTAAATATTACAACTTCTTCGCTGAAAACGTTAATCAGCTCTTTCATCTTACCAATATCCATATAAATATTACGCTGCTGAATATCATCCTGCCAATAGGCCTGTCATTCCATACGTTCCAGGCTATGAGCTACACTATAGAAGTGTATAGGGGCAACCAAAAAGCGGAGCGCCACCTGGGTGTCTATGCCTTGTATGTAATGTTCTACCCGCAACTTGTGGCGGGACCTATAGAACGACCGCAGAACATACTGCATCAGTTTCATGAGGTAAAACGCTTCAATTTCGACAATTGCAAAGAAGGCCTGAAACTAATATTGTGGGGGTTTTTTAAGAAAATTGTGATAGCCGACAGGCTGGCCATAGTAGTTAATAATGTCTACAAAAGCCCTGATTATTTCACCGGCCCGGCACTACTTATTACTGTAATATTTTTCACGTTTCAGCTCTATTGTGATTTTTCGGGCTATTCCGATATTGCCCTGGGCACTGCGAAGGTTATGGGCTATGATCTTATGATCAATTTTAACCTGCCCTTCTCCAGCAAGAGTGTAAGTGAATTCTGGCGCAGGTGGCATATTTCGTTGTCTACCTGGCTCAACGATTATTTGTTCACACCAACTATCACGGCCTTACGCAACTGGGGTAAATCGGCGGTGGCGTTTGGCGTGCTGGTTACGTTTTTCATTTGCGGATTTTGGCACGGGGCAGCATGGAAGTATGTTGTTTTCGGATCGGTGCATGGTGTGGCTATCGTTTATGAATTTTACACCCGAAAGAAACGGAAAAAACTGTTTGACAAACTACCTAAGTGGATTAATAACCGGTTGAGTACATTGCTCACCGTTAGCTACTTTGTGTGGTCTGCAATTTTCTTCAGGGCCAAAGACATACGACAGGCGCTATATGTGATGAGGCATTTATTTTCAGGTTGGCAAAAAACACTTTCGTACGGCGGTATCAAGGAAATGGTTACGGCCCTGGGAGGAAATGATACTGTTTATGGAACCTTTAATATTGCCATTGGGTTTTTGTCCATCATTTTACTTGAGCTGATTCAGACGAAGATAAAAGACAATAACCCGGCAAGCGTTATTAAAGGATGGCCAAAAGTAATGAGGTGGGGATTTTATTATTTTCTGATCATAGCTATTTTGTTTGTAGGCACTTACGATTACCAGGAATTTATTTATTTCCAATTTTAGGATGAAAAAAAACATACTGCGCACCTTACTGTTTGTTTCTGTACTGTTGCTGGTTATCTATGCCCTGCAATATGCTATTGACGCCATCTACAAAAAGAGGGCTAAGGATAAGTATGCATTAGTCTACAATCACCAGGCCGACCCAGACATGATGATATACGGCGCCTCAACCGCCCTCAAGGAATTTGATACGCACATCATCAAAAATATTACCGGCTATTCATGCTACAATATGGGGTATGATGGCATGTTCTTCCTGCAATACTACCCTACTGCCAAAGAGCACCTTTCTTACCAGAAAAACTGCAAAATGGTAATCATCGTTTGCAACGTTTTTTTGGGCAAGGACTGGGTGATCATGGCGCCAAACTTCTTTTACGCCTATTACAACAATAATACGTTGTACAATTCCTTCCGTGAAATAATGCCCAGGGAAATGACGCTTGCGCGATACTTGCCCGGCTATAAACTTACTTTGCTGAATAAAGCTTTCTACAGGGAAATCGCTTACCCGTTGAAATCTATAGACACCAACTATGGTTACGAGCCAATATTGGAAAGCGGGAATGATTTTAAAGATGTAAAACCATTCAGGGAGCCATGCGACTCATCGGTTGTCAGCAAGCTTAAATCTCTATTGAATGACATAAGTAATAGTGGACTGAAGGCAGTATTGGTCATGACCCCAATTTATGAGAAAGGGCATGAACTCATTCTAAATGCAGACTCGATAATCTCGGTCTACAGCACCCTCGCCGATACCAGCCGGAATATCTATTTCCTGGATTACAGCAAAGATTCTTTATCAAAAAGCGCACAGTATTTTTACACCTATACCCACCTTAATAAAAAAGGAAGCGAGCTGTTCTCTGCTGCTTTAAGTACAGACCTGTTGCGTATTAAAGCTAGGAGATAGAAACGTTGCGCAGGTTAAAAAATATTTTAAAAGTCGGTCAGTCGCTCTTGAAATTCAGCCAGGCAACAATTTCTTCAAACCTTTTTTCACCGGTGGACATTGAAATAATGAAACTATAAACCTCAGTCTCGTCAACAGATATTTCCCTTCCGTATTCTTTTAATAAAGCCAGCATTGCTAAAAATGCAGTCCGCTTATTGCCATCGATAAAAGGGTGATTTATTATCAGGCTCTCTCCTAAAGCAGCCGCTTTTTCAATTGGGCCAGGATAAAGTTCCGCTCCATCAAATGTTTGGAATGGCCTGCTCAGAGCGGAGGACAGTGAGCCTCGATCCCTGATGCCTTTAGAACCTCCATAATCAATAATCGAAAATTCGTGTAACAATAAGATATCGTCTTCTGATATCATTTTGCAAGCTTTTCAAGCACGGAACCGTATTTTTGTTTAATACTATCGTAGTGACGAGACAGGTTTATTCCATTTTTATCTCCTGAATTAATTCCATTCAAGAAATCAAGCACCATTTGCAATGCTTTCTCATCGTCCATCAATTCAACTTTGATAGCAAACTGCCGGATAGCTTCTTCTTTTAGTTCAGTCACACTCATAGGAAAATATTGAGTATAAAGTTACGATTTTCCGAAATAACTACCCCGGTATCCGTGCAATATACTTAGCCATTTCCTTTATCTGCTCCACTACCTGCACATTAGTGGCCTTGCACGATTTAGCCTTGTTGAAGTATATCTTGGCGTTACGGAAATCGCGGCGCTGCACGCAGATACTTGATAATTGCAGGTAAGCGGTCGCTTCATTATCTTTATCCGGCAGACCTATTTTCACCGCTTTGCGCAGGTGTTCGTATGCCTCTTTTGTATTCCCCTTCCGCTGTGCAATGGCGCCAAGCTGCAGGTAAGCAGTGCCTTCGTATTCTTTTTCCGGTGTGCCTGATTCAAGCCCCTTTCTCAACTGTGCCTCCGCCTTGTCCAGGTCATCGCCCATGGTCGAAAAATTGGCCTGCAGCATATAATACGATGAGCGGACAGGCTTGTATAACAGATCGGGGTACTTCACCTTACTCAATAATTTCTGCGCACCCTCCATATCACCACTTTCCATATAGCCCTGTATCAGGGTCATAGGGCCAATCAGGAAATAGGCTACTATCATTAATATCGCCACCAGGAAAGGGATCCAGGCGATCCACCACGTAACTTTGAAACCAATTAAAAACCCT
>Ga0207020_1113_pt1 | contig 15374 bp, 13 predicted proteins | sample Alteio_BWMinCont_48_FD_153500 | JGI IMG/M metagenome (GOLD analysis project Ga0207020, IMG submission 153500) | Enriched cells from forest soil in Barre Woods Harvard Forest LTER site, Petersham, Massachusetts, United States -... | ecosystem: Environmental > Terrestrial > Soil > Temperate forest >... | reverse complement strand
TGAAGAATCTCAAGCCCATAGGTTTGGGCTGCGAGTTCACTGGCAATAGCTCCAAAGGCCCTCAATTTTTTTTCAGATATATTCTTTGCGCTTTCTGCGGTGTCAGCAGCTTCTAAAACTTTAATATGGGGAAAATTAAACAAAAAATCCTCACATTGAAAAAGCGCCATGGGGTGCGATTGCACAAACTGAATATCCCCCACCGTTTGCCCGGGCAAAGCCATAAGATTTAAAGAAATAGGAAGATAAACTTCCCCCAAAATTTTAAATCCATATCTTTCGAGTAAAGAGTAATTGGTCAATATGCTCCCGGCTATAGTGTTTTCTATAGCCATCATACAAAACTTCGATTCACGACTTGCCAAGCTTTCACATAGAATTTTAAACGAAGAGCATTCTACGACTTCAATTTCTTCTGGGCTAAAAAACTTTCTCGCCGCAACATCATGGAATGAGGCCGCAGCCCCTTGGATTCCGATCTTCAACTTAGAACTCATCTCAAAAATCCTTTCTGCTGCGGCTGGCTGCAAAAACCGCTGACCTCGTTGTCTCTCCAAAAAGTCCTCAACGTAGCACAGGGGCCCTCCGGGTGCATGACGGTACCGGTCGCACTACGCCTCCGGGCTTTTTGGCTCGCCGCCTCGTCATCGGTTTTTTCGCTCAGCCTCGCAACGAAAGCACTTTTGAGATGAGTTCTAGCGGCCATAAGATCTACTTCTGAGAAGGTGATCCATTAAAGTGATAGCCGCCATGGCTTCGACTATGGGGACAGCTCTTGGAACCACACAAGGATCATGTCGACCTTTGCCTTGAATCACGGTGGACTTACCTTTCTTATCAATAGTTTGCTGTTCCTTCATAAGCGTCGCCACCGGTTTAAAAGCGACTCTGAAGTGTATGTCCATGCCATTACTAATTCCCGCTTGAATGCCCCCCGAATTATTAGTTTTCGTGCGGACTTTGCCTTTTTCTTTAAAGAAAATGTCATTATGCTGAGACCCTTTTAAGACCACCGAATTAAACCCCAATCCATATTCAAACCCTTTGGCTGCATTAATACTGAGCATAGCCTTGCCAAGATCCGCGTGAAGTCGATCAAATACAGGCTCCCCTAGCCCCGTTGGGCATCCAAAAATAACAGCCGAAATCACTCCTCCGATGGTGTCTCCCTCTTTTCTAACTTCTTCAATGGTGCTTTGCATGCGCCCCGCAATTTTTAAGTCTGGGCATCGGACGGGATTCTCATCAATGAGGTTTAGATCGAGTTCATCATAATTTTTATCTAAAATAACCGGACCCACCTGAGATACAAAAGCTTTGATTTTAATTCCGCTCTCTGCCAAAAAAAGTTGAGCTACGGCCCCCGCCACCACCCGAGCCGCAGTTTCTCGGGCAGAAGATCGCCCCCCGCCTCGGTAATCACGGTGTCCATATTTGGCGTCATATGTAAAGTCCCCGTGGGACGGGCGGTACACTTCTGATAGGTGGTCATAATCTTTTTCCCTTTGGCCAGCATTTGCAATAAGAGCCGCTAAGGGCGTCCCCGTGGTTTTACCTTCAAAGACACCCGAAACAAAATCCACCTTGTCTTCTTCTTTTCTCTGAGTCGTGATTTTGCTTTGCCCTGGCTTTCTTCGATCCATTTGCTTTTGAATAAATTCAAGATCAAGTTTTAGTCCGGGAGGGCAGCCATCAATAACAACCCCGATCATAGGTCCATGGGATTCGCCAAAGGTTGTAACCCTAAATAATTGGCCAAAACTATTGCCTGCCACTCTCACTCCAAACTTTTATTACTTCGTTTATACCCTGAACGTACGAAAGAAAACCCTGGCCAGAAATCTGCTTTATACAGACCGCACTCACCACAGATATTTTTCGAAAACCCTCTCGGGCGTTGATATCGCTAAGATGAACCTCCACTGTCGGTAAATTCACCGCAGAAATGCAATCCCGGATGGCATAGGAGTAGTGAGTGTAGGCACCTGGATTAATCACAATACCTTGGGCCCACTTTCTGTTCTTTTGAATGAAGTTAATAATTTCTCCTTCACCATTAGATTGATAAATGCGAAGAGAAACTTTTTGCTCCCTAGCTCGTTTTTTAAGAAGCTTATTGAGGTCAGTGAGAGTTTCGCGCCCGTAAACCTCAGGTTCTCTTTCACCCAGTAAGTTTAGGTTGGGACCGTGAACGACAAGAATATTGGTTTTTTTTGAATTTGTTTTTTTTATTTTTCTTTTCATGAAAAACCCATCACAAGATTAAAAGCTTTTTGAAAGTCTTTTCTGTCGAGGTGGGTTCTAACGACCGCCTGACCCAATTTTTTTAAAATTACAAAATGCAAAAAGCCTTTTCTCACCTTCTTATCCTTAGCCATAAATGACATCATCGTTCTTAAGTTTAAATTTCTGGGAAGGGCGGGCAGGGAGATGGATCTCATAAAATCGTCAAGTTGATTCAAATCTTTTTTTGGCCATCGCTCCTTCAAATAGCTTAGGGTCAAGGCAAACCTCATTCCCCAAATCACAGCCTCACCATGTTGGTACTTCTTGAATCCGGTGGCTTTCTCCAAAGCGTGGCCAAAAGTATGACCAAAATTTAAAATTTCTCTATGGCCTTTGGTGTCGTACTCGTCCATTGAAACCACTTTGGCCTTCCAAGCTAATGATTTCTGGATCACTTCGGTCAATACCCGCGAGTCCTTTTGAAGAGCTCCGGTCCAATTTCTCTTTAAATACCTAAAGAACGGGGGATCAAAAACGAGAGCGTATTTTAGAACTTCTCCTAAACCTGAGATCATTTCTCGACGGGAAAGACTAGAAAGATAATTTAATTCGCAAATGACGGCGGACGGTTGATAAAAAGTACCTATTAAGTTCTTGCCTTCTTCATGATTGACGGCGGTCTTACCTCCTATGGAACTATCCACCTGAGCCAGTAAAGTCGTAGGAACCCCAACCCACTTTACTCCTCGAAGGTAGGTCGAAGCAACAAAGCCTACGGCATCGCCGACGGACCCACCCCCTAAGGCAAAAATAACGCTATCACGGCGTGCCCCAAGCTTCAGAAGGTTTCCGTAAATCTTATTTATACTTTTTAGAGTCTTTAGGCCCTCACCTGCTTGAACAGGGATTTCCTTTACAACCCAGCCTTTAATTTTTAACGTCTTTTTAAAATCGGAGGCTATTTTCTTTAAAGATTTATCAAAAATCACATAACCATTTCTTGACGGCATACTCTTGATTTGAGAGAGCCCACGAGTGGATAAGCCTCGGCCGATAAAAACCGGATAGCTGCGCTCTCTTAGAGAAACCATTATTTTTTTATTTCGGGTCATTTCAATTCCATTTTCTCAATGATCATTGAAGTCACTTCTCGATCCGTCAAAGTATCCGTTTCAATTTTAAAATCGGCCTCTTCATACTGAGATTCTCTTTCAGATAAAAGGCGTTCGATATGCTCTTCTAAAGTAACACTGGGCTCGTGGGCCAAGAGGGGTCGTAAATTTTTTGAACCATTTAATCTCTCTTTTAGAGTCTTTGCTTGAGCTGATAAATAAACAAGCACGCCGGCATCTTTTACAAGACAGAGATTATTTTGCCTGATTAAGGCCCCCCCGCCAAGAGCTATTACGGTTTTATTTTTTTGAAGGACGTCCCTAAGGATTTCGTCCTCTAACTTTCGAAAGAAAGACTCCCCCTTCTTCAAAAACGTCTCTCCTGCCGAAAGCTTTGTCCGCTCCTCAATGAGTTTGTCTGTATCGATAAGCGTCCAACCTAAGTTCTTCGCAAGAGTTTTAGCCACCGTGGATTTTCCCGACCCCATAAATCCCGTCAGAAATATACGTTCGGGTTTGACCAAATCTCTTCGAAGCTTTCGTAGAACTTTCTCTTTATTTTGAAGGGGACCCACCCAGATTTCCCATGCTCTTATGGCTTGAAAAATCAACATCTTCAGTCCATTTTTTTCAACAAAACCGTTCTCAAAGCCCATTTTCATAAAGGGTGTATAAAGCGGCTTATAAATGAGATCAAAGACCACGGTATCGTTTGTTTTTTTTGTCCCCTTTGCCTTTGAAATTTTCTCAAATACTTTTTTGAAATATAAGAGATCCACCTCTTTAGTGTCAAAACTCGTCATGCCTAGGGGCGTGGCGTTTACGATAAGACATACATCTTTAATTTCAGTTTTGAGGTTAGCGGGAATATATTTTGTATTTTTTGACGTGGAACTAAGATCGTCCACAAGCTTTAAACTTCGCTCCTCAGACCTATTAAATATATAGACCTCAGAACACCCTAAGGCCCCAATCGCATAGGCCACAGCCCTTGCAGCACCCCCTGCCCCCAGCAATGCAACGTTCATTCCTTTTATTGATAATTCCGATTCACGAAGAGCCTCTTTAAAACCATCGACATCGGTATTGTGGCCCACCGAAAGAATTTTATTTTTTTCCTCTAGGAACTCGACGCAATTAACAGCTCCCAAGGCTTTGGCCTCATTTGAAAGCCCATCGAGAAGACCGATAATTTTTTCTTTGTGAGGAATGGTGACACTCAAACCGATAAATTTCTTTTTTGCGTCCTCCATAAAATCCTTAAGATTACCTGGCTGAACTTCAATAGCTTCAAATGAAAAGGGAACACCTTCGACCCGAGAAATAATCTCAAATAGGCGCGGGGATAGGGAGTGAGAGATCGGAGACCCAATCACTGCTCCACTTTTCATCGTGTCAGCTCACGGAGGGTCTCAAAAAACTGAGGGTACGAAATCGAAACACATTCAGCGTCTTTGATTTCCGTTTCTCCTTGGGCGACGAGCCCCGCAATACTAAAAGCCATGGCAATACGATGGTCATGAAAGGACTCAATTGTGGCTCCCCTTAACTTTTGAGGACCCACGATTTTAAAACCATCGGGACGTGTTTCAATATTTGCCCCCATCGCCCTAAGATTTTGGGCCACGGCTTCAAGGCGATCACTCTCTTTAACTCTCAATTCTTCGGCACCTTCAATGGTGGTGGTGCCGTGGGCCTGGGTGGCTAAAACAGCAAGCAAGGGGATCTCATCGATGAGGGAGGGAACTTTATCAGGGGTCACCTTGACTCCCTTAAGGTCATCAAAAAAAGCCTGAACCGTTCCTATGGGCTCTGGTTCAAGTTGGGTGATTTGGGTCTTAATTTGAACATTCATTCTCTTTAGAACTTCAGCAAATCCCGTCCGCGAGGGATTTAAGGAGATATTTTCCATCAACACTTCAGAACCTGGAATCAGAGCCGCGGCGCCTAACCAAAACGCCGCCGTAGAAGGATCGCCGGGAACTTTAATTTTATTCCCTTTGAGTTCTTGCCCTCCCATTATGGAAAGAGCTTCGGGCCTTGAATCAAGTTTTCCGCCGAAGTGGGTGAGCATCCTCTCGGTATGGTCGCGGCTATGAATTTCTCCGGATATCTGTGTCACACCTTCAGCATTGAGAGCCGCTAAAATTATAGCTGTCTTGATTTGGGCACTGGCAATTTTGAGTTCATAATTTATGCCGTGAAGGTGATTACCTTGAATAGTTAAAGGAGCAAAATTACCATTTGTAAGATCAAACCGTGCGCCCATCAAGGTCAGAGGATCTGCCACTCTTTTCATCGGACGTTTCACTAATGATGAATCTCCACTTAACGTGGCTTTAAGAGCTTGGGAGGCCAGGACTCCCATAAGGAGGCGCATAGTCGTCCCAGAATTTCCACAATCAAGGATCTCGCTGGGCGATCCGAAGGAGTATCCCCCTTTGCCCTGCACAATGTACTGAGCCTTGACTTTTTGAATTTCCACACCCAGTTGTCGCAGACACCTAGCCGTGGACTGCACGTCACCGCTTTCTAATAAATTTGAAATTTCTGTTTGCCCTTTAGCGAGGGCTCCAAAAATAAGAGATCGATGGGAAATGGACTTATCGCCGGGAATAACAGGCATACCCTTAAGGTGCCGCGACGGTGTTATACGCTGAGAAGGCATCGGATCTCCTTTTTAAGATCTTTATATTATTTTAAGGCCCCCGTTTTAAGGTCTTTTGCTATCACTGAGGGCCCAAAGGAATGTTAAACTATGTTTCTGAAGTTTTGTACCGCTTGTTTGCCTGCTCGTTCGTTTGCTTAGTTGCTAGTTTGTTTGCACGGCAGATGCCGCAGGAATTGGGGCTGGCTTGTAATTATTACAACAAACGATTTACTTGAGACTTTTAACAGAAATCCCATTGTTCATAGATTTAAATCATGTTAGTACTCTTCGACGATTTAAAAGGGGAGGGTTCAAATGCTTTTACAAAAAATTAGGGGATCTGTTTTGCCTTGCGTATTTTGCGCATTATTTTTCTCGCAAATGGTGTTGGCTGGTAAAACGGATACATGCCTCAATTCGGTTTTCAATAGTAAAGGGATCAAGTGTAAGGGGAACTTCGTATTTGCTTTCACGCTCTTACAAAAGAGCCCTGAAGTCACAGCGGCCAAAACCCAAGTCGAGGTTCTCGATAACGAATATTACCCCATCAAAAACACCAATTTCTTTTTAACTGACTACAGCAACACTTTTTCTTTAAATGGTTCTGGCCAAGGATTGGTAGCTCTCGGCACCGGCTACGACGCCATTCAATTTAAGGTCGCCGGAAAGACCTACAGAACCCTTATCGACCACCTCAAGCCCAACTCCCAATTCAACATCGACTTCCAGCCCCGCAGCAAGCACGGCCCCTCCCTCACCTGCTCCGGCCACCTCGCCTCCGCCCCACCCGGCCAAGTCGGGTCTATTACGGTGCTGTGTGAGTGAAGTCTAGCATTCGATTACTGGGATAATTGAGGCAAGGGATTTAGGTATTAAGGCAATATTCAAGGCTTCGCACCTTTGGATGATATCTTCTTCATATCGACTCGTAACCAGGAACGATCTTTCTATGAGGTCAAGGTGTTTAATAATTTCTATTCCCGTCTGATGACTTCCTGTAAACTCAAAATCTACTAGATATAGGTTAGCGTCGTGGTTTTGGACCCAGCTTGAAAGTTCACCAATTGAATACAAATGCACAAGCTTAATATCAACACACTTAAAACGATTTTCCCAAACGCGATGTATGGAAGAATCGTCATCAACCACTGCAACAATCCGTCCTTTTTTAAGTGTTATACTTTCCACGAACCAACTCGGTGTCTTGGCACGCGGTAACATTAGAGACACGATAGTACCGCGACCGAGTGCGCTTTTTACCTCCAGCCATCCTCGCCATAATTTTAAACATATTTTCGCATGATAAAGACCTAAACCACTTCCTGATTCATTGTTCAGTTTTCTACGGCTAAACCCCCTCGTTCCGAGTTTTGAAATGGTAACTTCATCCATGCCACAACCGTCATCTTTAACCGAAATTTTCAGGTTATTCTGCTCATGAGTTAATGATACTTCAACTTTCCCCGAAGAATTAATCGCGTCGACGCTATTGTTAATCAAATTTGACAATATTCTCTTAAATTCTACAGGTTCGATTTGCGCGAATAACCCGTACGATTCTACTTGCGAAAGAAATTCAATACGAATCTCCGGTCTAGAACTATATAATACCCTCTTTTCAGACACAATCGCTTCAATCAGACTTGCAATATGGTGGGTGGAAACGGGGCAACTCAAATTTGCTTCGGGAATTTCCGCTTCAGAATGGTTAACGTTTGATCTCGCCAATAAATTATTTGCTATATCCCTTATCCGCTGGGTCGCTTCCCGCACCAGTATTCGAGTCTCTTCGGGCAATTGTCCTAGCTCAGTCAGCGCGACATCAAGGGCTGCGAGAGGTGAACGAATGTCATGAGCCACTTGAGAGGCTAGATCACCTCGAGCCTTGACCCCCGCACTTTCAATTTGTGTCTTCTGAAGATCAGCTACACTTTTAAGAAGCGCTTGGGCAAGAGGCCGGATTTCGGTTGGAAGATCTGTTAGGTTCTCTGCAGTATTTCCTTGAGCAGTTAGTAATACTGCCTTTGCTAAGACATTTCGCGCTCTTTGCTCAGTTAAGATAAATCTTTTCATCGAAAAAAAAAGAAAGAAAATTGTAAAGGCAAAGGAAAATAAAACCAGACCGCTTTGAATGACCATCGTGTGTAATGTGGCTTTGCCATGGACTGTCGCAACTATGGAATTGCCTGCATAGATGGGAATATTGATCGAGTAGGTAAACAATTTCGGGATGCTAAATTGAGCATGCTCACAGTTATCACCACCTTCACCCCAACATATACTTAAGCTGGAAAACTCAGCGATTTTATCCCGCCTTACCCCTTCTATGAACGATCTAAATTGCCCCGAGACAATTTCCTCTTGATGCGACTCTATCATGGTCGACAAAAAGGCTTTTCTAGATTCGATAAGGGACCGCATTCCATAAATTGAAACAATAACCCAAATTCCTGTTAAGACACAGACAGTGAACAGAATCGTTTTTAAACCAATGGACCTTATTTCACTGAAAGCAGATTTTTCTGATTGAGTAAAAGAACCTAAAGATGTATTCATACCAAGATTGTGATATCAGGGTTGACATACGGTGTCAATTTTGATAATAGACCAGTCTTTAGAAGGAGAATCAAAGTGTTAATAATTCGCCGCTTTTTAGCTTCAGTTTCGATCGCATTAGCGCTGTTACTTATTCAAGGGGTTGTTCTTGGTAGAACAGTATTCCTATCGACTCTTTCTAGAGGCGGAGACACTCAGGGTCGAGTATAACCACCTAAAATACAGTGCCGTTCAAAGTCGCTTCTTTCCTTATCGGCTTAGTGTTGACCTGTTGCCAGGTGTGCTTAGGATTTGATGTGAAAGAATCGATAACTGGTAGTCTAAACGGTGCCCCTGAAAAATTGGACCCCGCTGAGATTGTCGACAGTGCGCAATGGCATACAATGGTTAACCTTGGATCCGGATTGGTTACCTATGATTCGCAGGGAAGGTTAGTGGGAGACTTCGCGACGTCCTGGGTAATATCACCAGATCATCTGAAATTTTCCTTCAAGCTAAACACCGGGCGAAAAGACTCCCTCGGAAGAGAACTTGATTCCGAGGATTGGAAAGCCACGTTTATCCATTTATTGAGGTCAGGAGGATCAACACATAGTTTTGTCGCAGAATTTTTGGACGAGTCTGGTATTGAAACCCCATCCAAGTATGAATTGACATTGAACTTAAAAAAACCTTATCAAACTTTTATTCAAAGGTTAACGACTCCCGAATTTATCCTAATCCCGAGAGGCTCTATCTCCAAAGAAAACGTGGTCGACTTGCGCAATTCTAGTGGTCCTTACCGATTAAAGGATTTCGATCGTAAAAATAGATCCTGTATACTGACAATTAATAGGGGGTTCTACAAATACGACCCACAGCAGGTGCAAAATGTTACTTTAGTACAACTCCCATCGACAAATGAAGAGGTCTTTGACCATCTAGCACACAATAGATGGCAGTTCTCTCTGTTAAGAGGATTACCAACTGACCCAGCCGCAAAGATCTTAAAAAAACTATTAGACCAAGGATCAATTGTCAGCGAGAGCACAGAACCTAGTTCCGTGGCGTTTGTTTTATTTTTTGATACTAAGCGACTGAAGAAAATAGAGGAGCGACTTAATTTAGCGGCCGTAATTGGGGAACATGCTGAAAAGGAAATGACAACAAACTATTCTACGGCTACACATCAGATCTATCCGCACGGCTTCGTAGGCGCATTACCGCCAACTACTGAAAAAAAGATATTCGAAGATATAAAAAAAGGTGCGGATGGAAAATCGTGGCCTAAACACCTGATCGGGTACGGCACACTTAGCGCTAGAAACAGCGGCGCCATGGCCTGGATTGAGTCCCTGTTTCGAGCGCGAGGAATTGACGTGGAAACACATGCAATAGACTTTACAGAATATAATCGTACACAAGCATCCTTAGACCATGACTTTTTTGTAAGTATGACCGGCCTTAACGCGAAGGATCCTGCCGGAACTCTCCTTACCATGCTTAGTCCAAAAAGCGGTGTGATTCCCGATCCAAATGGGGACCTCAATAGACTCCTTGAGAAAGCGGTGCAAAAGGAGTTTGATCAACGATCAGAAATACTCCACAAAATTTCCGAAAATCTTTTATCAACTGCTCGGATGGTTCCTTTTGTTCGATTCGGCGTTTCAATCTTGAGTTCTAAAAAAATTATTGCCCGACCTCCTTCAAAATATGACGATGAATTGAGGCTGGCAGATATAAGATGGAAGAATTAACCCGAGCGTACTTCGCAGAATGCAAGCACTTCCGGTTTACAGTGCTCCCGTTATGGCACTGGGTTCTAGCCGAGTGTACTTATGCATCCAATTTTGGCCATTTTTCCGGAGTTTCTTTGTCTCGGGATAAGGCAACGGCAGTGGAAAAGGCTAAATCAGAGGCGCTTGAACGTTTAGTGTACGGCGCGTGGAGAAACACTGGAATTTCCCCTTTCACCTTAGGTAGGGAAGAATGCCCACAAACATCTACGGGTTTTGCAGCCCATCCAGATTGCGAAGTTTCAAAAAGAATTGGATTTTACGAATTTCATGAGAGAGCTTCTCTCGCGGCAATATCCAATAGCAAACTAAGGCTCATCGAAACTAAAGTGCCAAATCTAGGTTTTTTATTCTTTGAAGCCCTGAAAAGAATTAGGTGTGACCTTAAAGCATATGTTAGTGAACGGCAACCTTACTTTTGTTTTGCCATGGGGGAGCTTTTTTCCTCTCAGGCGATCTTCGGATCCGCCTCTAGCGAAACATCGAAAGGGGCCATTGACAAAGCTGTTATCGAATGCGTTCGCAAACTGGCTTTTTGCAAGAAGTGGAAAGACAATGTCAATTCATCTGATCCCTTTTTCAAAGCCGCTGGTTTCTGGCTTTCGGAAAGGGGTCTCAGAAGCGCGAGGGATTTTTGCAAAAGAGCTCTACTGGCCTCGCCATACCCAAGTCAAAGTTATGAAAATTTCGATGAGCTTTCTGTAAGTCAGATGACCTTAGATGGACGTTTTGTATCTTATTACCATAATTCGAGTGCTTTACTTGCGGCACCCAATGGATTCGAAATCCCTCTCCTTTAATAATATTAAAATTCGAAGACAAATGATTGCGTTAGTATTGTCTTTAGAGTGAAAAAGGTAACATAGAATAGGAAATCTTACTCAAGACTCAATCGTTGAGATCATAAACCACGAGCAGGCCGTAGTCCAAGGAATCAGGATCATCATAATAATTTTCAATGGCTCGTACAATTCTCGCTCCTGAATTAACTGCTACGCCAGCGAGCTCTTCCCTATTTGCCCCTTTCAGAACCCCCCTAAAATATTCTTCCATTGTTATTCCCTTCTCATGCGCAGCTCTAAAATTTGACATTCTTCCCCCCCATGCGAATTTTTTTACCCCGTGAGTTTTGCACCAATGAGCGACCCCTTTCATTAACGCTGTACCGATACCTCCGGGAGCCTCCGATACAATAGACATTGATATCCCATAACAATGGTCGCATTTTTGCGAACGCAACGGTTTAGTAGCTAGCTCAGCATAATTAGCCCAAACGAGTCGGTCATTCTCGTTAAAAGAGGCAACTGGTAAAATGAAGAGAAATCCATACGGCTCATGTGTTATTTTATTCTCCGCAATAAAAAAGTATTTCTGATACAGTTGAAAACGAGTTTTTAGAGTATCTTCAGAGGCCCTCTGAGAGATATTCCATGAATGCGCCTCTAACCGACAGATGAGGTTAAAATCCTCTTTGGACGCTACCCTTATTAGAACTTCTGTGTGGGAGTTGTGGGCTGTGGTTTCGTATCGGAATGTATCCGACGAATTCGTAGCGCTCCGTAACCCTTTGGTTTTCATTTTATCTCCTATGCAGATTTTTTCTTAAAGTTCTTACTTAAACAATAAATCCTTGTGCTCATGCTTTTGCCTTTGAGACGAGTAGGCGGCAACTCAAGGATAAATGAGTTGGCATTTGTTAATTTCTTCACGATACCCTCTGTCAATAGATATTCTCCGGGAGCACATACCTGGGATACGATCCGAGAAGCTTCATCAATTGCCGCATCCGTCAAAAGAGAAAAAGAAGTAATACCCAATTTGCCAACAGAATCTCTTGGCGGTTGCAAACTCATGCCTCCAGCGGACAGCACGAATCTGTAGGTTAAGGGAATCGGTATACCCATTGATTTTCCTAATAATTGCCACTGGCCAGATAGTTGCCGAATTGAACCTAAAAGCCTAAACCCGCGTTCAGCTGCATCATTGGTAGATTGGTCGCCCGATTGGTTTGGAATTATGAAAGATACCGAGTCTCCCCGATCCCTCGAAAGAATTATTCCTAAATCACGATTTTCCTTAAAAATAAGACCCAGCTGCGCATCAATAACCCTCTTTAAGTTCTCTCCGCCAAATTCTTCGTTGATGGTTACACTATCCACAACATCTCCAAAGATAAATGCCGGTTCTACAAAATTTTGCGAAATTTCAAAATTTTCTAGAAAATAAGCCTCAGATTCCATTTGGAGAGGGTGAATCTTTAACCTGGTGGCCTGAACCAATCTAGCCTTCGCCCGGCTATCCCGTTTTGACTTCATAAGATTAAAAAGAACTTCGCACTCCCCCTGGAGGATTTGAAGTCTCTCGGCAATAAATGGTGGGAAAATACCCATATAGAAATTGGTCAAAGACAGAATTCCCGGCAGGTCCTCCGAATTTCGCAATGGGATTACTACACAATCACTAAGGCCGCCCGCTGAATTTGTCGGGTCGTTGGCCAGAGGCAACATTCGATATTGCACTTCCAAAGTTTTTGCAGCTGCGTAAGAGAGAGACTTCTCTACCAAATTAAGAGGAACTCCTGCATTCTCGTACTGTCCAAATTTTCCAACTAGACGCATTTTATTTTCTGGTAAAATTTCTGAAATGGAAACTCTTAACGAATAACAAATTTTACCTACGTGGGAGGCAAATTGGCTTAAAACTAATGAATCCTCTACTGAGGAGCTGGAAAGTACTCGCAATATTTCAGTTCTAATAGCCGAGATGTCTCTTCTAAATGCTATTTCTGAAAGCGTATATCGTATTTTGAAGAAACATATAAGGCCGATTGCTACTCCGAAATAGATCTTGCCACTAAAAAACACAAATCTGCCGTCAAACAATGCTAAGTTCCCCCCGTCCCAAATCATAATTAATGCTTTCAAGAGAAGGATGTTTTTGGCTGCTCTATTTCTAAGATTAGGGCTGACACGACAGGCGAGTAAGCCTTTCTCCATGCCAAGGTAGATTATGAGAGGCAGTATCGATCCCGTCCAGAATAGCGCAAAGCCTTGAATGCGCAACTGAGTTCCAAGACTAAGATCGGTTTTCAGCAATAGAATAAACAGGAAGATGCTAACTAAAAGGTGGATTTGAAAAACAAATGTGCCAAGAGGTTGTCCGCGTTTCTTAAAAAATAGCAAGAGAGCATAATTGCCAATCAGTGTCACAATAAGTATTAGAAAATCATGTAATTTAACTGCAACCAGTGGATCCATGAGAGTTCTAGGTAAGGAACTAAAGGAAAAGAAAAGAACTGAAGTCAAAAGAGTAATTAAAGCCAGAAGAGACGTTTCAAGAAATGAATCCTTCAAAGCAAAGACTAAAAGTGGAAGTAAACCAAGTGCTATAAGTGCTTCGAGAAGATAGAATAATTCACTCTGATAATCATGTAGCGATCTAAATAATAACTGCTTTCCCGTTAGGATTACCGGTTTTCCACTTCTAATGCCCGATTGGCCCTGAATAAGATTTCTATAGTTAACCGTAAATCGATAAGTTCCTGATCCGTTGAAGAAATAAGAAACAGGAAGGAAAAATGGAAATGATCTTAAATCTTGAGGTTGCATTTTCCCTGCCGGATCCAAGCCATGCAAGACAGGGGCGACTGTTAGCTTGGAATTCGGTATCTCATCAAAAATTAAATTTGAAGCATCGCCAACTTCGCCAATATAAAGATACCTATCTTTTATCTCTAGACTTTCTGACATTATTATTTCACATTTATAAACTCCGTCGGTCCCATATGGTGAGTCCCCTGGATCACTACCAACTACATTACCTGAAGGAACAAACCCCTTAACATCCGATTGAAGCTGCTTAACCCAAAAATGCCGACATAAGACACCAGATGCATGAGAAGTGTCCGGAAAATGTAGACACATAAAAATAATTACGCTCCAAACATATCTCATAGGTTGGTGACCACTCTCTGCAGGTATTCTACGCTTGAATCACCATACCGTCTCATCGTTCTATAAATAAACCTATGCATAGAGCCAAGTAATGGTCCAAAATCAGACTCTGAAAGGATGTAACAATACAGGTTTGTAGCAGTTAATTTTCCAGAATAAACGTAATCTTTGTGATCATTAAATCCGTTTACAAAAACACAAATTTCGTGATTGGAAAACTGTGGGTCTGCTCCTATGTAATCAATAATGGCCCTCAAATCAGACACAGGCTCCAAAACCAGGCAAAATACTGTTCTAAAGGTATCGGCTGCAGTAAAGAAGGGTTGTACAGTGTGGTGACTCAAAACGGCACAGGGCCTATCAGCACCTTCTCTCACCAACTCGAAAAGCGAAATATTTTGAACTTCTTTCAAGTCTGGATGAACCGGATATATGCATGGAGTTAGTAAGTTGAATGTTTCAAGTTCCTCTACCTTACCAAAGTCACTTATTCTTTTGAGGCAGAACTTTGGATTTTCTGGTTCACTTGCTTCTCCAGTGTATCCAACGCAATTGAGTATCTGAGTTGATTGTGGTGAAGCATGAATCTCAGAGGAAATGTGTAGTCTTGCCATAAACCGAGATTTTTGGCGAAAACAAATGAATAGTCTCTCAATTGAAGAAATTAATTCCAGCCATGATTGACAGTAGTTCAATAACTCCAGTGCTTTCGGCAAACCACGCAGTTCCTTGATCAGACCCACTGAGTGAAGGACAGCCGCGTATTTGCTCATAGGAAGCATTCCCCCACACCCCATGAGTTGACCGTCCTCTTCAAAACCTGCGGTGCTGCCTGGGAAAATCGCATCTTGCACCTGCCAAGCAGACTTAGTTAAACTAGCCCATTGTGATTTAAACTCTTTGTTTTCTACCCCGTAACCTACACTTTCATATAACCCCATGAAGTCATCGTAGTTGTCTTGATTTCTTATGGTGAGTATGCCGGAAGCGGCTTTAACTAATAGATTTCTCTTAGTATCTAAATCTTGCTCATCAGTCGAAAAACATGTCCCGATCACATTCCCTCTTACATTCGTGATCTTACCATTCAGATGAATGTCAT
>Ga0207020_1111_pt1 | contig 15530 bp, 12 predicted proteins | sample Alteio_BWMinCont_48_FD_153500 | JGI IMG/M metagenome (GOLD analysis project Ga0207020, IMG submission 153500) | Enriched cells from forest soil in Barre Woods Harvard Forest LTER site, Petersham, Massachusetts, United States -... | ecosystem: Environmental > Terrestrial > Soil > Temperate forest >... | reverse complement strand
GAAAAAGAATTTCTAACGGGAAATTGGATACCGGCGATATCAGCGAGCTTTTATAATTATCGAAGTTAAGGCCGCAATTTTTTAATAATTCAACAGATTTTTCGTTGAGCCGGCCAGATTTCTGGATGGCAATTTTAAGTGTTTTCACAGAATGAGTTTAATGAGTAAATGGATTGTCCCGATAGCTATCGGGATAATTTTAACGCGTAACATTATCTTGTCGCCATATGGTGGCGATGATGCAGATGAAGATGATGTAGCTTAAAATTTTCCATTTTGTATAGTAATACTATAGATAAGCGTTGCAAATATAGGCAGATGTTTATTAAATCAAAATAAATATTATTCATTTAATTAAATGCCAATTAATCAGGATGTTGGATTTAAACTATTTTAAATATATTTAGTGCTGGTATTTACGGTCAATCCTTATGAAACAATTAGTATGGGCTTTTAAAAAATTGGAGGCGGCAAATGAGTGAGGGAGAAAAGAGTCGGAAAGTCCGGAAGACGGGAAGTCCGAAAGTCGTTAAGAGGCCTGAAGCGGGAAGCATGAAGCCGGAAGATATTAAGGAAGAAACTAAATCCGAAATTGCAAATCCGAAATCCGAAATCAAAATGGAAGTACACCACCACCCCGAAGTAGAGAAGAAAGGCCTGAAAGAATATGTATTGGAAGGTTTAATGATATTCCTTGCCGTTACCATGGGATTTATTGCCGAAAATATTCGGGAAGGTATTAGCGACAGGCATAAAGAAGCCGAATATGCCCGCTCGCTGGTTGATGACTTAAAAAAAGATACAACGGCAATGCACTATAGTATTAGAAGGCTTAATGCGAATCTGACAAGCGGCAAAAAAATGATTGAATTATATGCTGACGGTAAGTTGACCACGTTGCCTGATACAACGATTTTGAGGTTAAGCCTCACATCGGGCCTCAGTGTCGATATTATTTTTAACGACCGGACCTCATCACAATTAAAAGGCACAGGCTCTATGCGGCTATTCACTAAAAAAGAAGTAGCTGATTCGATTTTGCAATATTGGAACAATCAAAAAAGTATAGAACAGGTGCACGACAGGTTTGAAACAACCAGGGAGGAGCATAGGCGAATAGGGTACAAGCTATTTAACTGGTATTATTTCTATTATCAAAATGTAAACAAAAAATCACCCGGATCTGCATTATGGCAGGTAAAAAAAGCCATTCTTGATGATAAAATGTTGCCAGAGTTTATAAACGTAACTGCTAATTTATATAATACAGGCGCCAGTCAATATTCTTTAAGATTAAAGATGCAATTAAGTTTGGCCGAAAAACTTATTACACTGATCAATACAAAATACGGCTCCGAAAATGAGTGAGGAAGAAAAACGTCGGGAAGTCCGGAAGACGGGAAGTCCGAAAGTCGTTAAGAGGCCTGAAGCGGGAAGCATGAAGCCGGAAGATATTAAGGAAGAAACTAAATCCGAAATCGCAAATCCGAAATCCGAAATCAAAATGGAAGTACATCATCACCCCGAGATTGAAAAGAAAGGTTTAAAAGAATATGTGCTGGAAGGTTTAATGATATTCCTGGCCGTTACGATGGGATTTTTTGCTGAAACAATCAGGGAAAATATAGCCGAAAGCCAACACGCTAAAGACCTTGCCAAAAGTTTATACCAGGAGATGTATGCTGACTCGGTAAACATGCAGGCCAAACTAAAACTACATTTGCAAAAGGAAAACGAAATGGAATATTTTCGACGATATGTTTCGGATAGCAGCCTCACGAAGTTATCTCCCCGGTTTTATCCTGCTTTTACATGGGGCTATATCTTAACTACGTCCGTTTTGTTTGAGCCTAATGATGGTATATTAAACCAGTTGCGCAATTCGGGCACACTACGCTACTTCAGAGGCGTATCACTGCAAAACAGTGTAAGTCGCATTAGTGTGGTGATTGCAAATATTAGGGAGCGTAACAGCCAGGAATTGCGCTTTGTAGATCAGTTTTGCCGGCCATTCATGTTAAAACACTATGATTTTAAATGGGAGGATGAATATACAAAATATGGCAAACTTTCAATTACACAGGCGGTAATGCAAAATAATTTCAAGGCAAAAGTTTTGCCTGTTATAAAACATCTGAACGATTTTAATAGGGAGGATGCAGAGGGCGTAACGGCATATTACTTACTGATCACCCGAAATAGCCGGCAAATTTTTTACACCCCATACGTTGAAGCTAATCACCGGTTGCTGGAGGCTCTGCGTAAAGAATATAAGTTTAGCGATGAATAACTAGCATTAATTACCTTCATACTCATAAATAGCGCCATCAATAGTTCCTTCATCACCGGTAGCGGTAAATTGCTTTAGCAACTTCAGTTGTTCGACCTTTACAATATCCTTTAAACTGATAATCTCCGGGTTATCCATCTGGTTGAACCAAACTAAATAATAGTGCTTTACGCGGTAAAAATTTTGGATAGTATTTTTAAAATAACGGTGCGGCAGCAGTTTTACTTTAGTGTCTGACAGGAAATAAAGTGCCTCATTGGCATCTGAATATATGGGCACACCCGGCTTAAACAAGCCGTGGTCCTTTTTTAAATAATTGGCGAAGTCGGATTTATTCCAGGAATCATCCGTATAGCCCGGTATGCCGAACTCACTTTCACTATCATACCTGGCCATATCGGTCAATAGCTCCTGGTAGCAAAAGCCCAGCATTAATGCAGTTAAAACAGGTAATGCCGCATATCTCCACTTGATGCTTAAAGATTTAATAAATCCAATGGACCAATACGTACAGCTTAATAACAACGATATGAAAAATGGTGATAATAACCGGCTGTTGATACGTTCATAACGGGAGAAGGTAGATGAAATGATAATAAATGCACCGTATACTATAGTGAAGGTAAGCAACAGGTTTTCATAACTGCCAACGTGCTTTTTGAAATAATTATAAATCAGTATGGCTATCAATCCAATAAATAACAGGATAGTGAACAGCGTAGCATAAGGATATGCCTTTTCGGTTAAACCTACCCAATCGCACATTACGGTACCAAAGTAATACACGTTTTTCATAAATGGTGTGAACGATGCTTCGCGCGGGCCGGTTAGGCGGCTTGTCACCATTATATTCCTTAGCAGGTTGAGTGCCAAAAAAGATGATGCAGCAACACTATATATAAGTATATGCTGTATTTTCTTTTTCAGGATAAGGCTTCTATCCATCAATAATAACAATCCACCTGTACCAATCACCGTAATACCTGCATAGCGGGTAATACTGCTCAATGCTGCTACAAATGCAAATACAAGCAGCGTGGTTAAGGTGTGTTTTGCAAAATATTGCCTGGCAGCTAATATGAAAAACAAGATAACCAGGATAAACAAAGTTTCGGACCATAAAAAAGTATAGACCTCTAATAATGCCGGACTTAGCACTATTGCTGTAAGCATTAACCATCTGTATACTATTGAACATGGAACAAACCGGTTAATGGCCCGTCTGCTTAAAAATAGGATAGCGGCAAACAGTATTGCGTTTAAAACCGGACCTGCTTTAATGGGGTCAATGCCGGTAATAAACAATTCCAATCCTAAAAAAACAGGGTAAAATACCGGGAAGTCGGTAATGGGCGTATTATTAAAGGTAATTAATGATCCATGCGCGTTTAGATTGCGTGCCGCGCTGGTGTACATAATCGAATCCGGCGATACACCAATGCCGCTATATTTGGTAAATAAATAAATAGCAATAAAACCCGCTATGGGGGACAAGATTAAATCAATGTATTTAAGATAGCGGGTCATGTGTTTTATATAATTGTAACAATAGTCAAGGTTGTTTAACGGGTTCATCATATAAGTAAACGGCGCCTTCTTTAAACGTTTCGACTTTAGTAAGCTTAGTATTTTTAAGAATATCAGGCAGATTTATCAACCCGGTATTATATAGGCTATTGAACCAAATAACATAAAAGTGTTTTTTATTGTAAAACTTTTTGATCTCATCCGAATTGAACGCATAGGGAACTAATTGCGAAGACAAGTTGGTATAGGCATATACAGCTTCGTGGGCATCGGTATATATTGGTATTTGTCGGTTGAACGTATTTTTATTTTTTCTGAGCCAGGTCACTATTTCTGTTTTGTTCCAGTCATCGCTGTTATAACCCGGGATACCATAGTTGTATTCGTAATGATATCGCTGCAAATCGGCCTTTAGGTTAGAATACGCAAAGGCAAACATCATTATAATTACCAGACCAGTAATGATCACTTTAAAATTTGCTTTTATTTTCGTCAAAGTGTCGGGTATCCAACTTGTACTTACAATTAATAATGGGATATATATGGGCGATAATAAACGATTATTAATTTGATCGATCTTATGAATACTCGAAGTAATAATAACAAACAAACTGAAAATCGGAATAAAGGCAATCATAACCACCTGGTAGCTGATTTTATGCTGGTAAGCTTTGCAAAAAAACACAATGATTAAGGTCAATAATAAAATGCACGCGATAGCTATCGAATATGGGTATAGATATTTGCCTGTTTTTAAATTACCCCAATCGCACATAACCGTGCCGAAATAATAAAGATTTTTTGAAAAAGAGGTTACTGATGGCGTAGCATAACCCGTGCTGAAACTGGTTGCAAGTTTATTCTTCACCATATTACCCAGCAGCAATGACATTGATATACCTGCAAACAATAAAATATGTCCTGCTTTTTTACTTATAGATAATGCACTATCCAATAATAATAGTAAACAGCCGGTGGCAATAATGGTAACACCTACATACCGGGTAACGCAAGCAATTGCCGTGACAGTAGCAGCTACCACCAACCATTTTAATGTATGAGATTGAAGGTAATACCGGTAAGCCATAATAAAAAGCAATATTTCAAGTACAAATAAAGTTTCAGACCATAGATAAGTATAAATTTCAATCAAGGCTGGGCTTACCAAAACGCCGACTAAAATGAACCATTTGTATATCTTCTGATATGACGAAAATTTCTCAATTATCCAGCCGCTTAAAAAAATTACTGACGCAAATAAAATACCGTTAATTACGGTCCCGGCTCTAAAAGGATCGACATTTGTGATGAATTGGATAAGGCCCAAGAAAAACGGATAAAAAACTGGAAAACAGGCCAATGGCAATTTATCAAAAGCTACTAACGAACCATGTGCCTGCAGGTTATTGGCAGTACTGGCATACATGACAGAATCGTACGAAATACCAACGCCACTGTACCGGGTAAACAGATAAATAGCTAAAAACCCCATTACCGCCGCTATTGCTGAATCAAGGTTTTTTAAATGCGACGCAGGTTTCACTTTAAATATGGTTGTTACTTTATTAAATCAAGTATAGAGCTTATTGGTTGGTCACTATCTATTAATATGCCCTTAACACCGGCTTTTGTTCCGGCTTCTATGTCACGCTCCCGGTCGCCGATAAAATAGGATAGGGCAGGATCTATATTATATTTTTCAATTCCCTGCAATAACAAACCGGGTTTGGGCTTACGGCAGTCACAATCGCCGGTAAAATCAGGGTGATGCGGGCAATAAAAAAAATCGGTCAGTTCCACGCCGTGTTCATGGTAGGCCTGTTTTAATTGAGCGTGCATTTTAGCCAGTTCACCCTCGGTATACCATCCTTTGGCTAATCCGCCCTGGTTGGTGGCTACCAAAAGCAGGTAACCTTTATCCTGCAAGGTCTTTAATGCGTCAAAATTATCTAATATGTGAAAGTCTTCCAGGCGACGAACATAATCGCCCATTTCTTTGTTTAGCACACCGTCACGATCTAAAAAAACGGCTTTATTTTTTTGTGGCATCAATTATAAATTTCGGCTAAATTACTAAAACGATTTTAATTGATACCGGCTTGAGTTTATGGATGCAGTTGCACACAAAAACTCAAGCAAGTTGTATCATAAAATAAATTTAACATTATACTAATGTTGAATATAAAACGCCAATTAAGAATTAAATAAGGCATAATCAACCGTAACAGAAATTGAATTTTGTTATTTCGCGCATTTTGAAATACAATTTCGTGTTTAACCGTTTTTAAATAATGCTATACTGTCATATAATCTATATCATAAAAATTATGATAATTTTATAGTAATTAGTATAATTTTATTAAATTCAAAATTATTGCATGTCTTGCGTGTTATTTTTTGATAGAATACCAAAAATTAATATTTATATCGCAAAAATGTTTTGATTTCTGTAATTTCGTAGCTACGCACATTTATAAACCGTGCGGAATTGCGATGGATCAGACTGATAGCTCACGACAGGGTCTTTACCGGCCAGAATTTGAACACGACTCTTGCGGAACAGGTTTTATTACCAATATTAATGGTCATAAATCCAATAAAATAATTGATGATGCGCTGACCATGCTCGAAAATATGGAGCATCGCGGCGCCTGTGGTTGCGATCCCGAATCGGGCGATGGTGCGGGTATTTTGATACAACTGCCCCATGAATTGTTAATGGATGAATGCTCTGATTTGGAGATCAGTCTACCCGAACCCGGCGAATACGGCGTGGGAATGATATTCTTTCCAAAAGATTCTACACAAAAAAAAGCATGCCGTACGGTTATCAGCAACGCAGTTGAAAAGCTGGGTATGCATAAATTGGGTTACCGTAAATTGGCTGTAAATTCATCCATCCTGGGTGAAACCGCCCGCGGGGTAGAGCCCGACTGCGAACAGCTTTTCATAACAAGACCAACTACTATTACCAATATCGACGACTTTGAACGCAAACTGTATGTTTTAAGGCGTTATATCAATAAAACCATTACCGAAACTATACCCGGGGCTGCTGCTCACTTTTACTTTACTTCATTATCCTGTAAAACCATTGTTTACAAAGGACAGCTAACCACTTACCAGCTCCGTAAATACTATAATGATCTTTCCGATCCGCGAATCGCATCCGGCTTTGCCATGATACATTCGCGCTTCTCCACCAATACTTTTCCGTCATGGAAACTGGCCCAGCCTTTCCGCTTAATCGCGCATAACGGCGAGATCAATACATTGACCGGTAACTTAAACTGGTTCTACTCAGGTGTAAAATCATTGGCTTCTGCATACTTCACAAGCGAAGAAATGGAGATGCTGCTGCCGGTTATTGATGACAATCAGTCGGATTCGGCATGCTTGGATAATATCATTGAAATATTGCTGCATTCAGGTCGTTCACTGCCACATGTAATGATGATGTTGATACCCGAAGCATGGGATGGTAATGAGCAAATGGATCCACTTAAAAAAGCATTTTATGAATATCATGCCTCCTTAATGGAGCCATGGGATGGTCCTGCTGCAATTACCTTTACCGATGGTAAATTGATAGGTGCCTTATTAGACAGGAATGGCCTGCGCCCATTACGTTATACCATCACCAATGACGGCCGCGTTATTGCCGCTTCCGAAACCGGTGTATTGGCTATTGACGAGAAAACGATCATCAAAAAAGGCCGTCTACAGCCTGGCAAAATGTTATTGATCGATACCGAAAAAGGGTTGATTATAACCGATGAGGAGATTAAACAACAGGTTGCATCCCGTCAGCCTTACGGCAGATGGCTGGAAAACTATAAAATAAAATTAGAGGAGCTGGCCGAACCGCGCCTGGCTTTTGCCAGCTTGAGCCCCGATTCGGTATTCCGTTACCAGCAGGTGTTTGGCTATACCCGCGAGGATATTGATACCATTATCAAGCCAATGGCTTTGGATGGTAAAGAGCCTATCGGTTCAATGGGTACCGATGTGCCATTGGCTATTTTATCTGATAAGCCACAACATCTTTCAAGCTACTTTAAACAGTTTTTCGCGCAGGTTACCAATCCGCCTATCGACCCGATACGTGAGCGTTTGGTAATGAGTTTGGCAACTTTTATAGGTAATAATGGTAATTTATTGGATGAGGATAAAATGCATTGCCATAGCGTTGCATTAAAACATCCCATATTAACTAACTACCAGTTAGAGCAGTTGCGCAGTATTGATACCGGTATGTTCCATGCCAAAACGCTGCAGACCTACTTTAACGGCGACGGACAGCCGGGCTCGATGCAAAAGGCTATTGAGCGGGTTTGTCGCTATGCTGAAGATGCAGTTGCAGATGGCTTTGAAGTAATTATATTATCAGATCGTGCCGTCGATTCGGAACATGCACCTATTCCTTCATTACTGGCAGTATCTGCGGTGCATCACCATTTAATTAAAAAAGGCCTTCGTGGCGCAGTAGGTATAGTTGCCGAAACCGGCGATGTTTGGGAAGTACACCATTTTGCTACCTTGTTGGCTTTTGGTGCTACAGCAATCAATCCTTACCTGGCTTTATCTACTATAGAAAATTTAAAACAAAGCGGTGGTTTTGATACCAGCCTGGATGTAAAGGACCTGGTAAAAAATTATGTAAAATCTGTAAGTGACGGGTTGTTAAAGATATTCTCTAAAATGGGAATCTCCACTTTGCAATCTTATCATGGCTCGCAGGTTTTTGAAATATTAGGGTTAAATAAAGATGTGGTTGACGACTATTTTACCGGTGCGGTTACCCGTATTGGTGGCTTAGGTTTGGACGAGATTGCCCGCGAATCGCTTTGTAAACACCGCATAGGCTTTAGCGGCGCTAAAAACGAGGGCCGTTTATTGCCCGAGGGTGGTATTTACCAATGGAAACGCAGGGGAGAGGAACACCTGTTCAATCCAACAACCGTACATTTATTACAACATGCTACCCGTAGTAATGATTATGCGGTATATAAAAACTATGCTAAGGCTATAAACGAGCAAAGTGAAAAGCATTTTACTATAAGAGGCCTTTTGGATTTCGCGCACCATCGCGAAGCTATTTCAATTGATGAGGTTGAACCGGCTGAAAACATCATGAAGCGGTTTGCCACCGGTGCTATGTCGTTTGGATCGATCTCGCACGAGGCCCACAGCACGATGGCCATTGCCATGAACCGCATTGGTGGAAAGAGTAATACAGGTGAAGGTGGAGAAGATGAAATGCGCTATGAGCTAATGCCAAATGGCGATTCGATGCGCTCGGCCATTAAACAGGTGGCATCAGCACGTTTTGGGGTTACCTCTAACTATTTAACCAATGCCGATGAACTGCAAATTAAAATGGCGCAAGGTGCAAAACCGGGAGAAGGCGGACAGTTACCAGGCCATAAAGTAGATGACTGGATAGCTAAAACACGTCACTCAACACCGGGCGTTGGTTTAATATCGCCGCCGCCGCACCATGATATTTATTCTATTGAGGATTTGGCGCAATTGATATTTGATCTTAAAAACGCCAACCGTGCTGCACGTATCAACGTAAAGCTGGTATCAAAGGCAGGGGTTGGAACCATAGCCGCAGGTGTTGCCAAAGCGCATGCCGATGTGATATTGATTGCCGGATATGATGGTGGTACAGGCGCATCACCTATAAGCTCGGTTAAACACGCCGGCTTACCGTGGGAACTGGGCCTGGCGGAAGCACACCAAACACTGGTACGCAACAAACTGCGCAGCCGTGTGGTATTGCAAACAGACGGGCAATTAAAAACAGGTCGCGATTTAGCCATAGCTGCGTTGATGGGTGCAGAAGAGTGGGGTGTTGCCACAGCGGCCTTAGTTGCAGGTGGATGTATTATGATGCGCAAGTGTCATTTAAATACCTGCCCGGTTGGCGTTGCCACACAAGACCCTGAATTGAGAAAGTTATTTTCAGGCAAACCTGAACACATCGTGAACCTGTTCCGTTTTATGACGGAAGAGTTGCGGGAGATTATGGCCGAATTAGGTTTCCGTACCATTAATGAGATGGTGGGCCGTGTACAGTTTTTAAAGGTTAAAGATAACCTGCAAAGCTGGAAGGCTAAAAAGATCGATCTGTCAGGCATATTGCACCCGGTAAATAATCCAAAGGATTTGACCTTGTATAACAGCGAAAAGCAGGATCATGGTATGGATGATATACTGGATTGGAAATTATGGGAAGATGCCAAACCAGCACTAGCCGATAAGACTCCCGTGTTTGCATCTTATGATGTAAAGAACACCGACCGCACAATCGGTACCTTACTATCAAACGAAATATCAAAAATATACGGCTCTGCCGGTTTGCCCGACAATACCATTAACTATAAATTTAAAGGCTCGGCCGGGCAAAGCTTTGGCGCCTTCGCCACTAAAGGTATTTCCTTCGAGCTGGAAGGGGAAGCCAATGATTATGTAGGTAAAGGATTATCCGGCGCTCAGTTAGCTGTTTATCCTTCACCTGATGCCGGGTTTGTAGCTGAAGATAATATTATTATTGGCAATGTGGCGCTATACGGCGCAACCGCAGGCGAACTGTTTATTGGCGGTATGGCAGGCGAGCGTTTTGCCGTACGTAACTCGGGCGCTACTACGGTTGTTGAGGGTATAGGCGATCATGGATGTGAATATATGACAGGCGGACGAGCGTTGATATTAGGAAAAACCGGGCGCAACTTTGCCGCAGGTATGAGCGGTGGTATTGCGTGGGTTTATAATGAAGACAACAGCTTTGCCGAAAACTGTAATATGGAAATGGTTGATCTGGACCCCTTAACATTAAAGGACGAAGAGCAGATAATTGCCCTGTTACGCAAACATGTAAGTTTAACAGGCAGTAAATTGGCTCAACAACTACTAACTAACTGGAACCACGTTTCTACAAAGTTTGTTAAGGTGTATCCTAAAGAGTATAAAAAGGTTATTGAAAAACTAGAATATCAAACTATCAACTAATTATTGAGATGGGAAAAGTAACAGGATTCCAGGAATTTGACAGGAAACTACCTCAAAAATTATCACCTGCAGAACGTGTAAAGAACTATAACGAGTTTGAAAGTTTATATTCGGATGAAGAATTGAACCACCAATCTGCCCGTTGTATGGATTGTGGCATACCTTTTTGCCATTCAGGATGCCCGCTGGGTAATATTATACCTGAATTTAACGATGCGGTATACAATAAAAACTGGGAAGAGGCCTACCAGGTGCTGGCATCAACCAATAATTTCCCTGAATTTACAGGCAGGATATGCCCGGCCCCATGCGAATCAGCATGTGTACTAGGTATTAATAAACCACCAGTGGCTATTGAAGAAATTGAAAAGCATATTATAGAAATTGCTTATCAAAAAAACCTGGTTAAACCGGTTGCGCCCATCATCAAAACAGAAAAAAAGGTAGCTGTAGTGGGTTCTGGTCCTGCGGGGTTGGCTGTTGCCGCCCAGTTAAGCAAGGCCGGTCATTTGGTTACCGTTTATGAACGGGATGACAAGATTGGCGGATTGTTACGCTACGGTATCCCTGATTTTAAGATGGAAAAATGGATCATCGATCGCCGCCTGGAAGTAATGGAAAAGGATGGTGTAGTATTTAAAACCAATACCGAAATAGGAAAAGATATTGCTACAGATGAACTGGTTAAAAATAATGATGCCGTAGTATTGGCAGGCGGGTCAACCATTCCGCGTAATTTAAATATCCCCGGCAGGGAATTTAAAGGCATTCACTTTGCGATGGATTTTTTGAAACAGCAAAATAAAAGGGTAAGCAATGTAGAATTTGATGCCGAAGATATATTGGCTACCGATAAAGATGTAATTATAATAGGAGGGGGCGATACCGGATCGGATTGTGTAGGTACTTCAAACAGGCAGGGTGCAAAGTCTGTCAAACAATTTGAGGTAATGATGCAGCCGCCTGCACAACGTACACAACATATGCCATGGCCAACTTACCCTATGGTGCTAAAAACAACCAGCTCGCACGAAGAAGGTGTTGACCGTTATTGGGGAATAAATACCAAAGAGTTTTTAGGCGATGAAAAAGGTAACCTGCGCGCCATCAAAGTAACTGACGTTAGCTGGGAGCTTGATGTAATGGGCAGGCCCATGAAATTTAACGAAGTTGAAGGCTCTGAACGCGAAATAGCCTGTCAGCGTATCTTCCTGGCCATGGGTTTTTTAAATCCGCAATACGAAGGAATGATCGAAAGCCTGGGCGTCGAGCTGGATGAGCGGAAAAATGTAAAGGCTAAAGAAGGCGTTTACCGCACCAATGTAGGCAAGGTATTTACAGCCGGTGATATGCGCCGCGGACAATCATTAGTGGTTTGGGCCATATCTGAAGGTCGTGAGGCCGCCCGCAAGGTTGACGAATTTTTAATGGGTTATTCTATATTAGAAAGTAAGGATTCTGTAAACCAGTTTGAGCAGGTTTTTAACCATTAATAAGCTCATTTTAATAGCTATAAAGCCGGGTATCATCTGAAAGATACCCGGCTTTATCGTTTTAAACTAAATATTTAATATTTCTTTAAATGAGATAATATACAATGGTTAATAAAAAAATTGTTAAACGACATATTTTTTTATTATAATTGATTAATATCTACTCATTTACGAAAACCTTTGAGAAGTTAAGTAGTTATAAAACTAATTAACTATCAAAAATTATGATAAAATATTTATTTATCATTGGGTCGGTATTTCTTATAATGCGCGGCGCGAATGCGCAGTACGTCGCTCCTGTCGATTATAATCCTTTTAGCAACCTGAAATTTTCATATGGACCTACGGATACGGTATCCTTTATAGTTTCTTATAATCATATTATTGGAAACATCAGCCAGAAAAGCATGGATATGCTTTCTCTTATTTCTGGTAATAGCGGAGAAAATTTCAGAAGAATTAAATATGCGATAGGTTTTACTATACCCGGCTACCCGCAAACCTTTTATGCCCCTTGTAAGGACAATGCTCAATTTAATACACTTTCATCCCAACAAAATACAATTAATAAACTGAGAATAAGTTGTGTGGTTTACCGCTTTTATCGCATGGATATTATATCCAATTTCTTTTATGTTAATAAAGTTAATGTAGTAAACGAATAATTTATTTTTTAGACGATTTAGCTATTGGATTAAAAGCCAGCGCCCTATTAACCCAATACTTAAGCTCTTTATCTGTGCCTAAAATATCATGACTAACAAATACATAGCCTTTCATTGCTTTGCCGTTGCGTAACATAGGTTCAACGCCGTTTTTTTCTACAGCTTCTTCATAATCAGCCGGAGACAGGCGCACCAGCATTCGGTCATTACCGGCAACGCTTACGCATAGTTTATCATCTACCAAAAAAGATAGTCCGCTAAACATCTTTTTTTCATAAACGTTAACGTTGGCTTCTGCCAATAGCTCTCTTATTCTGTCGGCCAATTTTTCATTGTATGCCATAATGTAATTTTGATGTTAGTTTTTTTCCAGGTACTCCAATAACGATTTACCGATAATATAGGTCCATCCTTGTGCAAAGCTTTCTCTTGCAAAATCCTTCATGGCAGGGAAAGTTTCCAGGCCGGCATGTGTTAACTTTAATTTTGTTTGATTACCACCTTTATCAAACAATTCAAATGTTACAAATGATTCTCCCGGATAACCATCATATTGCCAGGTATGCTTTAATTTTTTTTGTGGAATAACCTCTGTGATCCTGCAAATATGCAAATATTGCATTTCCTCGCTTCCGCCGGTAAAACGAAATTCAAACCCAACTTCCGGCTTAAAATCCTCCAGGGTAAAATACCATTGCTTCATTTTGTCTTTATCTGTAATAGCCTGCCATACCTTGTCAACAGGTGCATTATAAGTTCTTTCAATTACAAATGGTTCTGCTTTCATACCTGAACTTTTTTAATTATTTTTCTGACGGGTTTTTCTTCCCTGCCACCAATTTTTCAACCAGTTTTATTAGCCTTTCGCTGCGGGTTTTTTCCTGTTTGGCGGTGAGTATCCAAAGCACGTATTCTTTTTTATTGGAGTAAGAGAGCTGCCGATAAAAAGCCATTGCCTGCGGGGATTGTTGTAATACAGCATTTACATCTTCGGGGAGTGTTATTATTTTATTATCAACATCAACATAAGCACTATATTCGTTTTGACGGATCTCCTGATTACCCACGCCCGATATTTTGGCCTGCCCCAGGGGCCTGAAGCGCGAACCGGCCCATGTTTCGTCAACTGCAATAGATGCAACTCCATCCAGGCCGTATGGAATAAGCTCATCCCAACTTCCCATTTTTAGGTCGCTTTCAATTCCCGAGCTCTTTTTGGGATAGGAGATCCAAAATATGGTATCAGGTTTTAGTAAAGGCGCTATAACCTTTAATGATGCAGATAATTCTTTTTTGCTTGTTACAAATAGCTGTATGCCATCAAAATTTCCTGTTGGCATGATAGTGATTGTTGAGCCATCCGGTAGTGGTGCAAGCAAATCAGAATAGTTTGCGGGGGCATTAAAAAACAACCAGTTTTTGCCGGGCTTTATTAAAAGCTTTTGGGCGAGCGTAGCCATCGGTTTTCTATTTTAGACAACCAATTTAGAAAAAAAATCCCACAGAACAATCCCTGCTGAAACAACTACATTAAATGAATGCTTGGTACCAAATTGTGGTATCTCTATGCACGCATCAATTTTTTCCATAACCTCATCACTTACGCCGTTTACTTCATTACCAAATACCAGGGCGTATTTTTCATTTGTGTCCGGCTTAAATTCATTTAATAAGATACTGTTTTCGGCTTGTTCAATGGCGATTACCCGGTAACCGTTAGTGCGTAATTGCTCAATGGCTTCAAGTGGTGTTTCAAAATATGTCCAGCTAATTGATTGTGTGGCGCCTAGGGCGGTTTTTTCAATTTCCCGGTGCGGCGGCTGAGCCGTAATACCGCATAAATAAATTTGCTCGACAGCAAAACCGTCAGACGTGCGAAATATAGAACCAATATTATGCATACTGCGCACATTATCCAACACAACCGTAACCGGCAACTTTTTCTGCGATTTAAATTCAGCTACAGAGGCCCGGTTAAGTTCGTCTAATTTTAATTTACGCATGGCATGGAAAATGAGTGATTGAGTGAATTAGCGAATGATTGAATGATTTCAGTTTGCATAACTATACATCCGCTAATTCTCTTACGCCATCACCAATTAGCGTACTATAAACCGATGGGGCATAGCCAATTTTATTGGTATAATACGCAGTAATTTGTTGGTTAAAAGTTTCAACATGTTCCGCTTTTACCAAAGCTATAGCGCATCCGCCAAATCCGGCACCGGTCATACGGGCACCGGCAACATTTGCGTCTGTTTTGCAGTATTCAACTATAGCATCAAGTTCTTTACCACTTACCTCATACAAATTTTTCAGCGAGCTATGCGAGGCATACATCAAACGGCCAAACTCTGCCAAATCGTGATCCGCCAAAACCTTAGCTGCTAATTTAACGCGATCGTTCTCTTCAATAACATGAGTTGCCCGCTTGTCTATTACTTCATCCTGAATTAAATACCGGTATTGTTGGTAAGTATCCGTATCAATATCACACAGGTAAGTTATATCCAATTGTTGTTTAAGCGCCTTCAAAGC
>Ga0207020_1110_pt1 | contig 15542 bp, 13 predicted proteins | sample Alteio_BWMinCont_48_FD_153500 | JGI IMG/M metagenome (GOLD analysis project Ga0207020, IMG submission 153500) | Enriched cells from forest soil in Barre Woods Harvard Forest LTER site, Petersham, Massachusetts, United States -... | ecosystem: Environmental > Terrestrial > Soil > Temperate forest >... | reverse complement strand
CACAGAATGATGTTTCAATCAGTTTCAATCCTTCTAATAATTTTGTAGCTACGGAGATCGATGATGGAAAATTAATATATTGAAACCGATCACCCAATGCCGACACCGCATTCTTATTCAATTTTTGTATTTCTATGCCACTTGAATCAAGAATAAGAAAGTGCATTTGAGTTTTTTTTGATGCATAGTAATTCAACAAACGAGCAAGTAATTTTGGCCGATTAAATGTAGGAATGATGAGTGTGACATTCTGAAGATTTTGATGATTTATTCCCATGAAAGATTACCCTTATCATTTTCATTTTTTTCAATATTTTTACATTTAATCTTGATAGAATGCATTGGAATACCCACAAGACCATGTCTTTGTCCGGATGATACTGAATGAATGGCTAACGCATTATTAACGGTATGCAATATGATAAAACTAGTACTTTCAAGAACAATACCCACTGCGGCTCGAATAACATAACTACCCGGGGGAAGAAGCGGCATAGTAAATAGAAATCTCATTGTAAACATAGTATTTGCATTTACTACAAATGGTTCCCTCGAAGCAAATAAGTATGAATTATCTGAAAATAAAATTTGACCCAATCGATCCAACACTTGAAAAATAACAATAGGAGAATTAAGTTTGTGTATCGCCATTACCTCAATATTGAGAGTGACCTCTTCTCCACCCATCATTTGACTAAAAAGTTTATTTTCTTCGTCAACTATTGAAACATTCAAAATGTTTGCACCGCCTGCATCTTTACTTTCAGCCGCCGCTGAAATTAAAGGAATTTGAATGTCATTATCCGGAATTTTGTGGCTAAGATAATTTAATCGAGCATCTTTGGGTTCTTTTTTTAGATTATATTCGGTTGCTATAGTCTGTCCAAGAACAGTTTCAGAATGTTTATTCTCTTCTATAGTGGATTCATTATTACCACTTTCATTTAGAGTTAAATCTATTTCACCATTCGCTTTATCCAAATAAGCTTGTGTTACTTTAGACGCCGGTCCAATGGCTTTGATTATGCCATCGTGAAGCCATACTGCATTTTGGCAAAGTGATATGACATCATTGGTTGAGTGCGAAACAAATAAAAAAGTTCCTTTTTTAAGAAAATTTCGTATGAATCTCATACATTTCTGTACAAAAAATACGTCTCCAACAGCTAATGCTTCATCTGTTATGATAATATCCGCATCGACATGAGCGATAATGGCAAAACCAAGTCTGGATACCATGCCGCTAGAATAAGTCTTAACAGGTTGAGTGATAAAATCACCTAATTCCGCAAATTCCACGATGGAATCATAGCGTTCATTAATTTGCCTTCTTGTTAATCCTAACAGCACCGCTTTGATATAAATATTGTCCTTACCGGTAAACTCTCCATTAAATCCACTCCCATAATCCAGAATGACAACTTTACCATCCACTTCCACATAGCCTTCCGAAGGGCGTAAGTTACCAGAGATAATTTTAAGTAAAGTAGATTTACCACTTCCATTGACTCCAATAAAGCCCCAGCTTTCTCCTTTTCGTATGTCGATGAAAATATTATTCAAAGCATAAAATGGTCTATAACTTTGCCGAGGCGGTTTGACTACTTTAGATATGGAAGTTAATAATCTTTTTAACGGATAAACTAGACGAGCACGTGGCGAATCCCAAAGATGATATATCTTAGAAACGTTTTTTACCCGAACAGCAAAACAATCCGAGGTCATTTACGACTCCTAAATGAAACCATTTAAATCAAAAGCCTGCCCATTTTTTGGGTATGATTTTTGCTAATTTTTTAAAAATAAAGGAATAATTCATACTCATATTAGTATTAACTGCAGAGGAATGCATTATTTTTGTATAAAATTTTATAAGACGGGGTGCATTCATTGTAATCGAAAGTTTTGTTATGGCAGTTTCAATATTTTTTTTCATGACAGCATCCTGCAATACTTCCTGTAAAACAGACTTGAAATGGGATCCCGTAATCTCTTTCAAATTAACGCAAACTCCGTATCGTTTTAATAATTGAAAATTAAAAGCAACTTCATCATTTATCAAAATAGGCAGACGAGCATCAAGATAATCGGAAATTCTACCGGAATAACAAGAGGCAACATAGGATGGTTTAAAATGGCTGTATGTTTGCCCAAACTCTTTGCAGCCACCTGAGATTATCCCAAAATCATACTGGTAAAGCGCATCAGCGAGGTCCTCTACGGGTAAACTATCATGGATATGTAGATAAGGGTTATTTTCTTCAAGCTTAAGAAATTGAGCGTAATCTCGTTTAAAATTAGCGCTAGAAGTGAGTGAATGATCTTTTCTATAATACCAAGGTGGATAAATATGAAGATGAATCTTGTGGTCTGTAATAAATTCCGTGAGTTTTAAGTAACAACAATCAAACATTCCATTGGTTTCGAGGCTGATGGTTCCCACCGAAACAATATGAATTTCATTATCCGATTTTTTGTGATGAATCACTGGCTTATTATTCCAGCAGTATTCAGGAAAAAATAATATGTGTTCAGGAAGCTGACAGTGATCTTTTTTTTCCGCACATTTTACTTGTAGATCTCTCGCACAAAATCCATCGGCTAAAGCTAATGCCTCTCTAGTGGGAGAATAGCGTTCCGGGCAATAATCCATCAACGCAGGGGTAAATATATCGTTAAGATCAATGACAACGGGCGCTACTTTTTTTCTGCAAAATAGTAATACATAGTCGTCAATAGCACCTGAAAATACATGAATCAATTTAGGAGCTAGTTTTTTTGCATACTTATGCGCTTCTTTGGCCGATTTAACTTCGCTAATAAAATCAAAGTATCCTTCGGGTTTGAATGGAGTAGAATTGAAATATATTAAGCCTACCATCCAACCCATCGATTTTAAGGCATAAGCCATTTTGATTTCTCTCTGTCTTAATTGAGAGGTGATGAATAATACTGATTCAGGATTTGTTTTAAACAATTCTAACATGGGTGAAAAATTCCATTATGTTCTTTCCTTCAAACTGTCGATCTAATTGATTTCCGCATAGCATTTTTCCCAATTTGAAGCAACGCATTTAACCGCACTTTCAATTGATAAAAGGGAGGGTTGCATTTTTTCAAGAAAAGAAGAGCATTTAAGACTTGTATTAAGAGGACGATTTTCCATCGAAGGAATGGAGTGAAGAGGAACAGCTTCTAGAAGAGAAGATGAAACTGGTAATGCCTTCGCAAGCTTAAGTGCAATCTGATATCTTGAATAGGGGTCCGTATTACAAAGATTAACCAGCCCTTTTACTCCTTGCTCCTGAACGAAAAGCACCATAGATACTACATCATTAATATGTGTAGGGCTAAAAAACTGATCGGTTGAAACGGTTATTTTCTTATTTTGCATGAGGTCGCAGGCTAACGAATCCAGTAACGTACCATCTTTCCAGGTCGTTCCATATATTTTACTTAGACGAAGAATGGCATATTTTTCTGTGAGATTAGGAATTTCTCGTTCTACTTCTGCTTTTTGTCTCCCGTATTCAGTGATGGGGCTTGTTTTTTCCTGATCGGAATAATTTCCCGTTTCGCCGTTAAAAACATAATCTGACGAAAGAAATAGTGTGGTAAGAGAATGAAGATCTAATTGTTTTATTAACTGTAGTGTTCCTTTCACGTTTAATTCATATGATTCTTTGGGGTGGGATTCACACCAACCTACATTGGGCATGGCGGATGCTATGATAACGGTTTCGTGCCCTGTTTTTTGTAATTCTAGTCGATTAATATCAGGATGACGTAAATCAAAAGGTATTAAACCCTGTCCAGCGCGGGAGAATCCTGTTCCAATACAATCCGGAAAAGTTTCGCGATATTTACGCAGCAAATGACGACCAATATAACCACTCGCGCCTATAACAGCTGTCTTAATCATGTGACACTCTCTTCTGTTTTTTGGCTTATTCCAAGCCGGTGCATTTCATGCTTCCAAATAGACTCTGTCAAAAGAATTTCTTCATAGGCTTCTTCTGCGGAATTTCGCATGGGTTTATCCTCGAGGATATCCGTGACAAATGCTTCCGCTTGGCGGCGAAACGCCCAACTCCAATTGATAAGAGGACGAATTTGTTGCTGAATCTTTCCTGCGTGATATATTTCAACACAGGCTGGTACATTTCGTAATAAAGCAGGAGGTAAAAAGAGAGCAATTTCTCCATCACTGAAAGTTATTCTCACCTCTTCGCTCCACCCCCGATGCGACATTTTCCCTGTTTCTAATGTGGCAAGAAAATCCTTGAATCCTAAAATGACTAATTGTCCTGCGTGGTCTGTGAGATTGACAAATTCGACTGAAGGGGCATAGCCGAATAAATATCTCAGAAGATTGGTGACATGACTGTATGTGTTTAAATAAGCCCCAAAGCGTTGATGATATTCTTGAGGTAACCAGTCAGGTGCAATGCTCCATCCAGTCGATGTATAGTCTGCTGTTTCGTCTGTGACTACATGGCCATAGGCATTACAATAGGAATTACCCATATAACATGTTGCATGGACGGAAAGTAAAGAGCCCAGGCTTCCTGTTTGAAGAGCATCGTCCAGTGCGATTTTTGCCGCAAGAACACCTTCATCGTATCGTTTCATGTAGCCGACTGCATACTTTACTTTCTTTGCATGGGCTGCCTTAAGCAAGACTTTCGCTTGCTTCGCGCATCCTACCATGGGTTTTTCGGATAGGACATGTTTTCCCGCGTTTAAACAATCCAGAACAACAGGTCCCGTATATGGCCTAGGGGTAACAACAACGACTGCATCTATTTCAGAATCATTAAGTAGATCCCTATGTGATGCATATGCTTTTGGAATTTCGAAACGAGCAGCTACTTTACGTCTCAATTCGGGCTTATATTCAGCAAGCGCATAAACATTGCAATGGGGAACTTCAACAAAATTCATAAGATGAGCAAGCTGCCCTATAAATCCAGCCCCAATCATTCCAATATTAAGTTTGGTCATTCATCTTATTCTCATTTATTATTAAAACACTTATAGAGGATGTTCTTTATCAATGACTCGCACATCAGGAGTACATACAACAAACTTTCCTCCTTGATTCAAGTATGCCTGGCTTTTTTCAATGATTGACCGTGCATGTATCCAGGCGAGAATGATAACGACATTCGGTTTTTTCGTATCTAATTCTGCTGTGGGTAGGACAGGGGCCCCGGTACCGGGGGAAAATCGATTTACTTTTTGAGGATGATCATCAAAAATATATTCAATAACATCGTCAAATTCAAACTGGGCCGTTAGAGTGGGGCCACTTCTTGCAGCGCCATAGCCTGCGACAGTCCATCCTTGCTGTTTCCACATGTCCTTTAGTTTGCGTGCCACTATTCTGTTTTTTTCAATTCGCTCATTGAAATCTTCCATCGCCATTAGTTGATCAAGATTACATTCTTCTTCCAGTTTAACCAACTCTTTAACAGAAGATGCAGCCTGACGCGGCCCGCCCTTAGGTTGTGCAATACCAATAATGGATCCTTTTTGAATAGAAACTCTCTCAACATCAATCATCTCAAGATTATGAGAGTCAAGAAATCGTATCAAAGGTTTTAGAGAATGATGGGACATATGTTCATGGAAAATGGTGCCAAGCAATACCTTATCGACGATATCCAAAAGATATTGGACCTCAAAAACAAATATACCATCGTTTGAGAGAAGCGAATGTATCGCATCTGTCATATCGCTCAAATTGTCAGCATGAGCAAATACATTAAATGCCATAACAACGGAGGCGGGGCCGACTTTTTCACGAATATTTGTTGCTACTTCTGAAGTTAATACGGTGGGAGAGGTTTCAATACCGGAATCGGTCGCTTTTTTAGCAATCTCTTTAGCAGGATCGATGCCATGTACACGATATCCCGCATTTTTAAAAAAACGAAGTAAGGTGCCATCATTACTTCCAACATCAACAATCAAGCTTCCAGGTGCTGGCGTATATTTTGAGATGATTTTTTCAGATACATCCTGAAAATGATTCACTATTCCTTGTGTCTGTCCTGAGTGATACGTATAGTCTTCCCATAAATTTTCAGAATTAATGACGTCAAGCAATTGCACATGACTACAGTTTTGACACATGTAGAGATCGATAGGATATTTAGAAGCTTTCTTTGCTTCATCTGATGATAAAGTATACTTTTCCGCTAATGGAACGGGATTGAGTTTAACAACGAGTTTTACATCCCCACTATCACATAATCTGCATGTATCCTTGTGCGTTACCGCAACACTCATACAATATTCCTTTGTCTGGCCAAAAAGGAAATGATAATAAAGTTAATGTGAGGTTGTGTCAATGGAATATGTAAACGAAATATTGACAATTTCAGTATTAGTAGTAGCATCGGCACAAGTTTAATTCAAAGTGACACACGCAAATGAAATAATAAGGATTGTTATGCAAGAAGTTATTCCGACATCTTTTTCAGAAGATGTAAAAACAAAAGAAATAACAACCATACATTTGACCCATGTGCTAATATTCACGTTAGCATTCGTGATTGTTTTAGCGGCGTTCGTACTTATTTGGGACAAGTATCCTCAACTTTTATATATTTACCGCGATGGCGAATACAATTTATGGATTAGCCTTAAGTATACTGAGTGGGCTAGCCCTTTTGGCATGACCTCGATTAACCCATTCCAGGGTATGACGAGTATGCTAGTAACAATCAATCCGTATTTCAACCCTGGGCAGTGGCCCTTCTTCACAAAGTTGCCGCCCGATATAAAAATTATTACTTCTTATGCAATCTACGCACTGGAACTGATGCTCTCTACTCTGGCATTGGGCATAGCCTTTGGTTTTTCTCGCTTACACTCATTTGTTGCTTCAATCTGGGTGATACTTCTCTTGTTCCCTCCTTTCAATTTTTTTTTCGGTGTCGGTGGATGGTTCTGCGGAGCACCCATGTATGGTCACGCCATAGCGCTGACGAACCTATCTTTTATAGCATGTTTAAATCTTGGGACAAGAAGGACGCCTTACCAAACCAAACTCCGTGTATTTCAGAGGAACCTTCTTTTGGTAGGAGTATTAATACTGCTTATCCTCGCCATTATGTTCGCAGCGCCATTTTACAACGCCGGGATACTCCTCGGAACTGCACTTGTGCTTTGCGGCATCACTCTTTGCTCTCTTACACGCGAACAGTTCTATTGGCGAGTATTCGCCGGACTTGCGGTTATCGCAACCTTCTATACATTGGGGCTGCCTGAATTTTACACGAGTGCAAAAGCCTACTCGGCACGATATATCGAGAACCAACCTTTAGTAGCAATCGGCTGGCCAAGTAGCGCCGGTTACTTCAACAACCAAGAGACCATCGCCAGAGCATGGTCCATGCTCTGTGCTTATGGAGTGCACTGCGCCGCGTTTCCTGGCTGGCCGATCTCAATTAACACAGGGTGGCTAAATGCCTCAATCGTTTTAGGTGGTATCACTGCCTGGTTAACAATACCACGATCCGCTGCGCGGATTGGAATTTTTGTCGCCGTTACGTGGATAATTATCCTGCTTTCGACAATACTGTCGTCCTTTGGTATTCTGTCCTTACTGTTCGCACCCTATTGTTTTTATTTGATGATGTTTTCCTTATTGGCGCTCTATAGCCTGAATATTCTGACTCTACCCATCAAAATCGCTCTTGATCGCGCCAGGATTGGCCAGAACTCAATTCTTCTGTCATTTCTCGCACTAGGTATAGCTCTTGCTGTATCGCTCTGGCTTGTAAATTCACTCCACGCCAATAGGGAAATGGCTGCTCGCTGGCAAAAAGTGACTACCTCTCTAACACAAGTCATGCTGGAGGAACGCCATTCGGCAACTTCCATTACCCAATTATTGAGAAAGGAAATAGCGCTGCAGCCAGGAACGCGCTTCCGTGGTTCTGTTGCAACTATATATGGAACTGCCGATGGCACTCTGAGGAGAGCGCCAGGTGTCAGCCAAACAGCAACCATCGCGGCTGGGCAATTTGAAGAGTTTCTCACAGCAGCAGCGCAAAGTGGAAGCAGTCATGATCTCCTGGATTTATGGATTTGGAACATACCCACCCTTTCCGAGTATGGGCAAGGTGTATCTCACCCCCTCATGTTCTATATGTCAAAATTTCTTAGTTCTCCTGGCGATGCGAACGAATCCCACTTCGCCTTTCCTCACTTAGCCAACGTTGATATTTTGCAGGCCTTAGGCGTTCGATTTGTAATAATTGACGCGCCGCTTTTAGGCGACAGTGTGACTCTGCGCCGCCAATTGCGAGCGGGTGATAACGCAACGCTTTTCTTGTATGAATTATCCGCTCCAAACCTGGGTGATTATTCCCCAACACGTTTGCATGCATTAAATAGTGTTACAGAATTTTACCGTAAGATACACGCTAATCCGAAAAGTCTTAAGACGGATGCCTATGTTGAAGCACCTCTCAAAGTTGATCTAACTCCGGCCTATGATGCGAAAATGATCTACCAAAAAAACGGTATCCATGTTACTGCCAAGAGCAACGGGACTTCTGCTCTTCTGTTACCTGTGCAGTTTTCTCACTGCTATCGACCTCGCGGACCATCTAATGGGAAGATTAAAATCATGCGGGCGAACTTGATTCACACTCTTGTTATTTTCAATGGAGATCTAGATATCAATCTAGTATGGGAATATCGTTGGGGACAAAGCAAATGCCGTCAACAGGACGTAACCGATACGAAAGATTTAGTTAAATTAAATAGGCAGGAGTTATGAAAATTGACAAAAGTTATAATTAGGGAAAATTTAATAGTTAGTACTACTGTACTTTGTTTTTTTCTCCTCTTTCTTTTGAGCTGGATAAAGAGTGCAGGCGCGTGGGTATTCGGCTTATATTCAGAGGTTGATGGTCAATATTTCGCGTGGCTTTGCAAATTTTTGATTGAGTGGGGAAAACCCTTTGACATGAACACCCTTAATCCTTTTCAGGGTATGGGGTCTATATTTATCCCTGTGAACTCATGGTGGAACCCCGCGGCTTTCATATTGGAACTTCCAAATAGTAAATTAGTTAATTTTGTTCTTTCCTATTCGATCTATTGGATTGAAATCTTTTTTGCAACTTATTTTTTGGCTAAAACCATAGGCTTAAATAAAATAGAATCGATTCTTGCTGCTGAGATATTTGTTTTGTGTTTATTTCCTCCTTTTTCTGCCTATTTTAATACCATTCCTTATTTTTCATTGGTTCCGATGTTTGCACACTGGTTCGCTATTATGAGTATGATGACTATTGCTTATATCAAGCTGGGTGAAGGTGGAATTGCCTACAATTTATTTCTACTTTTTTTCTTGGTATTTGCAAGTTTTATTTTTACGATGTCAGCCAGTTTTTTTGTTGTTACTTATATTCCTATGTTGGCGCTATTGTGCTTTGGATTTACGTTACACAATCTTAATCGACAACACCTATTATGGAAAACAGGATTTATTTTTTTTGTGGCAAGTCTTTTTATTATCATGCAAGGCCATCACTACTATAAAGACACGGCAGGATATGTCTCAGCCTCTGATGGGATAACTAAAACCATTTCATTCTCCATACCAGAAACATGGCAGAAACATATGAGCATTTTTTATGGCGCCCCGCCTATGTTTTCTTATCTTCATATTTTTGGGCTACTGGGCGGTTTAATTGGAATATTTTGTAGCCGAGGTAAATATAGATGGATTGCTTGTAGTTTTGTTCTTATTGCTTTAATTCCGGATGTGGCGCAATTTCTTTTTGAGAATGGCATAATTTCAGGAAGTGTTAGCCAAGTTAATGTCAGCTACTATCTTTGGAATGCTTATCCATTGTTTTGTATTTTTACTGTCATACTCATATCTTTTTTATGGCGTAGTGTTATCAGAGTGTTGCATTTGCCTGGCTCTTCTTCTTATTTCTTTACTTATCTAAAATTATTAATACCGCTTCTTATTATTCCTGCCTTCGCAATGCATATTTGGTTTGGCACTTTGTCGAAAAATCGCGCACGTCTTAAAGAACCTAATAAAACTCCCATTGTAGCCTATCTTCAAAATCAAATTGGACTTAACGTAAGTCATAATTTTAGAGGTACAACCATTGCCTATTTAGCGAGTAAAAATTCCCCATTGAGACAACTGATAGGACAGCCTGATGAAATAAATGATGAAGCCACTCACTTTACTATGCATCACTACACAATGTCTCGCGAATTTTTGAATCAACGTTTTAATAATAGACATATGTTTTCTGATCTGTGGAATTTTAGTATTCCCACTTTAGAAGAATATGGGCAGTGGGTATCTTTACCCATGTATATTTATTTTAAAAAAATGCTCGCTGAAGAGGGCGATAACTTCAATCACCATTTTTTAAATGTATATAAATTGGATTTGAAAGTTTTGCGGGCTTTGGGCACTCGATTTATAATAACTGATAAAATTTTGAACGAGAAAGGTCTTTCTTTAGTTATGACACAAAAACATCCAACTCCATTAGGTGCAACGGGTTACGTTGATTATCCTGTTTCACTCTCCGCCAAAAAAATCTTTGAAGAACTAGAAAAAAAATTTAAATATAGCAACGTATCAAGCGCTAATCTTCTGAAGGAATTTAACAACCAATTATATAAAATTCATCCATTGATGCGGCAAGAAAATGAAAAAATGACGTCTTATTTAGATTCAGCAATAATTTCATCTCTTGGAAAAAATCATGATCTAGAAAATTTATCCTATGCAGATCTAGAAAAAATTAGAAACTTTTTTAAGATAGTTATTTATGCTTGGATGGCCAGTCCTCCTCTCTATTTATACGAAATTCAAAATCCGAATCTTGCCACTTTTAGTCCAACAGATATCATTCAAGTTAATTCTGCAAATGAATTATTTCTTCGAATGAAAAAGCCTGACTTCCATTTTGAAAAATCTGTTATTGTGCAGGATTCTTTACCCAAAAACATAATTACTCAATTAGTCATGGCAAAGAATTCGGAGATGCATTTTGAAAAGAATGCAGTACAAGTTAAGGCGGAGAGTACTGGATGGTCTATACTGCTTTTACCTCTACAATATTCACACTGTTTCCGTCTCACCGAGATGAACAAGCCTTCATCTGATCCGAAATCAGTCCGTTTAATTCGTGCTAATTTAGTACAAGGAGCACTTTTATTTAAAGGAAATATGGATGTCAAACTAAATTTTGATTTCGGGATTGGTAGAAATACGAATTGTAGACGAAAAGACATTCAGGATATGCAATATCTTGGATTGATAAACCGGACTTGAGAACACAATGAGTCGCAACTTATTTCAATACAGTTACTCGAAGTCGGGAAAGAAAAATTTTCATAATTGAATGGCAAACTGATAAAATATTTCGTAACCGAAACGAAACAGATCCCTCGCGATCAAAGCCATTTACTGCCACTTCACTGTAACTTTTACCTTGACGTAAAAGCCTAATAATAAGTTCTGCTTGATATCCAAGTCCAGTAGCCTCCACATGCCAGCGCATCACATCCCGCCGCTTCAAAACAGCACACCCATTATAATATTTAAGTGAAAAACCACTAATGAAATTCACAACTCTTGTAAATGAGTTAGAAATAAGGTGCCTCAACAAAGATCTGCCTACAATTATTCTATAATAAGGAATAATCATATCGGATTTTCCCATTTCTTTAAGTATCGTCATATGCGTTTCAATAGGTTCAATATTATCTCCACAGATAAGACGACAGTACTCACCTTTCCCTTGAAAAGCACCTTCAACAAAATTATATGCAACTCCTTTATTTACTTTGTTTTGATGTAGCTCTACTGGAACAGTTGGAAATTTTTGGATAAATTCATTTACAATACTTGCGGTGCCATCTACTGATGCATCATCAAATACAAGAATCTCATGGGTTAATCCTAATTGGGTCGCCGCGCTATGGACTTTTTCTATCGCTCCAATAACATTATCTTCTTCGTTGTAACAGGTTACAATAAAACTAATCATTGTCATAATGACGCCTCCTTCCGATCATTGATATTATTCTGACATTTAAAATCCATTGATGATTTAATATTTATTTTCCAAAGACTATACAGTCCTATCAATATGGCCATAGCTAACGCATGTGCATGAGCAAGAATAGCATAAGACAACGATATCGATTTTGGCACTCCCATTTGGGTCAACCCTAATAGTACCATTAAATGAAACGTGCCAATATATCCCGGTGATGAAGGTATCATGATTACGATTCCCATCATCACCATCAAAACTGCGACTGCCTCAAATCCTAATTGGTAGTTTTCTACAATCCCTAAAGAATAAAGAAGAGCATATATCCACAAACCTTGGGCTATCCAGGTACAAGCCGTTAACCCTAGCACTTTTAAAATATTTAAAAAGCTCCCCAGTTGAAAAAAGCCCGAATAAAAAGTGGCTATCATATTAGGAAGAAATAAAAGAAACTTAGGTAAGATTTGGCTGATATAGCTTTTAAATTGTTTGATAATATGGGTATTTTTATTTAGTAGGAATACCCCTCCAAAACAAAACACGGCCACTATAAAAAAAGTAATCACGGTTGGAATAACTTCTGTTGGCCAACGGTATGAATAAAACGTAAGACAACCAACTAATAAACTACAAAGCGTAATAAAATCTAACATATGTTCACTTGCAATCGTTCCTAATACTTTTGTATTTGGGATTTTTAAAGCATCAGCAATCATGCGGGTTCGAACAATATCTCCGGCTCTAAATGGGAGTGTCATGTTAGTCATCGTTCCAATAGCATAAAAATAAAAACTACTTTTAGACGACAACTGGATACAGGGAAAACCAAAATGCCGCCAGCGAAAACCCGATATCCACATTTTCAACACACCAATGCCAGTAGCAATTAATATCCAGATATAATTGGCTTGTGATAATATATGTTTGACATCCGATATATCTACTTTCTTAAAAATGAATAGCAAACAAACGCCGCTAGTAATACAACAAAAAAACAATTTTAATATTTTAAAGACATGTTTTCTCATTAACCGCTTTCCTTGATTGAAAAGATTTGTTGAATTAATCGTAATCTTCTCGCAATGCCGTTTCCTTTTTGAGTTAAACGAAATGAACTATTTTCTAATTTTTCAATCATTTTCTTTTCTAATAGAATTTCAATCCGGTTCATGTAACTTTGATCTTTTATATAGTTTTCTAAAATGGCATCATAATAATAAGTTCAACATCATTCTTAAAGAAATTGATTTATAAACCGCTCCAAAAATCATTAACAAGTTCAATGTCAAAAACCAGTATAAAGAGGAGAATGAAAAAAAATTAACGCGCCACCCTATTGTAACTATCAAACATAATCCACCGATATATACCAATAAAGCGCAACCGCATACTAATACAGAGGGAGATATTCCTCTTATTAAACGTAGTGCCAGTAAAATGATGATTAAATATGCTCCAAAAAACGCTATGCTTAGGGTTAGGCTTGATTGCATTATCCTGAATACCTTAGTCCAAAAAATAATAGAGAAAGTTTATATAAAAATGCAACGATTGTACCTCTCGTTGTCAAAGTTATTTTATCGCCTTGCCGCTCAATCATTTTTGCAGAAGCCAAACCTGCAAATCGATGAGTAATCAACCATTCTAATCCCTCACCCCCCCGATATAACCCTGCCAATTCACTTGCACTAAGCGGAGTATTAGCCTTGTAAAACGTTAATAACAATCCTAATGTATAGCCGCGAGAAAGCAATCCCCAAATTTCTAGATAACACAATATAATTCCAATATATAAAAAGAAACTAACACAAATAGATTCTGTACCCAAAACACCTAGCCATGCAATACTTGTTATAATAAAACTCAAGGTAAATTGAATATCATTTCGTCCAGATAATTTATGTATTCTGGCTATTATCATAAGTACAATAGGAAAAAAAACACTTGCAATCAGTGTAATCTGAACAGGGTAGCCCATTGAAAAATCTATCCCATTTATCATTCTTAAGCACCGAGTGGTTTTTGCGCAATGGTTGCTATATTTCCTAATTTTATCGGTATAATGAAATTAGGAAAAGTGGGAACAGGCACTTTATTCCATCCTAATGCTGTCAATCCCCCTTTAATAAAATGCATTAATGGAAAATAATTCGCCGTTTTTTTACTTGCCAATACATTAAACCCTTCTGCTTTCAATAACGTTTTTATGCTAGACGGTCTAAAAAGATGAGGGTGCTGCAACGTATAGGGCGGCCATTTTTTTCTTAATACACGTGCCAATAAAGAGGATTCATCATGAGTCACAATAAAAACGATACCGCCTGGTTTTAAATTCTGATAAATTCCTTTCATTAATTGACGTGGATTCAATACATGATCCAGTGCATGGATAATAACAGCAGCCGAAAGCGTACCGGCTTCAATATCGGAAGCCATATAATTTTTAGTTATTATTTTATAATTTTTATTAGCCATCTGTTTTTTCAACATGTCATGGACTTCACAATTAGGTTCATACAAAAACAATGTATCCGCTTGACTGCTTTCAGCAAATAATCGTGCGAAAAGTCCAATATCCGCACCAATCTCAAGATAATCTCCCGAAGAGTGGCGGTATTTTTTAAGAAGTTCATAATATGCTTTCTGGGTGCGAGCACGCGCTTCTAATGGGACCTCCGCCATATTTTCAGATTGACTTTTATACAAATTATCCAGTTGCTCTTGTGTAAAATACGTTGTGCAATAAAGCAATTCACATAACGGACATCGATAATATGAAAAAAAAACTCGTCGATTAGTATATCCTGAAAGAAATTGTCCATGCGCATCCATTGGAAGATCTTCAGCAGAAGGCGTGGATTTCATTTCAAGTCTTGCCTTCGTTGAAGAGTTGAGACATCCAGGACATTCTTGCCGTTTATGATAATAAGGTAAATTTGCATTTCGCATGGATAAATGCCTTTTCAATTATCTAGAATAAGGGTTTATTATTGCATATCGCTAAATTGACAGAAACATTTATATAATTATATCTTTACGAATATTTTCTGGCAGATTCAAATTTTTTAATGTCTCATGGCCAAAAAAAATGCGTAACCTCAAAAAGCTTCGGACTAAAAATTGCCCTTTAGAAGACAATTGTAACAATCCATTGCGTTTTATTAAAAAACCATCTATCTGTAATTGAGTGATTCGTCGAATGACCATCGTATTTGTTGTATATTCCAGATTCAGTGTATGAAGATCAATCGGTCCCTTGGAAAGTTGTTGTAAAACAGACACAGAAACACCATTTTGAGCCAATGAAAAAAGATTTAAAAAGAATTGGCAGCAAGCAGCGTATGCCAAAATAGAAGCCAGTGTTTCTTGACTCCATCCAAACGCTAATAAACACACGATTATATAGATAGCGCCCACGAAACAACCTGAGAATAAAAAGCAAAAAACCTGCGAGGGATTATGCTTTATTCGTGTCAATAT
>Ga0207020_1108_pt1 | contig 15625 bp, 11 predicted proteins | sample Alteio_BWMinCont_48_FD_153500 | JGI IMG/M metagenome (GOLD analysis project Ga0207020, IMG submission 153500) | Enriched cells from forest soil in Barre Woods Harvard Forest LTER site, Petersham, Massachusetts, United States -... | ecosystem: Environmental > Terrestrial > Soil > Temperate forest >... | reverse complement strand
AACAAGATCTTTAATAAAAGGTTCAAAAATTATGCCTTCGGTTTGATTCATCTTTACATCAAAATCCAGTTTATCGCCATTCTCTTTACCCAATGCATAGGTGCCGCCAATATTGAGTGTTTCTAATCCGCGGTTCAGGATATTTAATTTAACATTGGCTTCTTTACGGTCATTATCCAGGCTTGATACCAATTTTACATTGCCTACCAATGTTTTGTTCAATTTTAATGAATCGATGGCCAGGTGTGCGTCAATGCCCGGCGTTTTTGTTATGCCGGTAACATACACATCGCCGTTAAGTGTGCCGTTTAAAGTAACACCCGAGGCCCTGGTAAGCTGGTCAAGTGTGAACATATTGAAGGTATCAAATGTAACCTTTAGCTTATCTAACGGATTATCGGATATAAACCCATCTATTTTTACCTTTTGTTTTCCGTTTGACAATATCAAACCAGCGACCTCCGTCTTACCATCCAGCAACTTTATATCTACATTTTGTTGTATCCGCCAGTTTTGGTGTTCCAATATTACATCCGATGGCAATAAGTTCAGGCTGGCTGTATTATTTGCTCCAAATTTTACCAGGCCATAAAGGTCAAGCTGGTTCGTTGCATCTTTATCAGCGAGTTTGATGTTAAAATTCAAACTGTCTTTTTTTAAGAAATTGGTTATGTCTATATTTTTAACAAACAATTTATCCGTTAGGTCAATCTGCCGTAAGGATATGTTTATACCCAGGTTCTCCTCGGTTGTATTTTCATCCAGGATGAAATCATGAAAAATAGTTGAGCCGTATTGTATGGTTTTGATGTACCCGTTTAACGTGGCAGTTTTATCATTCGAATTGAATTTTCCTACAAATGTACCCTGGTCGGGTACTTTAAGATTAGGCTCAAATATCGCAGTTAGCGGATCAAGGTTTTTAAGTTTTAAATTAAACGTGAAGTTTTGCGGCTCAAAAGGAGTCAGATCCAGTTTTAGTGACGGAACGTACTTCTTAACTATTGTTTTAAAATAGGACGGAAGCGTAGCCAGGTCATAGCTGCCTTTAATACTGCCGTCTAAAAAGTCGGATGTTAAGGAGATTAGCCGGGTGGCGCCCGTGCCATTCGCCGCGAGATGGACAGAGTCTACCAGGTAATTATGCCGGGGATCTATCACCCTTGTGGGCGATAATAAAATGCTGCCCCCAAAGTTTTTCAGGTTATTGCCCGAAAAATTCGCTTTTATATTTGAACTTAATGTGATGGTATCGTCTATCAGTTTTAGCGCATGCAACTGTGCATCGGTTACCGATGCCGTAAAATTGTACACCGGCAGGGTGGGGTTCAAATCCACACTGCCATCTGCATTTAGCTTAACATTTTTATCATTAACAGTAACTTTGGCTGTAGCAACTTCTTTAGCAAAGGAGCCGTCTACAACCAGGTTGTTATAAGCATAGTTTTTAACCTCGATATATTTAATGCGGGCGCTTAGCTTTTCGTCTAAATTTTTAAGCGCATCGCCGCTGCCATTGATGTTGGCGTTAAAAGTAGTACGCCCTAAAGTGCTTTGGTCAATAAGGGTGCCCAGGTCAAAATTATAAGCATCCAGCTTGCCGCTATAGCTTGGTTTGCCTGCCTTGTTTATTTTTAAATTAATGTCCGGATCAAACCTGCCCAGCTTTGTTTTAAAAGTGCCGTATGCTACGAAGTCGTTTTGCAACCCGGTAAACCTGCCCGTAAAATTGATATTGCCGAATTTTGAAATAATATCAGGCGCTTTAGCGCCCGGCGAACCCGAAAAATGGCTGTATAAATAATCTATATCTTTTTTATTGGTGGCGATCTGGTCAAATTTCAGCTCCAGGAAGGTATTGTCCCAGTCCGGCAATCCGCGCAGGTTAAAATCACCTTTAATATAAGTGGCCTGCCCACCTGTAATCAACAGGTTCGTGGCATCTAAATTGTTTACCCGGCCCTTAATCCGGCCATCCATACCTAATTCAAAATTCACCTTTTTCAAGGAGGTGGTAAAGTAGGCAATGTCTTTTGATGAGATATGCGATGTTTTAAAATCGGCATCCATATGTACGCGGTTTTCAAAATCATCAAAATCTTTAAACCTGTTAAAACGCATCCTGAAATAATCTTTCAGTACGGAGTTAGGCGTTTGGATAAACATGTTCTGAACCAATATCTGGTTCGAGTCGACCGTTGCATTTGATGAGAAATTTTTAACATAGAACCCGCTCTTTTCGCGCAAGGTTAAGTTTTGAAGGTTGCCTTTAAACAGGTGATTCTTCAAGTCCATGTTTCTGACAGTGACACTAAAATTCTTTACGTCGATATCATCAAAGTTAACCGCTTTGGTAAAAACATGCCGGGTTTGATCTTTGTAGCGGAAATGAAAATTATTGACCACAGTTTTTTCAAACACGATGTTCCATGGTTTGCCGGGCGCTTTTTTTGTAGTATCGGTTGAACTGAAATAGTCGAGTATAAATTGCAGGTTGCTGACATCGTTCTTCTCGTTTTTCAGATAGAACGAGCCATTATCCAATTGTATCAATTTGAAATCAATTACATGATCGGGGATGCTTGAAAATAATGAAAATCCGTTAAGATTAACCGTCAGTTTGGGGACATTAATTAGTGTATCTTTCTGTTTATCTAAAGCGTAAAGATCCTCCACCACTACCGAAGAGAATGGCTGGATATATAAACTTTTTATGCCAACTTTGGTGTTTAGTTTTTGGGATAAGTAAGCGGCAGCTTTTTGTGCGGCCCAGGTTTGAACAGGTTTATATTGAAAAAGCAAAACCAGCATGCTCAACATCAGGATGATGAGCAATACTACACTTAGGGTTATTTTGAGCGCTTTTTTAATAACTTTGTATTTTAATTATCGAGTTATTGGATTGTTGAATTATTGAATGGATTAATCATTCTTTATAATTCGCTCATTCACTAACTCACCCATTCACTAATTTATTTTATCCGTGCCTGTAATTTTAGGAATTGAATCTTCATGTGATGATACCTCCGCAGCTATCTGTGTGGATGGAAAAATATTGAGCAATGTAATTGCTAATCAGTCCATTCACCAGGCTTATGGCGGCGTTGTCCCCGAGCTTGCCTCGAGGGTTCATCAACAAAATATTGTTCCTGCCGTACAGCAAGCATTAATAAATGCAAAAGTAAGCAAAAATGACGTGGATGCTGTAGCTTTTACGCGCGGCCCCGGCCTTTTAGGCTCACTTTTGGTTGGCGTATCCTTTGCCAAGTCATTTGCTTTAGCAAAAAGCCTGCCTATTATTGAGGTAAACCATATGCAGGCGCATATTTTGGCTCATTTTATTGCCGACGAAAAGCCTTCATTTCCGTTTTTATGCCTGACGGTTTCGGGGGGACATACACAAATTGTATTGGTTAAAGATTATTTTGATATGGAAATAGTGGGCCAAACCATGGATGATGCAGCGGGAGAGGCGATGGATAAGACGAGTAAAATACTTGGCCTGCCGTACCCGGGCGGACCATTAATTGATAAATATGCGCGTTTGGGCGACGCGAATAGATATAAATTTCCTGAACCGCAGATACCGAACTTTGATTTCAGCTTTAGCGGATTGAAAACATCTATCCTGTATTTTATCAGGGATAACGTAGCTGCAAACCCCAATTTTATTGCCGAAAATTTAAATGATATTTGCGCGTCGGTGGAAAAGCGGATTGTGACCATATTGCTTAACAAGTTAGAGAAAGCCGCAAAAGAATATGGCATAAAGGACATTGCCTTAGCCGGTGGGGTATCCGCCAATACCGGTTTACGGCAGGGCTTACAGCAATTAGGAGAAAAGAACGGTTGGAACTGCTTTATCCCGGCAATGCAATACTGCACCGATAATGCCGCTATGATAGCCATAGCCGGGTATTATAAATTTTTAAAAGGCGAATTTGCCGGGCAGAATATAGCGCCGCTGGCGAGGATGGCTTTCTAATTATTGAATTATTGATTGAGTGAATTAGTGAATGGGGACTTGGTTTAATAAAATCATATATTTAAAACAATGAATAAGGATAACTTACAAAGTGATTTAAACATTATGCATGCGAAAAGTAATATTAAAGATTCCTTTGATGAAAAATTATTATCTGAAAAAGTTGAACAAGCTCTTTTAGAATCAGAACAAGGCTTAGGCCAAAATTGGGATGAGTTTAAAAAAGAATGGATAAAGAAATAACATATGACAATCAATAATTCTATAATTAACACATGAGCATTCCATCACTTATTTTCTGGGCAATATTTGTACTGCCGCTTGTTGCATTTTTAGTTTGGCTCATGCGCCAGGACAAACGCAAAGGCGTTACCGGCCTTGTTGTATTAGCCATTATAGTTATTGGCGGTATTGTTTATATGTATTTGAAAACCGGGGGGCAGTAGTCATTTTGTTTATTGCACTTACTTGCGCTCGTTTGCAACGAGTGCTTAATTTGCCTTTGCGATTGTATCGCAATTACGTTTAAAACGTAAAACCATGTTAAGCACTCGTTGCAAACGAGCGCAAGTGTTTAGTGTTTATCGCCTCAATTTCCTCAATCGCTTTGCCCGCCTGTCCTCATCAGGGTCAATTTTAAAAGGCATGATGCTGATTTTAGCAATGTATTCTGCCGGCAAGGCTACCTCTTCAGCCAATTGCACCAGTTTTTTATGATACCAGTCGTAAGGTAAAAGGTGGAGATTTACTGCATGGGGCTGGGCAAAAAATGCTACTGCCTGGTGCAGCTCTCCATCCCCGTCTATGCAGTTTACCGGTTCCAGCTTGAGGTCGCAACTCCAGGCATCAGGGTTGTAAAAGTTTCCTTTCTCCTGCTCATCAAATTCAATTAACACCCCCCAAACCGCATCAGCCGGATCAGCAGATGGTATAATGTTAGCCTTTGACGATTCGTCATCGGCCGTTTTGTTAAAAGTAAAACTATACCCCGGTAAATGTGCTGTTCCTATCTTTTTGGCAGAAGGAACCGTTTCTGAAAATTTATGGACATCCATATTGCCCGCATAAGCAAATAGTAGCATAACAATTTCATTAGGTAAGCTATTATAACGTAATTATTAAATATTGTGTATAAAAAACCTTCTTATTTGTTACTTGCGCTCGTTTGTAACAAGTGCTTAATTTGCCTTTGCGATTGTATCGCAATTACGTTTTAAACGTAAACCCATTGTAAGTACTCGTTGCAAACGAGCGCAAGTGCTTAACAAAAAAAGCCTCTAAAAGAGGCTTTCAAAATCTATATAATCCTTTAATCGTGTTATTATTCCACTACCGCTAAATGGTCGCCGGTTACGGTTTCTTTAATTTTAGCTTCCAGTTCATCCATCAGTTCGGGGTTATCCAAAATTAATTGTTTAACCGCGTCGCGGCCCTGGCCCAGGCGGGTTTCGCCATAGCTAAACCATGAACCGGCTTTTTTAATAATGTTATGCTCCACACCCAGGTCGATGATCTCACCGGCTTTGGATATACCTTCGCCAAACATGATATCAAACTCGGCAATGCGGAAAGGCGGAGCAACTTTATTTTTTACAATTTTTACTTTAACACGGTTACCTGAAACTTCATCAGTATCTTTTATTTGCGAGATACGGCGTACATCCAAACGTACCGAAGCATAAAACTTAAGCGCGTTACCGCCGGTGGTAGTTTCGGGGTTACCAAACATAACGCCTATCTTATCGCGCAACTGGTTAATAAATATGCAGCAACATCCGGTTTTGCTGATGGTACCGGTTAGTTTACGCAAGGCCTGCGACATTAAACGGGCATGTAAACCCATTTTCGAATCGCCCATTTCGCCTTCAATCTCCGCTTTTGGCACTAAGGCCGCAACCGAGTCGATAACTAAAATATCAATAGCGCCCGAGCGGATCAGGTTATCAGCAATTTCTAAAGCCTGCTCGCCGTTATCTGGTTGTGAGATCAGCAGGTTCTCTACATCTACACCCAATTTTTTAGCATAGAAACGATCGAACGCATGCTCCGCATCAATAAACGCGGCAATGCCACCTTTCTTTTGCGACTCGGCAATGGCATGAATAGCCAACGTCGTTTTACCTGACGATTCCGGTCCGTATATTTCAATAACACGGCCCTTTGGCAAACCACCAACTCCTAAGGCTATATCCAAACCTAATGAGCCGGTTGATATAACCTCGGTAGGCTCGATAACAGAATCGCCCAGCTTCATGATGGTGCCTTTTCCGTATGATTTTTCCAGCTTATCTAAAGTAAGCTGTAATGCTTTTAATTTCTCTGCGTTACTCATATAAAAATTATCTCAGGCCAAATATAAAAGGTTTATTTGAAAAATACTAATTTTTTTAGTATTTATTATTGATTAGTTGGATAGGTTGATTGGGTTAAGCGTTTGTTTTTGACCCAATCAACCTATAAGGAATTATTTCTAGTGCTAACTTAAACAACTTATTTAATCCTATCAACAATCATTTATCAACACTCCTTTTAGTCAGCTCTTTATGGATGGTATTTGCTATTTTCTTCTTTTTAGTTTCCTTCGCCTTTTTAACTTTTAACGCCCCGGCTTTTAGTAGGGCAGTTTCGGTATTATGTTGTTCGTAATATTTGCAAAACCAGGTTAGCGGGCATATTTCACATTTAGGGCTGCGGGCCACGCAAATGTAGCGGCCATGTAATATCAGCCAGTGATGAGCAATGCTCAGTTTTTCTTTAGGCAGATATTTCACCAGTTGTCGCTCAACAGCCAGCGGCGTACGCGCGTTAGTAGTTAAGCCAATGCGATTGGCCACCCTGAAAACATGCGTATCCACCGCTATAGCAGGCGCATCAAACACTACGGATGCGATAACATTAGCGGTTTTGCGGCCCACGCCCGGCATTTTTTGCAGGTCGTTAATATCCGATGGCACCTCGCCATTAAAAACATCTACCAGCATTTTTGCCATGCCCACCAAATGTTTGGCTTTATTGTTAGGGTAGCTAACGCTGCGGATATAAGTAAACACCTCTTCGGCGGTTGATGCGGCCAGGTCGGCAGGGGTTGGAAAACGTTCAAAAAGCACCGGCGTTACCTGGTTAATGCGCTTATCAGTGCATTGTGCCGAAAGAATAACGGCTACCAGTAATTGATAAGGCGATTGGTAATGCAATTCGGTAACTGCCTCGGGCTGATGTTTGGCAAAATAATCAACAAAATGGCGGTAGCGTTCTGATCTGAGCATGGGTAAAAATAGGAAGTCTTTGATGAAAAACAATGGTTAGCCCCCTCTAAATCTCCCCCGGCTGGGGAGACTTTAGTTTGTTTTTTTGAAGATGTTAATCTTAGAATAATCTGAAGTCCTCCCTATCGGGGAGGATTTAGGAGGGGCTATAAAAAAAGCCCGAAGTAATTTTAATTACCCCGGACTTTTTCTCTTGCAGCTACTGTTAACGCAGACTTTTTGAATGATCAAGTATAGAATGAATGGTTTGCAGTTTTGGCTTTTTCATTAAAAGATCCAAATCTGCGCGGAGAGAATGATAAAACATCAATTCGTCACCCTCCAGGTTTTCCGTTACATCTAATTTTTTCACCCCTGTCTGGTTATGAAGCCCGTTTAAAGTAAAGGTTTCATCCATATAGTTTTGTTATAATTTGCATTAATAACGAAAGCTAATGTATAATATTTTACTAAATGAAAATTAAATGAAAAATTATTTTTGAGGAAAATAATTTTAGTAATTAGAGAATAGTTAATTGGTGATTAGTAAGGTTTAGTGATTAGTGACTGGAAATTAGTGATTAGTTATTAAAGATTGGTGGATAAGGGTTAAAACTGCAAACCCCGAACCTCCCTGCAAACTGCCCACTGCAAATTGCAAACTGACAGGCCTAATCTCTAATCACCAATTAACTAATCACTACCCAAACTAATTCTTCAGGCTCATCTCCTTGCTTTGCATCATTTTGCGCAGGTTATTAAGCGCGTAACGCATACGGCCCAGGGCGGTATTAATGCTTACATCAGTAATGTCGGCTATTTCTTTAAAGCTCATATCGGCAAAGTGACGCATAATCAGTACCTCCTTTTGCTCGGACGGCAATAGTTGAATTAATGTCTTTAAGTCGCTATGGGTTTGCTGGCGAACCATTCGGTCCTCGGTGCTTTCATCGTAATTGCCTAATACTTCAAAAATATCAAAGTCGTCGCCATTGCTTACCATTGGCGCACGTTTTTCGCGGCGAAAGTGGTCAATAACCAAATTATGGGCAATACGGGTTACCCAGGGTAAAAATTTACCTTCTTCGTTATATTTATTAGCTTTTAACGTATTAATAACCTTAATAAAGGTATCCTGGAAAATATCTTCGGCCAGGTATTCGTCCTTAACCAATAAGTATATGGAAGTATAAATTTTTGACTGGTACCGACGAAGTAATTCAACCAGCCCTTTTTCGTCGCCACTGATGTATAGATGGATTAGATCCTGATCACTTTGCAATTGAAAATCCATAGAAGTTTACTACTTAGCTTAAATTAATGTTAATATTTTTAAGTAGAGGTTCTGTCTATATTATTTTCTCCTTCTGTGTTAATAAATTGTTATACCAAATAAAACTAATTCCGTAGTAAGAAGCAAATTAATTTTAGTTAAAAATAGTTAAAAAAATAAGAATAAGCGCAATTAACTAACTATAATAAACGTTCCTATAGCTAAAGTTAAGCAGAATAATATTAAAAAGCTGCCTTTTTCAAAACAAACCGTCACCCAATTGCAACTATTTGTGTAAACCCCTGTTGCCCCGGCTACTAATCAAAAACTCATTTGGATTCTGCTAAATATTTTAGGATTTTTGCACTTTGAAATGGTCATATTTCATGGATGATAGTTCGTAGCTAATTACCATGATCCATGAACCATCAACTATAAACTATAGGATGATCAACGAATTAGAAAAAGATCCACAAAAAAATATTATTATAAAAGGTACAAGGGTACACAACCTGAAAAATATGGATGTGGCCATACCTAAAAATAAGCTGGTGGTAATTACGGGGATGTCGGGCTCGGGTAAATCATCGCTGGCCTTTGATACTTTATATGCCGAAGGACAACGCCGGTATGTAGAAAGCTTATCATCCTACGCCCGCCAGTTTTTGGGACGGATGAACAAGCCCGATGTTGATTATATTAAAGGAATTGCCCCGGCTATCGCTATCGAACAAAAGGTAATTACTTCCAACCCCCGCTCAACGGTGGGCACCTCTACCGAAATATATGATTACCTGAAACTGCTTTTTTCGCGTATCGGTAAAACCATTTCACCTATATCCGGCAACATTGTAAAAAAGGATTCGGTTACTGATGTGATCAATTTTATAGTCAGCCTGCCGAACGATACACAGGTTACGGTACTATGTCCGTTATATCCGCATAACGACCGCAGCCTGAAAGAAGAACTGGCTGTTTTAATGCAGAAAGGCTTTGTAAGGGTAGAGTATCAGCATAAATTATCGAGGATTGAAACATTACTGGAAGACGAAACGATAGTTGATGACAAGTCGTGGCTGATAGACGATAAAAAAGACAAAGGTACCTTCCATGCGGTGCGGATAGTGATAGACCGTATCACCAAAAATGATGAAGACGAAACTATCAGTCGCTTAGGGGACAGTATACAAACCGCTTTTTTTGAAGGCAAGGGCGATTGTTTTGTCCGCTATACTGAACCAGGTTCGGATACCGAGCAGGAACGGTTTTTCTGCGACCGGTTTGAGCTGGATGGTATGCGCTTTGAAGAGCCTTCGCCAAATTTCTTCAGCTTTAATAATCCTTATGGCGCATGTAAGCGTTGCGAAGGTTATGGAAAAGTTATTGGTATTGATGAGGACCTGGTTATCCCCGATAAAAGTAAAACGATATACGAAGGCGCCATCGCGCCCTGGCGCGGCGAAAAAATGCGCGAGTGGAACGACGAGCTCATCAAACATGCCTTAAAGTTTGATTTTCCTATACACCGCCAATATAACCAGCTTACCGAGAAAGAACAAAAGCTATTATGGACAGGTAATAAATACTTCCGCGGCCTTGACGACTTCTTCAAGGAAATGGAGGCGCAAACCTATAAAATTCAATACCGGGTAATGTTATCGCGCTACCGTGGTAAAACTACCTGTCCCGAGTGTAAAGGCAGCCGTCTGCGCCAGGATGCTACTTATGTAAAGATCAACGGTAAATCTATCACCGATGTGGTTTTAATGGCGCTGGATAAAGCATTGGAGTTTTTTAGTACTATAGAGCTAAATGAAAACGACGCCAAAATAGGCAAGCGTTTATTAATGGAGATCACCAACCGGCTAAGCTTTTTAAATGATGTGGGTTTAAGTTATCTCACTTTAAACCGGTTATCAAATACACTATCGGGTGGTGAGTCACAGCGTATCAATTTAGCTACTTCGTTAGGCAGCAGTTTGGTGGGTTCGGTTTATGTTTTGGATGAGCCAAGCATTGGTTTACATCCGCGCGATACGCAACGATTAATTACGGTGCTAAAATCGTTACGCGATGTGGGCAATACCGTGTTGGTAGTTGAGCACGAAGAAGAAATAATGAAAGCTGCGGATCATATTATTGATATTGGTCCGGCGGCGGGTACACACGGCGGTGAATTGATCTTCTCGGGCACTTATGATGAAATTATAAAGGATGACAACAGCCTTACCGGGCGTTACCTGAGCGGAAAAGAAGAAATTCCTATCCCCACAACGCGCCGCAAATGGCACGACTTTATCGAGATAAAAGGTGGCCGCGAAAACAACTTGAAACATGTGGATGCTAAATTCCCGTTAGGTGTATTAACTGTAGTAACCGGCGTTTCCGGTTCGGGTAAAACAAGTTTGGTAAAAAGGATATTGGCACCTGCTTTACAAAAAGTATTGGGCAATTATTCGGGCGAACAAACCGGTTCATACGATAGCATTGAAGGCGACTACCAAAAGATAGAGCAGGTAGAGATGGTGGATCAGAACCCCATAGGCCGTTCATCGCGCTCCAACCCGGTTACCTATGTAAAAGCGTGGGACGAGATAAGGAATTTATATGCCGCACAACCGGTATCCAAAGCGGCCGGTTTAAAACCATCGGCATTCTCTTTTAACGTTGAAGGTGGTCGTTGTGATGTTTGCCAGGGCGAGGGCGAGGTGAAAATTGAAATGCAGTTTATGGCCGATATTTTCCTTACCTGCGAAACCTGTGGTGGCAAACGCTTTAAGCAACATATACTGGATGTAACCTATCACGAAAAGAACGTATCCGATGTATTGAGCATGACTATTGACGAAGCGCTGGAGTTTTTTGCCAAAGAGCCAAAAATCATCGCCAAAATAAAGCCATTGGTTGATGTTGGATTGGGCTATGTGCAGTTAGGGCAATCATCTAATACCTTATCAGGTGGCGAGGCACAGCGTATCAAGCTGGCATCGTTCCTGGTTAAAGGAAACAATACCCATAAAACACTTTTCATTTTTGATGAACCAACCACAGGGTTGCACTTTGCGGATATTAAAAAGCTGCTTAAATCGTTCGACGCCCTGTTGGAGCATGGCAACACCATTATTGTAATTGAACACAATATGGACGTCATTAAATGCGCCGATTGGGTTATTGATATTGGTCCCGAGGGTGGTGATAACGGCGGCAAGGTTGTTTTTGAAGGCTTGCCCGAAGATTTGATCAAAGAGAAAAGCTCCTATACAGGCAAGTTTTTGAAGGAGCGCTTTAACGTTGCAAACGTTAAAACACTTTAAGCACTCGTTGCAAACGAGCGCAAGCAAAACACAAACGTTAACCTATATAAGGAACTCGTCGCAGACGAGTTCCTTATATAAAAATTAAAAACTTGCGCTCGTTTGCAACGAGCGCTTAACATGGTCTTGCGATTGTATCGCCCAGTAACTATCTTAGTATAAACCTTTATACTAAATGTCACACCAATACCGTGTCAGAGATCCTGACGACATCTATTTTGTAACTTTTACAATTGTTGATTGGGTTGATCTCTTTACTCGGCCTACCTATAAACAGTTAATTATTGATTCCCTTATTTATTGTCAGCAGCAAAAAGGTCTGGAAGTTTATGCTTATTGTTTAATGACCAACCATTTACATTTGCTTGTTTCATCTCAACATCCGGCAGTATTGCCAGACATTATCCGCGATTTTAAAAAGCACACTAATAAACAGATCGTCAAACTGGTCAATTTAGAAAATGAAAGCCGACGAGATTGGATATTATATCGGTTCCAGTATAATGCCAAATATAATAGCCGGATTCAGGATTACAAAGTATGGCAGGATGGCTATCATGGTATTGCTTGCAGCTATGCAAGTGTTCTTTTACAAAAGTTAGATTACATTCATAATAATCCTGTTAAAGCAGGAATAGTTGCCGAGCCGGAGCATTATCTATATAGTTCGGCAGCTAATTATGCGGGTGAAAAGGGAATGATGGAGGTTTTGCTGTTAGATGTTGCGTTTTACGTTGCAAACGTAAAACCATATTAAGCACTCGTTGTAAACGAGCGCAAGTTTAAGTTGCAAACGTAAAACCATGTTAAGCACTCGTTATAAACGAGCGCAAGTTTAAGTGCAAGGTTACTTATAAAGCAAAGCCCCGTTTACTTTTAAATAAACGGGGCTTTGCTTTATATATGGAGCTTATTATTTAGACTCTTCTTCTTTCGGTTTTTTCTTATCCGGTTTTTTATCGCTGATCTTGATCTCGTTGGCTTCTTTGTCAAAGTCAACCAGCATGGTATCGCCTTCGGTCATTTCGCCTTTTAGTATTTCCTCAGCAATCGGGTCCTCCAAATATTTCTGAATGGCACGTTTTAACGGACGTGCACCAAACTGAGAATCGTAACCCTTATCGGCAATAAACTCTTTGGCGGCGTCGGTTAACTCAATTTTATAGCCTAAGCCATGTACCCTGCTAAACAGGTAGGCCAGTTCGATATCAATGATCTTGAAGATTTCTTCCTTGCCTAACGAGTTAAACACAATCACGTCATCAATACGGTTCAAAAACTCAGGAGCGAAGGCACGTTTCAGTGCGTTTTCAATAACACCACGTGAATGGGTATCTGCCTGGTTGTTTTGAGCTGTGGTGCCAAAGCCTACGCCTTGTCCAAAGTCTTTCAACTGGCGTGCGCCAATGTTTGAGGTCATGATGATGATGGCGTTCCTGAAATCGACCTTGCGGCCCAATGAATCGGTCAACTGCCCTTCATCCAACACCTGTAGCAGGATATTAAATACATCCGGGTGAGCTTTTTCAATTTCATCCAGCAATACTACGGCATAAGGTTTACGGCGTACCTTTTCGGTCAACTGTCCGCCTTCTTCATAACCTACATAGCCCGGAGGCGCGCCCACTAAACGGGATACCGCGAATTTCTCCATGTACTCGCTCATGTCTATCTGTATCAGGGCATCCTCGGTGTCGAACATAAAACGGGCAAGTTCTTTTGCCAGCTCAGTTTTACCAACACCTGTCGGGCCTAAAAATATAAACGAGCCAATTGGCTTTTTAGGATCTTTAAGTCCGGCGCGTGTGCGTTGTATGGCACGGGTTAATTTCTTAACCGCGTCTTCCTGGCCTATGATCTTGCTGTTGATGGTTTCGGCCATGTTCAACAGTTTTAAGCTGTCAGCCTGTCCAACTTTTTGTACCGGGATACCGGTCATCATGCTTACCACTTCGGCAACATTATCTTCGGTAACGGTGTAGCGTTTGCTTTTGGTTTCGGCTTCCCAAACTATTTTAGCCTGTTCCAGCTCTTCCAGCAAATGTTTTTCGGTATCGCGCAGTTTAGCCGCTTCCTCATATTTCTGGCTGCGTACTACCTTGTTCTTTTCAACTTTTATCAGCTCAATCTTCTGCTCAATATCCAGTATATCCTGCGGAACGTGGATATTGGTTAAGTGAACGCGTGAGCCAGATTCGTCCAAAGCATCAATAGCCTTGTCCGGTAAAAATCTGTCGGTGATATACCTTGTAGTCAGGGCAACGCAGGCGTTGATGGCTTCATCGGTATAAGTAACACCATGGTGTTCTTCATATTTGTCTTTTATGCGGTTCAGTATTTCAACGGTTTCATCAGGCGTAGCCGGTTCAACCATTACTTTTTGAAAACGACGGTCCAAAGCGCCATCTTTTTCAATATACTGGCGATACTCATCTAAAGTGGTTGCGCCGATGCATTGTATCTCGCCGCGGGCCAAAGCCGGTTTAAACATATTCGATGCATCCAGCGAGCCAGAAGCGCCGCCTGCACCCACAATGGTGTGGATCTCGTCGATAAATAAAATTACATCCGGCGATTTTTCCAGCTCATTCATCACGGCTTTCATCCGCTCTTCAAACTGGCCACGGTATTTGGTACCGGCCACTAATGAAGCAAGGTCAAGCGTAACCACCCGTTTATTAAACAGCACGCGGCTTACCTTACGCTGAACAATACGCAATGCCAAACCTTCGGCAATGGCTGACTTACCAACACCTGGCTCGCCTATCAATATCGGGTTGTTCTTTTTACGACGCGAAAGTATCTGCGATACGCGCTCAATTTCTTTCTCACGACCAACAATCGGGTCCAGCTTGCCATCTTCGGCGGCGCGGGTTAAATCGCGGCCGAAATTGTCCAATACCGGGGTTTTTGATTTAATGTCTGACACCTTTTTTGGCTGGCTGAATGATTCGTCTTCTTTAAAGTCGTCATCCCCGCCGGTTGATGATCCCGGCATTTCGTCGGTCACGTTATTTTTGTGCGATTCAACTTCGCCCTTAAATATCTCGTAGTTTACATTAAACTGCATCAATATCTGCGATGCGATATTATCCTCGTCACGTAAAATTGACAGCAATAAATGCTCGGTGCCAATTACATCACTTTTAAATATTTTTGCTTCAAGGTAAGTTATCTTCAATACTTTTTCGGCTTGTTTAGTTAACGGTATGCTGCCTATATGTACGTTTGTTCCTATTGTTCCTTTTACTGCATCTTCTACGGCACGGCGCAATTTGGCGGTATCAACAGCCAATTCTTTAAGTAGTTTTATAGCTACGCCGTCTCCGTCACGAATAAGCCCAAGCAAAAGATGTTCTGTACCAATGTAGTCATGTCCAAGGCGTAATGCCTCTTCCCTGCTATATTGTATCACATCCTTAACCCGTGGCGAAAATTTAGCTTCCATATATATCCTCTATTAAACGTTCTAATGTATTAAATAGTTTTAACAGTTAGTACGCGTTGTTTTTAACTTATCAACAATATTATTGCCAACTTTTAACGCCGCGAATAAACAGACACTATTATGATGCGCAATCTATTAAAAGTTAAACTTTATACAAGCGTTTGCGCTATAAATTTTATTACTGCTGTGTAAAAATACACATTAACAACGCTATAGTTACCTGTTTGATACACCATTAACTGAATAGTTTAAACCACTATGAGGAATAATTGCTACAACCAGGGTAAAAGTGGTAATTACGGCATGACAGAAGGGCAGGTGCCTTGAGTTTGCAGTTTTGAGTTTGCAGTAGGCAGTGGT
>Ga0207020_1107_pt1 | contig 15848 bp, 16 predicted proteins | sample Alteio_BWMinCont_48_FD_153500 | JGI IMG/M metagenome (GOLD analysis project Ga0207020, IMG submission 153500) | Enriched cells from forest soil in Barre Woods Harvard Forest LTER site, Petersham, Massachusetts, United States -... | ecosystem: Environmental > Terrestrial > Soil > Temperate forest >... | reverse complement strand
TGTCCAAAGAGAGGCGATGGCGACCAAGTGATTCCAGATACATCTTTAATATCTAAAACGGCAAGAATATTTTCGGCTGATCCAGTGGCGGTGACTACTCCAGTACCGATGCCATCAATGTAATTATGGGTAGGTCGTTGACCTTCACCACTAAATACTGCAAGAGATTTCCTCACCTTTTTTACTCCAGCCGTAAATCTTCTTTTGCTAACGCCTTTAGGATTATCGACCGACTGACTGAAGATAACATAGACTAAACCATCCTCCAATTTCGTACCTTTTTTTATCTCTTTTACAAGTTTTGGATCGAGTTTAGCTTTAAGTTCAGGTGTAAGATCTCGTAGAAATTCTCGTACATTGATCTTACTTAATTGACTCCGACAGCTTGGATTAGTTTTGTCTTCCGCTTTGAGATGAATTGAGTACGTAATTAAAATAAAAAGAATAGAATAGGAAATGAGTTTCATAGACCACCTCCAAGGGAAAGAAACACAACAAAAAGGAGACATAGCATACTTCGACCACCGGCCAAACTGTAGTTTTTACTTTGGTCATAAACCAAATGAAAAAGGCCTGGGGGCCACTTGCGATCAGGGAGCAACTCATGTTAGGAGCTAGTGAGCTCACACGGACAAAGGGTCGGATTCGTGCCCTCTCCTGGCCACCTTACAGAGTGACTAAGATTGAGGGAAATCATCTAAAGAGGTAAGTATTGATACGCGTGATCACTTGCCCCCTGGGATTCTTGTCAAAAGCAATGCCCTTCGACGGCCGCTGGAAATATTTTTTCCGAGGCACACTTTTTAACAATCCCTAGTGCTTAATGATCAGTACTAAGAACCTTAATGCTGAAGATGACTCTCGACGGTTCTTAATCTCAAGTTGAATTTTGGTAGTTCGATTTTTTCCCAGCGCCTTTTAGACCGGCAAGCTCCGGCGCACTCAAACGGCATTATCAAACAAGGTGTCAAAGGATTTGGCAACCCTACGACAATAAAACGTCCTCGGATGTATATTATAAATTCTACTTAGGAGGGCAATGATAACTACCTAATTTTACCCTATTAAACAGATTCCCAATTGGAACATATATTGCTTTTAAATTTTAGTATGAAAACTATGGTAATAATATCGTTATTTCTTCTAGTCAGCGGCACCGCTTACCCGCAGCAAAGTCAGTCTGAAAAGATAAAGTCCCAAGATTTTGAAGATTTCAAAGTGGATGGCTACTTACATGAAATGGGCCTCAAGTGTCGTTGGAGAGAAATAAAGTCTTCAGTCGCCCCTTTGGTAAAGACTCAAGATAACCAGTACGATTCTCACGGGACTGCTTTTTTTATTTCAAGTGACGGCTACTTTGTGACGACGGCTCACGGACTTGAGGATTGTCGGAGGGGGCATGACTCAAAGGCTGAGTATACTAAGCAATTGAGCTGTGCTGATCTTCCGCACGGAGTGAAATACCAAGCGTTTTTTAACGGAAAACCCCATAACTTTTCCATTATCTCCCACAACACAACCGTGGCGATGAATCACTCAGGCTCAGCTTCACAACACTTAGCAAGTCCCGATGTTGTTATTGGTAAGATGGATTTGGAGCCTGGTGAGCAAACAAAGCCTCTAAAACTTTCCGCACCTTCTGGTCAATTGGATTTAAAATCGCAGGCCGAGTGGGTTCCAATTTATCCAGCTCAAAAGGTTTTTATTTTAGGATACCCAGGGCGGGGCATTGATGTGCATACATCAAGTCAGAGGCAAGGCCTTAAAGTTATTTCATCTTATATAACCCATGAGGATTCCCAACATCGTGGTTACTATATTGGGTCAAGAGAGGATGTCGGCGGCCAGTACCTGAGTAATCTTAGGCGATATAATCAGAGCGATATTGATCTAGGAATTCGTATTGTTGGCGGGGCAAGTGGTGGACCTGCACTTGATGAAAACTGCAATGTTGTTGGGATGACGGTCGCGGGAAATACTGATCGAGAAAATGCCACCTTATTGTCCTCCGAAAAAATTCTTTATATGTTCTTTAGCAGAAGTTCAAAAGGCAATGAGGTCACTGATATTGCTGTCGAACCGAATAGCGCAGTTTGGTACCTCAAGGCTGGCGAAAATAAAGGGTCCGATCTCACTGTCTCTTCGGTCAAATGAGCTAAGAAAAGAAGTTTTTGAATCACCTGGAACCTCGTTCACAACTTAAAAGACAGGCAGTTCATGATGGCTCCGTCGAAAAAGCGTGGACTTCATGGAGTGATCAGGCTCTATGAAAAAAGTCTTCGAAAATCATTAGAGCAGTAGCAGTGGCATATTTGTATTTCTGCCATATCTTTTACGACTACGAGATTTTTCAATTTCTCGAAGAGAAATTTTCTAAAACGCAGACTGATTTCATTGCACACTTCGACCAGAACTCAAAGGATCTGGACAAAGTTTTTTGGAATTTTGAAAAATCATTGATGTTGAAAAGTCTAAAAATCACTTTAATTCGCCTCCACTTAGATCAGCGGGGATTTTCGAGTTTGGCCTAAAAATAAATGGTTTTAACGAGAGGTCAGGCTGTCTTTGCCAAAGGTTTAGGCCAAAAATCGAAAACGGCTCAAAACATGTGAGTTCTAAGGTAACTCTTAAAAGGGAATTTTATCAATTTTAAGGCCGTTTCTTCCTATGGCTTCCACCTTTTTTATTTCGGATGTGTAAAGGTGGCTAAGCTCTAAACCAAGGGTCTCAAAACTCAATTTGAAATTGTTAAACTTAGACTTTGGATTAACCGGTCCGATCGAGTTGACTATATGGATAAATCTGAACTCCCCTTCAAAAATAAAACTGTCCAGCTTCTTCAGAGCGAGCTCCTGAAAAATATGAGTGGTAAAAATCTCTTCAAATTGCTTGGAGTTATTTAGCCAGTAAATCATTTTGGCTAACTCGGGTTTTGAGAACACTCGCTCTTGAGTAAGAAGATCTCTTAACTCGAAGTTATTTATGCGTCCTAAAACATACTCGGGAACATTTAAAATTTTCTTATTGTCATAGACAATCTGTCCGCAGGTGATGTCCTTGGCTTTCTTTGATTCGTCATAAATAAATTCATAACATATACCTTCACCAGTCTTACAGAATGTCTCCCAACAGGTCCGGTCTAGATTCTTACTTAAACAAAGAACTCGTGAATTCGAAAACAGTCGGTCGTAAGACTCCGAGAGAAAATGTCCTTTGTTACGAAAAAAATATGATGGGAAGTCCCATTTGTGATTGAATTCATCTTGATCATTGACTCCTCTCACCTCATTTATAGAGGAAAAGAAAAGACTGTTTTCTCGAAGTGGTTGATCCCAGTACTTGTTTTTGAAATCGATATATTTGAAAAGTTTCACTTTATATTGCCTAGGACGAAAAAACTCAAACATCCCCCGCCTTGGGGTCAATAATCAACCACCCCTCAGTACAAAGGCTTTCTCAACCTAAGATCGACCCTTTCTTGGCGTGTTGACTAACCCTATTGAATAATAGGGCGTCCCTCAAGTCTTATATATTTAAACCCAAAAGCGATACGATCGAGAGACAGGCTAAAATTTTTAGTTTTTGACCCCGGGGGCGAGGGCATTGGCCTTGCATACCTATTTTAAACTTGCGCAGGAGCTAATTTAAAATGAGATTTTTTGTAGGTATTACTTTCTTGACCATGTTCAGTATGCTCCAAATTACTTATGCAAGAGATCCCGTAGATTTAACGGATTGTGGCAAGTTGCTAGACCCTTCGACTAGGCCTAATCCCTATATTGAACGAGATTATTTTAAAGATCCTGTTACTGGGAACTGGTATGAATACTCCCGGCATATGGTACGGTGGAAAAGCATGGGCCCATGGGAAAGAACATATGATGTCGACGGTGACGTCAGAGCTACCGCCTACGGCCGTCAGCACGAGGGACGCTAAGTTTGTCGTATCAAAACCACTTCTGTAGAAAAGCAACACAAGAAAACACCTCCACACCTCCCTCCACGCGAATTTTTTTAAAATTTTTGTGTAGCGACCAACAAACTGCAAAGCTTGGTTCTGGGCTTGGTCGAAGCCGTCATTTGGATCTTGAAGTTCTCTCTTCCAACGCGGGCACTACGTGGCAAGAGAAAGTCGAAACGCTTTCACACTTCTGTTAGGACCTCGAAGGTCAATGCAGTGTCGGATATAAGCGGAGAGTGGTCAGCCTTGTCATGGGATCTCAAGGATCAGTGGTTTAAAGGACCTATCTCTCCATTCCGAAGCGTTGGCAGTACAATCTGAACCTCAAGTCTTGAAGACGAGATTCAACTTATTCCCAGCACCTCGAAATGTTTCAATTCTTATCTTTATCTATATTCTCTAATAACCTTTTCTCCTGGTATGGTTTTCCAGTTTTCATAATAGCAATTGTTGCCGCCGCATATTTTCTAGCTAAATTTCTCTTTGCGGCCTTGGGACTTACGCCCTTGGCGATCTGATCATCATAAAAATCTTTTGATGGTCCTTCATCTTGGATGGCATTCATGGCTGCACTCATGTAGACCCACTTTAAAATCTTTTTACCAAAGACTGTGACCTTGCCGTAGCTTTTTCCGTCGCTGAGCTTGTCATGTTTGACAAGCATGCAGTAGGACCAGAATTTATATTTATTGGGGAATCGCTTTGGATCAACGACAGCCGCGGCGATAATATTAGCTCGGACGGCAGAGATACTCGGTAGAGTTGTCAGTAATTTTATTTGTTTATTTTCCTCGACGTTCTTTTTAAAAACCGTCATGTATTCATTCTTCATATCTTCGCAGTACTGAACTTGATCCAGTAGACGCCTGGCCACAAACTGAGAAGTAGGGTCAAGTAGTTCTATGGGTTTGCCAACGCCATAGTAGATTTTTCTCCCGTGAGTCGATAGCCCTCGAGCGGCAAATAGAGCTTTGTAACGGTTTTTAGCTCTGATGCCATCAGTGACAAGGTTCTCGTAAGAAGTTACAACCTTTCTTAAGTCTGAGAGGAAACTATCATCGTGAAAAACAGGTGTGAGAAATCCACCTCTGAGTTGCTGGGCTAAATGAAGACCATCAAGATAGTCGTTTTTAGGACCAGTCCGTCGGTTGAGAAATAGCGGATTGCAGACAACGAGTTCGTCGACTTCATCTTTTATAAGAACATGGAGCCACCTTGCAAAGGTGGATTCCTCAAAGGTGAGATGCTTTTTACCTTTAAGAGATCTAATAAATTTTAAGATCTCAGTCTCACCAGTATTAATTCTTTGGGCCCGGGTTTCTTGACCTCTTCCGTTAACCACAACAAACATACAAGTCTTGCTGTGGGCATCCATTCCGATATAATGTTCCATAGGCAGCGCTCCTTTCGGCACTTACACTTCGGTTGTACATATCCAAAGTGTATGGCCTTCGAGGCCCTAAAGCGTGGTTTATCCTTTTAAAGGATCTTTGTTACCACCACCGTTGGGCGCGCTGCTTTTCTACCCCGCCTTGTTAGCGAAACCCAGACCGACTTTTACGCCGGCGAGAAGTTGTCGACACGCCAGCATTCAAGAATTTTCCTAAAACGCTAACTCATCAAGCCAGACCAACGTATCGACCTCTCACCCGGTTTTTCGACTAGTATTAAGTAACATGCAATTATGGCCGAAGAGCTTGTTAGAGGAGACTATTATTATGAAGGCAAAATTGGCGATTTTGTTTGGGCTTTTTGGCGTGTTGTTTTCCACCACTTGTTTTGGTGATACCAATTTTGACAAGGCACTTAGCTACGTCGCGAAATGTTGGCAGTATTCAAACTGCGACGAACAAAAACCCGCAGATTTTTCCAAAGACATGATTGCTCTTTGTAAAAGCACTAAACAAGATACTTGGAAGCAGTCTTCACTTGGTTGGGGAACAAACCTATCATATTCTTGCTCGAAATTAAATGGGCCAAAAGGTTGTGTTCATTTACAAGTGAGACTGACCGACGACTCACATTCCGACAAGATCGACAAACTATTTACAGATTCAAACTATATTAATTCCGTTCCGAGTTTCACTGTATGTGAAGACGGTAAAATTGCAGGAATCGGTGAGGCAGGGATGGAAGTAACTGCTGACACCTGTGAGAAAATAGCGAAGACAATCAATAATAATCCAGAGGCTGACCAGTCTATTTGTAGCATGGTGAAACAGGTGCCTTACTTCACCCTGGGAGAAAAACGAGCCACCTTCAAAGAAGAATATCAACGATTTGAAGCTGTAAAGTTATGTGTGCAGTATTACCCCAACGCCGCGATGTCACTGGCCTGGGTTCTTTGATAAATTTTATGCCAAGCTGGGAGGGAGATTTGTAAGCACCCTTTACGCTCGCAACTGGAAACACAACCTCTATGGCTCCCGTGATGGATCCACTTAGCTTTGCTAGTCCACGCCTGAGTCCTAGAGTGATGTTTCCGGCATCAAGGAGTGCTAGTTCCGGATTTGCCATTTTAACGGCGCAACCGAGCTTGTCGCGATAAAAAGCGATGGACCCCTCAAGGTCTTGGACCCCAGAAGCGATAAAGTTGAATTTACTTCCTGATCCGACCTTGCGCTAGATCTTACTGATTATAAAGCCTTACAGGTGTAACGAGTAATATTTCCATCTTCCGCCACGATATCAAGAGTGCCTACGAGGACCACCTCATCAAGTGAAAAAGTGAAATTCTTGCCCTTATAAATCGACACCCGTCGTGTTGCCTCAAATAGGCGAAGGTCCACGGGGGTACTCACTCCGAATTGCAATTTTACAGCTCTACTATTATCTCTTTCAATGGTGACGTGTGTTGGACCTCCTTGGTATAAGCAAGGAAAGTGTTGTGCCTCCGAAGCAAAGGACGCCTGAGACAAAAACCCGGTGAAAACCAAAACGCTAAACACTTTTTTCATTTTTATTTCTCCTAATTTTAAGTTTTAAATGTCAAAATCGCATTTCCGCAAGGAGGTATAAATTCCAGCGCCTTTATAAACGCCTTTTGGGGACTCGCTGTTATCCAAGGTGAGCTCCTGTTGAAGAAGCAGCACACCGTCGATGGGTTTATATGAATTATTTCTCTCAGGTCCAGATCCCATAGTGAGACGGAATATAAAGTAAGTTAAAAAAATGTACAATTTGAATTTAAACAAAGTGTTTAAGATTTAAAAATTGAACACTTCAATGAACTGAGCCGGAAAATATTTCATGAGTGTTAAATAGGAACTTACTGGGTTTTGGGATGTTTAAAGGTGTTTTCCGACCTAATGACTACCTGAAAAGTTGAGGACAGAATCGCCAAGTAGTTACGATCTTTACCGAAGACTTCAGATCCAATAGGATTACTTTTTAGGCCAAGAGTGACCTTCAAAGGGAAGCTAAACCAGCTTGAATAAAAACGATTCCAATCTTGGCAAATTTTGTCTCGATCTATTTATCTTTGATGAGCAAATGCCCCGGAAAATCGCGAAAAATATTTGGCCTATTTTGCAATACTTCCAGACCACGCTGACAAGGGATTATCGTCTTTCCGATCTTCGAATACTTGCTGCAATCATCTCACTTATTCGGGCTATCGTCTAGGTTGAGGAGGCTCTTACAATTATTGTTACCTGTAAAAGTGAGGACTTGCTCGGATAATCCGTTAAGTTCGAGGGCCGCTTCAGCCTTTTTTACATTTTTGCGAATCGATTTTTTGAATAACTCTAGTCCTAATTGGTCATCATCTTTATGGGCGGAACGGAAAACCTCCAGATGCTTTTTCCAGACGGTTAATATCTCATTAGACTTAAGATTATTGCCAGTCTTGGTGTAGGCGGCTAACAAATAAGCTTCAACGGAAATCTGCAATGGATTGACTCGATCCATTCCCTGATATTTTTCATACTGGGTGGGTTCCCATTGTTTCCACATCAGCTTTTTTGATTCCCAACAAGCTCGCCCTCGTTCCCAGCTAGAAATAGCCTGGTTAAGCTTCCCTTGGGCGAGTTGGCCATCCCCAAGAGCAATCCAGAACGTCGCAAGACGATAATCTTCAGTGGCTACCCATTCTTCTCGGATTTCAAGAACACGATGAGCGAACGCTACGGCGTGCTCATAGTCTTTAGCGGATATCCATTTCTCCATTAAATAATTGAGGGCCGCTTTTTGGCTGAAAGAGTAGAGCCCTGCTTGATACTCGACATCCGGAATCTGTAACATTGCAAGAATAAGAGTTTCACCTTCACTCCACTGTCCGAGGTTCACGTATTGCGCTACAACCAAGTTACCTGCAATGACACGGTCGATTGATGATCGATGAACCGAATCGTTCCAAAGTTTCACTGCCTGTTTAAGAGCTTCAGAATAATTCTTTTGAGTAGAAAGTTTCATGATCTGATTTAACGGTTCTGTAAAATCTTGAGGAAATTGCCCTTGGCTTAAGCCAACATCCGCGAAGAAAATCAAAAGGGACAATAAAATGATTCGTGAAACTAAATGCTGCATAAGGGACCTCATATTATATAACCATCAGCACTCTATGAAATAGAGAGGGCCTCATATAGCACTTCTTCTCAAGAACAGCAATAACTACTCCCAACAAGACAAGAGCACACTTAAGGTCAACAACGCCTGTAAATCGGGTCTTGCACTTAATGGTTTCTTCGACTTTGGAGGCAATGTCATAGAGTTTTTGAGACCCTAACAACCAAACGGCTACTTGATCCACTGTCCGAAGGGAAAATCGGATTTGCTTGCCAAGTTTCAATGAGTTTTGATGACCGCCTGAGCCTGTTTACGCCGGGGCCTTTACACTCTTTTCTCCTTTCAAGTAGTTTTTGGGAGATACCCGTGATTTTTGCCTTTTGTCATTTTTTTATAAGTTTTTGTACATCAGAGTTTTTTGAACTGCTTTATTATTTTAAAGCACTATTGGAACAATATAGGTGCAGAGATATCATCAAACGGTATTGAGCCCCTATCGGTGCTTGTGTAGCTTTGATAGATAACACCTCCTGGACCTGAGCTTTCGATAAATGCAATGTGAGGTATATAATCGAAAGTCTTGTTCAGAAACGCGTAGGTGCGGCTCATGGGATTCGTGCGGTACTCAACTACAAGTTTTTCTAGTTTTTGAGCTCGACTATTTACGTCCGAAAAATCAAAGGTTTTCCCATTTAAAGATATTTTTTGTGACCTAATCACTTCGCTAGGATAAATTCCCCTTATTTTCCAGTCCCTTAACTTAAAGGTCCCACTCGCAGCGAGACCTTCCTCGGATGAATAAATTATTTTTGCATTTAAATGCAATTCGTCCCAGTCAAGTGTCTGCATATAAACTACCTTTAAGGGAATCTCGTAGTTTTCAGAGGTCTGAATGACCAAATAATCACCAGGTTTTGGATTCTCCCTGGCATTGCTGTACAACAACAAAACATCCCTTTGAGCGTTGATATTGTAAGAATGTCCGTTTCGCACCACCATTTCTTTTTCAGTTGGTTCAATGTCAGACAATAGAAGGTTACAAGGTTTCGAAATAAGTGAATGTGCGCTGCTCTTAAAGGAGAGGCTAAGTGCGATTACAACAATTGAAAATACCCATGGAATTCGCGATACCATATGACGTGATATGCAAATGGTGCCATTGCCGGCTGCCGATTTAATTAAGTATAAAAGGGGCATTACGAATATTTTACGAAACTCCATAAATCCGCTACTAAAGCTTGAGCCGAGAGTGGCTGGAGAAGCCTTAGGAAAAAATTAAAAATTACCATTCGAACCTTTTTTCAAAAATGATGAGCCGTCTGAATTCTGACCTTTAAAAATGACCGCAAGCTCTGAACTACAGGAGTTCCAATTCTCATCATTGACGGCAAAAGCTTTAGCATAGACGACAGCCGCATCTTCACCATTATATCGTGCGTAGGTACCTAAAAATATTTTGCCCTCATAGTTGAGCATTAAGGTCCCGATACCCCGCGCGTCTGATGATGACCATTCATGTTTGATTCCGTTAAAGGTAAAAGAAAAGAGAGAGCGAGATTGATCGCTACTAAGCTTTACGATGTCATCGGCTGTAACTTTGCCTAAAATGCCAATCTGGCGGACGCCTATGAAACCTTCTCCGAACAACTCCTCCTTGATACCTTGGAAACAAAACAATCCAGCCTCCTTTTCGGATATATTTAAGCTATAGCAACCGTCCTCCAAGACCGCAGCTTGGCTCTGGCCAATGAAAAGAAAAAGGAAGATAATAGAACCTATATATGATTACATTCTATGCCTCTCTAAGTTGAGATTATTCTCCAATTTTAATCGGGGGCACTTCACATTTTTTAAGAGCAAATCCTAGGCGAGTTTTGAAAGCGTATAGCTATTTATTCACTTTGTATTTGCCCGAGCTTTATTGGCCTAAAAACAGCATGCGGAACCCAACAACCCGCGCCGCCTTTATAAACATCACCTAGGGGTTATTACAGTAATCCGAATAAAATTTTGAGGCAGCCCCTACACAAACAGGCACTACACCTGCCCCAGCGACTTGTGCGTTTCCTTGGTTGATGTAACCATTTTGGATCAAGATCTGCACAGCTTCGGCGCTCGGCTTTAAAGTGTCCTTGCAAATTCCGACAGCATCCTTTAAGGGCATACCGGAAGCGACGAGGCCGGCTCCGGTTTTACAGGCCCCGCATGAGCTCGGATCGATTTGAACGCCCTTCCAGAAGCCAACGGTACAAACGTCCTGGCAGGAGCTATATACAGCGTATTGAAGTGTACCGTAATATTCCGGAACCCCTTTGCCAATTGCGGAGCCCTTGCACGCAGCTTGTCCAATCGAAGCAAAAATAGAACTGGCGAAGATTAACGATAAAAAAAGAAAACGGTTCATACGAAACTCCTTATTAAAATACAGATTTCTCCTAACAAATATTTCAAAACTCAATGTTATAAGTTGTATTACCGCCTACGGGGCCTACGGGGCAGAAAAACCAAAGTCCGTAACCAAAAAATGATTCGGTAGATATACTGTATCCAAGGTTAACTGGGTTACTGGAAAATTGGCTGGTGAGTTCAGACATATATTTTTTATGAATGGATTATTGTACGGATTTAGAGGCCTTGCCTCATTAACCAACTTCCCAACTACACAGTACTTGGATCTAATCATTTTTGCTTCCAAGGAAGCCTCATATCTCTGCCCGTCAATCTCTATTACCCTCTTCCACACATTTGAGCTGCTGAAATCCAATGTCGTGTTATATCCAAGATAATAATCCTGGGGATAACGTACTTTGCAGTCTACTGCTGCGGAAGGTGAAACTTTTCTGCAACTCCCAACATGAAAGTCAACGGAAAAGTTAATTGATTGAGCATACGTACATACGGAAATAATGCTCAAGGCTCCAATGATTAAAGATCTCCTTATTATTTTCACAAATCCTCCTATGTCAAAAATTCATTTTCATCATTTTCTATAAGGTGTGCACGGCAGTTGAACAAGATCACCACTGAGCAGTCGGCGAAAAACTGCTGACGAACGACCATTGAGATTGCCAATTATATTAATACGAGCCGGTGCATTTTTATATGTCCAATGTCCCACACAAATAAGAGCATGTAACCGAGTTGAGCAGGAAAGACCTTTCTCTTGATCGCTGTAAACTGAGGTGAGGTAATTGTCGCGTGCAAGTGCGACATAACCTGTGCCTGTCCAATAAAGACTTACCCCCACCGAGTAAATCTGCTCGCTCTGACATGTGAGGACCTCCTGCCAGCCCTGGGCAAATGACTGTGACGAAAGAAACATTAAAATTGTTATCAAGCCCTTTTTCATTTTTCATCTCCTTAACAAATCCCATTTGGCGGAATATTTAAATTTTCGAAGGTCTTGCCATGTGCTTAGTGCGGAAGACTTTTGAGTTTTTTCCAAAGCTTTTCGAATACCTCATCAGTCAAAACGACGATAAATTGTTCTGACCTCGGAGTAACATCTGTGCTATCCGAGGTTTCTCCATGCTCCCAAGGAGGCATAGCCACTGATCAAAAATACCCTATTCAGGGGTTCTCAGTTTTGCATATCGAGTCAAAAAAATCAGATCCAGCAGGCTGTAGAAAATGAAATCTTCTCATTCCCGACTTAGATGTTAAAGGATTTAAAAAGAATTCAACCATGTCGTCCTCCTGCCGGAGAATAGGATTTTGCTGTGGATTCCACTGCAGATGAATAGTGTTGCCTAAATTACCAGTTACCGCAATAGGCCCAATCCCTATTGGTTTCCGTGTACCTTGAATAAGCTTTTCTTCAAAAAGTACCTTTGAAACCATATCCACAATAAAAACTCTACCGGTTTTTCCTTCAATGCATTTATAGTTACTGGCATTTGCCAAGCCACAATTAAAAAGAGCTACTAATATTATAATTAATTTCCTCATTTTACCTCCCGTGAAAAGAACCCAAAGAATCAGAAATAATTATTTTGGTAAGTTATTGGGGAGTGAACCGCTTTGGCGGAGCAATCATTACGCAGTTACCATCACTCACTTCTCTGAGGATAACCCAGAAGATTCCGCCATAACCCCTGTTTGGACTGCAGTTTCCCAGTTGGACCCTGAAATATTCGTTTTTAGCGTTATCGGTCTCGGCGTATTTAGCTGATGTCTGGCAATTCGTACTCCAATACTTCTGAGCGTACCACTTCAACGATCGGACTGCATCATCTTCTCTACATCCAGCATAGGCAGCTGCGGCAACAGATAAGAAGGTTAAGCACAGTAAAAAAAACTTCATATAATATTAACTCTCCACTGAAAAATCAGAATTAATGTATACCATTGTAAACTTATATTTATATTTTGCAACAAAAAGTTTTAAATTTAATACTTTTAGTTGTAAAATTGAAAATATGTACATAACTAAGACAATCCACGATCAATTATTTGGATTTGCGCCAACTAAATCCCAAAAAACGATGATTGCAGTTGCTGAGGCGGCAATAAAAAACTATGTGGATGCTGGCGTCGAAGAAACAAATTTTGAAAGCATTGCACAGACTTGTCAGCTTAGCAGAACGATCATTAATCGATACTTCCCTGCCAAAAGTAATCTCTTTATGTTTACTTCAAAGTATATTCGCGCGTGCTACCAAAACTTTGTTATTGAACGAATTAAAGACATTCAGTCACCTATTGTTCAGCTAGAAACCTATGTAAGATCTTCCTTGTTATGGGTTGATAAAATGCCTGATCATGCTCACACGTGGCTTTTATTTTTTTATTACTGTGGGATAAGGCGTGAGTATAGAAAACTCAATACGGAACTTGTTGAAATGGGCTATTCGCGTTTGAAACAGATTGTGGCTACCTGCAACGGCAATGCTTTTAGAGACGACAATCTGGTTCGACAGCTTCATCTTTATTTAAGTGGCGCAATCATGGCAAAGCTTACAGAGGAAAAAAATTTTAACTCCTCTTTAGAGGAAAATGTCTGGGAATTTTTTAAAAACCACGCCTTAGTGGATCGAAAGATCAAGCGTTAATGACTTCGTTTTAAGCTTTCCATGTCGAATTTCAACCAGAGTCCCACTAGGGATCCGCAAGCCTAAAATATCAAGTGGTTCCGCCAAGACAAAGAAAGCATAACCATTTTCGTAATCTGCTAAAAACTCCGCATCAGGTGAGACAAGGATATCTTTATTGAGGACAGGTATCCTAAATTTATGAGGAAGTTTAAAATCGTAAACTGCGATATGTTTTTTTGCTCTTTCTTTCAGAATGTCAATTGTATTTTCTTGCAGAGTCTCCGGAGTCGTCGCCAACGCCCACCAATTTGTACCCTTTGAAAATATCGGTTTAGTGATAGGAGTAATACTCTGCAGAAGTTTGAGACCAAAGGGGGCATAAAGTTTAATACCCCCCTCATCATTGTACATGTGAATGATATCCTGATTTAAAAGTTCCGGATATTTTACAAGAGGCATAGTAATAAGTCGTAACATATCTGGTAAAATAATCTTGCGGACGTCTTTATTCACGACTCTCTTAACGTAATAAACACGAAGCTCAAGAATGATTCCTTTACCCGCGCTATCTAGTGGGCGTGGAAGAAGCACCCCCAAAGTTTCTTCTTCCGGCAATATCTCTATTCCCATTGCTTTATTTTCAAGAGGAGATTTAGAATAATCCGGCATATGATCTCGATCATACTTGGCCACGGTCAGAGCTATTGAGCCTACAACTTCGTCGTTATTCTCGCTATCTGTGACTACCTGATGAATTGTTTGTAGCCAATATTTTTCAGCAATTCCCATGCGACTCATGGCAAATTCTTTTGTCCATCCTCGACGGTGCTCAAAATCTTTATTTGCTTTTGAGATCGCTTGACCTAAAATTGGAGGGAAATCCCTTAATAGCCCTTCGCAACTGCCAAAGTACCTCTGTGAAGAAAACCGAGGGAACGCCCCGGGATGAGGAACTTCGTGATAATCGTCAATGATAATTTCAACAAAGGTTGGACTAATAGTATTTCCCAAGGCACTATTAATAGTAACTGGAAAACCTATCGCTATAAGGCAGGTAAAAACCAACCCAATCTTATACATATGCATGGTCCTCCTTAAGTGCAAATGAGGGTCCCCCCCTGGAAAGCCTCTAAAATCAGGGTCAGTAATGCCGTTCACTTTTTCTGACTTGAATTTGTCACTTTGAGCGCCCGAATCAGTCATCTTGTTAAAATTTCATTGATGTCGAAAGGTTAGACGTTTAGGATTTTTGAGAGCGTGAAAAAAGCCACGCCTTTGAACACAATTTTTTCCCGGAAAGGAAATCCTATGACGCAGGCGCGGCAGGCCTAGTGTAAATATACCTGAGTTTGAAAATTCATTTCAAGAGAAATATCTCCTCGGAAGCACGATTTCTTGGTCACGAAAGTTCAATCCAAAAAGATTTTTCCACACGATTATCCAACTTGTTTCAGGAAAAAATAATGAGGGCTATCTTCACGCGCTCTTAAAGAGTTTTGCCGACGAAGATGTAGACCACGCTCCCGTTAAAAGTGCACTTTGTAAAATCAGAAAGAGAGTTAGCTTTAATTTTTTTAAAGACATCTTCATCGGCCTTCTTCTCTCCTATGAGCCCTACCGCAGAACCTACAAGGGGCTTAGGATCTACGCTATTGACGGGCTTCAACTTTTACTCCCAAGAACTGACGACTTGCTCTTAGCGGGCTTTAGGGGCCGCAGAGTGAGTCAGCATCGTCAAAGTCATATGCTCTACATGTACCTCACCCATGCCTACGATGTTCTGGGTGAGGTCACAAAAGATTTTAAATACTCAACGGGTCTTGATGAGATTGCCGATGCTTGCGAGATGGTTAAAGGCTTTGAGAAAAACAGTGTGACCATCTATGACAGGCTTTACATCAGCCGTCGTATTGTGAATGCCCACAAAGATGCAAAAAACTATTTTTTAGCTAGAGCCAGGCGCAAAGGTGTTGTCAAAGAGATTCAAGATTTTTTTAAATCCAAAAAGAGAAGAACTATTGTGGAAATCGAAGGGGTAAAGACAACGTTAATCAAAATTTATAACCCCCAGACAAAACTTGACGATGTATTTGCCACAAATCTCCCCGATGAATGGTTAACCAGAAAAATTATTGAAAACCTCTACACCAAGCGCTGGGAAGTAGAGAACTCATTCAGAGTGGCCACCCAAACAATGCGCTGTGAGCAGTGGCATTGCACCCATCTCAACGGGATTTTACAAGAACTGTATGCCACTTTCTGGCTTATAAACTTTACAAGAATCCAAATGGCCTTAAAGCAAAAACCTGACAGAAATCCCCTCTCAAAAGTTTATAAAAAACCAAATT
>Ga0207020_1106_pt1 | contig 15853 bp, 16 predicted proteins | sample Alteio_BWMinCont_48_FD_153500 | JGI IMG/M metagenome (GOLD analysis project Ga0207020, IMG submission 153500) | Enriched cells from forest soil in Barre Woods Harvard Forest LTER site, Petersham, Massachusetts, United States -... | ecosystem: Environmental > Terrestrial > Soil > Temperate forest >... | reverse complement strand
GGCTATACAGGAGAATTTGCAATTGTCAGATAACTCCGACGATAGTTTGATTGAAATGTATAATCAAAAGGAAGAACTGGAAAGGGCTACACAACAAGCCGAACAGGAATACTACACCTGGCGCGGGCAAATTACTGAAGCTGAAAATGAAATAACCGCGTTAAGACGAAAAAAAGACCATGCCGAGCTGCTTGAAAATGAGCTAAAAGATGAACGCAATAATCTTAAAATTGAACTGAATGCTTTAAAAGAGCGCCTGTCAGTTGAATTTAATATCGATATACATGATTTGCCGGAAACTGAAACAGCGGCATCCGAAAATCAAGACGAACTACGCGATCGTGCGGAGAAAATAAAAAGGCAGCTGGATGATTTTGGAGCCATTAATCCAATGGCTGTTGAAGCTTACCAGGAGATGAATGAGCGTTACCAGTTTATCCAGGCGCAGAAAAAGGACCTGGGTGAAGCCAAAGCCTCGTTACTGGCAACTATACAGGAGATAGATGATACAGCTAAAGAAAAATTCATGTCGTCATTCATCGCTATTCGTGAAAACTTTATCAAGGTGTTCAGGTCATTGTTTAATGAAGAAGATTCATGCGACCTGGTGCTAACTGATCCTCAACATCCGCTGGAATCAGACATTGATATTATAGCGAAACCGAAAGGCAAACGGCCTTTATCTATCAACCAACTTTCGGGTGGTGAAAAAACATTAACGGCTACTGCGATACTATTTTCGCTTTATCTTTTAAAACCTGCCCCCTTCTGTATTTTTGATGAGGTTGACGCGCCGCTCGACGATACCAATATTGATAAATTCAATAATATCATCCGGGAGTTTTCTAAAGACTCTCAATTCATCATCGTATCACACAATAAACGCACTATAGCCAGTACCGATCTAATTTATGGCGTTACCATGGTTGAGCAGGGAATATCACGCGTAGTACCGGTGGATATGCGCGAATTGGCAGATTAATTGGATGTGCAGAATTGATTGGATGTGCAGATATGCAAATGTGCGTATGTGCAGATGAAAAATAGTAAACGGCAAATCTCCACTAATTATATCATTTGCACATCTGCATATCCGCACATTAATGCTTCTTCTTCAGGTGTTTATTAAATATCATCCCGTTAAATTTATGATGATCTAACTGAATAGCCATTGAATTTGCCTGGTCTATAGAAAAACCGCGTAAACTTGTAGCGTTTAAACTTTGCACTTGCGGTGACTGAACAGAATACGTCCCGGTTTTCACATAGTTCAGGGCATGCGCCAATAGTCCTTCGGTTGGGTCGCCAAAATCTTTGGTCACGTCGTCATAATCCTGTATACCGGGATAAGTTGACGAGCCGGGTGTCATCCCTGAATAATAGCCACCCTGGTTTGCCGAGTTCATCGTAGCAAATTCAGGGATATATAGTTGATATTTATTAATATCGATATCAAAAAAACCAACCGGTTTACCATAGCTGGTTGTACCAATCAATTTAACCGGCAGCTCAGGTATTAAATTATTGATAGTTAACTCGCTGGCAGACGCCGTTGAGCCAGTAACGATAAAAAACACCTGCCCTACATTTAATGAACCTATTTTTGAAAAATTCACCGCATTACCGGCAACGCTATAATCAAGCTGGGCATAATTGTAATCCTGGCCGGATGTGGGATCGACACGGGTTTGATTGGCCAATAGCGTTTCCTTGCCGCTGGTTAAAATATTATTAAAGTAAGTGTTATACATTAATGTGCCACTCTTTGCTGCAGGGACAACCAGGTTATCAATGTATTCGGCAGTAGATACATATCCACCACCATTATAACGAAGATCGATAACCAAATCTGTAACGCCATTAGCAGTAAAATAATTGAAGGCTGTATTTAACTGCGGATCGGCATTAGCATCTGAAGTAAAACTATTAAATACAATATAGCCCACTATATGACCGTTACCTTCATTAAAAAACTTGTAGGTTAAAACAGGATTCACATTATAATTGGCAACGGTAAGGTTAACATTTATAGAGGTGCCATCGGGTTTTAATAAGGTCATCGCAATGGTATTGCTGTTGGAATAAGCATTGATCACAAACTGTGTATTAGTTCCTGAATCACCATCATATGGGAAATTGGTATTACCATTTATCGCAGTTATTTGATAGCCACGTTTTACACCGGCTAAATCAGCCGGAGATCCCGGATAGACATATTTGATGCGTAAATCGGTAGTTGTGTTATACAAAGGGGCAAAGCCAAAATCACCTTTTGTTCCATTTAATTCCGTTGATACCTGTCCATTGTCGATAAATGAATATTTTGCCTCTCCTGGTGCAGGTGCGTAATATTCATAAGGTTGGTTAGTTGCCGGGTTGATTGCATATTGGGATAAAGCGTCAACTTCGTTGGTTAATGCAGTCTGATCATCGGCGCCCGTAAAGCCGCGCGGGTTAAATTGTGCATAGGTTGGTAACTGGGTATACCAATAATAATCTTCTTTTGCATACAGGAAAACCGAATCCCTGATCAAGTCAAGCGTAGAACCAACTTTAGAAGGGCCCTGGTTATTTGAATTGCTCTTCTTGCACGAAGATGTCAACCCTGTAACGATCACCAATAGGTAAAATATTTTCTTCATCCGTTTAACATCATAAATACCGTAACGGCAAGTTAACAAATTATATTTTCCTTAACCCCTATAAAAATTCATTCACATTTAAATAATCAACCCCGCTTGCTGTGGCGCAAAGCCTGTCAGTTTCAGCGTTTTCTATTAACAAAACATCCCTGCGTTGCAAGTTATGTTCTTTTATCAACAGATCAATAACATCGGGCTCGGGTTTAGGTATAATCTCATCTGCAAAATAACAGGTTAAATAAGATTCTAACCCATTCCATTCGGTTTGTTTGATCTTGTTTAACTGCTGTACCGGATTGCCATTGGTTACGATAAAGATTTTTTTCCGGTCAATAACAATTTCCTGCATCAGGTTCATTATTTTTTCATAGACTAATAATTTTAACGGAAGTTTAACCGTAAGCATCAAATTATGGAAATTTACCAGGTATTTTTCATTAAGTGCATATTTCTCTTTTACTGCGTTAAAAACCGTATCCTCTCCTCCTTTTAAGTATGCAGCTATCATTAAGTCAGTTGCTTCTTTGGCGTTTATTAGTTCCGTGTATTCTAAGAAGCTCGAAAAAAGATAATAAACCTGGTATAAATAATCCTTTTCGGGATAGATAACATTGTCCAACTCAAAAACAAATGCCTTTTTGCGGTCATCAATATCTTTATACTTCATTGTTCCTGATCAATAAGATATGATATTCATTAAATAACTGTTCAGCTTCAGCTAAAAGCCTGGTTTCCTTTTCCCGAAAAAGGTGAACAGTATTCACGTCCTTATCCAAACACAATGCCAGCATTTCATGTGTATACGAAGATGACTCAGGATTAGGTAATTTGATCATGGCACCAGATGCCAGCATAAATGCGGGTATTTCCAAATGATCGCCTAACAATACCTGTTCGTTAATTAATTCATTTTTAAGGCGATGCGCTTGTGCGGAAGTTGCTGCGGTTATAAGGATATTCACTATTTACCGGCTATTGAACAATTAAACCATCTTTCATTAATACTTTACGATCAGAAATATTAGCCAAATCCTCATTATGGGTAACAATCACAAAGGTTTGATTGAATTCTTTGCGCAATTTTATAAATAACTGGTGCAGTTCGAGCGCATTTGCCGAGTCAAGGTTGCCGGATGGTTCGTCAGCAAATATCAAAGCCGGACTATTGATGAGTGCACGCGCTACGGCTACCCGTTGTTGCTCACCGCCGGATAGCTCGTTGGGTTTATGGTGCAGGCGGTCGCCTAAACCTAATAATTCCAATAGTTCCGTAGCTTTTTTTTCTACTTCACCTTTTGAAATACCCGCTATAAATGCCGGTATGCAAACATTCTCAATCGCGTCAAATTCAGCCAGCAAATGATGAAACTGAAAAATAAAACCGATTTCCCTGTTGCGGAAAGCACTCAGGTTTTTATTACTCAGCTGGTTGAGCTGTTTATTATTTATAAATAATTGCCCCGAATCTGGTTTATCTAAAGTGCCTAAAATATTCAGTAACGTACTTTTTCCCGCTCCTGATGCCCCAACAATAGTTACAATTTCCCCTTTTTCTACATTAAGATCAACACCTTTTAATATTTGAAGCTGCCCGTATGATTTTTGGATAGATAACGCTTTAAGCATGTGCAAAGGTAACGGTTTGGTTTTAATAGTTGTAGAGAGGTTATAAAAGTTTTAAGGGTTGTAAAGGTTTTAAAAGTTATAAAATACGAGAGAGATTATATAAATGGTGGTTTCAACCTCTACAACCCTTACAACCTCTACAACCTCTATATATAACCGTTCTGCAACAATTTTAACTTACTCGTGTAGTAAATCAAAAAAAATGTAGATTTACCGCAAATTCTTCAGGAAACATGAATATTCACGAATACCAGGGTAAGGCCATTTTAAAAAGTTTTGGTGTAAGAGTACAGGAAGGCATTGTTGCCGATACTGTTGAGCAGGCTGTTGAAGCCGCTAAAAAATTAAAAGAAGATTATAATTCGAGTTGGGTTGTAGTAAAGGCCCAAATCCATGCCGGTGGCCGCGGAAAAGGTGGTGGTGTGAAATTAGCCAAGAACCTGGATGAGGTTAAAGAAAAAGCTTCTGCTATTTTAGGGATGCAGTTAGTAACGCCTCAAACCGGTGCCGAAGGTAAATTAGTACGTAAAGTATTGGTTGCGCAGGATGTTTATTATCCTGGTGAAAGTGAAACAAAAGAGTTTTATGTAAGCGTTTTGCTGGATCGTGCAAAGGGCCGTAATATCATCATGTATTCAACCGAAGGCGGAATGGATATTGAAGAAGTAGCCGAGCATACACCACATTTAATTTTTAAAGAAGAAATTGATCCTAAAGTGGGTTTACAGGGCTTCCAAACCCGTAAAATAGCTTTTAATTTAGGGCTATCCGGTGAAGCATTTAAAGACATGACCAAGTTTATCGCATCGCTTTATAAGGCTTATGATGCTACAGACTCGTCGATGTTTGAAATTAACCCGGTATTAAAAACATCCGACAATAAAATATTAGCCGTTGATGCCAAGGTAAACCTGGATGACAATGCTTTATACCGCCATCCTGATTATGCAGCAATGCGCGATACAGATGAAGAAGATCCAACTGAAGTTGAAGCGGGCAAATCAAACCTTAACTATGTAAAGCTTGATGGTAACGTAGGTTGTATGGTTAATGGCGCAGGTTTAGCAATGGCTACTATGGACATTATTAAACTGGCCGGTGGTGAGCCTGCTAACTTTTTGGATGTTGGCGGCACAGCAAATGCACAAACGGTTAAAGCCGGTTTTAATATCATATTAAGCGACCCTAACGTTAAGGCTATCCTGATCAATATATTTGGTGGTATTGTACGTTGCGACCGTGTTGCACAAGGTGTAATTGATGCCTACAAAGAAATTGGCAATATCCCTGTTCCAATCATTGTTCGCTTACAGGGTACTAACGCTAAAGAAGCAAAAGAATTGATTGATAACTCAGGCTTAAAAGTTTATTCAGCCATCCTGTTAAAAGAAGCTGCTGAAAGAGTTAAAGAAGTTTTGGCGTTGTGATTTTAGAGATCAGAGATTGGTTAATTAGAGATTAGTTAACCGTTATACAACAAAAAAGGGAATCGAATAGATTCCCTTTTTTGTTGTTCAAAATAAAATCAAGAAGAACTGGCAATCATCTAAACTAATCTCTAATTAACCAATCTCTAATCTCTAATCCCCCACATACGCACTTGCCTCGGCAGTATCCACCTGGCTTACTTTACTATAGTCAGGGATAAAGCTTTCGGCGCTGCTGATGGCCATATCTAATTCGAAAGTTAGCGGGTATGGGGTTTTTAACAAACTGCCTTTAGGTGCATAAGGGAATAATTCTGCATAAGTTTGTATCTGGCTATGGCTCACCCTGCGGTAAATAAACATACGATGAATATCGTCCGGATGCTGTAACCCTGCTGCACCTATCATTTGTACAGCGCTGCTAACCGTTTGCTTTTGAAAGTTTGCAACACGTGTTTTCTTATCCTCAATTACCAATCCTTTCATCAGGCTTTTATCCTGTGTGGCAACACCTGTTGGGCAGGTATTGCTATTGCACTCCAATGCCTGTATGCAACCCAGTGCAAACATCATTCCGCGTGCACTATTACACATATCTGCACCTAAGGCAAAGTTTTTTACCAGGTCAAAACCGGTGGCTACTTTTCCTGAAGCAATGATCTTGATATGTTTTTTAATATCGAACCCGGTTAATGCATCATAAATAAAGGCTAATGCCTCGCGCAAAGGCATTCCTACCGAATTGGAAAACTCCAATGGCGCCGCACCAGTCCCCCCCTCGCCTCCGTCAACAGTAATAAAATCAGGATAAATACCCGTTTTTATCATTGCCTTGCAAATAGCCAAAAATTCACTTTTATGACCTACACATAATTTAAAACCGACTGGTTTACCACCTGAAAGATCACGTAGTTTCTGTATAAAGTGCATCATTTCTAAAGGATTACTAAAAGCTGTATGATATGGCGGAGAAATTACATCCTTACCCATTTCTACCAGCCTGATCTTTGCAATTTCGGGTGTAACCTTAGCAGCAGGTAAAATGCCTCCATGCCCGGGTTTTGCGCCCTGTGATAATTTGATCTCGATCATTTTTACCTGTGGTAATATAGCACGCTCGGCAAAGGCATCAAAATCTATTGTACCATCGCTATTACGGCAACTAAAATAACCTGTACCAATTTGCCAGATAATATCGCCTCCGGGTTGCAAATGATAATGACTCAAACCACCTTCGCCGGTGTTATGGGCAAAGTTTCCAATTTTAGCCCCGCTGTTTAAAGCTAAAATGGCGTTTTGGCTCAACGAGCCAAAGCTCATGGCAGATATGTTAAATACACTCGCCAGATAAGGTTGTTTACATTCCGGCCCGCCAACCAGTACACGTGGCGACAGATCAAGCTGGTTATGATCGATTGCCCCAATACTATGATTTAGCCATTCATAGCCGTTTTGATATACGTCCAGTTCTGTTCCAAATGGCCGGGTATCATCTACCTTTTTAGCCCGCTGGTATATTACACTTCGGTTCATTCGGTTAAACGGTGTTCCGTTAGTGTCGCTTTCAATAAAATATTGGTAAATTTTGGGGCGCAGGTCTTCCATTAAAAAACGTAACCGTCCAAAAACCGGGAAATTACGTTCAATGGTATGTCTTTTTTGCAAAAGGTCATAAGTACCTAAAACAAATAAAGGCCCAAACACTACAAATGACCACACTGCCGGGGGCCAAAGCAAACTCCATCCTATTAATAAAATAGTAATGGTTATAGCTGAAAATATAAAAAGTTTTCTCACCTGGAAATAAGGATTTTATGTAAATCTAAAACTTTGCCGGTAAACAAAAACACAATTATAGGGTTAAAGCGTTATTCAATGTCGACAAAATGTAAATTTAATATAGAATTTACATGTTTAAACATCTATTTGTTTATATTTGATATCAAATTAAAACAATCGCAAAATCATGGCAACACAAACTTTAACAAAATGGGTATTGGACCCCATGCATTCACAGGTTCAATTCAAGGTAAAACACCTGGTAATATCAACAGTAACCGGTTCATTTAATTCTTTTGAAGGTGAAATGGAAACTGAAAATGACGATTTTACAGATGCTAAGATCAGCTTTTCTCTAGACGCAAATAGTGTTGATACCAACCAGGAACAACGTGACGGGCATTTAAAATCTGCCGAGTTTTTTGACGCAGAAAATTTTCCAAAAATATCTTTTACTTCAACATCATTCAAAAAAACTGACGGCGACGAATACGAACTTAAAGGTAATTTAACTATTAAAGATACCACCAATCCTGTTACTTTAAAGGTAGAGCATGGTGGTTCGGCTGCTGACTTTTATGGCAACACCAAAGCTGGTTTTGAAATCGTGGGTAAAATTAACCGTAAAGATTTTGGCTTAACCTGGGATGGCGTAACCGAAGCCGGTTCAGTGGTTTTGGGTGCAGATATCAAATTGGATATCAACGTACAATTTACCAAACAAGCATAAGTTGATTTCGGATTTCGAATTTATGACTTCGGATTTAACTGTATATTGTTTAAATCCGAAATTGTAAATTCGAAATCCGAAATTAAAAAATCATGCTTATCAAAATCTACCCTGAAAATCCAAATCCTAAAGCTATTGAACAAGTGGTGGAAGTATTGCGTAAGGGTGGATTGATCATCTATCCTACTGACACTGTTTACGGGCTTGGTTGTGATATTACTAATCATAAAGCCATTGAGGCTATTTGCAGGATAAGAAACATCAAACCTGAAAAAGCCAATTTCTCCTTTATTTGTTATGATTTGAGCCATATCTCTGATTATATCAAACCAATTGATAACACTACTTTCAGGGTGTTAAAAAAGGCACTGCCCGGCCCTTTTACTTTTATATTTAATGCCAGCCATAATGTTCCAAAGCTGTTAAGCTCGAATAAAAAAACGGTTGGTATCAGGGTACCCGACAATAATATAGCCCGCGAAATAGTAAAAGTATTGGGTAACCCTATCCTGTCTACCTCTATAAAGGATGATGACGAGATCATAGAATATTCTACTGATCCGGAATTGATCAACGAAAAATATGAGGACCTGGTTGACATGGTGATAGATGGTGGCTATGGTGATAACATACCTTCTACTGTAGTAGATTGCACGTCAGGCGAATTTGAAATCATCCGTGAGGGCAAAGGCGAATTAGCGCTTTATTTGTAATAGTCTGAATAGCTGTTATATTTACATAATGGGCCGTACAAAACTTTCAAGTGACCAGGTTGGTTTAAAAGTGCTATTTGCACTTGCTTACCTGGGTATTTTAGTACAGATTCTTATACCTTTTAATCTTGTGCTCTTTTTAGGGGTTACCGTATTATTTGGAATTATGAGTTATGTAAGATTCTTCTCATCAGATAAAATTGAATTTGATGAAGATAAAATGTACCTCATCTACTCGGATGGTGAAACCGAAATAAACCTGAAAGATATTGATTTTATAGGAAGATCGTTTTATAGGAATATAGGTATATATAGAATCAGGTATAGCGATAATGACGATAAATACTTCGCTCAATTTTATCCTCAATATTTCACCGGTGCATTAAAAAAATTCAAAGCCGAAGTAAAACAGAAAAATCCGAAAGCTATTATCGATAATTACCTTGGTCAGTATCTTTAGTCGTTTTTGTTGGGGGTTGCTTCAGTTGCTTAAAACTAAGAGCGTATTGATTTTACAAACGCTGGTATCTTTTCCAGGTAGTTGTCGGCTGCTAAAAGTTTTACGAACGCACTGCCTACAATTGCACCAGCTGCATACTCATTTGCCTTTTTAAAAGATGCATGATCGGATATTCCAAACCCAATGATTGTTGGATTTTTTAAGCGCATAGCTTTTATGCGTTGATAATAAGCTTCAATGTTACCTGATACATTTAAGTTACCACCGGTTATTGATGAAGATGAGAGCAGGTAGATAAAACTATTGCTTAATTCATCAATCTTACGAATACGTTCTTCCGAGGTTTGAGGGGTAACCAGGAAAATATTGCTAAGATTATTATGGATAAAATAATCGATGTACATTTTTTCATATTCGTACATCGGCAGATCGGGTACAATAACACCATCTATACCAACTTCGGCAGCCATTTTACAAAATCTTTCTACACCAAATTGTACTATAGGGTTTATATAACCCATTAGCAGTATGGGTATAGTTACCCGTTTGCGCAGATCTTTTAACTGTTCAAAAAGCAAATTGAGCGTCATACCACTATCCAAGGCCTGTTGAGAGCTATGTTGAATGGTTGGGCCATCAGCAACAGGATCGGAATATGGAAAACCTATTTCTAAAAAATCAACGCCAGCATTCTCCAGCGCTTCAGCAATAGCAATGGTTGTATTTAGTTCGGGATAACCCGCAGTATAATAGATAGATAAAAGGTTATCCTTTTTTGTTGAGAAAAGTTTGTTCAGACGGTTCATGTGGTTAGTTCATAGTTGATGGTTCATGGTTCATGGTATAATTCGGTATGAACTATCAACCACGAACCATTTTAATAGCCAAAATACTTTATATACGTTTCGAGATCCTTATCGCCCCTGCCCGAGATACAGATAATTACATTATCATCTTTTTTAAACTGCATCTTTTCCAGTTGAGCCAAAGCATGGGCAGTTTCAATCGCGGGGATGATACCTTCCATTTGCGAACAAAGCAAGCCTGCATCCAGGGCTTCGGCATCAGTAATGCTTACATATTTCGCACGGTTTATTTTGTATAAATGCGCATGCTGCGGACCAATGCCCGGGTAATCCAGCCCGGCAGATATAGAATAGGGTTCAACAACCTGTCCGTCATCCGTTTGCATCAGTATAGTGCGGCTGCCATGTAACACACCTTCGCGACCTAAAAAAGTAGTAGCTGCTGAATGTCCGCTCTCCACTCCTTTTCCTGCTGCTTCCACCGCAACCAGTTTAACACTTTCATCATCTAAAAAATGATAAAACATTCCCATCGCGTTACTGCCGCCGCCCACACAGGCCATCACATATTCAGGTAATTCTTTGCCTGTATGCTCAAATAATTGTTTTTTAGCTTCTAACGAGATAATGGATTGAAAACGGGCAACCATGTCAGGATAAGGATAAGGACCTACAACCGATCCAATGATATAATGTGTATCAACCGGGTTGGCTATCCAGTCGCGCAGGGCCTCATTCGTGGCATCCTTAAGTGTTTTACTGCCTGACATAGCCGGGACAACCGTTGCGCCCAACATCTTCATACGGGCAACGTTTGGGGCCTGGCGCTCCATATCCACCTCGCCCATATAAACCACACATTCTATTCCTTTTAAGGCGCAAACGGTAGCTGTTGCTACGCCATGCTGGCCGGCGCCGGTTTCGGCTATAATGCGTTTTTTTCCTAAACGCTGGGCCAATAATATTTGTCCTATGGCATTATTAATTTTATGCGACCCGGTATGGTTCAGATCCTCGCGCTTGAAAAATATATTGGCGCCATATTTTTCAGAATATCTTTTAGCATGATATAACGGCGATGGCCTGCCAACATAATCTTTTAAAAGACTGTCAAACTCGGCTTTAAAACCGGCATCATTGATGATATTCAAATATTGCTGCCGTAATTCTTCAACATTAGGGTACAACATTTCGGGAATATATGCTCCCCCAAAATCTCCGTAATAACCTAGCTCGTTAACTCCGTATTTCATTTGTATTATATTTAAGCATTTCAAATGCTTGTTTTAATTTGTCAATGTCTTTTAAACCCGGTGATATTTCAAACTTACTATTCAAATCAACACCATAAAACTGAGGGTGATCTATTTGCCGCACTTCTTCTAAATTGTCTAAACCTAACCCTCCACTTAAAAAGAAAGGTATATTTAGTTGATAATTATCTAAAATGCTCCAGTTAAAAGTTTTACCCGAACCACCATGCAGTTTGGTTTTGGTATCGAACAGAAAAAAATCAACCTTGCCGGCATAAGCGTTTAGCTGCTCAAAATTAAAATCGTCATTTAACCCAAAAGCTTTAATAACCGTCACTTTGTTTCTGAACGAATTTGCAAAATCAGGACTTTCACTACCATGCAGCTGGATAGTATTAAAACCAAACTTGTCTATCAGGTTGTGTATGGTTTCTGCATTTTCGTCTACAAATACAGCGGTTTTATTTATGGTAACCGGTAAAAATTCAAGTGCATCTACAGGCATATCTGCAATAAACCGGGGCGTAAGATCATAACATATAAATCCCATATAGTCGGGCGTTAATGCCGCTACTGATTTTATATTACCGGGATCTTTTAATCCACAGATCTTTATCTTCATTTTAATTTTGCAGTAAATTTTTAAAACTTCTTAATGCCTTTTTACTTAATAAAGCCTCCTCGGCTTCATAAAAACAATCGCTAAATGATTTTTGCGGATGTATGGTTTTTATAGCCAATGCCGCATTTGCTAAAACTACATTATTTTGTGCTGTTGTAGCTTCATTATTTAACACTTTCATAAAAATATCAGCCGAGTCGCTAACCGTTTCCCCACCGGTAATTTCTTTCGGATCCAATCGCTTAAAACCTAAACCTTCAATACTGTTTATTTTTTCACCGTCTGCCGAAAATGTTTTAAAATCGCATGTTAGTGAAATCTCGTCATATCCTTCCAAAGCATTTACGATAGTGTACTTAGTTGTAGATTTTTGGTATAGATAAGCATAAATCCGTGCCAGTTCCAAATTGTATACGCCAACCAGCTGATTTTTAGGCTTTGCCGGGTTTACCATGGGGCCCAACATATTGAAAAATGTTTTAACGCCCAGTTCACGGCGTATTGGCGCAACTGTTTTCATTGCCGGGTGAAATAAAGGCGCATGTAAAAAACAGATATTGGCATTATGAATGCTTGTTTTTAGCTTATCAATGTCATTAGTAAACTGGTATCCCAGGTACTCCATTACATTTGATGAGCCGCAACCTGAAGAAACCCCGTAGTTACCATGCTTGGCAACTTTATACCCGGCCCCGGCAACAACAAAGGATGCCAGCGTAGATATATTAAAAGTGTCCTTTCCATCGCCGCCGGTACCGCATAGATCTATCAATTCATCAGTTTCCAAATCAACCGGAAGACATAGGTCAAGCATGGCATCTCTAAATCCTTCGAGTTCATTAACGGTAATGCTACGCATGCAATAAGCAGTCATAAATGCAGCCATTTGCGAATTATTGAACTTGCCCTGTGCTACTATCGTCAGGATGTCCCTCGATTGTTCACGGGTAAATGTCTTATTTTCAAAAAGATAATTTAGTATATGTTTCATGTGTGCCCTTGAAGGGAGTTTTTAATTGGATATTGCCTTAAACGTTGTAAACAAAAAAGGGTTACCATACGGCAACCCTTTAAAATATCATTTTGGTAATAACACGGGTTTGCCTTACGATTACTCGTTAAGCCACCACCAATTATTATTTAAACCTTTATTACTCATTTGTGCAGCAAATATGGAAATAGTTTTACCGAAAAACAAGCAGAAATGATAAATTTACAATGTTAAGTTTATTGGTTGACAAAGTTTATTAAGTGAATGGTTTATTATTTGAACAATTCAGATTTGCCAAAAACAATCAACACAATCAACTACTCACTCAATCAACAATAAATGGCCCTGCATAAAAGAAAAATCAACCCTTTAGATGACCTTGGATTTGGTTCGCAACCGGTAATAAAAAACCAACCATTGGTAAATAAAGACGGTTCGCCAAATGTAAGACGGATAGGTTTACCATTTTTTAACACTGCCAATAATTATCACACGCTGATCACCATGAGCTGGACCAGGTTTTGGCTCTTGATTTTAAGCGGATATGTACTTTTAAATTTCATATTCGCTTTTGTCTATATGTCGTTTGGGGCGAGTAGCCTGAATGGTGGAAGTGATAATGCGGCTTTAAGTCATTTCTGGGCGGCTTTTTTCTTTTCGGCACAAACTATATCAACCGTGGGATATGGGCATATCAGCCCGTATGGCATGGCCGCAAACAGTGTCGCGGCTTTAGAATCAATGATGGGTTTGCTCGCTTTTGCATTAGCTACCGGCTTGTTATACGGACGCTTTTCAAGGCCATCGGCACAAATTGCTTATAGCAAAAATATGATCGTGGCACCTTATCTTGAAAATGGAAAAGGATTAATGTTCAGGCTGGCGAATATGCGCCGCAATATGCTGATAGACCTGGAAATAGAGATCATTTTCTCTTACAACGAAATGGTTGACGGTAAGGCTGTGAGAAGGTTTTACCCGCTTGATGTGGAACGGCGCAAGGTTAGCCTGCTTACCATGAACTGGACTATTGTTCATCCGCTGGACGAAAACAGCCCATTGCATGATATGAGTAAAGAAGATCTCGAAAAATCGGAAGCCGGGTTTGCGATTTTATTGCGGGCGTTTGATGATACCTTTTCACAAACGGTACACTCACGTACCGCATACCAGCATCATGAAATCATATGGGGCGCTAAATTCAAACCCATATTTGACCGGGATGAAGACGGACGGATAGTTTTAGACTTGAGTAAGATTAGTGATAATGAACCTTATGAGTTAAGTTAAGGTCATTTGAATCCAAATTAGATTTTTTCTTTTTTAAATTAGTAACTATCTTAGCGTATGAACTATACAGAATATATTGAAATTAATCCTGAAAAAAGATTTGGTAAACCAATTATAATTGGAACCCGAATTTCTGTATATGACGTGCTTAGCTGGCTTGCCGAGGGGATGTCCACTAGTGACATTATCAGCGATTTTCCAGAGTTAAATGAAGAGCAAATAAAAGCCTGTTTATTATACGCTGTTAATACAAGACAATTCACCTCACTTCAATAGTGAATTCTTCTCTTTCGCAAACACATTATAAACCAGTTTATCCAATATTCCGGGTATAAACTTGCTTAATGCCACAGTTAACTTTCCCTGGCCGGTCATAATTAAAGTTCTTGCGCGGTTTTCGACACCATCTGCAATAATTATAGCCACTTCGTCGGACGTCATCATCTTTTCTTCGTGCATACTACTTTCGCCTTGTTGGGCGCCATCTTTATCCAATGCTGTATTGCGGATATTTGATGCAGTAAATCCCGGGCAGGCCGTCAATATATTAACGCCTGTTTTCAAATTCTCCACCCTTAAAGCATCCAGGAAACCGTTCATGGCAAATTTAGAGGCTGAATAACCGGTACGGCCCGGCAGGCCTTTATATCCGGCTATAGAGGAAACGCCTACAACAGTACCCTGGGTTTTTAATATTTCGGGCAAAGCATATTTGGTGCAATAAACCGTACCCCAAAAGTTTACATCCATTAAAGTTTTTAAAACTTTAATTTCGGCATCTTTGAACAGGGCCCGCATGGATATTCCGGCGTTATTAACCAGGATATCAATTTTCCCAAAAGTAAGTAGGGTTTGTCTGATCAGGTGTTCGCATTCGCTTTCTACCGATACGTCACACTGAACGGCTAATGCTTTGATGGCATATTGCTGTTCCAGTTCCTGCGCTATTTCGCACAAAGTAACATATTGCCTTGCCCCTAAAACCAGGTTAGCTCCACGCGAAGCAAATTCATGAGCCAACGATTTACCAATGCCAGAAGATGCACCGGTGATGATTACAATTTTATCCTTTAATTTCATAAGAGGAAGCATACAACTGCGGTATGCCCTCCACTTTTATTTCAGGCATCCTGAACAGGTATTTCGCAGCGAATATAAGCATAGCTCCATAAAATTCCCTGATATATTGCCAGCTAAATTTAGGCGTGTCCTGGCTTTTTGAATTGATAACGTATGTTTTTGGGAAATAGTAATTTTTAAAGCCAGCCAGTCGCATACGGTAAGACAGGTCGATATCATAACCATACTTCACAAAACGTTCATCAAACAAACCAACTTCATTTAAAGCAGATTTACGTAACAGCATAAATGAGCCATTAATTATATCAACTTCTGACGTTTGAAACTCTTCAACCCATGCTTTTGGATTGCGGTTGGTTAACCGGGTTTTAGGCAGATATTTGGCAAAACCGATCAATTTAATAAACGTCATCCACGCGTTGGTAAGGCCGCGA